>Ga0099364_10000288_pt1 | contig 84517 bp, 85 predicted proteins | sample TergutTh196P3_FD_73070 | JGI IMG/M metagenome (GOLD analysis project Ga0099364, IMG submission 73070) | Microcerotermes parvus P3 segment gut microbial communities from Pointe-Noire, Republic of the Congo - Th196 P3 | ecosystem: Host-associated > Arthropoda: Insects > Digestive system > Gut ...
GTTATGTCCTCGAAGGACTCGTCCACGGCCACGTACGGGTCAGTGTCGCTGTATGCCGCGCCTGGAAAGAGCGTGAACACAAGCGCCGCCGCCACGAAGATCGCTGTCCAGCCTGCTCGTTTTCCGGCTCTCATACCGTACATAAAAGACGCCCCTCTCTCTGCAATGCGCTCACTGGCCAGCACAAACAAATCACGGGCACAGTATACCACGCACTGTAACGGTTTTGTAAAAATATACGCTCTTGTCGGCGAAAAAGTCGAAGTGGGACGGCCAGGCTTGATGCTTACGGTTTTACGCTTGCATAGGCACCGTCAGGCTTTTCGCTTACTTTTCAAAATTGGTTTCAACCATCATATCCTATTTTAAAAAGTGGCATGAATCTTGGGGGGTCACACAGTTTATAGCTTTGCCCAATTGGGCATCTGATGCATGTCACAGTTCGCAGGCGGTCATTTCGGCCAGCGTTTGGCGACGGACTATGAGGCGGGCGTCGGCGCCAGCGACGAGGGCCACGGCGGGTTTGGGCATTTTATTGTAATTGTTCGCCATGGAATAGCCGTAGGCGCCGGTCGCAAAGACGCATAGGGTGTCACCACGCTCGGGGGACGCAAGGGTGATGCCGTCTATGATGCGGTCGCCCGATTCACAGAGTTTGCCGCAGATGGTGACTGTCTCGGCCTCGAACTGGTGTTCGTTTGCCTTGTTGGCGATAATGGCTTCGTACTTCGCGCCGTAAAGCGCCGGACGGATATTGTCGCTCATGCCGCCGTCGATCGAGACGAAGGTGGTGCCGCCCGGAATGCGCTTGATGGTACCGACGGTGTAGAGCGTAGCCCCGGCGTCTCCGACGATGCTGCGGCCCGGCTCGATGCCGATGCCTATGGGCTGGATGCCGCGCCTCTCACAAAATTCCCCCACCCTCTGCATAACGGGGTCGAGGAAGTATGAATAGGGCTTGCGTTCCTCGTCTGTATATCGGATGCCGAAGCCGCCGCCTATAATCAGCTCGGATATGGCGTAATCGAACCTATTGTAAATCTCGCTTGCGGTTTCGAGCACTTTGTCCGTTGCCTTTATATATGGGTCGGCATCAAAGAGTTGCGAACCGATATGGTAGTGCAGCCCTTTGAAGTCGATATGCGGGCTGTTGATCGCTTTCTCCACAAGCGGGTAAAGTATGTGCTCGTCCACCGGTATGCCAAACTTGGAATCGCGCTGGCCGGTGGTGATGTGGATGTGGGTGTCCACCTTTACCTCGGGCGTGATGCGGAAAAGCGCAGTCTGCACCCTGCCGTGCTTCGCCGCGATTTCCTCTACGATGTCTAACTCGTCAAGACCGTCGATGACGATGCGGCCGAGGCCCGCGCCTATCGCTTCGTCGAGTTCATCATATGTCTTGTTGTTGCCGTGGTAAATGACGCGCTCCGCAGGGAAGCCCGCTTTCATGGCAGTGTAAAACTCACCTGCTGACACTACATCAAGATGAAACCCTTCTTCGTCTGCGATGCGGCATATCGCCGGAGTCAAGAAAGCCTTGCCCGCATAAGTGGCAAACGAGCCATTGTGTTTTTCTAAAAACTCTGCCCTTACCTCGGCGCAGCGACTGCGGATAAGCGATTCGGACAACACGTACAGGGGGGTGCCGAAACGCTCCGCCAATTCCGTTGCGCGAACGCCCTCGATATAGAGCTCGCCGTCGTTTACGTTGAATGTGTTATTTTCCATGTCGTAAATTTAACTACACCGCTATACATTTTGTCAATGTAATGCGCGAATTTTTTTGTGGAGCATTACCGTACTGGGCAGACGCCGTTCTCGCACCCATCACTCCCCACATCTATCTCCGCTTCCTCTCGCTCGTACTTCGATATCAGCGACGGGATGAACGGCTTCATCGCGACCGTGCGCCGCTCATATTCCTCCTGCGAAATCTCCTCGTACGGCAGCAGCTCGTAGAACGAGTCATCGTAAGAGATAAACGACACGCCCACCACATCGTCCCAATTGTCCCAGACCCACTGGCAGGCCCCATCCCACTCGTCCTCGCGGACATGCACGGTTATCGAGCAATTGTGGTCGACATAGTGCTCCATGAACATCTTGTATATCTCAAGCTGCTCCACCGCCGTGACGTCGCCTTTTATCTTGCCCGCCGGCGCCTTTATCGGAAACTCGACCACCTTTACGGAGGGGTTTGACTTTGGCTGGCCTACCTCTGGGTAGACGGGGTAGCCTAGCTCTTCGCAGACCTTGACGAGCGGATCGCCTGCCGAGATGCGTATGCGACGCACGTAGTACGGCGCGTGCGAAAAATGCACGCCGCTGGAGACGACGGGCAGGAGCGAAAGCGTGCCCTCCGGCTTGACGGTCGTGACAAGCAGGGGCGTTTCAAAGCCTAGCTCTGCCGCATAGTCCCTAGCAGATTTTTGCGCTACCTCCCTAAGGTCTTTCAGCAGGCTTATCTGCGCATCTTTGTCCAGCCCCGCAGCGTTGACCATGTCCTGCCACCCTGTCAGGGAGCAGCCGAGCAGCCGATCGCGGCGCTGCGTTGAGTTCCATTCCGGTATCTCAAGCTCCGTACACGTCATTCGCAGGGCTGCACGAGCGGAAAGCCGCTGCGCGCCGAGCATGCCGTCACGGTCGATCTTACCTGACTCATCCACGAACGCCATCACGTTTATCGTCGTCAGATTGCACAACCCTTTGCTGTCGAGCAGAATTTCCGCGCATGGGTTGACGCCGGAAAAATTGGGACGGCGCTTCTTGCCCGCTTCCTCGTTGACCCATCCAGGCTCGCCTGAAAACCGCATCTGCTGGAAGTGCCTGTCCAAAAATTCGCGTGTGGGCTTGCGTGTGTAATATATGGAATTGTTGCTCATCATGCGGTGCGACAGTTCGGGGTCGATGACCCATTGCTCGCCCTCTTTTTTGTAGAGCTCGCTTTTCGCCTCGATACATTCTTCGTCGTCCTGGTCTACCAAGCATATCTCCGCAGTCCTGCGGACACCGCCCACCACGACGTTCTCTCCTATTATATTGGCTATGTCCATGCAGTCTATCGGGAGGAACTGGATGCGTTCGGTGCCTTGGCGGATGGCCGCTTTCTCGACTATGCGGGCGATCTTCTGGAACATGTTCTTCATGCTTTGGTGGCCGCTGGCCGTGCCGCCGAAGGTCTGGAGGCGATCGCCTCTGGGCCGCACATGGTCATAGTTGAGGATGACGGTGCAAATCTTGCGGTACTCCGCGCTCCAAAATATGCGCAAGAAGTATTCAAGCGCTTGCACCCAGCCTTCCTTGCTGTCCCCGACAGTGATCTTGACAGTGTCGCCGTGCGAAAATTCAAGCGATGTGCTGTCCTGCCTGAGCGTCCTGAGGATGGGCGTGTAGCTCTCGTGGATCACTTCGATATCGGTGCGTATGGGCGGCAGCTTTTCGACATCGGCCTTGAGCACGCGCACGCCCACGCCGGAACCCACCATCAATAGATAGAATATATCGCGGAACGCTGAAAAATTGTCAATCACCTGAAAGGCGCAGTTGAAGTTCGCCATGGGGTAATACTTGGAGACGTCCGTGGAACCGACCCAGAATGTGCGCCCCGAAAGGAATTGCTTCAGCTCAAAGACGTTTCTGTAAAGCTGCTCGGCCTCGGCCTTTGCGGTCGGCACCAAGGAGCAATTGTACTCGACGGCACGGCGTACGCTCTCCCACCAGTATTCGCGGCGCTTCTCCTCCGGCGCCCAACGCGAATAAGTGCGATAATATACGAAGCTTCCGAGCTGGTTCATCGGGTTGGGCATATGCTTGAAGCGGCTGACAAACTCCTCGCTTAGGAGGCGCCCGTCGCGCCGCTTGCGGGCATCCCTGGATTTGTCGCGCTCGTATCTGTATATGATGAATTTCTTGGCGGCGGCTTTGCAGCCGGCTTCCATAAGAAAATCCTCTACGAGGTCCTGAATGTCCTCGACATTGACGCTTTCCGGGCTACGGGCCACCTGCTCGCCCACCTGCCTCACGATGTCGGCTGCAAGGAATTGGTCGATGCCTGTCGTGGTTTCGAGCATGGCATTTTCGACAGCCGCCTGTATTTTCGCCCCGCTCCAGTCGACTAGGGTTCCGTCCCGTTTGATTATTTTGGTCATTTCAAAGCTTCTCCGTCTTTTCGTGTTTTCTGGCTGCGGCCTTCATTTTGTGATTACTTTGTATATATTTGAAATAATGGGAAATTATTTCATTATACTATATATTGCGCCTTTGTCGGGCAGTAGGCACATTATACTGTGGTATTTTGGCGAATGCAAGTACCACAGGGGGTATTTTTTGAGTTTTTTGCTTTTTTAGAGGGGAAGGGTGGCGTGGGCGTCAAGAGCGAGGCTATCCGTAAGGCCAGCAACGTACTGGTAGTGCCCTGCGCAGGCTATCATGGCGGCGTTGTCGGTGCAGAGGGGAGGCGTGGGGATGAAAAGACGGACGCCCGTCTGCTCCGCGACCGACTTCATACGAGCCCGCAGGGCGGTGTTCGCCGCAACGCCTCCCGCGAGCGCGAGCTTTTTATGACCCGTCAGAGCGAGCGCCTTGCGTGTTTTGGATGCTAGGACGTCTATCACGGCCTCCTGGAAGCTCGCCGCCACATCGGCCTCATTTAAGGGGGCGTTCGCCTGACGTTCAGTGTTTATATAATTGAGGACGCCAGTCTTGAGCCCGCTGAAGCTGAAGTCTAGGCTGTCGTCATCCAGCATCGCGCGTTTGAAAGCGATTGCGGCGGGGTCGCCGCCTTTGGCGAGCGCGTCTACCTTGGGGCCACCGGGATAGCCCAGACCGAGCACGCGTGCCACTTTGTCGTAGGCTTCGCCCGCCGCGTCGTCGCGTGTGCCGCCAAGCACGGTCATTGTGCCTGGCTCGCCGGACAGACCACGTACGTCCACAAGCGAAGTGTGGCCGCCCGAAACGACGAGCGCAAGGAACGGCGGATCAAGCTCAGGATGCTCCATAAGCGCCGCGCAGATATGGCCGCGTATATGGTGGACGCCGACAAGGGGTTTGTTTAACGCAAAAGCCATAGCCTTCGCCGTTGCCAAGCCTATAAGGACTGCCCCGACCAGGCCTGGGCCTTTCGTGACGGCGATGGCATCAATCGTTTTGATTGACACTCCCGCCTCGGTCAGCGCCGCATCCACGATGCCGTTGATCGTGGCCAGGTGGTGGCGTGAGGCGATCTCCGGCACAACGCCGCCGAATACCTTATGCACATCCGTCTGTGACGCAATCACATTTGAAAGCGCCGTGCGACCGTCACGGACGACAGCCGCCGCCGTTTCGTCGCAGCTTGTCTCTATCCCCAGGATAAGCGTGCCTGTCGTGTCCGCCCTCATCATACAACCCCCGTGCATCCCTGCGGCTCGCCCCCGTGCCGCCACATGATAAGCGCGTCCTCGCGCTCGCCGCCAGAAGCCGGGTAGTATCCCTTGCGGACGCCTTCCGTCTTGAACCCGTGCTTTTCATAAAAGCCCACCGCCGCTTCGTCGCCCGCCCTTACCTCAAGCGTGAAGTCCCTTACGCCTTTAGCCTCGGCCTGCCGAACCAATTCGGTGAGAGCGGCGCCTCCGGCGCCGCTCCTCCGCACACTCGGATGCACCGCAATATTTGTGATATGCCCTTCGTCAAGTATGATGTGCAGACCTGCGTACCCTAGGATAAAACCTTCTTTTTCGCAGACCACGTAATCGCTGTACTCAAGGCGGAGGTCGCTGCGTATGCTGTCCTCCAGCCAGGGCTCGCCGAAGCTGAGCCTTTCGATGACGGAGATGCCGTAGACGTCATCTTCGTTTGCAGGACGCAGCATGAACGGCACGGCGGCCACGCCCGATTCGGCGGCAGCCTTTTCGTCAAGGCGGCGCTGCGCTTCGGCCTTGCGGATATATATGGGTTCGAGTTCTTCAAAACCGATGGGGATGCCATGTGCAAGCGACCACGCGAGGGTCGCCTTTGCATCTTGCACCGCCCCCTCGACAATTTTGACATCTGCCCTCACACCCGCCACGAAAACATCAATCCGCTCGCGAAAGACGGGCAGGCCGTCGCCCATCATCAGGCAGGCGACCTCTGTATCCGAGCCGTCCATTCGCTCCACCAGCTTTTCCAACGCCGCTACCGCCGCGCCAAGCGACGCAAAATATTCTTCCGGGCTGTAGGCGTCGCCCTTCACAAGCGTCATTATGCGACCGTCCTTTTCAAGCATATACGCCCCTGCGTACATCTGCTCCCTGCGTGCGTCAAAGATAGGACAGCAGACGGTATACGGGCGCTCGTCCTCCGGCAGATAGACGAAGGTTTCGAGCGTCGGCACTTTCACGACCGGCACTCTTAGCGTCTGCGCGAACGCCCTTGCGGTGGCGATGCCTATGCGCATGCCCGTAAACGAGCCCGGCCCCGCAGACACCGCTATCCTCTCCAGTTTTCGCGGTGCCATGCCTGCTTCGCCTAGCACATCCTCCACCATAGGCATAAGGGACGTCAGGTGCATCAGCCCCTCCCTGCTCGCCCTATGAACCACCCGCCCATCGCTGGCAAGCAGCGCCACTGAGCAGATGGGGCCAGTAGTCTCTATCGCAAGCACAGACCCGCTCATGGCGTCAAGACCTCCCGCATGCCCGCATCCTCCGTATGCCTCAGCTCAATCCGGATCGCACCGTTCGGCATCAGCCCCCCTGCCATATCCGCCCACTCGACCACGCATACACCGCTGCCGAAAAAGTATTCGTCACAACCCAGGTCCTCTATCGCCCCCGCATCTTCTCCAAGGCGGTACAAATCAAAATGATAGAATGGCAGCCGGCCAGACATATATTCGTTTATCAGCGTAAATGTCGGGCTGGTCACAGGCTCCGCCACGCCAAGCCCCTCTGCAATGGCCTTCGCCAACGTGGTCTTGCCCGCACCCAGCTCTCCCGTAAGCGCCACCACAGTGCCCGGCGCAAGCCGCCCGCCAAGCCCCCGACCATACTCCTTCAATTGTTCCTCATTAAATAACATCTCCATATGATTATACACTAAGTAGGGACAGCCACGTTTGACAGACCCACGATACTTCGCTATTATGAATACCGTTAGTTAATGTTTCAGGACGGGGTGAGAGTCCCCACCGGCGGTGAGGCGCACATTGTTGCGACAAGTCCGCGAGCCGAAAGGCAGAGCCGGTCAGAATCCGGCACCGACGGTCATAGTCCGGAAGGGAGGAACTATATCATGGAAAATCTTAACGTCAAATCAAATACGCTGAAACTCGCCAAGATGGCTCTTCTGACCGCCATCGCATTCATCTGCTCGTTCGTTCATTTTCCGCTGCTATTTGCATTCCCATTTTTGGAATATGAGCTTTCAAGCATCCCCTTGCTGATAGCTGGATTCGTTTTTGGGCCGATTCGCGGGATGATAATCGCCGTTGTCGTCGTCGGGCTTCGCGTGGTCACAGGGACGGCTCCCAATGTACCATACGGGCCGATTATGAATATCATAGCTGCTTGTGTCCTTGTGCTTGTCTCGGCTGCGATCTATCAAAAGTTCAAGACCAAGAAATGGGGGCTTATCGCCTTGATCGTCGGCGGCCTCTGCGCAACGGCGGCCATGGTGCCAGCAAACCTTATCTTCACGCCGCTGTTCATGGGCGCCCCGCTCGAAGCGGTGAAGGAATTGATCCTGCCGGCAATCATACCGTTCAACCTACTAAAAGCAGCAATAAACACCGTGGTCGTGTTTTTGCTGTATAAGCGGCTTTCGCCATTTTTGCATAAGTGGTAGACCGCATACGGGCGGCCGCCCCCTGTCGCCCCTACTGGGTTTTCAAAAGCAAATCGGCGCCGTAGATAATAAGCCCCGCCAGCTCCAGATCCAATATCCAGTCTGGCGGTATCTCCAGGCTGCCTGCTATGCAGCCGACGATGTTCCCGACCGCCGCCGGCACGCCGTCCGTATTGCCGGAGAAATCCGTGGCTGCGTGTATCGCGGCCTCAAAATCATTTTCATACCGCAGGGCTATGTATGTCGCTATGGCGGCAGCCTCTGGAGCTATCCACCCCTCCCCGATGGACTCTATCGCCTTGTCCGGCTTCTTCTTCGTCCCCGCCAAGTCTATCGCCCGCCGAATCAGCTCGGCCGGCAGCGTATCGCCAAGCATGCTTTGGTCCAGCCTCGCCACCGCAGCCTCCACCGCATCCGCAAGCGGCTTGCCCTGCACAAGATTTGCGATCAGGGCTGCCATATACCCGGACGACACGATGGCCTGCGTATGTCCGTGCGTCAATGCCGCGCTGTCGCAACCCATGCGGTATGCCATCTCCGGATCGTCTGCGAAATAAAGGCCTATCGGCGCTGTACGTATTACGCAGCCCGGCCTGTTCAGGTTGTTGATACGGCTCTCAACCGTGCCATAACTATTCTTGATGGAGGATGCGAGCGCATTCAGGCTTGTCACGCCTTCGCCACGACGTGCAAAAAGCTCATCGTATTGCAATATCTCGCCGCCCATAATAAATTCATAGGCCTTGTCTGCCAGCCCGCCCGTCTGTGTGTAATACCATTTTTGATATGAATAAAATAGGCACGGAACGTAAGCATAGACGCCCTTTCGTTTCGCCCGTGCGTCAGCCCAGATAATCCCGTCAGCCGAAAAGATGGACTGCTGCGTATTGTCCGAAATCAAATCCTTGCCGCCCTCGCGTACGCCGTACCCCTTCGCATCGCCGGTCGCGCCGCCGAGCAGACAGCCTCTGAAATGGTCTTTGCCCAGTTTCATCGCCTTAACCCCCAATCACTTACTTATCTTAGCCTGTCCTCAATCAATCGTACAAGCCGATCTGCTATGCGGGAAAGCTCCCTTTTGTCCCCGCCTTCGAGCATCACGCGCACCAAGGGCTCAGTGCCCGACGGACGTATCAGCAGCCGACCCTTGCCTTCCATTTCCCGCTCGATCTCGGCTATCGCGCCTGAAATCCGCTCGTCTTTGTCAAAGCTGTATTTGTTCTCGTCTTTCACCTTGGCGTTCTTGAGCACCTGCGGGTATATCTTCACGTCAGCCGCCATTTCGGACGCTCTGAGCCCGCTTCGCTTCAATGCCTCCAAAAATCGCAGCGCCGCAAAAATGCCGTCCCCCGTGGTATGTTCCTCAAGAAATATCAAATGCCCTGATTGCTCGCCTCCAAAGACAGACCCTGTCCTCTGCATCATCTCCAGCACATAGCGATCCCCGACGTCTGCACGCTGCAGCCCTATCCCCTCTCGCTCAAGCGCTTCCGCAAAGCCATGATTGCTCATCACTGTGGCTGTCAGAAGGCCGTTCCCGAACTTGCCACGGCGCTTCAGCGACTTCGCAAGGGCGAACATCAGTTTGTCGCCATCTATCAAGTCGCCTTTCTCGTCCGCACATATAAGCCTGTCCGCATCCCCGTCGAAAGCCAGCCCTACATCGGCGCCCTCTTTGACCACGCGCTTCTGCATGGCCTCTGGGCTTGTCGAACCCCTGGATTTGTTTATGTTCGTCCCATCCGGCTTCGCCCCCATATACGCAGCTTTTACGCCTAGCAGGCCGAAAAACCGTCGTGCGACCTTGTGGGCCGCCCCGTTCGCACAGTCGACAACGACGCGAAGGCCGCTGATGTCCTCATGCACATGGCTTCTCAGAAACTCGACATACGCCTTCTGCGCCTCGTCCTCGCAGATTTCCAAACGCCCAAGCAACACACCTGTGATATGGCTGCTTACGTCCTTCCGCTTCATGACGATTTCCGCTATCTCGTCCTCGACCTCATCGGCCAGCTTGAAGCCGTCCTTGTTGAACAATTTTATGCCGTTGTATTCAAAGGGGTTGTGCGATGCCGAAATGACGACGCCCGCCGCCGCATCTGTCGTCCGCGTCAGATAGGCCACGCCCGGCGTGGGCAACACGCCCGCAAGCCTCACGTCGCAACCCATCGAAAGCAGCCCCGCAGCCATTGCCTGCTCGAGCATGTCGCCGGAAATACGAGTGTCCTTCCCAATAAGCACGCTCGGCTTCCTGCCCTTGACCTCTTTGCCCAGCACGTACCCGGCCGCAACGCCAAGCGCATAGGCGAGCTCACCCGTGAGTTCCTTGTTCGCTATCCCTCTGACGCCGTCCGTCCCAAACAATCTTCCCAATTACACCATTCTCCATTCACCATTCATCATTCCCTGATAATCGTCACCCGAACCATTATAGGTTCTATTGATATCTCCTTTATCTCTATGTCGTATTCCGCAAGCACTTCCATTTCGATGGCGCTGCCTGGCCTGATCGTTTCCTCGGCGTCGACGTAGAGCCTGATGTCGTCCTGCATAATATCATCAATGATGTCGCGTGGCGCAAGGACTGTCACGACGACGCTGCCCGTATTGACATGCCCCGATAATGATGGCGCCAAGTTCCTGATTTCTATCATGTCCGCCGTGTACCGGAACTCTTTTCTTGCGATGCCCTGGACCTCGATCCTGACAGAAAGGTTTGCCGACGCATTTGCGACCTCGATGCCCTCCGGCAGATCCAGATATAGGTCGTCGATGGACAATTCCACGGTGGAGGTGATGCTAGAAAGATCGACCGGCCGGCCTGTGACCTCCTCTATGCCCTCAATGTCCGCCGCCGCGCCCCTTATAGTGATAAAGTTCGGGATGAACATGTATGTGACTTCCACGCTTTCATGCGGCTCCCCGATGGTTTCGATATGCAGAGGCACCCTCTTGGTGGTGCAGAGCGCCCCTGTCACCTCAATCAGGCGCTGTGAGAGGCTAACGTTGTAGACGGGCTGCCCTTCCCTGTCTATCGCAACCACTTCGACTCGGAATGTGGACAATTCCTCAGTCAGAGCCCCTTCAGGCACGAGCGCACGTATATAGTCCACTGTGTCCACAGCTTCCGCAACGCCCACAACCGCCATTTCGACAGGCGTGACCTCTATAAACCCTGGCTCTGTACCAAAGCTGAAGCTTTCCTCAAATTCAAGGTGTACAGGCTTGAATACAGTAATGAGATCTACGACCTCGACCTGGACTGCCTCTGGCCGAATCTCGACAAGCTCAATGTTGTTCGGCGTATAGACAGTGACGGGCACGGTTGCAGTACCCTTGCTGTATCCAGCCACGTCGGCCGTGGCGCGAAAATCCGTCCACGTCAGCCTCGCGACCTCGGAGCGGGCCCCTGCCACGACTATTTCGATCTGTGGGGGTGTGACATCGCTGTCCGTAAAGCCACGATCGTTGAGCGCCTCGATGTTTATAAGCTCCACGGGGATATTCGCTATCGTGCGTTCGGTCTCGGGATTTATGACCGTGGTGATATACGCCCAAAGCACTATCGCGCAGACGATGGATATAAGAAGGTTGAGCTTATTGTTTTTTAACACCCCAGCCCCCTTTCTCGAATGCGCGGAATATGCCTTTCTGTATCGGCTCCGAATCGTGCAGGTATAGATCGAGCAAAGCTTTTTCAAGGGTCTTGACGTCAAGGAAGCGTGTCAGGCGGCCATCGCGCGCCGTTGAGATGATGCCCGTCTCTTCAGAAACGATTATGGCATACGCATCGGAAACCTCGGTGATTCCAAGCCCTGCGCGGTGCCTCATGCCGAGCTCTGGCGCCAAATCCTTGCTGCGCGTAAGCGGCAGGACGCAGGACGCAGCCCGTATTTTGTCACCGGATATGATAGCCGCGCCGTCGTGAAGCGGCCCTCCCTCGAAAAAGATGCTCTCCAGCATTTCAGAACTCAAATCACATCCGAGCGAGACGCCTGTCTCCACAAAATCGGTCAGCGACACATCGCGTTCGATAATGATGATTGCGCCCACACGATTCGTCGAAAACCGTTCGACTGTTCTGATAATGTCCGCAGTGACAACCTTTGCCCTCTCTTTGTCGCCGCTCTGCAGCTTTCCGTGAAAGAACTTGCTGCGGCCGAGGTATTCAAGAGCGCGCCGTAGCTCCGGCTGAAAAACGATGACGAGCGCAATAAGGCCGAACTGCATGAAGTTTCTGAGCACCCAGTTGAGCGTATAAAGCTGAAGATAGCCCGAGACAATCATCACGATAATCAATATCAACAGGCCTTTGACAAGCTGCTCGGCGCGCGTCTCGCGAATAAACCTCAGTATCTGGTAGATAATAAATGCGATAATCGCGACATCGATAAAATCTGTCGGCCCTATCTGCGATACAAGTGTTTTAAAAAATTCTTGCATCTTCTACACCGAACCTGCCTTACTCCGGCACTTCCTCGAAGCGAATCGACTTGTTGTCTTTGTGACGGTCCGATGTTTTGCCCTTAAACTTGCTTATCTGGCCGCTGAGCTTGTCCACGACGCGGTCAATGCCGTTATATGCGTCTTGCGTGGTCTCCTCAGCACGAAAAGCAGTGCCGTCCGCATTTATTGTGGCCTCTATTTTTTGGCGACCCTTCTCCATGGAGAGCGTCACATTTGTTTCGACTTCACTTGAAAAGTATTTGCCCAGCCTGGAAAGCTTGCTTTCGATCATATCCGTTAAGCGGTCGCTTGCGTTGAAATTTTTGGTGGAAATAACTATCTTCATATTGTATGCCCCTTTCAAAAAGACTCTATAGGATTATAACACAACTTCCTGTCGTTTTCTGCCCCGCACGGAAGACCGCCCGCTGACCTGGTCTTTGACCCCACACCTGCCCGCAGATCCCGCAAGGGAGCCGTCGGGACTTACTCCTAAACTGCGCCATGCTCGCCGCCGCCATTGGCAGACGGTTTACGTGGGTCCTTTTGCCCGCAGCTGGCTTGGACTTTCAACCACAGCCGGGCGGTCTTCCGCACGGGGCACGTCGGCTCCTGTTGCAAAAACAAAGACGTCCACACTCTCCGCGCCCGCATCAAGCAAAGCATCAGTGCAGGCGTCTGCCGAGCTGCCTGTCGTATACACGTCGTCTGCCAGCAACAAGCTTTTACCCGCCACAATGTTTATCATATCACAGGATACGGCAAACGCGCCTTCAAGGTTTTGCCGCCGCTCATCGCCTGACAGGCTGCTCATAACACTTGTCTCCCGAACACGCATCAGCGCGCCGCCAAGATATGGGACGCCAATCTTGCGGGACAGCCCCCGGGCAAGCAAGGCCGCCTGATCGTAACCCCGGAAAGACTTCTTCTTTGCGCTCATCGGGACAGGCATAACGTAGTCGTAGTACGGCAGTTCGCCGGTCTCGGGGTCGGCAATCGAAAAATACCTCGCTGCCATCAACGCGGCGAGCGTATCAGCATGCCATGACTTGCTTCGGTACTTCATGTCACGCACCAGCTCTGCGGCGTTGCCTGCATACATTGCGCAGGCGTAGCCTTTTCGGAACACATGTTCTGCATCCGTGTCGCATTCCCGACATTTTCTTTTCGGGTTTTCACCTGAAAGGGGCTTTCCGCATTTTTCGCAAGCCCTGCCCGTGACCCAATCTATCTCGCCCGCACACTGCGCGCAAAGCGCAAGGCTGCCCTTATCCTGTGACGGCAATGGCCTGCTGCAAGCGGCGCAATAAAGGTCCTTGGGGAAAATCAAATCCAAAACGCTCATATGCCCGTTGACTCCTTTGCGAGCCTCAGAAAGTCCGCGAGCGCGGAGTGGCGGCTTTCAATCCCGACGTTTTCGACCATAAGGCGCAACCTCTCCTCGCTGCCGACAAGCACGACAAGCTCCTTGCCCCGCGTGACGGCCGTGTATAGCAGATTGCGCGTAGCAAGTATCTGCGGCACATACATCATGGGCATCACAATGCAGCGGTATTCGCTGCCCTGGCTCTTGTGGACGGTGATGGCGTAGGCAAGCTCGACGTTTTCAAGCCCTTCCGCATCGTAGCGCACAAGGCGCGTCCCATCGTACAGCACCGACACAAGCCCTGCATCGTCATCTATGCTCTGGACAAAGCCTATGTCGCCGTTGAAAATGCCTTCCCCTGTTTCGAGTGTCTGCATATCCACCCACGAAAGCCCGTAATCGTTTTTTATCTGCATCACCTTGTCGCCCTCGCGGAACACACGACGCCCATGAGGCCGCTCCCGCTTGTCGGGCGCTGGCGGATTGAGCGCCGCCTGCAGCTCTTCGTTGAGGCTTATCGTGCCGAGACGACGGTTCTTCATAGGGGTCACGACTTGGATGTCCATCAAGACAGCCTTGTCGCTGAGGCTGAGGTAGGCCGGCAGGCGTTCCGCGCAAAGCTCCTTGACAGTCCGGCATACTTCTTCCTCGCTGCCTTTTCTGTGCAGATAGAAATTGCCGTCCTGTACATTGGCCTCCGGCATCTCGCCACGATTGATGCGGTGCGCGTTGGTCACAATAAGGCTCTCGCCTGCCTGCCTGTAAATCTCGGTAAGCCTCTCGAACTCCATACGTTCGGACTCTATGATGTCGCGAAGGACATTGCCGGGGCCGACCGGCGGCAATTGGTCTGCATCGCCCACGATGACAAGGCGCACACCCGACGGAAGCGCGTCAAGAAGCGCCTCCATAAGCACGACATCAATCATAGAGGCCTCGTCCACTATGAGCGCGTCGACCTCGAGCGGATTCATGCTGTCACGCCCGAAGTACATTCTTTCGCCGTCCGGATCGGAGCTGTATTCGAGCAGGCGGTGAATGGTCTTTGCCTCGTAGCCTGTGGCCTCGGTGATACGCTTGGCGGCACGCCCCGTAGGCGCGGCGATGGCAAGCTCAAATTCGCAGGATACAAGTATGTCCGCCACAGCTTGAATGATGGTGGTCTTGCCCGTGCCGGGACCGCCCGTTATGACAAAGACGCCGCACGAAAGCGAGGCCTCCACTGCGGTTTTTTGCTCGTCGGACAACTCAATGCCCTTGCGAGCCTCCGTCTCAGCGATAAGGCGGGAGACCTCCGCGCGAACAGGCTTCAAAGCCGCACAGGAAAGTCGCTTGAGGTCGTTGGCAACGCTTTTCTCCGCAAGGTACAAGGACGAAAGAAACCAATGCTCGCCGCCTGACAGCTTCTCGCGCTGCACGCTCCCTCCCAGTTCAAGGTGAAAGGCCGCATCCTCGATCTCTTCGCCCATTACGTCTAGCAAGGCACGGGTTTTTTCTATGGCTTCAGCAGCCGGCAGGCAGGTGTTGCCCTCCTGGGCCTCCTGGCTCAATACGTACAGCACGCCCGCACCGACGCGCTTCTCATCGTTTTCGGCGAGGCCGAGCCGCTGGGCTATAAGGTCTGCCGTACGAAACCCGATGCCCTCCACCTCGTACACAAGCCTGTACGGGTCTTCGTTGACTATTGCAGGGGCATCCACGCCGTAATTTTTGTAAAGCCTCATGGCGGCGGAACGGGCTATCCCGAGCCGCACGAAATGAAGCACGATGTCCGTGACCTCTTTATGCTCCTTGTATGACTCGATTATCGAGTCGAGTTTTTTCTCGCCGATGCCAGGGATGTCGAGCAATCTGTCAGGCTCGTTCTCAATGATGTCAAAAGTCCCGGCACCGAATCTTTTCACTATTACCGCCGCCGTCTTGGGCCCTATCCCCCTTATGATGCCGGAGCCGAGAAAGTCTTCCACCCCCTGCTCGTCCGACGGTTCTGATGCTTCGTAGTCCTTCACGGAGAACTGCTCCCCAAACCGGCCGTTGACTTCAAAAGAGCCGTGCAGAACGAGGCGCATGCCCGCACGCACGTCCGGCATCAGGCCGACAGCCCGTGCCTTTTGCTTCCCGTCCGCCTTGACATCGATGACGGCAAACCCGTTCTCGTCGTTGCGGAATACCACTCGCTCCACATTGCAAACAAACTCTGTCATGTCTGATTGTTTGCTCTATTCACTGTACTTTTTGACGTCTGTGGTCGCCTTGTACAAGCGACGGCCGTCAAGCGTCCGTATCCAGTCGGTAAACCCGCCAGGTATCACGGGCGCAAGAGCATCCTCAAAATCGTACAGCTTTGAGTCTATCATGTCGATATAATGCAACGCCTCCGCCTCAGGGAAGATAGGCTTCTTAGGGCTTCCATAATCGGGCTCGTAGTGATGCGAAATTATCATATGCTCAAGCATGACGGCTTTTTCCACCGAAAGCCCTATCTCATCCGCAAGCCTGTCTATTGTGCGAACCCCCATGACAAGGTGGCCAAGCATCTGCCCCTCAAAGGTATATTCGCTCACCACGCCGCTTTCGTCCGCGTTCATTTCATTGAGCTTTTCGATATCGTGGATAATGACACCCGTCAGCAGCAAGTCACGTGACAGCGAATCGTAGACCTCGCACATACGCTCCGCAAGCATCAGCATGCGCGTGATATGGTAGAGCAGCCCGCCGTATATGGCGTGGTGGTTCTGCTTGGCGGCGGGATAGTAGAGCAGCCGCTCCATGTTGCGTTCGAGCAGGGCAAGCGCCACCTCCCTGAACTCATCGTCCTCTATGGACTCAGCTTTTTCTGTTATGTATGCGTACATACGCTCGGGCGACTCGGGAGCGGCCTTGATATAGTCGCTCCTGTCGATGACGTCGCTGTCCGAAAGCCCGCGTATTTTCTGCACCCTCAGTTGCGGCGTACCGTTCCACTCGCTGACAAGCGCCTTGATCTTTATGACGTCACCAGCCTTATGCCTGGAAAGCGCTTCTTCCTCAGGGCCGTCGACGTCCCATTTCTTGGCCGAAATCTCACCGGTCTTGTCGCCGAGCAAGAGGTCGAAGTATTGCTTGCCGTTGGAGCCGATCTTGAGCTCTGCACGCTTCGCTATGAAGAAGTCGGTGACTTCCTCGCCGATGATCAGGTCTTTGATGTAATGTTTCTTCATGCCACCTCCCGTGTAGTTTGCCTATGATTGCATAATAGCACAGACTTGTATGTATGGTAATGGAATTAATCTATAATGTCAAGAATTATTTTCAAATTTTGTATATAATTTCTATTTCGTTCAATATGTGACACGTGTCACTCGTGACGTATCGCTTCCAAGGACGATATCCGCATGGCACGGTTCGCGGGCGCGAGTCCCGAAAGAAACCCTACGCCGGCCGCGAAAGCAAGCGCCGCGAATATAAGCCATATCGGGATGACCGAAAGCGCCATTTCCGGCATCTGGCTCGCAAGCCCGCCAAGCCCGAAGAAGCCCGCAAGGTCGATATCGCTTTCTATGCCGAGCGCCATCAATATATGCGGCAGATTGTTCAGAAGCAAGCTTATCAATATGCTGACGCCGCACCCGACCAAGCCGCCGATAAACCCGATAAACCCCGCCTCGATCAAGAACATCCGCCGGAGATCTTTAAGCCGGCAGCCTAGCACCTTCATAACTCCTATCTCACGCGTCCGCTCAGTTATCGCCATGGTCATGGTGTTCATTATATTGAGAGCCGCGACGAAAAGCGACACCGCCGCAAGCCCGCCTAGCATAAGCTGTGTCTGCGCCACCTGCCCCTGAAGCTGGTTGCGCGTCTCGCTCATAGAGCTTATCTGGTAGCCAATCTGCTTGATGGCGATCTCGACGCTCTCGACGTTCCTTACGTCATCCACTTTCACATAGACCGTTTCGTAGCCATCCACCGTCGTTGTTCCGTCCCCGCTGCCGCCGCCACCATACCCGCCATACCAAATGTCACGGCCGCCGCCACCACCGGGTCTGTTTCCAGTTTCCCTGCGGTAGTCGACCTCAAGATCCCGCATGCTTTCAAGGCTCATTATTATGCCGCCTGAAACCATCCAGTCCCTGCTGTCGGCCGCAATCATGCCGACCGGGACAAGCTCATAATTCCTGTATTTCGGTTCGTCGGTCGTATCGTCATATCCGACTTGCATCATATATGTCAGCTTCGTGTTCATCATATCGACGAAAAAATCATCTGGGTTGAGAAGCACCCCGTCCTCATCGTATTGCGGAAGGTTGATGATGTAAGACCATGTATCGTCCCATTGCTGATACTTATATACATCCGGCGACGACCAGCTCTTTTTTGAATCCCTGAAGCTGAACGGCGTCTGCTGACCGATAAGCACAGGCACCTTGTTCCTGCCAAGATTGACATCCAAGTCAAAGGAGCCGGTCACAAGCTCGTAGCCCATAGGCTCGATGGAGTCCGCTATCACACCGACAAGCTGCACGCCATCCATTATATAGCGGTCGCCAGGACCGGCGACAAGCTGACCCCCAAAATCCCGGGTGGTGTACATCGGCGTCGATGCCACGACATGGGGCATCGCCTTAAAAGTCTCGATCATCTTGTCGTCAAGGTCTGGCGTCCCCTGCTGCGCCCCCCAGGACATGACGCTGACTTTCGTCAGGTCGCCCCAGTTCTGCAGCATCGCATCGGTCGCGCGGTTGACTGCTATCCCCAAAGAGACCATCACAACGATGGCGCACACGCCAACCACGACGCCGATGATGGTCAGGACGGTACGGCCCTTGCGGCGTCTGAGGTTGTCTAATGAAAACTTGAATAAATCAAACCTTGTCATTTTTCGGTGTCAGTATCGCTTTCGATGTCAGCGTCATCGTCATCATCGTCATCATCGTCATCATCGTCGAGCGCCGCAGACGCTTTCGCCGCTTTTTTCTTCTTGTGCCGACGCACCAAAAGCGTCGCAACCACCGCAGCAACAGCCCCTATCACGATCCAGAGCCACAGCCCCGGACCAACGCTCCCTCCATTATGCATACCCGGGTCGTCATAGCCTGGGTCGTCATAGCCTGGGTCGTCAAAAGGTTCCTCTGCAATTACATTCACCTCAAACTCGTGCTCCAGAGTCCTTAGCTCGCCCCTTACGTTTTCGTAAGTGACCAACACTTTCGCGTTCATAAACCCGGGCTCATTTCCCATAAGGTTGAAGTCCGCCGACTTCTGCTCGCCGCCGCCTACATTGCCGACAAAGATTCTGCCCGCTTCGAGATAAAGGCCGTCACCGATGATATCGAACGTGACATTGCCCACAGCGCCACGGCCTTGATTTACAAGGGTGACGCTGCCGTATCCCATGCCTGAGTCCATGCCCGCCGTAATATCGGAAGGAAGCTGGGTGTTGAATATCTCAAAACGCTCAGGCTGCAGTATCGGCATGGAAATGGTCATATGCGCCGACACGGGGGCACCCGTCTGGGCGTTTACGCCGGTCACGTCGATCCCTACCGTATAGCTCCCCTCCTGAATGTTCGCGCTCGGCAGCAAAACCGCGCTTGCGGGAGAGGTGGCGCCCGGCGCCATGGTCCCGATATAGACGACGCTCGACCCATCCGCGAAAGTCAGCTGCTCCGGCGGGGAGAACGCCACCGACACATTCTCGACCGCATGGTCGCCGTTGGTCGCGAGTATCACAGCGCTCAGCGTAAAGACCTGCCCGGCGTAGATCGGGTCTCCGTTTGCGTCGCCGTAGCGGGCCTCCCTCAGGATAAATCCCGTCCCTTTGACGTTGACCTCCGGCTCAGGCGTTGGCGCAGGAGGCGGGGGTGTAGGCGAGGGCGAGGATTCGACGCATTGGTTCAGGGTGATACCCACCCTTTCCGTCGCAAGCGGCGATGTCAGCCCCGTGTACGACGCATCAAAGCCCAATTCCTTGCCCGTCCCCCTGTAGGTCAAGCTTCGGAACCTGATACTGTAAGAATATCCGTTCGCCGCAACAGATTGGTTCGTAACCTCGATATTGCTCTGGTTCGGGATCGTGAACGATGCCGTGTTGAGCCTCACCGTGGTAGGTGGAGGATTTGTGGTGACATTTGCGGTCGTGACGCGCTCGTCAAGCACGGTCACGTCGATGGTGACCACGTCATTCCTGGTGATCCGCCCAGTGTACGCCGTGGTGGTGGAAGTCCCCCTGTACACCGTATACCCCGTCACTTTCAATAACGACGGGGGCGGTGGCGGGTCAGGCTCGCTCGCATACGCTCTTTCGCCTGCCCCCAAAGGCCCTGCCGCCAGAAACACAAGCGACGCCATCACTATCGTAAGCCCCCAGACCGTCAGTTTTGTCCATATAGTTTTCATGCTTTTTCCTCCGCTACCTTTGCTTTCTTCGTTTCCTTTACGTTCTCCTCTGATTTTTTAAGATATTCGTCTTTGATGATTTTCCCGTCGCTAAGCGTCACTATCCTATCGCCGCACGCCGCGATGCTCGGCTCATGCGTGACCATCACGAGCGTTATGCCGTATTTTGAGATACGCCCAAGCATGGCTTTCAGCACCTGTTCAGTCGTCTGCGTGTCCAGATTGCCCGTGGGCTCGTCCGCGAATATGACCTTGGGGCGGGTCACAAACGCGCGCGCTATGCCAACGCGCTGCTGCTGCCCCCCGCTCATCTCCGTGGGACGGTGCGAAGCGCGTTCAGCCAAGCCTACCATTTTAAGCTCGCGCATGGCCCGTTTTTCGCGTTTCACCTTGTCCATGCCCGAAAACATAAGAGGTATCGCGGCGTTCTCCACCGCCGTGAGCTGCTGCAGCAAAAAATAGCTCTGGAATATAAAGCCCAGATTGTTCTGGCGGAAAATAGCAAGCTCTTCCTCGTCCATATGGGAAATCTTCTCGCCTGCAATGGTTATCGAACCCTTCGTGGGCTTTTCAAGCCCCGCAAGCATATTGAGCAGGGTGGACTTGCCGCTGCCGCTCTGCCCGACGATGCAGCATACCTCCCCTTGTTTTATCTCAAGATTTATTCCGGCGAGGGCCGCCACCTTCTCATTCCCCACCCTATATATTTTCTTGAGCCCCTCTGTGCGAATCATAGTTCCCATACTCGGATATTATACCACGCATTATTGTGTTATAATTGGTTTCGTTGTTTTGATTTTTTGTAGTGGTAGTATTTGAAAAACGGAGGTTGTTTGATGAAAGAGAAGATGGAAAAGACTTTTGACGATGTTACTCAGAAGGTGACAGGAGGAAGCAAGGCGGGCGCTATCGTCGTCGCCGTGATAATGATAATACTCGGGCTATTGTTTATAGCCTGGCCGTTTGGTACAGGCCTTTTGATGATGGCGGTCGCGACAGTCGGGTTTGTAATCTATGGGATATACAAGATCGTTTCGTATATTTCCGCCAAAAGCGACGAGCGCAAGGGCTGGGACCTGGCAAGCGGCATTATTTTTGCTATCATAGGCTTGCTGATCATGGTCGAGACACCGGCGGGCATGATGGTGACTTTTGCTTTCGTCCTTGGATTTATCGCGATATCCGGCGGAATAAACAGCATTGTGGCCTCTTCGGAAATACGCAAGGCAGGCGAGAAGGGCGGCGGCTGGGTAATGACCAGCGGCATAATAAACCTTATTATAGGCGGGTTTTTCCTGTTCGCGCCGTTTGGCACATGGCTTGTGTTTGACTATGTGCTTGGGATATTCCTTATGGTGGCCGGGGCAGCCTTCCTGATAGAGAGTCTGTCGGGCGGAGGGAAGAACAGGCCGAAGGCGGCGTAACCCCTCAAGGTTTTAGGGCGATGAAGTGGTAGATGGGCATTCCAAGGACACGGAAGCGCTCCTCGTATTCGGTCGGGGTTGAAATGGCGCGGGTGGCTATAGGGTCGCTTGTGGAAGTGATGCAGAAGCCCGCTTCGGTGAAAGTCCTAAGTGAATAATTATATAATGCTTCGCCGTCTGTTTTGACGGCGGCGAAGCCGCCAGGGTCGAGGATATGAAAATATGCCTCGGCCTTTTTTTGCGCAGTGAGGCGGCGAGAGGCATGGCGCTCTTTAGGCCAAGGGTCGGAGAAGTTGAGAAAGATGCCAGCGATGGAGGCCTCATCGAAAGCGGTTGTGGCGTCATTTATGAAGGCATCGATATAGAGCACGTTCGCGAGGTTTGTTTCGCGGGTTTTTTTGAGGGCAGACAGAAGGATGCTTTTGCAGCCTTCAACGCCGATGTATAGAGCTTCGGGGTCTGCGGCGGCGAGGGTGTTGATGAACTGGCCACGGCCACAGCCGAGTTCGACGTAGGTGCGGGGGAAGCCCGCAGGGAGGAGATAGCGGGAGGAGGGGCGTTCGTACCACCGAAGGTGATGTGACGGGCGTTCGACGCGAAGACCCGTTTCTTCTTCCGCTGGAAGCAGGAGGTCGACGTAGGCGGCTATTTTTTCGTTGGCTTGGGTGACGCGACGCTGTCTCATGTCAAGGTGCGTTCCAAGATGATAAGGCCTGTGAAGGCGCAAAAGATGATTACCGCCAGGGTGTCGCGGCGACGCCACTCAAAGACGTGGAGCTTGGTACGCCCTTCGCCGCCACGGTAGCAACGTGCCTCCATGGCCATGGCGAGGTCTGATGCCATGCGGAAGGCGCCTACTATAAGCGGTATGAAGATGGGGATAAGCGCCTTGGCGCGGCGGAAGAAGGAGCCTGTTTCGAAGTCTGCGCCACGAGCCTGTTGTGCCTTCATTATCTTGTCCGTTTCCTCCAGAAGGGTCGGAATGAAGCGCAAGGCTATGGTCATCATCATTGCAAGCTCATGCGCAGGCAGGCCGAAGCGGGTGGCCGGCTTGAGCAGGTATTCTATTCCGTCGGTAAGCTTGACAGGCTTGGTGGTGAAGGTGAGCATAGAGGCGCCCAGTATGAGGAAGATGATGCGCAATGCCATATAGCACGCTGTGTATATCCCCTCTGCCGAGATTGTCAGCGGGCCGAGCGAGGCGATGGGCTCGCCTCTTGTCATAAACAGGTTTAACGTAAAAGTGAACGCAAGTATGATGAACAGCGGCTTGAGCCCGCGCAGGATAAAGCGCGGCGGGACTTTCGAAACAGCTATGACGGAAGCGAGAAAAACAAACACTATCGCGTAGCCGACGAAACTGCTGACCAGAAAAACCACTACCATGTATGCCAGCACAAGGATGATCTTGAGCCGCGTATCGAGCTTATGAATGACGCTATAGCCAGGGTAGTATTGACCTATTGTGATGTTACGAATCATTGGGACAAAGCCTCCAATAATTCCTGGGTGGAGAGTATGACGCCAGGCAGATGCAGGCCGCCACGTGCGAGCCGCCCTGCGAAGCTCGTAGCCTTCGGGACGCCAAGGCCTATGCTTTTCAGAATCTCTTCATCTGCATATACTTCTCTGGGAGTGCCAGATTTCACGATTCTGCCAGCCGCCATAACAAGAATGCGGTCTGCGAGCCTGGCAACGTCGTCCATGTTGTGCGAAACTATCACGATGGTGCTGCCAGTCCGTTCGTGTATGCTCTCGATAAGCTCAAGCGTTTCCTCATGCGATCTTGGATCTAGGCCTGCCGTAGGCTCGTCGAGCACAAGCACTTCGGGGCGCATGGCCAAAACGCCGGCGATGGCGGCCTTGCGTTTCTGCCCGCCCGAGAGCTCGAAAGGCGAACGCTCTGCAATCTCGTCATAGTCCATGTTGACCAGGGATATCGCTTCTTTGACACGCTCGGCTATCTCTTCCTCGGGCACGCCCAAATTGTTCGGACCGAAGGCGATGTCTTTGTACACAGTTTCCTCGAATAGCTGGTATTCGGGGTATTGAAAGACCATGCCGATTTTTTTGCGCATTTCCACGGTAGTGGCGCCTTTGGCGGAAACGTTTACGCCACCGACCGTGACGGTGCCTTCGGTAGGCTTCAAAAGGCCGTTCAGATGCTGGATAAGGGTTGACTTGCCGGAACCTGTGTGGCCGATGATGGCGACGTATTCGCCGGTGGAAATCTCGAAGCTTACGTCGGCGACGGCGTGGGTTTCGTAAGCCAGACCAGGGTTGTAAGTGTGTGAGAGGCGGTCGACGGTGATGATGGGGGCGGCGGAGGGGGAGGCTGAGCCAAGCGAAGCCATAGCGAGCCTTTCGGTAGAACCCCTGCGGACGCTCGCGAGTCCCCGACTTTCCGCTGACACCGTTTCGGCAAGTTCGGCTTCCACCAGGACAGGCTCTCCTGGCGGCAATACACCCTTCTCCCGCAACCCTTCGGCGAGTTCCACTGCGAACGGGAGTTTTAGGCCTAATGCCTTTAGCTCCTCTGCACGGGCGAAGATATCGCGGGGCGGGCCGTCCATGCAGATACGGCCGCCGTCCATTATTATTATACGGTCGCTGCCTACGGTTTCCTCCATAAAGTGAGTGATAAGCAACACCGTGATGCCTTCTTGGTTAAGCCGTGCCGCGATTTCCAGCGCCTCGGCCCGCCCCTCTGGGTCAAGCATGGCTGTCGGCTCATCGAAAATGATGATGTCCGGCTTCATAGCCACAACGCCAGCTATGGCGACGCGCTGCTTCTGGCCGCCCGATAGAAGGTGCGGCGCCATCTTGCGGTGTTCATACATACCGGTCGCCTCGAGCGAAATGCGTATGCGGTCTATTATCTCGTCACGCGGCAAGCCAAGGTTTTCCGGCCCGAAGGCTACATCGTCCTCCACAACCGCGCTCACAAGCTGGTTGTCCGGATTCTGGAAGACCATCCCTGCCATTCGCCGTATCTCCCAGATATACTCCTCGTCTTGCGTATCGTACCCGCCCACAATCACGGTCCCGCTTGTTGGCGTCAGCAACGCGTTGATGCACTTGGCCAGCGTAGACTTGCCGCTGCCGTTGCGCCCTATGACAGACGTGAAAGTGCCGCACTCTATATCAAGACTTACGTCTTCAAGGGCGCGGACACTGCCGTCGTCGCTCAGGTACTCGAAAACGAGCCCCTCTATATTGATTATGCTTTTGTCGAAATCCTTGTTTATTTTACCAACTCTAAATAGACTTCTTCCGCATTGTCGCCGCGGCGGGGCCCAAGCTTGAGTATCCTTGTGTAGCCGCCCTGCCGATCCTCATAAGTAGGAGCGATTTCCTCAAAAAGCTTTTTTACGACGTCTTCGTCAAAGATATACGCGAGCGCTTGGCGTCTGGCATGGAGATCCCCGCGCTTTCCGAGCGTTATCATTTTTTCGGCCATGCGCCTTGCCTCTTTCGCGCGCATCTCTGTCGTCGTAATCCGGCCTTCGCGGAGAAGATCCGTCACGAGATTTCTAAGCATCGCCTTTCTATGCGATGCCACCCTGCCAAGCTTTCTATATCCAGGCATATCTATCCCTCCGTTTCTATTCGTCGTCGACTCTAAGGCCGAGGCCGAGCCCTTCTAGCTTTATCTTGATCTCCTCAAGCGATTTGCGCCCTAGGTTGCGTACGTTCATCATATCGGCCTCTGTCTTGTTTATAAGGTTTTCGACCGTATTTATATTGGCCCTTTTCAGGCAATTGAACGAGCGGACTGAGAGCTCGAGGTCGTCAATCGGCATTTTTTCAAGGGTTTTCGCCCTCTGGTCTTCGCCCTTTTCCACCATGATGTCTTCAAGGTCGGCGGCGTTCTCGTATAGCCCAATAAACAGATTCAGGTGCTCACGCATGATACGCGCGCCCATTGCGACGCTCTCTACGGGAGAGATGCTGCCGTCCGTCCATATTTCCAAAGTCAGCTTGTCGTAGTCCGTAACCTGCCCTACACGGGTGTTGTCGACGACAAAATTGACTTTTTTGACAGGCGTATAAATGGAGTCTACCGGTATGACGCCAATAGGTGTCGCTTCGTTTTTGTTTTGGTCGGCTGTAACATAGCCCCTACCGCGCGAAAGGTTTATCTCCATATATATGGAGGCGCCTTCCTCGAGCGTCGCGATATGCAAATCCGTATTGTATATCTCGACGTCCGTGCTGGCTTTGATGTCGTCCGCTGTTACGTCCACCGGGCCTTTGGCCTCGATAATAACGGTTTTTTCGTCGTCGGACTGTACGCGCACCGCAAGCCCTTTGAGGTTCAATATGATTTCTGTAACATCCTCTTTGACTCCTGGAATGGTCGAGAACTCGTGCATGATCCCGTCGATTTTAACGCTGGTCACCGCACTGCCAGGCAGCGAACTCAAGAGAATGCGCCTGAGGCTGTTGCCGAGCGTAGTGCCGTAGCCCCGCTCTAGCGGCTCAATCACAAACTTGCCGTATGTTTCATCTCCCTCGGCGGAAATGATATCTATTGTTGGTCTGTCAATTTGCTGATTCACAGTCCTTCCTCCTTCTGCTTCGAATTACTTCGAATATAGCTCGACGATAAGGTGCTCGGAGATGGGAGTATCGATCTCCTCCCGCCTTGGAAGAGCCAACACTGTTCCCTCAAGATTGGAAACGTTGACGCTAATCCACGCAGGAACGCTTATCTGCATATCCTTGATCTCTTCAAACTTGGGCGATTTGTGGCTACGCTTTTTGACCGCCACCACACTGCCCGGGACCACCTGCATCGACGGGATATCCGCTTTTTTGCCGTTTATGGTGAAATGCCCGTGGTTGACGAGCTGCCTTGCCTCTTTGCGCGACGACGCGAACCCCATGCGAAATACAACGTTGTCAAGGCGCGTTTCGAGCATTATAAGCAAGTTGTCGCCTGTGATGCCTTTTTTCTTCGCTGCTTTCAGAAATGTATTGTGGAACTGCTTTTCGAGCATGCCATAAAAGCGCTTTGCCTTTTGCTTCTCTCTTAGCTGCACCCCATAGTCGGAGGTCTTTTTCCTGCCCTGGCCATGCTGACCCGGAGGATAGGCTCTCCGTTCGAGCGCACACCTCGGCGAATAGCAGCGGTCGCCTTTCAAGAAAAGCTTTTGGGCTTCCCGCCTGCACAGTTTACACGATGCGTCTGTATATCTTGCCACTTTGTCCCTCCTTATACACGCCTTCTCTTAGGCGGTCTGCACCCATTATGCGGGATAGGGGTGATGTCCTTTATCATTGTGATCTCAAGTCCCGCTGTCTGAAGCGCCCGGATAGCGGCCTCGCGGCCAGAACCCGGTCCTTTGACATAAACCTCTACATTTTTGAGTCCGTGCTCCATGGCTGCCTTCGCTGCGGCTTCCGAAGCCATCTGAGCCGCAAAAGGCGTCGATTTACGCGACCCCTTGAAGCCCAGCGAACCCGCGCTCGACCAAGACAGGGCATTGCCGCTCTGGTCTGTGAGCGTGACGAGCGTGTTGTTGAACGTGGCCTGGATGTGCGCCTGGCCGCGCTCTATATTTTTCCGCTCTTTTCTTTTTTTCCTTACCGATCCTTTTTTGGCCGTTGCCATAGTTTTTTACCCTCCTGAGACTAGTTGCCTTTTTTCTTTCTGCCGACCGTCTTCTTTGGCCCCTTGCGAGTCCTGGCGTTGGTCTTTGTGTTTTGGCCGCGAACGGGAAGCCCCCTTCTGTGGCGGATGCCGCGATAGCAGCCAATTTCCATCAAACGCTTGATGTTGAGGCTGACATCTCTCCTGAGGTCGCCTTCCACACTGTAGTCGGAGTCGATGATTTTGCGGATCTTACCGGCATCTTCTTCGGAAAGGTCTTTCCCCCGAATATCGGGGTCGACGCCCGCCTTTACGAGAATGTCGCTCGCCGTCTTGCGACCTACTCCGTAGATGTGGGTAAGGCCAATCTCAATCCTCTTGTCCCTCGGTAAGTCTACGCCTGCTATACGTGCCATCCTATTCTTTCCTTTCTACCCCTGACGCTGCTTGTGCTTGGGGTTCTCGCATATAACCATCACCCTGCCGTGGCGTTTGATGATCTTGCATTTCTCACAAATCGGTTTTACCGATGCTCTGACTTTCATAATGTCACTCCTTCTAAACCCAATCTTTTATTATACTGCTTTTCCGGCGTTATGCAAGGTTTCTACTTGTCGCGCCAGATGATACGGCCTTTTGTGAGGTCGTAAGGCGACAATTCCATCTTGACCTTGTCGCCAGGCAGGATGCGGATGAAGTTCATCCTTATCTTGCCTGAGATGTGGGCGTTGACGCGGTGGCCATTGTCGAGTTCGACTACGAACATCGCGTTAGGCTGGGACTCGATGACCTTGCCCTCTACCTCTATCACATCTTTCTTTGCCATACCCTATACGTCCCTTTCATCTCCTTCGTAGAGCGTGATGACAAGCGGCTCGGCGTCTGTCACAATCACCGTGTTTTCGTAATGCGCCGCCAACTTGCCGTCTTCCGTTGCAACCGTCCATCCGTCCGAAAGCACCTTCACAGCCGCTACGCCTTCGTTTATCATCGGCTCGATTGCAAGCGCCATTCCCTTCGCGAGCATTGGGCCCTTGCCGGGTTCTCCGTAGTTTTTCACCTGTGGGTCCTCGTGCATATGCCTGCCGATTCCATGGCCTACATAGTCGAGTACCACCGAAAACCCTTCCGCCTCTACATGGGTCTGGATCGCATGGCCAATGTCTGTCAGCCTGTGCCCTGCCCTGCATACCTTGAGGCTCTCGAAAAAACTTTCCTTCGCGGCTCTTATGAGCCGCTCTGCGGTTTCTGACACCGTACCGACCGCATAGGTTCGCGCCGCATCGCTTACCCAGCCTTTGTGCGTGATGCCGATGTCCACGGATACGATGTCCCCTTCCTTCAGCACGCGGGCTTCGTCCGGTATCCCATGTACGAGTTCCTCGTTGACCGAGACGCACGCATTAGCGGGAAAGCCGTTGTAGCCCTTAAATGTCGGCTTCATCCCCTCCGCGAGGATGGCCTCCTCGACGAAGCGGTCGATGTCTTTCGTTGTGGCACCCGGGCGTACCAGCTTTTCAAGCTCGTACAGGATACGTCCCGTCACTTTTCCGGACTCGGCCATAAGGCCAATCTGCTCGTCCGTCTTGAGTTTTATCATGCCAATCCCAAAGCTTTGTCTATCTGCCCCTGCAAAACCTCGACGCTCTGCGTGCCGTCAAGTTCTAGCAAGATGCCTTTCTTTGTATAGTAGTCGATGAGCGGCTTGGTTTGTGCCTTGTACACATCAAGCCTTTTCTCAACCGTTTTGGGATCGTCGTCCGACCGCTGGATCAGCTCCGCGCCGCAATGGTCGCATATGCCGTCCTGCAGGGGCTTTCGCCCGTTCATATGGTAGGTGAGCCCGCATGTCGGGCATACCTGCCGGTAAATGATGCGCTCAATAAGCACCTCTCTGGGGGCGTTCAGGAAGAATACACCTTCCAGCTCCCTGCCTTTTTCCGCAAGGTAGGCGTCCAGCATGTCCGCCTGCACTATGGTGCGTGGAAAACCGTCCAGCAAATAGCCTTTTTCCACGTCTATTTTTTCAAATATCTGTTTGACCAATTCTACGATTATTTCGTCCGGTACCAACATGCCTATGTTCATATAGGCTTTGGCCTCGACTCCAAGCGGCGTTTTCGCTTCAATGTTTTCGCGCAAAGCGTCACCTGTGGAAATAGCAGGTATGCCGTAGGTCCGCGTTATCATTGCGGCCTGCGTGCCTTTGCCGGAACCCGGCGGGCCTAGCAACATTACCCTTTTCATTCTACAAAAACCCCTTGTAATTGCGCATTACCATCTGGTTCTCAATCTGTTTCATAAGATCAAGGGCGACGCCGACCGCGATAAGCAACGCCGTGCCGCCAAATGATATCCGCAACTCGGTAACCTGCTGAATCAGATACGGCATTGACGCAATCAATGCAAGAAAGACCGCACCGACAAAAGTGATACGCATCATTACATTGTTCAAATACTCTATCGTAGGCCTGCCAGGTCGGATACCGGGCACAAAGCCGCCATTCGCCCGCATATTTTCTGCGACGTCTACGGGATTGAAGGTGATGGCTGTGTAGAAGTATGTAAAAAATATGATAAGAATCACATTTATGCTGACATATATCCAGACTCCAGGGCTGCCCGTGGGAGAAAGGTATGTGTTGACAAAATCTTCGAGTGCGCCGCCTGGGAAGAAGTACGTGATGGTCAGCGGGAACTGCATAAGCGAAAGGCCGAAAATGACGGGGATGACGCCCGCCTGGTTGACCTTGATCGGGATATGCGTGCTTTGACCGCCGTACATCTTGCGTCCCACGACACGCTTCGCGTACTGCACCGGTATACGACGCTGACCCTGCTGAACCATGATGACGCCAACGACGACTGCAAGCGCAAAGAGGCAGAACAGGATGAGCGAGATAACGGAGACAGCGCCCGCACGATAACTGACCAAGGCGCTGTTTATGTCTGCAGGGAAGCGACAGACGATACCCGCAAAGATGATCATGCTGATGCCGTTGCCTATGCCGTACTCGTTTATCTGCTCACCGAGCCACATCAGGAAGGCTGTACCCGCCGTCAACGTGAACACTATGACTATAATCATGAAAATGTCGCCTGGGTCCTGAAGCGCGTTCCTGAACAGCCCGAACGTGAATCCTACTGCCTGAAGCAAGGCGAGAACGACTGTGAGATAACGCGTGATCTGCGTCATCTTCTTGCGCCCTTCGGTGCCTTCTTTCGCAAGGTTTTCGAGATATGGCACCGCTACGGTAAGCAGGTTGATTATAATTGAAGCTGTGATGTAAGGCGTTATCGAAAGCGCAAATATGGTGAAGTTCTGGAACGCGCCGCCTGAAAACAGGTCGAAGAGCTCAAAAAGCCCCTGCCCCGTGAACGCCTCCGCAAGGACAGACCTGTCAATGCCCGGCACTGGGATATTCGAGCCAAGCCTGAACACAATAAGCATCAGCAAGGTGAACACTATCTTGCGTCTGATATCGGGTATCTGCCAGGCTTTGCCCAGTGTTTCAAACATTCCCATTATATTACCTCGGCTTTGCCGCCGGCCTTCTCTATAGCTTCAGCGGCGGATTTGCTGAACTTGTTTGCTTTGACGGTAAGGGTCTTCTCGAGCTTGCCCTCTCCCAGCACCTTCAGTCCGCTGCCTGGCTTTTTAATAAGGCCCTTTTCCGCAAGGTCTTCGGCCGTGACTTCGGCGCCATCGTCAAAGACGTTAAGGTCGCCGATGTTCACTATCTCCAGCTCTTTGCGCCAGATGTTTGTGAAACCTCTTTTGGGGATACGACGATAGAGCGGCATCTGGCCGCCTTCAAAACCGTACTTGGCGCTGCTTCCGGCACGCGAATTCTGCCCGTTCATGCCGCGGCCGGATGTTTTGCCCTGGCCTGCCGCAATACCGCGCCCCTTGCGTTTGGGGGGGCGTGAAGAACCCGGCACAGCTTTCATTTCATGCAGTTTCATAATGACTTCCCTCCTGCGTCCTTAACACTAAGCCTCGCTTACCGTGACGAGATGCGAAACTTTCGCAACCGCCCCGCGCGTCGCCGGCGTGTCGTCAAGCTCCACCGTCTGGTGCATCTTGCGAAGCCCCAGCGCTTGCACTGTCTTGCGCTGCTTAGGCTGCGCGCCGATGGTGCTTTTCGTAAGTGTGATTTTTATTTTTGCCATAATTCTATTCTCCGTTCACCAGCGATTTACCGACCTTCTCTTATTGCTATCCGAGTATTTCTTCCGGTGTCTTGCCGCGAAGCTTGCATACTTCTTCAATGGTTTTAAGGCCTCTGAGGCCTTCTATGGCAGCATATGCCATATTGCCCGCGTTGTTTGAGCCTATGGACTTGGCACGCACGTCCTTGAGGCCTGCAAGCTCGAGCACGGTACGGACGGACGAACCCGCAATAACGCCGCTTCCCTCGCGACCCGGCATCAAAAGCACTTTGCCAGCCCCGAAAACCCCGAGGTTTCTGTGCGGAATGGTTGTGCCTACCATAGGTACGAAGATAAGGTTTTTCTTCGCATTCTCTATGGCCTTGCGGACGGCCTCGGGAATCTCACGCGCCTTGCCGAGTCCTACGCCTACATGGCCTTCCTCATCGCCCACGACGACAGTCACGGAAAAGCGCATATTGCGCCCGCCCTTGACCGTCTTGGCGACTCGCCTTATGTTTACGATGGATTCTTTCATTTCCATTTTGGATGCGTCGATTGTCTTTTGCATATCGTACTTCCTCCGTTAAAACTTCAGGCCGGCTTCGCGCGCGCCGTCGGCCAGTTCCTTTACACGCCCGTGATAGAGGAATCCGCCTCTGTCAAACGCAACCTCTTCGACGCCCAGCCCGATTGCTGTCTTGGCAATCTTGTCGCCGACGAGCTTCGCGGCCGCTTTGTTGCCGCCGTATGCCGCCTGCGCTTTTATATCCTTGTCGAGCGTCGAGGCAGCCGCTAACGTCCTGCCGTCTCCGTCGTCGATAAGCTGTGCCGAGATATTGTTCAGGCTGCGGTAGACGCAGAGCCTCGGCTTGGCCGAAGTTCCCGAAAGGTTTTTCCGGACGCGCTCATGCCGCGCGAGCCGCATATCGTTCCTGCTTCTTTTTGACATCCTTCGCTCCTTTCCCTAGGCCTTTGCTCCGGCCTTGCCCTCTTTGCGGCGGATCTTCTCGCCAGAATAGCGGATGCCCTTGCCCTTGTAAGGCTCCGGCGGCCTCCACGCGCGGATGATGGCTGCATAATTGCCAACGACCGCCTTATTGATGCCTTTGACAAGTATCTCGGTGGCGCTCGGCACCTCTGTCGTGATCCCTTCGGGATCGGGCAGCTCTATCGGGTGCGAGTAGCCAAGGTTTAGCACCAGCTTGTTTCCCTGCTTGTCGGCCTTGTAACCGACGCCTACTATTTCGAGCTTGCGTTCAAACCCGTCGGACACACCCGTTACCATATTTCCGACAAGAGTGCGCGACAGACCGTGCAACGAACGGCTTTGCTTTTCGTCATCGCTACGCGTCACGTATAGCACGCCGTCTTCGATTTTCATTGTTATTATCGGGGATATCTGCTCGGACAGCTCGCCCTTGGGGCCTTTCACCGTCACAAAGTTGTCGTCTCCGATCTTTACTTCTACGCCGGCAGGTATCGTTACCGGAACTTTTCCTATTCTAGACACTCCGTTTCCCTCCTACCAAACGTAACAGATTACTTCGCCGCCGACGCCGATGCGCCGTGCATCCTTATCGCTGACGACGCCTCTGGACGTGGAAATGATTGCTATGCCGAGGCCGCCAAGCACACGCGGCACATCGTCCGCCTTCACATACACTTTGAGCCCTGGCTTTGAGATGCGACGGAGCTGGCTTATGACGCGCGTCTTGTTAGGCGCGTATTTCATCGCGATCTTGATGACGCCTTGCTTGCCGTCGTCTACGAACTCATAATCCTCGATATACCCTTCCTCTTTGAGGATGGATGCGATGGATTTTTTCATTTTGGACGCGGGAATCTCGACCGCCTGATGACCGGCGGTATTCGCGTTCCTAATCCTTGTGAGCATATCCGCAACGGGATCTGTCATAGTCATGCTGCTTTCCTCCTCGTTATTACCAACTTGCTTTTCTTACCCCAGGTATCTCGCCCTTGTAAGCGAGTTCCCGGAAACATATTCTGCAAACGCCGTACTTCCTGAGCACTGAGTGCGGCCTTCCGCAGATACGGCAGCGCGTGTATGCGCGTGTCTTGTATTTCGGTTTGCGGGCCTGCTTTACCTTGAGAGATGTCTTTGCCATGTGTCCCTCCTATTTCTCAAACGGCATTCCGAGCAACCGTAAGAGTTCGGCGGCTTCTTCATCCGTTTTTGCCGTAGTCGTAAAAATCACGTTCATTCCCTTGACCTTGTCTATATTGTCGTAAATGATTTCAGGGAAAATGGACTGCTCCTTCAGGCCGAGGCTGTAATTGCCGCGTCCGTCGAACGAATTTTTTGACACCCCGCGGAAGTCGCGCACACGAGGCAGGACGATGTTGAAAAACTTGTCCGCAAACACGTACATGTTCTGGCCGCGCAACGTCACCTTGGTGCCGACAGGCATGCCCGTACGCACTTTGAAGTTCGCAACGGATTTTTTGGCCTTGGTGACGACGGGACGCTGGCCGCTGATAAGCGAAATCTCCTCCACGGCGCCTTCCATAAGCTTTGCGTTGTCTTTCGCGTCGCCAAGCCCCATGTTGATCGTGATTTTTTCCAGCTTCGGCACTTCCATCGGATTTTTGTACCCAAACTTCTCCATGAGGGCGCCGAATGCGTCGGTTCTGTACATTTCCAGTAATCTTGCTGTCATTGCTCCCTCCTTTAATCTATTGTTTCTCCGGACTTTTTTGAGTACCGGAGCTTTTCGCCGTCTTCAACGCGATAGCCGATGCGGGTGCCGGTTCCGGCTTTTGCGTCGTAGTACATAAGGTTCGAAACATCAATGGGGCCTTCTACGTGCTTGATATCTGCACGCTCTTTGCGCGTCTGCTTTTGATGCTTCGTCTGGACATTGACGCCCTCAACCAGCGCTTTCCCTTTGGACGGAAACACTTTGAGCACCTGGCCTCGCTTCCCTTTGTCCTTGCCCGTGATGACAACCACGGGATCGCCTTGTCTTATATGCATGGCTCCCTCCTAAAGCACTTCCGGCGCGAGCGACACTATCTTCATAAAGCTCTTTTCACGGAGCTCGCGGGCTACAGGCCCGAAGATGCGCGTACCTACCGGTGTTTTATCTTCCTTGATGATGACCGCCGCATTCTGGTCAAACTTCACATATGAGCCGTCGCTCCTGCGCGCGCCTGTCTTGGAGCGCACTATGACAGCCCGCACAACCTCGCTCTTTTTCACAACGCCGCCCGGCGTCGCGACTTTGACGGTACACACGACTATATCGCCTATATTGGCGTATGCCCGGTTTGTGCCGCCGAGAATACGTATGACCAGGACCTCTTTCGCTCCTGAGTTGTCCGCGATTCTCAATCGTGATTCGCTTTGTATCATTTCCTTCGGACGCCTCCTTACTTAGCTCTTTCCACTATTTCGGCGAGACGCCAGCATTTGTCCTTGGACAGCGGCCTCGTCTCCATGATTCTTACTTTGTCGCCGACGTTGCAGGTGTTTTCCTCGTCGTGCGCCTTGAACTTTTTCGTGCGCTTTACGGCTTTCCCGTAAAGGGGGTGGCGGACAAAGTCCTCGACCGAAACCGTGATGGTTTTTTGCATTTTGTTGCTGATGACCAAGCCGACGCGGGACTTTCTATGGTTGCGTTTTTTTGGCTCGGGCTCAGGCTCGGGCTCAGGTTCGGCGAGGGGTTCGTCCTCGTCGGCCGGCTCTTCCGTCACTTCGGGCTCTTCCGTCGTTTCGGGCTCTTCCGTCGTTTCGGGCTCTTCCGTCGTTTCGGGCTCTTCCGTCGCTTCGGGCTCTTCCGTCACTTCGGGTTCTTCCGTCACTTCGGCATTTTTTTCGTTCTCTTGCACGTTATGTCCTCCCTTCCTTAGCCCGTTGCCTGCTCGCGGGCAAGCTCGTTTTCGCGGATTACGGTCTTGATCCGAGCGATATCGCGCTTGACGTCTCTCATGCGAATCGGGTTTTCGAGCTGGCCGGTTACATGCTGGAAACGCAGATTGAACAGCTCATTTTTCATTTTCTTGAGTTCGCCGTCGAGCTCCTTGTCCGTGAACTCTCTTATTTTCGTTATTTCTATCATTTCGCCTCACCGTCCTTTTTGATCTCTTCGCCTTTGACGGCAAATTTGGTTTTGACGGGCAGTTTATGTGACGCCAGACGCATGGCTTCCTTTGCCGCCGCAAAGCTGACACCCTCGATCTCGAACATTACGCGGCCCGGCTTGACGACTGCCACCCAAAATTCGGGGGCGCCCTTGCCGGAACCCATGCGGACTTCGGCGGGCTTTTTCGTGACCGGCTTGTGCGGGAATATCTTGATGAAGACCTTGCCGCCCCTGCGAATTGACCTTGTCATCGCGATACGGGCCGACTCGATCTGATTGGATTTGATCCAGCCGGCTTCCTCGGCGATAAGGCCGTAGGTGCCGTAGGTTATGCGGTTGCCCCTTGAGGCGACCCCTTTCATGCGTCCTCTGTGGACGCGGCGGCGTTTTACACGTTTTGGCATTAACATAATTTATACTTCTCCTTGTGTTTCGAGCGTTTCGACCGCCTCTACCACGGGTTCTTCCACGGCCACTGGCGTTTCCTCCACGGGTGGGGGCGCGGGCTCGCGTTCCTTCTTGGGGGCAGGCGGGCGCTTGCGTGGGTTGATGGCCCTAGGTACCTCCGGGTCTTGCCCGCGACCACGGCCTCTGCCGCCAGGGCCGCCGCCCGGACCTCCAGGGCCTCTGCCGCCAGGACCGTCCCTGCGGTCACGACGCGGACGGTCGCCGCCTTCGCGATCCCCCCTGTCACGATCACGATCCCTATCACGACGCGGGCCTCTGCGGTCACCGCGATCGCCGCGGTCCTGACCTGGTCTTTCTTCTGGAATCGGACTCATCAGCCCTTTTTCAAGGCGTTCGCCCTGGTTGATCCATACTTTGATCCCTATCTTGCCATATTGCGTGTCAGCCTCCGCAACGCCGTAGTCTATGATAGCCCTAAGCGTATGCAACGGCACGTTACCTTCATTGTATTTCTCGCTCCGTGCAATCTCGGCGCCGCCAAGGCGTCCCGCGACCACGACCTTGATGCCCTTTGCGTTGGCACGCATTGTGCGGCCTATCGCCTGCTTCATGGCCCGCCTGAACGATATGCGCTTTTCAAGCGCCTGAGCTATGCTCTCTGCAGTAAGCGTGGCATCAAGCTCCGCACGCTTTACTTCTATTATGTTAAGGCGGACGGTCTTGCCCGTCATCTGCTCAAGCGCCTTGCGTATCACGTCTACGCCGGAACCGTCACGACCGATGATGATGCCAGGTTTGTCGGTCATAACAGAAACCTTGATCTGGTTGTCCGCTGCGCGCTCGATGACTATCTTGCTGATGCCCGCCGCATAAAGCTTGCGCTTGACGTATTCCCTTATCTGGTTGTCTTCGACCAGATAGTTCGCGAAATTCTTTTTGTCGGCATACCATTTGGAATTCCAATCACTTATGATACCGACCCTAAACCCGTTTGGGCTTACTTTCTGACCCATGCGCGGAACCTCCTATTCCTTTTCCCTGAGCGTCACGCCGATATGGCTGGTTCTTTTCAGTATGGGGAACGCCCTTCCCTTCGACCCTGCACGCCATCTTTTCATGGTAGGGCCTTTGTGGGCAAAAACCTCGGCGACAAATAGGTTTTCGGGGTCCATTGAATGATTGTTTTCCGCATTGGCCGCAGCTGACTTCACGACCTTCTCGATGGCCTCGGAACCTCTGCCAGGCGTGAACTTGAGAATGGTCAACGCCTCATTAAGGTCTTTGCCACGAACGAGAGCCGTAACCGGCTGGAGTTTGATCGGTGAAATCCTTACATATTTCGCAATCGCTTTTGCTTCCATGTTGGGCTATCCTTTCTACTCAGCGGGCGCTTCCGATGCGGCTGCAGGGGCTGCCTCGGCTGAGGCTGCAGGCGTGGCGCTGTCCGTCGTAGCCACAACACCCGCATCGACCTTGGTCTTTTTCACCCTCGTGCTCCTGTCGGAACCATGGCCACGATACGTGCGCGTGGGCGAAAACTCGCCGAGCCGATGGCCTACCATGTCTTCCGTGATGTAGACGGGAACGTGACGGCGGCCGTCGTGCACCGCAATCGTATGCCCTACCATCTGCGGAAAGATGGTCGACGCCCTAGACCAGGTCCTGAGGATCTTCTTTTGATTGGCATCGTTGAGAGCGTCAATCTGCGCAAGCAGCTTTTTCTCGACGAATGGGCCTTTTTTCAATGATCTGCTCATACTGTGCTGTTCCTCCTGCTACTTCTTGCCGCGCTTTTTGACGATGTACTTGCTTGACGGCTTGTTTTTCTTGCGAGTCTTGAAGCCTAGCGCGGGCTTGCCCCACGGAGTGACCGGGCCATCTCGCCCTATGCCGGCTTTGCCTTCGCCGCCGCCGTGTGGGTGGTCGTTGGGGTTCATGGCCGAGCCTCGCACTGTAGGCCTGATGCCCATATTGCGCTTGCGCCCCGCCTTGCCGATCTTGATATTGCCGTGTTCTTCGTTGCCGACTTCGCCAATTGTCGCCCTGCATTCGGTACGCACCATGCGCACTTCGCCAGACGGCAGGCGCACCTGTGCGTAATTGCCGTCCTTTGCCATAAGCTGCGCCTTGACGCCAGCCGAACGCACCATCTGGGCGCCCTTGCCGGCTTTGAGTTCGATGCAATGTATGACCGTACCGACCGGAATGTTTTTCAGCGGAAGAGCATTGCCGTCAACGATGTCCGCAGTTTCACCTGACACGACGGTGTCGCCCACCTTGAGCCTTCTGGGTGCGATGATGTAACGCTTTTCGCCGTCCGCATAGGCAAGGAGCGCGATGTTTGCGCTGCGCCCGGGATCGTACTCTATGGTCTTGACCTTGGCGGGTATGCCGTCCTTGTCGCGCTTGAAGTCTATGATGCGGTAACGCAGCCTGGTGCCGCCGCCACGGTGACGAACGGTAATCTTGCCGTGCGCGTTGCGTCCAGCGTGTTTTTTCATGGTGACAGTCAGGCTTTTTTCAGGCTTGCTTACCGTGATGTCCGCAAAGTCGGAAACCGTCATGCCTCTAAGGCCGGGAGTTGTTGGATTGTATTTTCTGATTCCCATATTTTATGCTCCTTCTTACAAGCCCTGGAAGAATTCTATCTCTTTGCTGGTGGGCTTCAGAGTCACGATGGCTTTTTTCCTGGCGGATGTCATGCCCTCAGTGCGGCCTTGACGCTTTTTCTTGCCGGGCACGTTCATAATGTTCACTTTTGATATCTCAATATCGAAAATCTCTTCGAGCGCGTGCTTGACCTGCGTCTTGTTGGCGCCCAAAGCCACGTTGAAAGTGTATTTGCGCGATTGCGCTTCGTCCATGCTCCGCTCTGAGATAACGGGCTTCAAGATGATATCGTATGCCGTTTTCATGCCGAATACACCTCCTCAATCTTCTCAACCGCTTCTTTTGTGACGATGAATGTCGTGTGATTGATGATCTCGTAAGCATTCATGCGGCCCACATAGGTGGTTTCGACGCCAGGTATGTTTGACGCGGACTTCACAACGCTTTCGTCCTTGCCGGCCGTCACGATAAGCGCCTTTTTCGCCGCCCCGACAGCCGATAGGAACTTGACCATCTCTTTCGTCTTGGGACCCTCGAACGCAAGTTCGTCAATCACGATCATCTCGTTTTCGTTGACTTTGGAAGTAAGAACCGAGAGCATCGCGAGCCTTTTGACCTTCTTGGGCAGGCTGTAACGATAATCCCTCGGCTTGGGCGCAAACACTATGCCACCGCCCACGAAGTTCGGGGCTACGCGCGAGCCTTGGCGAGCGCGACCTGTACCTTTTTGACGGTAAGGCTTGGCGCCGCCGCCGCGCACTTCGCCGCGTGTCTTTGCGGACTGTGTGCCTTGACGTTGGTTTGCCAGATAGTTTTTTACGGTTTCGTGGACAGCATTTTGGTTGACTTCGATACCGAAGATATCATCGTTGAGTTCGATCTTTCCGGTTTCGCTACCGTCCATCTTATACAATGTAAGAGTTGCCATTTTTGCTGCGCCCCCCTTTCCTATTCGCCCTTGACGGCGTACTGCACGCGCACGACGCTTCCGCGTATGCCAGGGACGGCGCCCTTTACAAGCATGACATTGCGTTCGGGAATGACTTTAACGAGTTCCAGGTTTTGGACGGTCACAGTTTCGTTGCCCATGCGGCCGGGGCCTTTATTGCCCTTGAACACGCGCGACGGCGCAGCGGCGGCGGCAAGCGCGCCAGGAAGCCTTTTGTGCTTCGAACCGTGACTCACCGGCCCTCTGTGATGACCATGGCGCTTGATGTTGCCCTGCGTGCCTTTGCCCTTGGATGTGGCAGTGACATCGAGCTTCTTGCCTTCCTCAAAATCCGCAACCGTGATTTCCTGTCCGGCCTCGTAGGATTCGCCTTCATCAAGACGGATTTCCGCCAGATGTTTTTTGAGCGGAGCCCCCCATTTTTTGAAGTGGCCTTTGACTGGCTTGTTGGCCCTGTTGTCTTTGAGATCCGCGTAGCCTATCTGCACGGCATCATAGCCATCGCTTTCCTTTGTCTTTATCTGGACGACCGCGTTTGGGTTTGCTTCAATCACGGTGACGGGAATCATCGTCCCTTCTTCCGTGAATATCTGGGTCATGCCGACCTTTTTGCCTAATATCGTTTTTGCCATTGTGCTTTCCTCTACAGTTTTATCTCTATATCGACCCCGGCGGCCAGGTCGAGATTCATCATCGCGTCCATGGTCTTAGGCGATACATGCGACAGAACGATGAGCCGCTTGTGGGTACGCTGCTCAAACTGTTCGCGGCTGTCCTTATACTTATGCACAGCGCGCAGAACCGTCACGATCTCTTTTTCGGTCGGGAGCGGAACAGGGCCCGATACATCAGCTCCGTTGCGCTTCGCAGTCTCTACGATATCCGCCGCCGCTTTGTCGAGCAATGCGGGCTCGTAAGCCTTGAGCTTGATCCTGATCTTTTGTGTTTCTGCCATTTATAGACCTCCTGAGTCCTTGCTCTTTGCCGTTCACTTGCACGCAACACAGCCCGTTTTTGCGCAAGCTTGCCCATTATATGTGAAAGGGAATATATTTGGCAAGCGTTTTTTTCATTTTTTTTGTGATTTTTGAAGTTTTTTTTGAAAAATTTGTTGATGTTCCAAGGTTTGCACACAAGATGTGCGTACACGCTATCTGGCGTGCTGTGCAAAAGGGAAACCGACAGCCCTACATTGCGCCTTTATGGGTTACGGCGGCTGCGCCTGCATTGTTGGCGAAGCTGAGCGATTCGCCAAGGGCGGCAGGGTCAAGGCATTCTGCGAGGGGGCGGCCAAGAAAGCGGGACAGGATAGCACCGTTGAACGCGTCGCCGGCGCCCGTCGTGTCGACAGCCTTTACGGCGATGCCTTTTACGGATGTGTAGTAGTTCGGCAAATAGGCCGCGGCGCCGTCGGCGCCGCGCGTCACGAAAAAGACCGAGACCCCTTTCCGAAAACAATAAGCTGCCGCCGCTACTTCTTCGTCCGTGCCGAAGATGACCGGCATTTCGTCGGAGCTGACCTTTACGATGTCCGCGTAAGGCAAAAACTCCAGTATCGTTTCCCTGAGCACGTCCTCGCAGTCCCAAAGTGGAAGCCTTACGTTTGGGTCGAAAGACACGAGCGCCCCAGCTTCCTTCGCCGCAAGTATCGCCTTTAGGTGCGCCTTTTTGGATGGCGAGCCTGGGACTAGGCCTAGTGAGCCAAAGTGAAGAATGTCCCCGGGCCTGAACAGGCCGTCCAAGATATCGCTCTCCCCAAGCATCATGTCCGCGCCAGGCTTCCGTGCAAAAGTGAACTCACGTTCGCCGTCCGGTGCGAGCGTTACGAAGGCCATGGTCGTGCAGGCGGCTTCCGTCATGGTCATAAAAGAGGTATCGACGCCGTAGCCCCCCATCACCTCCACAAGCTTTCGCCCGAAGCCGTCCGCCCCGACCTTGCCAATAAACGCCACCTTCGCGCCAAGCTTCGCAGCGGCCACGGCCGTGTTTGCCGCCGCCCCGCCCGGCATTGGCGCAAGCAGGGCGTCCCGTGCCCCATCATCCCCGTCCGCCGGCATAAAGTCTATCAACGCCTCTCCGATGCAGTAGATTGTTTTCATAAACCTTACCATATCACATTTCTATGGTAGAATAAACGCATGAGATACGAGGGAAATGTATACAGGCCGCCGAGCGAGGCCCATAGCCTGATAGTGCAGACGACCATAGGGTGCGCGCATGGCAAGTGCAGGTTTTGCAGCATGTACAAGGCCGACAATTTTCGTGTGCGTCCTTTGGATGAAGTGCTTGAGGACTTTCGCATGGCGAGGGAAGCGTACCGCAGCGTGGGGCGCGTTTTCCTCGCCGATGGCGACGCCATGGTGCTTGGCACGGACACGCTACTCACTATTTTAGGCGAAATAAGCGCCCTCTTCCCGGAGTGTGAGCGCGTTTCGATATACGGTACGCCGCGTGACGCCTTGCGGAAAACGCCGGAGGAGCTAAGGGCGCTTGCGGAGGCGGGGCTGGCCATAGTGTATATCGGCGCGGAGTCCGGCGACGATGAGGTCTTGCGACGCGTGGAAAAGGGCGCGACTGCGGACGAAATCATAGAGGCGATACGCAAGCTTGAGGAAGCTGAGCTTGCGGCCTCAGTCACATTTATCTCAGGGCTTGGCGGAGCGGAACTTTCGGAGCAGCACGCCCTCGGCTGCGCACGGGTCATCACGGAGTCGCGCCCGTCCTTTGCGGCTTTGCTCACGCTTCTGCTCGACCCCGTCGCACCGATGTACAAAGACCTACAGGCCGGCACTTTCGAGTTTATGACGCCAGAAGAAATAGCCGAAGAAACCCTGTTGCTGCTAGAGCACGCACGACCAAAAACGGACTGCGTATTCCGCAGCAACCACGCATCGAACTATGTGCCGCTAAAGGGCACGCTTCCTCACGACAACGAACAGCTTATTGAGACCCTACGCAAGGCGCTCGCAAGCGGGGCGTTCAAGAGCGACCACTTCCGAGCGCTGTGATTATTACCTCACTCCGTATGTAAACACCGTCTCAAACATCGCCTCGATGTTTTCCGGCTTGGCGTCGTCCACCATCGTAGCGGTGTCCACTATATAGCCGCCGCCGGGCGCACAGGTGTCTATCAGCTTCTTTACGCAATCGGCGGTTTCTTCCGGGGTCCCGTACGAAAGCGTGAACGACGGCACGTTGCCCATGATGCAGGAATGCCCGCCCAGCACTTTCTTCGCCTTCGCCATGTCTATATACTCGAAGTTGTAGATGACCTTGCCCTTTGGGACTTCCAGCAGATGCTCGAGCCGCGTATGGTACTTGCCCTCGACATAGACCATCGGGGTCAGCCCCGCCTCGGCCACCTCGGTCAGATAGCGTCGCAACGACGGCCAGTAGAACTTGGCAAATTGCTCATCGGACATAAACTCGTCAACGCCCTTATGGAGCCAGAACCATACATAGGGCGTCGCCTTGCCCGAACAGCCCGCTATGGTGTCCTTTATCGCAAAGTCGGTCACCACGTCGATAAGCGCAAGAAGCTCGTCAGGGCGGTCGTGCATGTCCATAAGGATGTCGATGGTGCCGCGCATGCTGTCACCGATCATATCGAACGGCGCATACGCAAAGCCCGCATAGAGCGGCGGCATTCCGTACTTCTCTTTCATATGCGCCTGATACCCGCCGAGATACACAAACCAGTCCATAAGCATCTTGCCCGAGTCCGCAAGGGTCTCAAACGCGCTTATTACCTCTGGATCCGAAAACGCCGCAAACGCCCCCATATGCCCAAACCACATGGTATTGCGGAAATCGATCTTTGACAGGCCTGAAAGGTTGGAGAAACTACGCGGCAGCCATTTGTTCATCATAAATTTCGTGATGTCGTGGATGGCCTCGGGATACTCATCCTTTTTCATATACTCCCCCTCCATGTATTGGTACATGATATTGGGGTTGTCGTAGTGCTTGCCCGGCCAGCGGAACCAGGTCAGCCCGGCACGCTCCATATAGTTCGATGGGAAGAAGAGAATGGGGTCCCAACCCATGTCGGGCTGGTAATGGTCGTAGAGATGGTCGTAGACCTCCGTGCATTTGGTGTAGTCAGTCATAAGGTCCTGGATGGTCCACTTGTTCATAAAGTATACTGGGAACGCCTGGAACACCGGCACTATCGGCACCCTGTCCGGCTCTTTGAGCTGCACGGCGTCCGCAACCCGCTTTATCCTGGCATCATAGATCTCCTGCATATTGGCCATAACAAACCTCCTTTTAATCAATAATCATTGCTTGCAAACTACATTATATATAACTATATCAAATCGGGGTGTTTTTTCGCTACCTGCTTTTTGACCCGATATTGCTTACAAAGACCGCCCCGACAATAATGGCGCCGAGCACGATGTATTGGTAGAACGAGGCCACGGAAAGAAGGTTCAGGGCGTTCGATATTACCCCTATCAATACGGTCCCCAAAAACACGCCCCATATATTGCCCCTGCCCCCAGACAGCGTGACGCCGCCTATGACCGCCGCCGCTATAGCCTGCATCAACAATGCGTCGCCCATAACGGAGTTCGCGGAACTCAGGCGCGACAGCATTATCATGGAAGCGATGCCTAGCAGCCCGCCGTTCAGCGCATAGACATATATCTTGTTGCGTTTGATTTTTATGCCGGAAAGAAACGCCGCCTCTGTGTTGTTGCCTATCGCGTAAGTCCGCCTCCCAAACTTGGTATATTTCAATATGAAATACACTGCGATATATACCGCCGCCAGGAAAATCACAGGTATTGGCAGTATGTCGCCTATCCTGTCCCGCCCAAAGGTGAACTCCGAAGAAGCCGGCAAGTTCATGCCGCCTGTCACAAGCAATGTCAATCCTGTGTACACGCTCATCATGCCTAGCGTCACGATAAACGGCTCGGCCTTGCTCAAAACGATCAACGCCCCGTTGAGCGTCCCGCACCCTATCGCCACCAGCATCCCGACAAACACCGAAGGACCGACGCCATACCCCGCTCCCATCATTGCGGCGGTCACGCACCCAGACAGGGAAATTATATTGCCGAGGGTCAGGTCTATGCCGCCGGATATCATCACTATCGCCGCGCCTGCTCCTGCTATGCCGAGCGCCGTGATCTGCGTGAGTATGTTCATGATGTTTCTGGTCTGGTAAAAGCGGTCGGTCGCAAAACACATGAAGATAATGATGACTGCCAGAGCGATGCCCAGAAGCAGTATCTGCGACGTCGATTTGTTTTTCATTATTTTTTTAAGTCCATCAAGGAATCTGCTGCCTAAAGCCATCGCTCAACCTCCTATTGATGCGGTAAGTATTTTTTCTTCGTTGATGTCTGAGCCCGACAATTCCGCGACAAGCCTTCTTTCTTTCATAATAAGAACCCTGTCGCTCAGCGCGACCAGCTCAGGCATGTCCGAAGAAATCATTATGATGAATTTCCCTTCGTGCGCCAGTTCGAGCATAAGCTTGTATACATCCTCTTTTGCGCCTATGTCTATCCCCTTGGTCGGCTCGTCGAATATGACGACTTCGGCGTTTGTGTGCAGCCATTTTGACAGTACGACCTTTTGTTGGTTGCCGCCGGAGAGGAACCTTATCTCCTGCTCAGGCCCTTGGGTCTTTATCTGGATGCGACCAATATAGTCCTCAAGGACTTTGTTTTCTTTCTGCTGACGCAGAAGCATCCCCTTTTCTTTATTGATGATGGCGGACACAAAATTCCAGCCCACGCTATGGTCGAGGAACATGCCGCTGTGCTGCCTGTCCTCGGTGATAAGGCATATGCCGTTCTTTATTGCGGTATACGGGTCTTTTGAGGTGACGTCCGTGCCGTTTATCAGAACTTCGCCGCCGTCTGGGGACACGACCCCGAATAGCAGGCTTACAAGCTCCGTTCGCCCAGAGCCGACCATGCCCCCTATGCCCAGTATCTCGCCCCGACACATCGTGAACGACGCAGGCTCTATATAATTTTTCTTGTACAGCCCTTTTACTTCCAGCAATCCGTCTTTTAGCTGCACCGCTTCACGTTTGTAGAAAAGGTCTGCGTCGCGACCGACCATGTCCCTTATCAGTTGCTGTTCGGTAATCTCGTCACGCTCGTAGCAGGCGATTTTCTTTCCGTCACGGATGATGGTCACGCGGTCCGCAAGCTCAAACACCTCGTCCAGATGGTGCGATATGTATATGACGCCTATCCCTTTTGCGGCGATTTTCTTTACAAGTTTCAAGAGGGCGGTCTTTTCCCTCTTGCCGTAGGAGGCCGTCGGCTCGTCGAGTATCAGCACCTTTGCTTCCTGGGCGAGCGAGCGCGCTATCTGCACCGCCTGCCGCTCCGTGATGTCGAGCTCGCCAAGCATCCTCGTCGGGTCTATGTCCATTTCCGTTTCGGCAAGCACCTTCTCCGCTTCCTCCACCAATTTTTTATAATTCATAAAGCCCTTCTTCCCCGCGGCGAAGTCCCCCATAAAAATATTCTCCGCCACGGAGAGGTCGGGCATCAGAAATTGGTTTTGGTAAATGGTCTGCACCCCCATCGCTTTCAAAACGTCGGGGTTGAAGTTCTTCACCTCTTTGCCGCAGATAAAAACCCTGCCGGAATCAGGCACGTATGCGCCGGACAGTATCTTGATGAACGTCGATTTCCCCGCTCCGTTCTCGCCCACCAAGCAATGTATCTCGCCCGCAACAAGGTCGAATGACACACGGTCAAAGACTGTGACGCCGGAAAAGCTTTTGGTGCAATCCTCTACATGGACTACTATGTCAGAGGCTTTCTTATTCATGGTTCGATTATATGGCGGTGGTAAATCCTTGTCTTTTATCACACTACAGAAAGGCCTTCTTTTGTTTGCCTAAACGACATTTTGGGACTATGCAATCAATGGCCGCAGGTCTTGCGGTATTCTTTCGGCGTCATGTTTGTGTATTTCTTGAACAGGACGGAGAAGTATTGGGAGTTCGGGATGCCGACGGCCATCGCCACCTGGGATATTTTCTGACTCGGATCCGCAAGCAGCTCCTTGCTTTTTTCGATTCGCCGCTTGTATGTGTACTCCATTATGGAAGTGTTCATATGGTTTTTGAACAATAGCATAAGGTAGCCGGAGCTCAGATGTACGGCATCCGCGACCATTTTTGGGGAGATGGGGTTTTCGAGGTTTTCGTTGATAAAGTCTATGGCGTGCTTCAAGTAGACTGCCAAGTTACCATTGTTCTCGATGGCTTTTGAAAGCTCAAAACCCTCACCTTCCTCGCTCTCCCGTTTCAGTAGCTCTAGCCGATCCACGGAAATCTCGTCGTAGCCGACCATGTCACGGACAAGCGCCGTCAAGTCAAACGATTTCCGCTGCACCACGCATATGCGACGTCCGTCCCTAAGCACCGTGATACGGTCGGAAATCCTGATGGCATCTTCGACTATATGAGTGAAGTACACGACGCCTATCCCGTTTTGCGCCATTTCCCTAAGTATCTCAAGTATCTGCTGCTTCTGCCCGTCGGAGAACAACGACGCTATATTGTCGGCAAGCACGATGCCGGCCTTGTTGGCGTAGACGCGAGCCATTTGAACGACCTGTTTCTCGAACTCCGTCAGGTTGACCGGAAGCATATCAGAGTTTATGGGGACTTTCAGGCGCTCAAAGATTTCCTCTGCATGGTATTTTAATTTTTTGTAATTCAATATGCCCGCGCGGTTCGCTATATACTCGCCCATGAAGATATTCTCGGCGACCGTCAGATCCTGCATAAGGTATTGCTCCTCGTACAGCGACTGCATATTGTTTGAACGGGCAAACGACGGGTTGTGGCTTCGCGGCCTTTTGCCGTAAATCTCAAGATATCCAGAGTCGATGGAGATGGCGCCCGAAAACACTTGGTGCATTGCGGTCTTGCCTGCGCCTTTTGTCCCCAAAACGGTATGTATCTCACCTTCGTTCAGGGAAAAGTCCACCGCGTCCAAAGCCTTGGTGTGCCCGAACTGTTTTGAGATGCCTATTGCTTTCAAACAAACCTGTGAATCCGCCATGGTCATCACCCCTTATACAAACAATTCTATCCTATACAAAGAGAGACTGCAAACGCAGCCTCTCACAAACAATTATTGTCATTCCCCTAGTTGTCGCCCTACGCTTCTATCTGGAGGCAAAATACTCGTCAACGCGGGATGTCGCCCATACTTTGTCCCATGTGACAAGATTGGGGTCGTTCACGTTGGTGGAGTCGATGATGAATATAGGCGAGTCATAGGTTTCCGGAACCGCTTCCCCATCGAACCACTTCAATATCTGCACGACCACGTCGCCGCCGACATAAGAGGGGGGATTGGCGCAAGTGGCAAGCACCTGGCCGTTCCCGATCATCTCGATGCCGGGGTCGGAGCCGTTGAACGTGACGACCTGTATCTGGCCAAGCACACCGTTCTCCTCTAGGACGTTGACGACGCCGGCGCACATATCCTCATTGTGGACAAGCACCATATTGTAGTCTAGGTCGGACATCAGCGTATCCTCTGTTATGGAGATGGCTTCCGCACGCACCCAGTTCGCCGTCTGGCGGAAGATGACCTCTATGTCGCCACGTCCGATTGTCGCAGCCTCAAAGCCCTGTGAGTGCGGCTCGGCAACGCCTTGCCCAAGCTGCCCTTGTATTTCCAGCACCCTCAGCTCGCCCGGCACATTGTTGGCGACCCATTGGCCTATCTCGTAACCCATGTCATAGAATGAGTTTCCTATGGTGCTGGTCGCCTTTGCGGGGCCTTCTGCGGCAACAGAGCTCATCAGAAAGAGCGGGATGCCCGCTTCCTCACATAGCTGGGCGTTTATCTGAGCCGTTTCGCTGGATACGGAGAACACCGCGATGGCGTCAACGCCTTGGGCGATCAAGTCCTCGACATTTGAAATCTCCTTCTCCGAACTGTACTCCGCCAAAAGCGCGGTGACTGTCATGCCCGCATACTCCGCAGCCATCCTTACGCTGTCTGCAAAGCTTTGGTAGTAGAACTCCGGCCCAGGCTGTATGAGGCCCAGGTGGTAGTTGTACGTGCCAGGGCCGTCGTGCGTGTTTCCAGCCGGAGCGGGCGCCGCTGGAGCGGGTGCGGGCGCCGGCGTGTCCTCGGCCGGCGCGGACGGCTGCGATGTGCATGCCGCCAGCATAGATACCAGCAACACCATGGCTGCCAGCACTGCGATTATTTTAGTTCTTTTTGTCAACATTGATAGTTCCTCCTTGTTGGTAGAATAATATCTTTTGCGTAGGGCAAAATCTTCTATCAAACTGACTTTATCGCATCAAATGTTTGCAACGACGATATTATTCAAGAACGCAAAACCTTGGTTTTGCCAGTAAATATTTCCGGCAGTCATATAGTGCGTAAAAATGTTTGTCCTTGATATATTTTTGAGTGTGTGACGTTTTAGGCGGGTTTTTTCGTTTTCTGGAGTTGCGACAAGATGATGCCGCAAAATATCAAGGCGCAGCCGAAGTATGCGCGGCCGGTCATGGCCTCGTTTATAAGGATGACGCCGCCCACCACGGAAAACACGGATTCTAATGAGAAAATGACCGAGGCCTTGGCGGGGGCGACGTAGCGCTGGCCAACCACCTGGAGCGTGTACGCCACGCCGATGGAACCGATGCCCCTATAGAGCAGAGGGGCTATGCCCATAAGCATATAGGCTGGCACGACGGGCTCCGTCAGCACGGCAAAGATCATGCAGAGAGCGCCGCAGATGACGAACTGGATCATGGAGAGCCTAAGGGCGCTGACCTTTGGCGCAAACCTGTCTATCGCGATGATATGCGCCGCCCAGAAGCAGGCGCCGAGAAGCAACAGGCCATCGCCAAGCATAAGGCTGCCCAAGCCGTCCTCCACGCAGAGGAAGTACATGCCGACCACCGCGATGCCCGCGCCCGCCCATATAAGCTTTCCCGCAGGCCTTTTCATAAAGATTCCGGCTATCGGCACTATTATTATATACAGCCCGGTGATAAACCCGGACTTTCCGGCGGAGCCCGTCAAGTCCACGCCGAATTGCTGAAGGTTGCCAGCGAAAAAGACGAGCAGGCCGCAGACCGCACCGTACTTCCATAGCGTCCGCCGCATCGCGGCGTCCGGCTTCGCCCTGTCGAAAATCAGAGTGATAGGCACAAGCGATGCAGCCCCTATAAGGAACGATAGACCGTTGAACAGGAACGGCCGCATATATTCCATGCCGACCACTTGCGCAACAAAAGAAACCCCCCAAATGATGGAGGTTAGAAAGAGCAGAATTGTAGCTTTTAATTCTTTTGATGCCATTGCTTTTGCCGTCACAGAATGCTTTTCAGGAATTGGCGGGCACGCGGGTTCTGCGGGTTGGTGAAAAATTCGTCCGGCGTGCCAGTTTCGCCTATCTCGCCCTCTACCATAAAGATGACGCGGTCTGCCGCCTCACGCGCAAAGCCCATCTCGTGCGTGACGACAAGCATGGTCATGCCGCTTTTCGCGAGGTCTACCATCACCTCCAATACGTCCCCGACCAGTTCAGGGTCGAGGGAACTGGTCGGCTCGTCAAAGAGCATTATCTCCGGCTCCATCGCAAGCGCCCGCGCTATGGCGACACGCTGCTGCTGTCCGCCGGAAAGCTTGGATGGGAACTCGTCGAACTTGTCTGCGAGCCCGACCTTGGCAAGTATCTCTTCGGCTATTTTCGAGGCTTGCTGCTCGGGCATTTTCTTTACGTGGATGGGGGCGAGCATAACGTTTTCCTTGGCGGTCTTGTGCGGAAATAGGTTGAAGCGCTGAAAGACCATGCCCGTTCTGAGCAATATCTGTGCGCGACGCTCCCTTGACATATGTACGTGCTGATGGCCGTTCACCCGTTTTTCAATAAGTTCGTCGTCAATATAAATCTCGCCATCCGAGATGGTTTCGAGGCCGTTAATGCAACGCAAAAAAGTGGACTTGCCCGAACCCGACGGCCCGATGATAGCGACAACCTCGCCCAAGTCAACGGTCAAACTGACGTTCTTGACTGCCTCGACTATCGCGAAGGTCTTGCATATATCAACGGTTTTTATTACCGACATTATATCCTGCCCCTCTTCTTCATCATTCATACAACGAATATTTCTTTTCGAGCCTGTTGAATACGTACGTGAATACTCCGGTCAAAACCAAATATATCGCCAGCGTCGGGATAAAAACAAGCGCGCTTGCCCTGTTTGATGATATCATCCTGGCCTGGAACGTGAGGTCGTTTAGCGCGATGATGGACACGAGCGCCGTGTCTTTCAGCACCATAATAAACTCGTTGCAAACCGGCGGTATCATGCGCCTGTACGACTGCGGTATAATGACAAGCCTCATCGCCTGCCCGTAAGAAAGGCCAAGCGAGCGCGCCGCTTCTAGCTGTCCTTTGTCTATCGACTGTATCGCCGCCCTTATTATTTCTGCAAGATAAGCCGCGATATTGAGGGAAAAGGTGACATACGCTGCCGTAAAACGACCCATTGTAAAGCTGTCATCGATAAGAGGCAGACCAAAATAAACGATGAACAATTGCAACAAAAGCGGCGTACCGCGAAAGAAGAACACGTAGGCGGTCGCCGGTTTGCTGATAAGCGGGTTCTTGGATATTTTCCCTAGAGCCAGAAAGACGCCGAGCACAAGCGCCGTACACACCGACGTAATCGTCAGTGTCAGCGTCGTGCCCGTCGCCTCAATGAGTACGGGCATCCATAGGAATATTTGGTCGAGCGATTCTTTCATCTATTCGTTTCGTACTACGATGGACAAAGCATTTGACACATAGGGCTCAGTCAGAAGATACCTTTCCTTGCGCGGCTCCGTGATGGACACGGACGAAATGATGATGTCGTACTCTCCTCTTTCGAGCGCGAAGAAGATGCCGTCCCATGCGGTGTTGACAAATTCGACTTCTAGGCCAAGGAGCTCGCCGAGGCGATATGACACGTCGATATCAAAGCCTATGGGCGTACGCCCGTCTTCCGCAAGGTATTCCATTGGCGGGTAGCCCACTTCCACACCAACCAAAAGCTTGCCTTCGGCTATCGTGGTGAAGTCCATCGGGATGGTGGGCGCTGACGAAGGGTTGCGAAGCCCTGCCGTGAAATCCTCGCCGAAATGCTCCACCGCGATCCTGGACATGGAACCGTCAAAGAACATGGTATCAAGAGCCGCCTCGACAGCCGCAAGAAGAGCGGTTGACTCTTTTGCGAGGCAAAGCCCCAGAGGCTCGCCTTCATCGTTGACCCAAGCAAGCCTGTACTTGTCGCCGCCCGACAAGTAGTACCCAGCCACGACGCTGTCCACATAGACCGCATCAACGCGTTCAAGCGCAAGATCGTCAAAGCATTGCGTGACTTTCTCGTAGCGATGGACGGTAACGCCCGTCATGCCATCTTCGATCATCTCGTCGATACTGATGGCCGCCGTCGTATCGACCTGCACCGCAATCTCGTGACCCGGGAAGTCTGCCGGCGAATTGATAGCGCCTCCGCCTCCGCTTGAAGTCCCGCCGCCGCAGGCCGCCAGAATGAGCGCCAGACATACAGCCAGTGAGATTGCAATAGTTTTCTTCATATTCATGATTCGCATAACCTCCTATTCAAAATTGAATTTTCATTATACCATTTATTTAACTTTGTCCAACTTTTTTTGTAGATTAGGTTTTTGGGGATTTTCGCGTGCTCAAGGCCCTTGCTTACCCCATGAGCTTTTAAGACCAATTATCTGGTTAAAGACTTTGGGGGCGCCTTGCTTCGAATCTGTAAGCTTTGAGTCGGCGATATAATAGCCGTGGCGGAAAAACTGGAAGCGCTCGCCGGGAAGGGCGTGGGTGAGCGAGGGCTCTGCTTGGCATGTTTTTATGGTTACGGAGTTTTTTGCAATGGTTTGGGTGCCGTCTTCGGCTTCGTCCATCAAGTAGGAGTATTCGCGTACGGTGACGGGAACTGACGTTCGCGCGTCTACCCAATGTATCGTGCCTTTGACCTTGCGGCCCTCAAACCCTTCACCGCTCTTTGTCTCAGGGTCGTATGTACAGCGAATCTCTGTAATCTTTCCTGCGGCGTCCTTGATGACTTCACGAGCGGTTATGAAGTACGCGCCTTTGAAACGCACCTCGTTTCCGGTAAAAAGGCGGAAGTATTTTTTTGGCGGATCCTCCATAAAGTCTTCGCCGTCTATCCAAAGCTCACGCGAAAACGGCACAGCCCGCTCGCCCATTTCGGGAATCTCGCGGTTGTTTTCCATTATGGCTTCCTCTGTAAGGTCTTCGGGGTAGTTTTCGATAACGACCTTGATGGGATCGAATACGACGTTGCGGTTTTCCACTTTTTCCTTTAGGTCCTCGCGGACAAAATGCTCAAGGAACTCTATGTCCACCGTGCTGTTCGCCTTTGCCACGCCTATTTCCTCGCAAAAGCGGCGGATGGCTTCGGGCGTGTATCCGCGCCGCCTTATCCCTGCCAAGGTCGGCATTCTGGGGTCGTCCCAGCCTTCGACCGTGCCATCGTCTACAAGTGATTTCAGATGGCGTTTGCTCATAAGCGTATGGGTAAGATTCAGGCGGGCAAACTCTATCTGGCGGGGCGGCGCAGGCCAGTCAAGAGACTCAAGCACCCATTCGTAGAGCGGCCTGTGGTCCTCAAATTCTATGGAGCAGAGCGAGTGAGTGATGTTCTCTATGGCGTCCTCGATGGGATGCGCGTAGTCGTACATCGGGTAGACGCACCATTCGTCCCCCGTATTGTGGTGCGAAGCGTGGGCTATGCGATAGATGACCGGGTCGCGCATATTGATGTTCGGCGAGGCCATGTCTATCTTCGCCCTGAGAACCATTGCGCCGTCTGGGTGCTTGCCTTCCTTCATGTCACGGAAAAGGCGAAGGCTTTCTTCGGGCGGCCTATTTCGCCAAGGGCTTTCCTTGCCCGGTTCGGTCAGCGACCCGCGGGCGGCGCTTATCTCGTCGGCGCTTTGCTCGTCCACATAGGCGAGGCCTTTTTCGATAAGGTATTCCGCGCCCTCGTACATACGCGGAAAATAGTCCGAGGCAAAACGCAGATCGTCCCATTTGAAGCCGAGCCAAGCCACGTCCTCTTTTATCGACTCGACGTATTCGGTGTCCTCTTTGACCGGGTTTGTGTCGTCAAAGCGTAAGTTGCAAAGACCGCCGTACTTCTCGGCGGTCGTGAAGTTGATGCATATGGCTTTTGCATGCCCTATGTGCAGATAGCCGTTGGGCTCCGGCGGGAAGCGTGTATGAATGGGGCGGTCGTAGCGCCCGTTCTTGACATCTTCGTCAATGAAGCTGTGGATGAAATTGCTGCCCTGCGATTCCGACATCTGCGACCCTATCTCTTGACGATAAGGGCAGTCCCCTGGCCGCCACCGATGCAGAGCGTGGCAAGGCCGGTCTTGGAATCCCTGCGTGCCATTTCGTGAAGCAATGTCACAACGATGCGGGCGCCAGAAGCTCCTATGGGATGGCCGAGCGCTATGGCGCCGCCGTTGACGTTTGTCTTTTCCGGATCGAGCTTCAGCTCGTTGCCGACCACGACAGCCTGTGCTGCAAATGCCTCGTTTGCTTCGACAAGGTCAATATCGTCTATTGTCATGCCTGCTTTTTCAAGCGCCTTGCTCGAGGCGGGGATCGGGCCTGTGCCCATGATTGCGGGATCCACGCCCGCCGAAGCGTAGGACACTATGGTGGCAAGGATTTTCAGATTGTGCTTCTCGGCGTATTCTTTGGATGTCACGATGACAGCGGCTGCCCCATCGTTGATGCCCGATGAATTTGCGCCCGTTACCACGCCGTCGTCCTTGAACGCAGGCTTGAACCCTGCAAGGCCCTCGGCAGTCACGCCGGGTGTATAGTGTTCATCTGTGTCGAACATGGCGAACTCGCCCTTGCCCTTGGGTATCTCGACAGGGACTATCTCGTCCTTGAAGCGCCCGCTCGTGATGGCCGCTTCCGCACGCTGCTGCGAACGAGCCGCATACTCGTCAACCTGCTCTCTTGTCAGCCCCCATTGCTCGACTACGTTTTCCGCCGTGATGCCCATATGGTAGCCCTCGAACGCATCGCTTAGCCCATCGGCGATCATTGCGTCGACAAGCACCGTGTCGCCATAGCGTATGCCCCATCTGGCTTTAAGAATGTAGTTTGACTGGGTCATGTTTTCGGCGCCGCCCGTCACTATCACGTCTGCGTCGCCCGCCTTGATGATCTGAGCCGCAAGGCTGATCGCCCGCATGCCCGACCCGCAGACTTTATTTAGCGTAAAAGACGGCACTTCCTTGGGTATGCCCGCATGAATCATCACCTGACGCGCCAGGTTCTGCCCAAGGCCGCTCTGTAGGACACAGCCGAAGATGCCCTCGTCAACTTCTTCGGGGCTGATGCCCGCCCTTTTCAGCGCCTCCTTGACAACAAGTGTGCCAAGCTGCGCCGCTGTTGTATTCTTCAGGCTTCTGTTGTATTTCCCTATTGGTGTGCGTACTGCGCTAACGATAACCGCTTCTCTCATTCTTCACTCCTTTATTTGTGTTTTTCTGCTTATTCCCAGAGATTTACCTACTGATAATACGATGTTTTGGGCACGATTTCAATGTGAACCATGTAAGTTTTTATAAGTTTTTACGTGACATCGCACAAAGAGCATATTTCCCCTCGATGCTTCTATGATATTTCACAAAGGATTTGCAGCCGATGCAGTTGGTGCGGCGCTACTTGAGCATGACCGTGTATTTTTCGACGAACTTGACGGGGTTGTAGGAGAGCTTGGCCTTGCGAAGCCCAGGAATGCCCATGTCTTCCTCGCGGTTGATGCGCTTTACATTCGATGCCATCGCCTTGCAAAATTCGTTGTTGATGGCTTGGTAGAGGCCGCGGTACTCCGTGTTGGCCTTTTCGATATGCACAACCACGGTTCTCGTGCCGATGCGGCCGCCTATGCTGATCGCTTCGATCTTGCCGTCTATGCGTATGCAGCCGGACAGGTACCCTATATTATCCAGATTCAAAATCGCGTCATGTATGGCGGTTTCTTCGTATTTCAGCTGCTCGCGTTCGCGTGGGTTCTGCAAATCTTTCCGCTCGTTGAACGCATGGATGAACGCCATGACGTCGTCCGCCATATCAGAGGTCATTTCGCTGTATTCATATGAATGATTTCTTTGGAAATAATTGAGGTGGTTCTTTTTGGAGTGATAGGCTCGTCCCTTGAGCTCGATAAGGTCCTTTGTGTCGTATAGATAGTCGAAGTTTGGACGGTCTGCCTCGAACGTCAGTTCTCCGGGCATGGCTTTTTCCAGGATTTCGAGCATATGGAACGGCACCAGCCTCATGCTGAAAGGGCTTTTGTTTGATGCGAATATCTCTCTGGCGTCCAAAATTGTCTGGCGGAGGCTTTTCGGGTCGTACTCGCCGGTTCGCGTCAAAGGGACAAACATAAACGGATTGTCGCCGTTGAAGTAGAGGTTGTCAGAGCCTGTGAGGCAAAGATATTCGCCGATCTGCTCCCAACGGAAATGGTTTATGCTTTGCCACATAAAAAGGGAGGTGTAGGTGAGGCCGCTTGCTTTGTAGTCGAAACCGTTCAGAAAGGATTCCAAAAGGGCTCTGTCTTCGAGCGTTATGCGGCCGCTGAATAGGTGCACGGGAGGGGGGGGCTCAATGGGAGCGGATGTCGTAATGGGAAGGGGGGTGATTTCCATTATTTTCCATTCCATATATTGCGGAGGGAGTCGAGGCTGCGGTGGGCCGTCAGGTCGAAGTGCAAGGGGGTAATGGTCGCATAGCCAAGCCCGTTCGCGATGATGTCGCTCTCGTCAGGGGCGGATTCGCCAATTATCTGCGGCGCACCCGAATAGTGGTAGCCCGTGCGGCCTTCGCCGTCCGTCTGCTCATGGAACCATTCATCGTATGCGCGATAGGAGAGCGGGCAGACCTTGGGGCCTTTGATTTCATCTGGCGGCAGGTCGGGCACGTTCACGTTGAGGATAACGTGCGGCTCGTGGATGAAATGGATGTCGAGCGATTTTGGGTCTTTGGCTATTCGTTTTGAGAAAGGCTCGGAGCGGGCGATTTTTTGCGCCAGTTCCATGGCTTTGCCGAAGTTGGTGGGCGTGCGGTGGAACGACAGGTTTGAGCTGATGGACATCGCTGCCGCCGGCAGCCCGCAGAGCGCCCCTTCGACGGCCGCCGAGACCGTACCGGAATACAGCGTGTCCGTGCCGAGGTTCATGCCGTGGTTGAAGCCGGAAAATACCATGTCTATTTCGACGCCCCGGTCGCGGTAAATCTCTATACCTATCTTGACGCAATCGGCGGGCGTGCCTTCCATGGCGATGGCATGCTTCGCCTCGGGAAAAGGGACGTCCTCGATGTTGACGAGGCGACCGATGGTGATGCCGTGCCCGCTTGCGCTCTTTTGCGTATGGGGGGCACAGATGTATACGTCGCCGACTTCGGAGAGGGCTTTCGCAAGCTTGTGCATGCCGAGGGCGTCAATGCCATCGTCATTCACGACCAGGATGTTTTTGCCGTGGTTTGTGCTTTTGCCGTGGTTTGTGCTTTTGATATGTTCAGGTGTACCTATGTCCATCGTTTGATTTTAACAGAAGGGGGGAAGGTTGGCTAGGGGGCGTTGCGAGTTGGGTGGGGACGATGTATGATATAGGTGATATACGACATGGTAACAATGGTGGCAGCAAGGTGAAAGGAGATATGCAGCATGAAAGATTATTCTACATTGGTGTTTGAGCAAAAGGGCAGGATCGGCATTGTGAAGGTCAACAGGCCAGAGGCGCTGAACGCGCTTAATGCGACCGTGCTTGAGGAGCTTTCCGATATTTTCGGGGAAATCGAGGCGGACGATTCCATCGGGATCGCGATCTTGACGGGCGAAGGGCGCGCGTTTGTTGCGGGCGCCGACATCGCGGCGATGAAGGAAATGAGCGCGCTTGAGGGGCGGGCCTTTATGATCAAGGGGCAGGCGGTGATGAACAAGATTGAGGGGTTGAGCAAGCCTGTCATCGCGGCGGTAAACGGGTTTGCCTTGGGCGGTGGCTGCGAGCTTGCGATGGCCTGCGACTTCCGCTTCGCTTCGGACAAGGCTAAGTTTGGGCAGCCAGAGGTCAACCTTGGAATCATCCCTGGTTTTGGTGGTACGCAGCGCCTGCCGCGTCTTGTCGGCAAGGGGATGGCGAAGATGCTTATTTTCAGCGCCGAAATGATAGGCGGCGAGGAAGCGAAGGCGATAGGTTTGGCAGAGAAAGTATTCCCGGCGGATGAACTGATGGCGGAAACGGAGAAGTTTGCGGAGCTTATTCTGTCGAAAGCGCCCATAGCCGTTTCGCTCGCCAAGGCAGCGATCAACAATGGCGTGAACGTCGATTTGCTTACAGGCGTGAACTTCGAGGCGGAGGCTTCGGTTGCGCCGTTTGGGTCGGAGGATCGGCAAGAGGGCATGGGGGCGTTTTTGGAGAAGCGGGCTGCGGGGTTTGCGAATAAGTGATGGCGTAGGATGTACGTTTGTTGTGTACGCCGACGGTCTTGGTGCCGGTATGATTAGCAGCGGCACGCAATTCCGCAGTGTACATCTGTTGTGTACGCCGATAGTCTCGACTTTGGTGCGGCTCGCCCCGACTGGTCCTCTACGATTTGCCGGTGCTCGACTGCAGGTTCAGAGAATAGTAAGTGTGACGGAGCCATTGTGGCCTCGCAATGCAAATCTAGGGAGGACAGTCGGCTGCGAGCCGCAAGGAACGGACTGTCGGCGTACACTCGTAAGTGGTTATTGTGCATAGGTCTGTTGCAAAGTGTGAGAGTGTGATTGTTGACAGGTGGATTGCGGAGAAGATAGGGCTGGCGTCGAGGGAGGGGCTTGGGCGTGAGGCGCTTGAGGCGTGGCAGCTTGAGAGGCTGCGCGAGACTGTTGGGTTGGCGGTCGAGCGCAGCTCTTTTTATCGGGAAAAGTTGGGGGGGGGTGTCGGCGGAGGCGGGGAGCCAGGTGGGGCATCGCTGCAGGGCGAGCTCGCGAGGCTTCCGTTTACGATGCCGAGCGAGCTCGCGGAACATGGGGCGGCTATGGTCTGCGTCCCTGCTTCGCAGGTGAGCCGCATCGTGACTCTGCAAGCTACGTCGGGTACGACCGGGCCGCCTAAGCGCGTATGGTTCACAGAGGCGGATCAGGAGCTTATGGTCGACTATATCCACCACGGGCTGAGGGTGATGACAGGGCCGCAGGACGTCTTTTTGGTGCTGATGCCTTGCGAGCGGCCTGGGTCGGTCGGTGACCTTGTGGCGATAGGCGTTGAACGCATAGGCTCGCGTGCCATCCGCATAGGGGCTATCCCGCAGGACGGAAGCCGCGACAGTGAGATAATTGAGCTGATGCGGCGCGAGCGGGTGAGCACGGGGCTTGCGACGGGGGCCACCGCCGTGCGCCTCGCTGCGTTGAGCGCCGCCGACCCCGAAATAAAAACCAATATGCGTACCATCCTTCTCTCGGCGCAGTACGTGTCCGAAGCGGACAAAAAAACCATAGAGAGCTCATGGGGCTGCACGGTCTACGAACACTACGGCATGACAGAAATGGGGCTCGGCGGCGCGATGGCTTGCGAGGCGCGCTTAGGTTATCACCCTCGTGAGGCCGACCTGCTCTTTGAGATAATAAACCCCGACACAGGCGAGCCCCTGCCCGAAGGCGAATACGGCGAAATAGTCTTTACCACCTTGACGCGACGGGCGATGCCGTTCATCCGTTACCGCACGGGGGACTTCAGCCGGTGGCTGCCGGAGCTATGTCCCTGCGGCAGCATCCTAAAGCGCCTCGACAAAGTCGGCGACCGCGCTGAACGAAAGAGTTATTGACTATGGATATGTGGATAAAACCCATGGATAAGTCCAGAGATTACACAGCTGTCGTGATAGCAGCAGGCCTCTCGTCACGGATGAACGGCTTCAAGCCGCTGCTCGACATCGGAGGAAAGCCCGCACTTTTCCGCCTGCTCGATACGATACAGGCCGCAAATATTAAACATGCCTTCATCGTGACAGGGTACGGACACACCGCGATCGAGGATGCCATGCTCCGTTACGGCAGCCCTCAAGTTACCACCCTACACAATGAAGATTATGAGAGCGGGATGTTCAGCTCTGTACAGGCGGGCATCCGCCACATATCCAAAACTTATAAAACCGACGCTTTGCTCTTTCCCGTGGACGTGCCGCTTGTCGCCGCCCATACCATCGTAGGATTGATTGAGGCGTATGAGAGCGACGTCACGCATACAGGGGCCGGACACTTCGCCGTCCCCGTCCACAAGGGCAGAAACGGCCACCCATTATTGATCCCAAAAAACCATTATTCCGAAATAATCGACTACAATGGCGACGGCGGCCTTAAAGCCATCCGCAACAAATACGACGCAGGCATGGTAAGATATGAAGCGGAGGACATGGGCTGCGTCCTCGACATGGACACCCAGGAGGATTATGAGAAAATTCTTGAATACCACAAAGAAAGCGCCTGACCCCCGCATTTTTCTTGTGCGGCACGGCAAACCCGAGCAACACAGCGGGAAGATTTTTCTCGGCCAGCTTGACGTGCCGCTCTCGTACAAAGGCAGGCATGAGGCCTCTCTTGCCGGGCGTGCGCTCGTAGCCAGCGGTGCATGTGCGAATCGCATATACACAAGCGACCTTATGCGCGCCAAGGAAACGGCGGACATCATAGCCGAGGAGCTTGGCGGTCTTACCGTCGTGCCCGACAAGCTTTTCCGCGAAATGGCTATGGGCGCTTGGGACGGCGAGCTTATCGAGGACATCAAAAAAAAGTTTCCGGAAGAATACGCCAAGCGCGGGGATGACCTGCGTAATTACCGCGTGCCTGGCGGCGAAAGCTTTTACGATCTCAGGGGGCGTGTCACACGCGAGTTTTACCGCATATTTGAAAGCGACATCCTTGGCGTGGCGGGCAGCCCAGACGAAAGCCCCTGCGACCTTATAATAGTCGCGCACCTCGGCGTCGTGACAGCCCTGACGGAAGAACTTGACCCAGAAAAGTACCCGCCGGGCGAGCCCAAATTTTTCGACACCGGCTCCGTGACGATGTGCAAGGTTCCAGACTGGCTGTGGTCTGGCGGGAGTCCGCAATGAAACCCGCAATGAAGATAGACATACTGACGCTGTTCCCCGAGATGTTTGAGGGCGTGCTTTCGGCGGGCGTGATAGGCCGCGCGGCGGAACGTGGGCTTTTGGAGTTCTCAGTGGCCGACATAAGAGAGCACACGGCGAACAAACATCGCAAGGTTGATGACTACCCGTTCGGCGGCGGAGCGGGGCAGCTTATGGCTGTGCAGCCGATTTTCGACTCGCTACGGAGCCTGAGCCCTCTCCCGCCCCGCCTTATCTACCCATCACCGCGGGGACGCCCGCTCGACAGAACACTCGCCGAGGAACTTGCGAAAGAACCCTCGCTCGTCCTGCTCTGCGGGCATTACGAAGGCGTGGATCAGCGCGTACTCGACCACTTCGGCTTCGAGGAGATATCCATCGGCGACTATATACTCACCGGCGGCGAGCTGCCGTCAATGGTTTTGATTGACACCGTATGCCGCCTTGTCCCTGGCGTCCTCGGTTCGGATGACTCCCATGCCGAGGAGTCCATATACTCCGGCCTGCTCGAATACCCGCAGTACACGCGCCCTGCATCCTTTGAGGGCATGGACGTGCCGGACGTGCTCATTTCAGGTGACCACGCCAAGATCGCCCTCTGGAACTTCGAGCAGTCGCTGCGTCTTACTGCCGAACGCCGCCCTGACCTCCTACGTTCTTGGCTCGCCGCAAATTACGACGGCCTCGACAAAAAACGCAAAGCCCTCACCGCCCCGTATCACGACTCCCTGTAAAGCCCCGCAACCCATAGCCAAAAGCCCCTATTGTGGCCAGCCGCCTTATTCCCTCAAACACCCTGCCGGAACCACTAAAACACCGCTCTCCATCGTGTAAGCCATCTCCGTCCCCGTTACAATCATCAAGAACTCCGGCTCGCCAAGTTTTTTGTCGTTCTCCATGATAAGATTTTTCAGCGTTATCAGGTGTTCTTCCGCTTCTTTTATCTTGCTTCCGCCGAGCTTCACCTCGACCAACGCAAACTTGCCGTTGTGGAAGTGGATTACATTGTCGCACTCCAGGCCAAATCTGTCCCTGTAGTGTTTCAGGCTGCCGCCGATGGATTGCACGTACACGCTCAAATCTCTGTTCACCAAGTTTTCAAACAACAAGCCGAAGGTCTTTATGTCGAGCATAAGCTCTTTGGGGGAACAGCCCAGAGCGGCAACCGCCAAAGATGGATCCACCAAGCTCTTTTTCGGAGACGTCCTGATTGATGTCCTCGACCTGATATTTGGGTTCCACGCCTCGATCTCCTCGATGATGAACAGCTTTTTCAGCGTTTCGATATAATCCATGATGGTCTTGTCGCTTATTTCTGAATAATTTGCCCGTATATCCTCATAAAGCGCTTTGTTTGAGTCTATAGTGGATACCTGCCGAGCGTATGATTTCAGGATTGACCTTGCCAATGCCGGGTTCCGCTTTGTGCCATCAACCTTGGATATGTCGTTTTCGAACAACACGTCCAGATAGTTTTTCGGCACATCAAACGCTTTTTTCCCTGTCAGCTTGATGGCGCTCGGCCATCCACCTCTGCAAAGGGCGTGCGCGATTTTTTCATATGTCAAACTGGTCTGTATGCCGTCGATTTTCGCCATTCCAATCAGCAGATCTGTCAGCGACACTGAGCCGTTTGATTCGCCAGACTCGTAGAGGGTCATCGGCTTCATGGTAATGAACGCAAACCTGCCCGTGCCGCTGTGCAAAGTATCGTCCTCCACCGGGGTGGCGGAGCCGGTCAAGATGTATTGCGAGGGCTTGGCAGACTTGTCGACTGAGTATCTGACCGCATTCCATATCCTTGGCGCGATCTGCCACTCGTCGATCAGGCGCGGCTTGTCACCTTCAAGCAACAATGACGGCTTTGTGGCGGCAAGCTCTAGGTAGTTTTCCTGCAAGTCGGGATTTTGCATCTCAAGGACGCTCTTTGCGACCTGCATCGCGCTGGTCGTCTTTCCGCACCATTTTGGGCCCCTTATGAGCAAAGCTCCGGATGCGGATAGTTTTTCCCTTATTTCCTTGTCAATAATCCTCTCAATATAGGCCATAATTTTATTGCTCTTTCTTTATAAAAATTGACTGCCGTTGTTTTGGGATTATACCTCAAATTCCAACGACAGTCAAGACTTGTTTCTAATATTTGGAGTGTTTTACTTCTGATATTTGGAGCGTTTTACTTCTGATATTTGGAGCATTTTACTTCAGACATTTGGAGTGAATGGCGGGAGCATGACGGTGGCTTTGAACAGGTCGCCGTCGATGGATATGTCGAACCAGCCGCCTTGGAGGAGGACGAGGTCCTTGGCGATAGCAAGGCCGAGTCCGCTGCCCTCCGTGGTGCGTGCCTCATCGCCGCGCTTGAATCGCTCCATCAGCTCCTCTGGCGGGATGTTGAGTTTTGTCGCCGATGTGTTCTTGATTTCGAGGGTCACCATCTTTTGGTGCTCTTTCAGATTGATATAGACGCGGGTGCCGGACTGGGCGTATTTTCGCACGTTGCGAAGCAGGTTGTCCACGACTCGCCAGAGGAGCTGGCTGTCGGCCTCTGCATAGTAGCACCCGTCTTCCGCGTCGATGACCACTTCAAGGCCCGATGCAGCAAAACCGCCGTTTATCTCCGCGATCTCCTGATTGACAAGTTCAAGCAGATCCACCCGCTCCTTGCGTACGTTCATGGCGCCGCTCGATGCCTTGGCAGCATCGAAAAGGTCTTCCGTCAGCTTCTGCAGCCGCTGCCCTTTTTCGTCTATCACCGCAAGGTATTCCTCTGCGTTCTTGCTTTTAAGCCCCTCGGTCTTTAAGAGGTCTGTGTATGTAAGTATTGACGTAAGCGGCGTCTTGAGGTCGTGGCTGACATTTGAGATAAGGTCGGTTTTGAGCCTTTGGTTTTTTAGCTCGTTCTGTATGGCTGTATTTTGGGCGGTGCCGAGCTCGTTGACCAATGCCGATAGCTTGTCAAACTCGTTTTTGCCGTCGCCCTCTATATCAATCCTATAGCCCAAATTTCCGCTCGATATTTCTTCGATGCCTTTGCGAAGCCGCCCATAACGCTCCACCCACTTGCGGGTAAGGTAGATGGACCCCCCAAGCACAAGCAGAAGCAAGGCCAAGAAGATGGATGCCACGGCTCCTTCAAGCATAAGTGCAAGCCCACAAACCCCTGCAAGAAACGCCGTGATTACCCAAAACACGATTACAAAAATGAGAGTTTTTGCGAGCGGGTTTGTCCCGTCATAGCCTGTTTTGATGGCGTCGCCGAGCCTCTTGCAAGGGCCATTGGCGAAAATCGCAATAAGCGAGCGTTCCGCAAAAAGCCCCGCTTTTCCGATACGCACAAGCGACAGCACAAACCACAGAACGACGGCAGAGCACGCAAAGCCCAACGCGGAGTAAAAAGCGATATACAGGTTGTTTTGCAGAATGTCTACGCCTTGTGTGTTGTTCCAATATACCCTGGAGCCCTCCGACACTATGAAAAGCCCGACGGTGAGCACTATTGCCATAAGGACGACCTGGAACTCCACGAAGATTTTGTCGAGCGCCCAGAGCTTGCGGGTGTTTTCGTAAGAGGGCCTTTTGCGACCGGTGAACACTATCAGCCAGATTGCGGAAGCGAGCACGAGCGCAGCGAGCGCGGCAGCGGTGAAGAAATACGTCCGCATGATGTTCATGCCCTCATTGTAATAGGCTTCATAGCTGGCAAGCACATCCTCCGGCCACGCAATGTGGAGAGACGTCCTGCCGAGGTATGACCACAATCCACTGGTTCTCGCGAGGCTTGCGGGGCTGGCGTACGTATCGCCGGCCTCTATCACGATCCATGCCGGCTGGTTGCCGAACACGGCGGGGTCTGCCGGATAATTATTTCCGTCAAGGTCTACGCTTGACAGCGTATTTTCGCCGTCGCTGGCATAGTAAAGAACGCCATCGAGGTTTCTCATAGCGGCTGCATAGCTTTTCTCCCTGTCTGCGGCGATCTCCTGCTTGACAGCCAAGGACTGATCGGGATACAGGGCCTCAAATGCAAGGCGTACGCCCGGCTCATCGAAAGATTTTATTTTGCCGTCCGCTACCAATGCGGTGCTGCCTGCTATTTCTAAGGCATCAAATTTGAGTGGCTCCACCAATGGCACAGAGCCAAACCCCCACCAATTGAACACATGCTCGCCATATTCGTCGTACCCGTCATAGCCATGATAATCATAGGCCCACTCAATGCTGTCCTTGACATTGTTGTACAAGTATCGAAACTGATCGTCCACCGCGCGCTCATAGGCCGGCCCTCTTGCCACACTCACCTTGTCACCATCGACAAAGTCATTGAAAAGATAGCCTACGTCGTTCACCTTGTTTCGTGCGGTCAGATGGAACGTCTCCGAGTCGAGGAAGCCCCCTGGCGAGAACGCGTCCATCGACACAAAAGCGATTGTGTTGCTCTGCCTTGCCTGAAACTCGCCCAACCTCGCGCTGCCGAGCAGCAGCAAGCATATCGAGCCCGCGACAAACAGCGCGCACAGCAAAAAAATTATTGTCCTAAACGCCGTCTTTTCCCAAATCCTTGTTTTCATTTCGCTCAATCCTTTCCATTTTGTAGCCGATGCCCCACACCACTTTCAGGTAGCGGGGGTTGCCGGGGTTGATCTCGATCTTCTCCCGGATGCGGCGGATGTGTACGGCTACGGTGTTTTCAGGGCTGTACGAAGGCTCGTTCCAGACGGCCTCGTAAATCTGCCCGATGGAAAAGACGCGCCCTGCGTTTTGGGTCAGGAAGCTGAGGATGCCGAACTCTATGGGCGTCACGGTCACTGCGTCGCCGTCAAGGGTGACGGTTTTTGCCTCGTCGTCGACTACGAGGCCGCCAGTGGTGTAGACGCCTTCACGCTGCTGCGCGCCGCCGAGCGTCTTGTACCTGCGAAGGTGCGACTTGACGCGTGCGACGAGTTCGAGCGGGTTGAAGGGCTTGGTGACATAATCGTCCGCACCGATTCCAAGGCCTGCGACTTTGTCGTAATCCTCGGATTTGGCGGACAGCATGATGATGGGGATGTTGCGTTCCTCGCGAATCTTCATCGTCGCGCGGATGCCGTCCATCCTCGGCATCATCACGTCCATGATGATGAGGCTCACGTTCGGCTCTTGCGAAAGAACCTCTAGGGCCTCCATGCCGTCGGTCGCCGTCAGCACCCTATAGCCCTCGGCGGCAAGGTAGATCTCCACCGCCGCAGCTATCGCCTGGTCGTCGTCCGCTATGAGAATTGTCTCCACACCGTTCATGCTCTTAAACCCTGCTCCTGTCTTTTCCTAATAAAACTCCGCTTACGTACTCTAGCTTACAAAATGAAAATACCTTGCGGGTATTACGAAACAACTTGTCTGTTCCTTACGAAAATCTTAACGGCCATTACGGTTTTGTGACATGGGGCGGGCTAAACCGCGCCTATGTCTTCGAGCATGTCATGCAGCTTTAGGTAGGTGTCCTCGACTATGGGCGGGCAAACAATGGGCTTGCGCGCCTCGTCGCCTTCGAGCAGCTCTGTGCAGTTCCACGACCCAAACCGCTCCTTGAACCACGCCATCATCTCCGGCCCCAGTTCGTCGTGCGCTTTGTTGTAATCTTCTTCTGCAATCCATAGCACGGCGTTCGCGGCGCAGAGCGTACCGCAGGCAAGGCCCTCGTGCAGCCCGCCGCAATACGCGCCCATGGACTTTATAAGCGGTTGTCGGGCCTCCGGCTCCCAACCCATATCCTCAAGGCACATATTCATAATGCTTTCGCTGCAGCAATGCCCTTTTAGTTTTTCTTCGAATACTCTGTCTTTTGCGTTCATGGAATCTCTGCCTCTTTTCTTTGATTATATCACGTGGCGGGCTTTTTGAGGATCATCAGGAAGTAGCCGAGGGAATCCTTGTTGGAGAATGCGGAGCAGGCGCAGTATGAGGCGGGGTCTTCGCCTTCGGGGGTGACGGCTTTGAAGTATGCTTCGAGGGAGCCGTGGGCCATGATGGCCTCGGCGGCGAAGCTTGCGAGGGCGGGGCTTTCGTCTTCGTAGTGTTCGAGGATAAAGCCCATGTCCTCAAGCATTCCAGCGAGTTCATCGACCACGAAAGCGTCGTTCAGCATCACGAATGAAGGTTTTTCGTTTTCGGCGCAGTCGCCGTATGCTCTTGGTTTGTTTGCTTTTTCGGCCGCTTCGTTCAGCATTTGGGCGACGGCTGCCGGGTCGGGGTTTTTGATGTACAGGTCTGTAATGATGAGTTTGCCGCCGGGCTTTAGCAGGCAATAGGCTTCAAAGGCAGCATCCTCGTGGAGCCTGAATACCGACAGGCTGCATTCCATAAATATGCCATCGAATGATTTGGAATCGAAGTCCAGAAGTTCGGCTTCCATCTGGTGAAAGTCCAGGTCTGGGTGGCGGGATTTGGCCTTGTCAATCAATTCGGTTGACACGTCGACGCCTGTGGCATTGAAGCCGTAGTCGCTTGCAAGCAGGGCTACGGTGTCGCCTTCGCCGCAACCTATGTCGAGGACGCGTGCGCCTTGGGGGAGGGCTGCTTTTTCGATGGCCTTTTTTGTGAGGGCTAGGCCTCCGGGGCGGATGATGGTCATGGGGTTTCTCCTGTTTTGGCGTAGTAGGCGCAGAAAGGGATGAGGCGGTCGTCGGGGGAATAGACCTGGACGCGGCAGCGGCGCAGGCGTTCGGCGTCGAGGTTGGTCTCGTCCATAAAGGGCATACCGGAAATGGTGAAGGAGCTTCGCTTGAAGGAGGATATCGCTTCGTCGAAAGACATTGTGCCAAAGCGAGCTTTGTGCCGCGTCCGCAGGGGTTCTGCCGAAAGGCTCGCTACGGCTTCGCAAAGCTCAGCCGCCGCCTCGCTTTCGAAGACCCCTTGCTCCGCCTCGCACCTTCGGTGCTCGACACAAAGCTCTGGGGGCGGGCAGCAAGGTGGTTCGTTTGGTGCGTGGACGTCCCACTTGTTTAGGACGAAGTCGCGGTCGCGGCGGATGATTTCGAGGGGGTCGGCGGCGAACGGAGCGAGGGCGGGGTCGCAGCATGAGCCGCCGCTTGAAAGGGGGCGGAGGGTGCCGTCCGCCTCTTTCATAAAGGCGGCGCAGAAGCAGCAGAGTGGGTGGCCAGTGGTTATGGGCGCGAGGTCGGCTTTGCTGATGCGGCCTCCCGTCTGCTTCTCGATCTCGTCCATCACGGCGAACATGGTAAGGCGCTCGTCGTAGTCGCCGTCTGCGTTGCGTTCGTCTGGGTGGCGGCCGAAGAAGGCGGCGGGCTGGAAGTGCACGCCTTTGACGACGGAAATATTTTCGAGCATAAAGTCTATGATAGGGCCGATCTGGTCTGCGGTGCTTTTCAGCATTGTGGGGACGAGGGTGACGGGGAGGCCGGCGACGGCGCAGTTCATAATGGCGGCTTTCTTTGTCTCGAACATACGTTCGCCACGCATTGCGATGTGTACTTCGTCCGAAACGCCGTCGAATTGCATAAAGACGGTGGTGAGGCCTGCGGCTTTAAGCGTCTTTGCGTAGGCGGGGTCTTCTGCGAGGAGCTTGCCGTTGGTGTTGAGTTGGACGTATTCAAAGCCTTTGTCTTTGCACAGGCGGATGATGTCGGGCAGATCGGGGCGAACGGTGGGCTCGCCGCCGGAAAGCTGCAGATTGAATTTGCGTTCTTCGCCAAGGGCGATGAGGCGATCAAGCCAGAGGGCGATGTCGGCGAGCGGGGGGTCAGTCGGGGCTTCTTCGCCTGCGTTGGCGAAGCAATAGGAGCAGCGCTGGTTGCAGCGGGAGGTGACGTTTAGAAGGACGCAGCAGGCGGTCATCAGGTGGTCGGGGCAGGGGCCGCAATGATGGGGGCAGGCGGTGGAGGTGGCTCGCTGCGTTGTGTGCCGCTGCAAGTCACATGGGGCTGAACCCTCCGTCAACACGATGCGGGGGGGCACTGTGACCGAGGGGGAGGCAAGCCAACGTTCAAAGGCGACCGCGTCCTCGGATGCGAGTATGCACGAGGGGCCGTGCTCGGGGCAGGACTTTTCGAGGTAGACGGCGTTGCCATGGCGTACATATGCGGCCGGTATGGGAAGACCGCAGGCGGGGCATGTGCTTTGAGGGTATTCAAAGGTCATACAAGTGCGGCGATTTGGCGGCCGCATTCCATTGTGCCGACCGGTATCTTCCCCTCCGTCATGATGTCCGGCGTGCGGTAGCCTGCGGCAAGGTAGTCCTCGACCGCTTTTTCGACCGCGTCCGCTTCCTTGCCGAGCCCAAGCGAGTAACGGAGCATCATGGCGGCGGACAGGATGGTGGCGACTGGGTTTGCACGGTCCATGCCGGCATACTTAGGCGCGGACCCATGAATGGGTTCGTACAGGCCGAAGGCACCTTCGCCGAGGCTCGCCGATGGCAACATTCCGATGGAGCCTGTAATCTGGCTCGCCTCGTCAGACAGGATATCCCCGAACATATTGCTTGTGACTATGACGTCGAATTGTTTCGGGTTCTTTATCAATTGCTGCGCCGCGTTGTCCACATACATATGGTCGAGTTTGACCTCGGGGTATTCTGCGTGGACCTCTTCCATGACCGCACGCCATAGCCGCGAGCTGTCAAGGACGTTGGCCTTGTCTACGCTCATCACATTCTTGTTGCGCTTCATCGCCATGTCGAACGCAACGTGCGCGATGCGCTTTATCTCAAATTCTGTGTATTGCTCCACATCGTACGCGAAGCGGCCCGACGGCAGAGTCTTCTCACCGCGTAGATGGTCTACGAACTCGCCGGAGCCCGATGCTCCGCCTATCACTTCCGTTCCGCGCTTGCCGAAGTAGATGCCGCCCGTAAGCTCGCGAACTATCATTATGTTCAGGCCGCCCTCGATGATCTCGGGTTTGAGCGGGCAGGCAAATGCGAGCTCATCGTAAACCATAGCAGGTCTGAGGTTTGCGAACAAACCGAGAGCTTCGCGCAAGCCGAGTATTGCTGCTTCGGGTCTTTTGTTCCCGGGCTGCCCGTCCCACTTGGGGTCGCCGACTGCGCCGAGCAGGACTGCGTCGCTGTCCTTGCACTCCTTTATCGTTTTTTCCGGCAGGGGCTCGCCGCTGTCATCGAGCGCCGCCCCGCCCGCAAGCAGGTACTCGTACTTGAACGTGTGCCCGTACTCCTTGCCGACCTTGTCGAGCACCAACAACGTGGCATCCACGATCTCCGGCCCGATGCCATCACCCTTGATTATTGCGATTCTGTAGTCCATTGCTTAGCTTATTCCTCCTTGTGTGATTATATTTTTCCGGATTGTTTCGTCGGGTGCGGGCGGCAGGTTGCCGCCCCTACGTGGTGGTCACCGTTCGCACGTATTCCACGAGCCCGCCACACTCTATCAGCTTTGACATAAACTCCGGCAGGGGCTCCGCTTTGTAGGTCTCCCCTTTTGTTTCATTTATAATAACACCTTCGGCGAAGTCTATGTTTATTTCGTCGCCTGCGTCAATGGCTTCCGCCGCCTCGGCGCTCTCCAGGATGGGGAAGCCGATGTTGAAAGCGTTGCGGTAGAAGATGCGGGCGTAGGACGGCGCTATGACGGCGGCTACGCCGGCTACTTTCAGCACAAGAGGCGCGTGCTCGCGGGACGAGCCGGAGCCGAAGTTGCTGCCGGCGACTATCACGTCGCCAGGGGCGACGGTCTTTGCGAAGTCGGCATCGATGTCCTCCATCGCGTGCTTGGCCAGCTCTGTGGGGTCTGCGATGTTGAGATACCTAGCGGGGATGATGACATCTGTATCAACGTTTGCACCGTACTTATAAGCCTTTCCCATTGTTCTCTCCTTATTACAACCCTGCCGGGTCGGTGATGACGCCTGTAACCGCCGAGGCTGCTGCGACCGCCGGGCTCGCGAGGTAGACCTCAGAGGTGATGTGCCCCATGCGGCCGACGAAGTTGCGGTTGGTCGTGGCGATAGCCCGCTCGCCCGCCGCCAGCACGCCCATATGGCCGCCGAGGCAGGGTCCGCAGGTGGGCGTCGAGAGGACCGCGCCCGCCTCGACAAATATCTCGGCCCAACCGTTTTTCACACAGTCCAAAAATATCTCCTGCGTGCCGGGCACTATGATGCAGCGCACGCCGTCCGCTACCTTGCGTCCTTTTAATATCTGTGCCGCCACCTCCATGTCCTCGAGCCGCCCGTTTGTGCAGGAGCCGATGACGCTTTGGTCTATCCTTATCTTCAAGGCTGCCGCCTCGCCCACTGTCTTGGTGTTGTCGGGCAGGGACGGGAACGATATGGTCGGACGCAGTGCCGATAGATCTATCGTGTAGATGCTTTCGTACTCTGCGTCCGCATCCGCCTCGTAGATCACGGGGGTTTTCGTCATGGTGGACGCAGGGTGCGCGGCGATATACGCCAGGGTCTTTTCGTCCACCGGGAATATGCCGTTCTTTGCGCCCGCCTCTATCGCCATGTTCGCGATGGCGAAGCGGTCGTCCATCGAGAGCGCGGCCACGCCTGGCCCTGCAAACTCCATGGACTTGTACAAAGCACCGTCCACGCCTATCATGCCGATGATATGCAGTATCACGTCCTTGCCCGACACCCAAGTCGGAAGCGCCCCGACTAACTCAAACTTTATGGCGGCGGGCACACGAAACCACGCCTTGCCCATCGCCATGCCGGCTGCGGCGTCCGTGGAGCCCACGCCCGTCGAAAACGCTCCGAGCGCCCCGTATGTGCAGGTGTGCGAGTCGGCGCCGATAATCACCTCGCCCGCCGTCACAAGCCCCTGCTCTGGCAAGAACGCATGTTCTATACCCACGCGCCCCACCTCAAAATAGTTCACTATGCCTTTTTCTCTTGCAAAGTCACGAAGCTCTTTGGCAAGCTCGGCTGCCTTGATGTCCTTGTTCGGCGTGAAGTGGTCGGGCGTCAGCACTACCTTCTCACAATCAAAAACCTTGTCCACGCCCATGCGGTCAAACTCCTTTATCGCCACAGGCCCTGTTATGTCGTTGGCAAGCACCACATCAAGATCTGCCTCGATGAACATGCCTGGATAGACGTGGTCGTGGCCTGAGTGCGCCGCCAGTATCTTCTGCGTCATCGTCATGCTGCCGCTCATATTGTTGTTCATGCTTCTTTCTCCTGATAATAAAGTTTGTTCACGGCGTTTATATATGCCTTGATGCTTGATTCGATGATGTCCGTGGACAACCCACGTCCCGAGAACGTCCGTCCCTCTAGGCCTTTCAGCACCACACGGGCGTCACCGAGCGCATCCTCGCCCTCTGTTATGGCTTTTATCTGAAAGTCCTCAAGCTCCAGATGCCTGCCCACAATCTTGTCTATCGCCTTGAACGACGCATAGATAGGCCCGGAACCGCTGGCTACGGTCTCGGTGGTCTTGCCGTCCTTGACCAAGGCGACCGTCGCGGTGGAAGTGATGGTGTTGCCGCTGTTTATCACGTATTTGTCCAGCGTGAAAGTCTCCGGCACTTGCATGGCGTCCTTTGCGACCAAGGCTTCGATGTCCTTGTCGTATACACGCTTCTTGCGGTCGGCAAGCTCCTTGAAGCGCTTGAACGCCTCGGCAAGCTCCTCGTCCGAGAGCGCGTAGCCAAGGTCTTTCAGCCTGTCCCTGAACGCATGCTTGCCACTGTGCTTGCCTAGCACGAGGTTGCTCTCCTTGAGGCCTACGGACGCAGGCGTCATTATTTCGTAGGTCTCCGCCTTTGCGAGCACGCCATGCTGATGGATGCCCGCCTCGTGCGCGAAGGCGTTGTCGCCGACTATCGCCTTGTTTGGCTGCACTTTGACGCCCGTTATGCGCGTAAGCATGGACGAAGACCGCATAATCTCCGTATTGTCCACGTTTGTCTCTATACCGTACAGGTTTTTGCGGACGTAGAGCGCCATGATAATCTCTTCCAATGCGGCATTTCCTGCCCGCTCGCCGATGCCGTTCACGGTGCACTCGACCTGGCGCGCGCCGCCCCGCACCGCCGCAAGCGAATTTGCCACGGCAAGCCCTAGGTCGTTGTGGCAGTGAGAGGATGCGATTACATTTCCCAGCTCAGGCACACGCCTGTGGAGTTCCGCAAAGAAAGCCTCGTGCTCGTCCGGCGTCGTGTAGCCCACGGTGTCGGGCAGGTTGATGGTGGTCGCCCCGGCCTTTATGACCGCCTTCACCACCTTTGCAAGAAAGCCCATGTCGCTCCTTGTGGCGTCCTCCGCCGAGAACTGGATGTTCGGGCAATAGCCCGCCGCGCGCTTCGTCATTTCCACGGCGGTCTTTAGCACTTCGTCCTTGCTCATCTTCAGCTTGTATTCCATATGAAGGTCGCTGGTCGCGATGAACAAGTGTATCCTCGGGTCCGCTGCGCCTTTCACCGCTTCCCACGCCCTGTCGATGTCCGCCGCCCCCGCCCGAGCCAAGGACGCCACCGCACAGTCTTTCATCGTGTCCGCTATGGCTTTGACGGACTGGAAATCACCAGGGCTGCTGTTCGCAAACCCCGCCTCTATCACATCGACACCCATTCGCTCAAGCTGTTTCGCAAGCTCTATCTTCTCCTTGAGGTTCATGCTCATACCGGGCGATTGCTCGCCGTCCCTCAGCGTCGTGTCAAAGATCCTTATCTTGTTGTTGCTGTCCAAGTTCCACCTCCTAAATCTCACATATCCACATATTATATAACAATCCCCGAGGCATTTCGCCCCGGGGATGAATAATCTAAAACTTCCGTTTTTGCATCACTTGAACCGAGGCGATAACAACGATGTTAGGATTGCGCCCGCGCCAGCCAAGACAAGCCTCCTTCTGCGGGTCGGCATCATCAGCCATGCAAGCCCTAGGATGGAAGCCATCATGGCGAACATCCAGCTGGTCGCGGAGCTTTCATCAGCCGTACGAGGCACTCCGCCCGTCACCAAGAACACAATGTCGGCAAATCCGTTTATGAACTCCGCACGGAAGGTATGCGATCCGTTCGGAAGCGACCTAAGATACGATTCCTTCAAAGTGATGATAGTGCTGCCTTCCAACACGGTGTATTTCTCCCACGGAATCACCTCGCCGTCCTTTGTCAGCCGCAAGAAGTGGTCGCGGGGGGCGTCTATCCTCCATGTCGCGCTGCCCAAGCCTCGCCATATGGTGGTTTCCTGTATGAACGAATACCGCTGCATACCTCCTCCGCCTGCTGCAGGCGCCGGTGCCGGCGGCCCTGGAGGCCGTGGCTGCGGCCCTACGGTTATGGGCAAATCGAACGCCGCCGTCCCGTAAGTCAACGGCACTTGGAATTTGAAGGTGTGCGTGCCCGTCTGCTTTCCTGTGATCTCGGTGAAAAGGTAGTCGAGCCAAGTCCGCGCTATAAGGACAGCACCCCCGTGAAGACCGTTTGTGAGCCCAACTGAATCATAGAATGCAGCAGGCCACGGCTCGGTAGTCCCGTCTTCATTTTCCAGCAACAGCAATGGTGACGACATGGTTTCAATTGATGGCATGTTGATAAAGACAGACTCGTGGCCAGCCCTGGTGATGGGGCTGTTCCTTGTGTCCACCACATAGGTGTAGTAGTCCGTCCTTGGGAATACGACCATTACAGAGCCGCTGTCCGCACCATGGACGACAGAGGTCGCCCCCGCCGCGGTAAAGCTGTTCGCGGGCACGCCCGTGAGCGTGAAGCCGACGGTCGGTGTAAGCGTTACGGTGGCGGTGTAATTCTCGACCCAAGAGAACGTCCCTCCAGGAAGCACTATCGGCGTCCACGAAACGGTGCCTGTGTACTGAGAGCTTGTGATGCTAAAGACCGGCTCCTCCCCGCCCACGGGCTGGGTGAGTCCTGGTATCGCATAAAGATTGATGGGCTGAGCCGCCGTTCTTCTGAATGTGGCGGTAACGACCCCGCTCCTTGCCGCATTGGTGGGGCCGGAGATGATCGGCGCGGTCGCGGGCGGAGTGTTGCTTAAACCTGCCAATGTGAAGCAGTTCGCGACGACATTTCCATAGTCGAGCGAATAGCGTTCCTTCTCTGTAAGCGTGATGGTGGCGGTATATTCCGTCCAGTAAGCGAAAGTGCCGTCTGCCGGAACTGCCGGCGACCATGACACCGTGCCCGTATACTGGGTCGTTTCCTCAATCTCCCTGACCGGCGCCTGGCCGGCTACAGGCGCGACCATGCCCGGTATTGAAAACAAAGTGACCGGCGCCTTCACCGTCCTTGCAAATGTGGCCCTTATTATCGGGCTGCCCGCCGCATGAGTGACAGAATCGGCACCCGGCACGATAAAAGTGTTCGCCGGCACGCCTGCAAGCGTAAAGTCATCGCCTAGCGTAAGCGTGATGACTGCCGTATATACAGTCCAGTAGTCGAAGGTGCTGCCCGCCACAGGATCCCACGCGACCGTACCTGTGTACTGAAGCGGGTTCGCGGGGGTCGGGTTCAACGGCACCTGAGTGATGACGCTGACCGGCGTCTGGCCTGCTACAGGCGGCGTGATGCCGCCTATCACAAACAAATCCACAGGCTGGGAAGATGTGTTGGGGAAGGTGGCGGTAACAGTGCCAGTATCGGTCGCCGGGGCATATATATAGCCTATGGGACCTGAAACCCCTGGGACATCAAAGCCTTGGGCCATGCCCGCAAGCGTATAGCCTGTCCTTGGCGTAATGACGACGATAGCACTATATACTGAACTGGCGCCGAAAGCGGTGGTCTGCGGGTTTCCCGCGGCATTCACCCAGGAAATCGTGGCGGTGTATTGCGATGTCCCGGGAAGGGTCGTGACCGGCATCGCGCCTTGCACAGGGATGTCTATACCCGGTATGACATAATCTGTGACGGGAAACTGTGAAGTCCCCTCGAAGGTTATGCTGATATTGCTGCCGGTGTTCGCACCGTGCGTGGTGGGCAAAGTGTTTACGCGGAAAGAGTTCGCCGCCACGCCTTGAAGCGTCCAGCCAGGCTTGGGCGTGACGGTGATGCGCGCCCTGTAATTTGTCCAGTAGTCAAAGGGGGAGCCAACGGGATGGGGGGCGAAGGCGCCGCCAAACCGTGATTGCGCGTCCCATGCGACCACGCCTGTGTATTGCGCCGTTTCCGTGACGGCAAGCACCGGCATGGCTCCCGGCGCAGGGTTCGCTATACCCCCTAGGTCGATGATGGTGATGGTCGAAATCCCCGTTATGGCGACACTCACATCCACCGCCCTGTTCAACGGATTGACCGAGATGGCCGTTTCGGTCGAGCCTGCCCCGTGCGTGCCAGACCACAGATATGTATATCTGGGCGTGGCCAGCGGGGCGGTGGCGCCGGCGCCTGCGGCGGTGAAAGTGACAGAGCCGCCCGCTATGACTATATTGTCGGTTATGGCTATATTTGTGTTTGTATACCCCGCGCCCGCATGGGTGTACGTCGCAACCACGCTGCTCGCGGTGCTGGCGTTGTAAACGATCGTCCTGGAAAACGTGATGGTATAATAATCCAGCGTGGTGCTGCCGCTGACGACGCCGTTGGCAATGGTTATGGTCAGATGGCTGTATATCCGGCCTGTGTCTATCACGCGGTACGTGGTGTTTCTGAGGTTTGAAATCGTCACAACCCCTGTGGCAGCGTTCACAGAGCCAGTAAGCGTGGTGCCTCCCGCCGTGGGCTGCAACCCTATGGATTTGCTATACGGTGCGAGGTTGTGGCCTATCCAGGGCGCGTCGTCGCGCCTGATGGTCAACGATGCCGAGAATGTCACTACAAGCGTCACCACATTGGAAGAGACCGTGCCCGTAATGCTGGTGACGGTGTAGCGGTATTGATGGCCATCGTCGCCTGCGACAAGGCTCATTTCATGGTTCGCCGATGCGGGGGTCGGAGCGCCGACGTTGACCCACGTGACGCCGCCATCCGTAGACCTCTGCCATTGGTGCGAATACGGCGCCGGGTTTCCCCCCACCGTAGGCGTGAAACGCATAAGGGAGCCCACCGCCGCCTGGCCGCCCGTAGTGGCGGCTATGGTGACCGTAAGGCTTGAAATGACGTGCACCGCAAAGAAGTTGTCACTGAACGCCGTGGTGCCGTATGCGCCAACACTGTTTGGCACATAGGCTACAGGCTTGGGGTTTATGCCCACAAACGGGGTAGGACCCGCCGGCCCCCAAGCATTCCCTGGCGCCGCGCCCTGGAAAATCACCGTGCCCAGGCTTGTGCAGTTTGCAAACATACGCGTGCCGAGCGGTGTGGTCGGAACCAGCCTGATGGTGGTGATAGAGGCACAGCCCTCAAACGATCCCTCGCCATATGAGGCAGCGGTATAGCCTGTGAAGTCTACGATGTTTTCCGTGGGCTCGGGGCTGCCGTCAACCCACAGCTTTCTCAGGTTTGAGCAGCCATAGAACATCTGCGTGCTAACAGGGACGTTCGGCAGCAGCTTTATCGCAGTGATGGAAGAGCAGCCAAGAAAGGCGTACGTCCCGTAAGCGCTTTGGGTATAGCCGGAAAGGTCTATGATGTCTGCCGCAGGCTCGGAATCGCCCGCCCACAGCTTTCTCAGGTTCGTGCAGTTCACAAACATGCTCCCCGCCATCTGCGCATTGGCGGTCAGCTTGACTGTGGTGATTGTGGTACAGCCCTGGAACACGCCGGTCGCATAGGCTGCAGGGGTGTATCCGGTAAAATCTATGATGTCACGGCCTGGGTCGTTGCCTCCCACCCAAAGCCTTGCCAAATTGGTACAATTTTGAAACATATTTCCAGAGACCGGCACGTTTGCCGCCAAATGTACCCTGGCCAGCGAAGCAAGCCCTGAAAACAGGCTTACCGGGTAAGAAGCCCCTGTATACCCGCTCAGATCCGCAAAGTAAAGCGAAGTGAGGCTTCCCACAAGAAAATCCCTGTCGGCGATGTCGAGCGCGCCAGTCAGCACGAGCGTATGCACACTCGCATAGCTTGCGCCTGCCGCCGACAGCGACGCGTCTGCCCTCTCCTTAAGTTTGCCAGCCTCGACATCCTCAAGCGTCAGAACGCCGCTCACGAAGTTCAGCGGCTCCAGCTCTTCCTCTTCTTCTTCCTCTTCCTCGTCCATAGGCTCAAGCTCCTCAAGCTCGTCGCCTTCCTCGTCGCCTTCCTCGTCCTGCCCGTCTCCCGGGTTGGGGTCGGGATCGGGATCGGGGTCGGGCTGGGGTTCAGGCTCCGGCTCCGGCTCCGGCTCTGGCTCTGGTTCGGGCTGAGGCTCGGGCTCGGGTTCTGGCTCGGGCTGAGGCTCAGGCGCTGTGGAAGTGGGCTCGCCCCCCTCTCCGTGCTCCGCGAATATCAGGCCGGAATCCGGCATCACCGTCGTCAAGACAAGTGCCGCAACCACGACAGACGAGAGCAGAATTGACGCTATCCTTTTTTTTCTTTTTTTCATCATATCCATATTCTATTACCTGACTAAGCACACTCAAACTACCAAGTTACACTTTATCATATGTAATATACCACAAATTGATGTGTTTTTTATAATTTTTATATTACAACATTAAATATTGCATGTTTGCGCGCTTTACATGCGCCGCAGCATATGCCGGCGCTTCGAGCGGGATGCCGCCATATGGCTAAGCGCCAAGCAGGCAAGCACGAGCAAGGCCATCTGCATGGCAAACCACCAGCCGCCCATGGCGCTTTCGTCAGATGTGCGCGGGGAGCCGCCTGTCACGTATAGCAACAAGTCTGTATACCCGTTTATGAACTCCGCACGGAAGGCGTATGTGCCAGGGGATAGCGTCCTTAGGTACGACTCCCTCAAGGTTATGATGGTGCTGCCCTCACGTACGGAGAAGTTTTCCCATGCAATCACCTCGCCGTCCAGCGTCAGACGCCAGAAATCGCTGCGGGGGGCATCTATCTTCCATGTCGCGCTGCCAAGCCCTCTCCATGCTGAAGTCTCCTGTATCAGCGGGAATTGTCGGGGCGCGGCCGCACCGCCTCCACCGCCGCCTCCACCGCCGCCAGGCCCAGGCCCGGGTCCGGGCTGAGGCGGCCGCCTAAAGACCACGTCCAGGTCGAACGCTGCCGTGCCATACTCCAGCGGCACTTGGAAGCCAAAGGTGTATGAGCCGTATTGCTGGCCTGTGGCTGTGGTGAAAATCTGCTCAAGCCATGTCCGCGCAATGAGTATGACGCCGCCGTGGGTGCCGCTCGTGACATTTATCGCCTCGTAAAACGCCGTCGGGAAAGGTTCTGTGGTCTTGTCCGCGTTTACAAGCAACAGCACGGGGCTTTGCAATGTTTCGCTCGACGGCAACCCGATAAAGACCGATTCGTGGCCGGTCCTGGTGATGGGGCTGCTTGTGGTGTTCACTTGGTAGTTGTAGTAGTCAGTCCGTGGGAACACGGCCGTGACAACTGCAGTGGCAGCCGTGCTTGGCGCCGGGTTGGTGACCGAAGTCGCGCCGGCCACGGTGAAGACGTTCGCAGACACGCCTGTGAAAGTGAAGCCCGTATTCGCCGTAAGCACGATGCTGGCCGTATAGTTTTCAGACCAAGAGAACGTGCCGCCAGGCAGCACAGTGGGCGTCCACGAAACCGTGCCGTTGTACTGCGTGCTCGTAAAGCTGAACACCGGCTCCGCGTCGCCTTCAGGCGGAGTGACGCCCGGTACGGCGAAAACGCTTACTACACGGGGACCGGTTATGGGGAACACGGCGGTGACGACCGCAGTGGCCGCCGAGCCGGGCGCCGGATTTGTTACCGTCGACGCTCCGGCCACGGTGAAGTAGTTCGCCGGCACATTCGCGATGGTATAGCGCTCCTTAGGCGTGAGCGTGATGGTCGCGGTGTATACGGTATGGTGGTCGAATGTGGTGGTTCCAGGCGGCAAGGCCGGCGACCATGTGACCGTGCCTGTGAACTGGTCTGTCTCAGTGATGGCCACGACCGGGGCCTGGCCGGCCACAGGGGCGGTAACGCCTCCTATCGCGGACTGCGAAACCGCCTGCTTCGCGGTAATGGGGAAGGTAGCCCTGATAACGTTGCTGCCTGGCACGTGCTCGACCTTGCTCGCGCCTGGCACGGTAAAGGCTTTATCGTTCCAATCTACGGTGGCAAGCGTAAATTGCGGCCCCAGGGTAAGCATGATGACAGCCGTGTATTCCGTCCAATAGTCGAAAGTGGTGGTTCCAGGCGGCAAAGCCGGCTCCCACGCGACTGTGCCTGTGTACTGAAGCGGATCCCCTGCCACCGGCGCACGCGTAATGGACGACACGGGAGTCTGGCCGTTTACAGGCGGCGTAACGCCCCCTATCGCAAATATGTCGATGGGCGAGGAATCTGTGGCCGGAAAGGTGGCGGTGAGGCTACGAGTGATGGGTGTGCCTGGAATCTGTACGTTGTTGACCGGCCCGGACACCCCCGGGACCTCAAAAGCACGAGGCATGCCTACGAGCGTATAGCCTGTCTTGGGGCTGACGATGACGGTTGCCTGATATACGGAAGTCGCGGAAAAAGCGCCTGTGTGAGTTGCTCCTGTGGTAATGTTCATCCACGAAACGGAAGTGACATCGTATTGGCTAGAACCAGGAAGCGACTCGACTGCGTTCTGCCCTTGCACGGGCACGGTCAAACCTTGTATGACGTAATCGGTGGCGGGCTGCTCAGGGGTGTTGGGGAATACTCTGTATGGTTTTTCGGTGACGTTCTGCGGGTGCGTGGTAGCAAGGGAGTTCACCATGAAAGAGTTCGCATTCATGCCGTTGAGCGTCCATCCTGGCTTGGGCGTTATGGTGAAAGTCGCCCTGTATTCCGTCCAATAGGCGAAGGTATTGCCTGTGAACGAAGTCCAGGCGCCGCTACCAGGCGATATCCACGGCCTATGCTCCCATGCGACCGTGCCAGTGTACTGCGCCGTTTCCGTGACGGCGGTGGCCGGCGCGGCGCCTGGCACAGGGTTCGCCACGCCTTGCAAATCGGTAATCGTGATGATGGATGTGCCTGAAACGGCGGCGGATACATTTACAGCGCTGCTTAGCGTGGGAACTGTGATGGACTGGGTCGTCTGGCCGGCGCCGTGCGTGCCAGACCATAGATATGTGTACCTGGGCGTATCTACAGGGGCTGTGGCGCCGGTGCCAGTGGCGGTAAAGGTGAACGAACCCCCGCCTATGACTATGGAGCCGCTGGGCGTTATATTTGTGCTGCTATATCCGGCTGTTGTGAGGGTGTAAGCCGCAGCGACACTTGAGCCAGTCGCCTGAAGGGAGTTCGTGGCAGCAAAAGAAACGGTGTAATAGTTCAATGTCGCATTACCGCTTCCATTATTTATGGTAAGTGTTATCTGGTTGTAGGTGCGGTCGGTGTCGATCACGCGCTCGACCACGCGGTAAGTGCCGTTTGCAAGATTGGGGATGGTCACGACACCGGTGGTAGCGTTGACGGAGCCAAAATATATCGTCCCCCCTGTCGTGAGCTGCAACCCTATGGACTTATTGTGCGGAGCGAGGTTGTGCCCTACCCAGTTCTGGCCGTCAAGCCTGACGTTCAGCGTTGCAGCAAAAGACACCATAAGGGTCGCTATGTTTGAGGCGCTGGTGCCCATAAGGCTGGTGACCACATAACGGTATTGATTGCCGTCCATGTTTGCGTTGGAAATGATCACATCCAAGCCGGTGGCTGGCGTCGACGTAGACGCGCCGAGGTCGGTCCAGCCAGCATCGTCATTGGCGTAGGTCCCTTTGGGGCGCATCTGCCATTGGTGCAAATACGGCACGGGGGCGCCACCCACCGTGACCGGGAAGTTTACGGTGGTGCTTACGTCCCCTTGCCGGACTGCGGGGGCAATGGTGGCGGACGGCATCTCGATGCGGTGCACCGCCGAGAAATTCCCTCTGAAAGGAGTCCCCTCTGCGTAGGACGCCGAAGCCCAGCTTTCCGGGACGTAGGCGACGGGAAGGGGGGATATATTTGCAAACGGCCCTGATGCGGGCGGGCCCCAAGTCCCTGGCACAGCGGCGCCCTGGAATATCACAGTGGTCAAGGCCGTTGCATTTCGGAACATATCCGACCCAAGAGCCACTGTCGGCGCAAGCCTGAGCGTGGTGATGGCACGGCAGCCCTGAAATGAGTATGCCCCGTATGCGCTCGCGGTGTAGGTGTACCCGGTAAGGTCGACAATTTCTTCCGCAGGCTCGGGGCTGCCCGCTATCCACAGTTTTTTAAGGTTGGTGCAGCCTTGGAACATATACGGCGCAATCTGCACATTCGGGAGCAATATGACGGTGTTGATGGAAGTGCAGCCGACAAATACGTCGGCGCCGTATGTGGACGCGGTGTATCCCGTGAAGTCAATGACATCGCGGCCTGGATCGGAGCTGCTGCCCACCCAAAGCCTTGCCAAAGATGTGCAGTTTTCAAACATTTGGTCTGAAACAGGCACGTCTGCGGCAAGTTTTACCCTTGCCAGCAAGCTAAGGCCCATAAAAAGCTGCGTGGGGTAGCTGCCCGTGTAGCCGCTGAAATCCACTGTTGTGAGCGCGGTAAGCGAATTTCTGAGAAACTCCCTGTCCGCATTGTTGAATGTGCCGGAAAATATAAGCGTATGGACGCTCGCGTAGCTGGCTCCGCCTATCTCGGCATCTACCCGGGCCTGGAATGTGCCCGCTGTGACACCGTCAAGCGTCAGCACGCCGCCCACAAAGGAAAGCGGCTGCAACTCGTCCGCCATGGGTTCAAGCTCTTCGGATTCCTCAAGCTCCTCGCCTTCTTCGTCTTCTGACAGCTCGCCAAGATCGCCGACAGGGTCGTCAGAGGGGTTTTCTTCGAGGCCTTCACCTGGGCCCTCGCCCGTGCCTGTCTCGGGCGCAGGCTCTTGTGCGGACTCTGGCTCTGGCTCTGGCTCTGGTGATGTCGAAGGCTCCGGCTCGTCCGGAGCCGGCGAGGGTGAGGCTGTTGCAGGCGGGTCGCCGCCCCCTCCATCGTCCGCGAACGTAAAGCCGAAATCCGGCATTATTGTCGTCAAGACAAGAGCCGAAATCACGACCGACGATAACAGGATAGATAGCAACCTATTTTTTTCTTTTCTCATTATTCTCACACCTAAACCGCCAAAAATATACACCTAGTAGGTATAAGATACCACAAATTACGGATTTCAAACATTATTGCAAGCAAAGAATGATAATCTGTTATCATAAAGTCATTGTGCTGTAAAGAAATGGACGCTTTTGACGCGAAAGGGGCTTGACAATGGAGAATAACATGACTGATCGCTCGCTTGCTTTCGACCCGGGAGCCTATGCGCTTAGGGAAGTGGAGGTGGACGGAAAAATGGTGCGGTATCGGGCCTGGGAGGGCATCGTCTATGTGGCGAGGCCCGTGGCGGCGGCGGAAATGAGGGACAAGGCGCTGTCGCCGACGGTGGCGCTGACGAATTTTGAGCCTGTGCCGGGGTCGGAGACCTTGGGGTATCATTCGCTGAATATTTATGCGCCGGAGGGGGTGACGGGGCGAAAGCCGGCGATTCTGCTGCGGACGTACGCGGGATACTATATGCCGGCGCTACCGGGCGAGATAGGCAAGGAGTTGTTCAACGACGGACGCGATTTTACGGCACGAGCGCTTGCGGAGGGCTATGTGGTAGTCTCACCCGGCTCGCGCGGGAGCACGAGCGTGGCGGCCGGCGACCATGGGCATTATATTGGGCGCGCGCCCTCTGTCATCGTGGACCTCAAGGCGGCCATACGGTATCTTCGCCACAATGCGGAATTGCTGCCGGGTGACACCGAGAGCATCATAACGGACGGATGGAGCGCAGGCGGGGCAAGCTCGGCGCTGCTTGCCGTCACAGGAAACGACAAGGCTTATGAGCCTTATTTGCGGGAGATAGGCGCGGCGGACGAACGTGACGACGTTTTTGCCGCGATGTCGTTCTGCCCCATCACGGACATGGAAAACTCAGATACGGCCTACGAATGGCTGTACCACGGGATAGATGCCACGCCCGACCCGCGGGTGTGCGAAGTCAAGGGATGGGCGGATTTCACCGAACGTCTTCGGTCAATGTCTGAGGGGCTGCGGGGGCTCTACCCTGCGTATATCGAGTCTTTGGACATGGTGCGGACGGACACGGGCGAGCGGCTGACTGCGGACAATTATCTGGAGTATATAGGGTATTTTTTGAGGCGATCGGCCCAAAAGGAGCTTGACAGTGGCGGGGCAGTGCCGCCGGAAACAGGGATTGTAATTGAGGGAGGCAGGGTCGCCGGCATTGATATGGGGAAGTATCTGTCATTTTTGGGCAGATGGTCGCCTATAAAAGATCCTCCGGCGTATGACAATCTCGGCATTTCGGGCAAGCCGGACGGGTCGTTTGAGAACCTGCTCTTTGGGGACGAGAGGGAGCGAGCGCTGAACTTTACGGACTGGGCGCTTCGCACGGCAAGCGGGGATACTGAGGCGCTCGTGGCAGAGAGCGTGAAGGAGCGGGTACGGCTGATGAACGCGATGCGATTTTTGGGGCCGGAAAACGCGGAGAATGCAGGAAGGAGTGGCGAAAAAGACCGCCGGACAATGGCAAAACACGTCTTTCTTCGCCACGGCTCCTTTGACCGAGACACTTCCTTTACAGTGCCCATTAATTTATATACAAAAATGAATGCGGCGGGGATTTCGGTGGACTTTGAGTTTGCGTGGGGGTATATGCATGCCGGGGACTACGGGGCGGACGAGGCGTTTGCGTGGATGAGGCGGATTTTGGCGGAGGCAGAGGATAGGGTCGGGGCGGTTTTTGAGGGCGATGTCGAGACCGAGGCGGAATGAGGGAGGTGGCTTTGAATGCATGATGTGAGGACTGTGGATGTACGAGAGGATATTCTAGGGGAGAACGACCGAATCGCGGCGCGGTTGGCGCGGGATCTGGCGGAGCGGGGCGTTTTCGCGGTGAATGTGATGGGGGCGCCGGGGATAGGCAAGACAACGGCGCTGCTGCAGCTGATTGAGCGGCTGGAGGGGGTCGATGGGCAGGTTGAGGGGGTCGATGGCCTGGGGGGGCGGCTTGAGGGATTCCGGTCGTTTGTGATAGAGGGAGATATAGAGGGGGGTATAAGATCGGAAG
>Ga0099364_10000289_pt1 | contig 84314 bp, 73 predicted proteins | sample TergutTh196P3_FD_73070 | JGI IMG/M metagenome (GOLD analysis project Ga0099364, IMG submission 73070) | Microcerotermes parvus P3 segment gut microbial communities from Pointe-Noire, Republic of the Congo - Th196 P3 | ecosystem: Host-associated > Arthropoda: Insects > Digestive system > Gut ...
AGAAACCGTCCTCATCCAAGCTGTTCGTGCTGAAAAGAATGCGTTTTCCATCCGGGGACACCGCATAGGTAATCGCGCCTGCCCTCAAATGCCCGCTGCTTCTCGTCTTTATCCCGGTTCTGAAAACCGTGCCTTCGCTCTCCCACAATGCCATCCGCTCTTCCGCCGAAAGCACCGGCTGCGTTGAGCACCCACTTCCCATCAACCCCAGGCAAGCCACTAACAGCGCCGCCATTGCCAATATATGCCTGGTATTGCTCATGTCCTGCAACATTCACAAAATGAACCTGGGGACATGTGGGTTTGCATGCAAAAAATTGTGTTGCCCATTTCTAGCCTCTAAAGAGAGTTTACAAAATTTTCCTGCCGCTTCGTCCTGTAGCTCTGCAGAACATGGCGCCTCAACTTGCCGACCATGCTGTCCGCTCGAATGGTATACCAATCTGTCTTATTCGACAAAGCAATGCAACAGTGTATGAAAAAAGCCAAGGCAATCACATCAAATTTGGGAGATTTCAAGGCCATAGTCTGGAAATCCACTTCGTTCCATCCCAGCTTCAAGCATCAACAGGAAATCCAAAACGTTGGGATTAAGCGGCAGCTTCATCCCAGCCTACGCGGATTGATATCCGACAAATTGTCATCCGCTGGATTATTGCCGCTCGCAGAACACATCGCCTCTCGTACCGTATCAGCCAGACGCGCCGCCTGTTGACGCACTGATTCCGCATCCTCGCCCTCAACCATCACCCGCAATTTCGGCTCGGTGCCGGAAGCGCGAAGCAGAACCCGTCCGCGTCCAGCCAAGCTATCCTCAACTTCTCTGGTAGCCGCAAGAATGGCGGGATTTGTTTGCCAGGGGAAATCTTTTTGCAGCTCCACATTGATGAGTATCTGCGGATAGAGGCGCAACGCGCCCAGTAGTTCTTCCGGCGATATTCCCTGTTCCCTCAACGCCGCCAGCACTTGCAGGGCGGCAATGATGCCGTCGCCCGTGCTGTGTTTGTCCAGACAAAGCAAATGACCTGAATTTTCGCCGCCCAGCAACCAGCCGCATTCCAGCAATTTTTCGAGAACATAGCGATCCCCCACGTCAGTACGCGCAAAGGGAATGCCCAGACCGGCAAGCGCGTGTTCCAGCGCCAGATTGCTCATCTGTGTGCCCACAACGCCTGCGACCGGCAAACCTTGCGCCAGGCGATGACGTGCTATGACATATAACAACTGGTCGCCGTCGTAAATGTTGCCCCTGGCATCGGTCATGACAAGGCGGTCGCCGTCGCCATCAAGCGCAAGCCCCAAATCAGCGCCCTGCTCTCGCGTAAACCCAGCAACTGTTTGCGGACTGGTCGCGCCCACCTGATCGTTGATGTTGAATCCATTGGGCTTGCAACCGATTGTCATTACTTCCGCGCCAAGTTCATGAAACACATCAGGCGCGACATGATAGGCCGCGCCATGCGCGCAGTCCACCGCAAGTTTCAGCCCGCGCAAATGGCAATCGCCCGGAAAGGCGCTCTTGCAAAATTCGATATAGCGTCCACGCGCATCTTCAATGCGGCGGACACGCCCCAACTGCCAGGAAGCGACGCAACCCATCGGCTTGTCCAATTCAGCCTCAATGGCAAACTCCACATCATCAGGCAGTTTCATGCCTACCAATGAGAAAAATTTGATTCCATTGTCCTCAAAAGTGTTATGCGAAGCGGAAACCATGACTCCGGCCTGCAAACGAAGCGCCCGTGTAAGATAGGCAATGCCGGGAGTAGGCAACGGCCCGACTAGGCAAACATCCGCGCCGGCAGCGGAAAAACCGGCTTCCAGCGCGGCTTCCAGCAAATAGCCGGAAATGCGCGGGTCCTTGCCGATCAGCACAGTAGGCCGCTCGCCTTTGGGTAAAGGTGATTCGGCCACCAGAGTTTTCCCTGTAGCATATCCTAGCCTCATGGCGAAATCAGGGGTAATAGGGTATTCCCCCACCTTGCCGCGCACGCCATCCGTGCCGAAATATTTTCTCTTCATGACTTTTCTCTTCCCGCAAGCGCCGACCAGACAGCCAGCGCATCTTTTGTCGCTCTTGCGTCATGCGATCGAATAATGATCGCCTGACCATCCATCTTTTCCGCCGCGACAACCGCAGCGGCAAGACTGCCCGGCAGACGTTCATCAATTTCTCTGCCGCCGGTCAATTCGCCAATCATACGCTTTTTGCAAACGCCTACCAACAGCGGCAGATCATTTACCGTGAGCTTTTGTAAATTCCGAAACAGCGTAACATTATGCAGAAGGTTCTTGCCAAAGCCAAAGCCCGGATCAAGCAGCAAACGCTCCGGCGCAATACCGGCATCCCGACAGGCCAGGACGCGCCCAATCAAAAAATCGCGCACTTCGCCCAAGACATCCTCATAGCATGGATTTTGCTGCATGTTACGCGGTTCATTCCGCATGTGCATAAGGCAAATCCCGCAATCGCTCGCCGCCGCTATCTCCAGCGCGCCGTGGGCGCGAAGCGCGTTAATGTCGTTAATCATGGATGCCCCCATTGCGAGCGCCGCCCGCATGACTTCCGGCTTGTAACTGTCAATCGAAATCGGAATTTCCCAGTCGCGCATTTTTTCCAGCACCGGCAGGAGACGATCCAGCTCTTCCTGAAGGGATACGGGAGCCGCGCCCGGGCGCGTGGATTCCGCGCCCAGATCGAGAATATCCGCTCCTGCTTCCCACTCTGCCCGCGCATGGGAAAGCGCATCCGCCACCCTGCCCTTCAATCCGTCGCCGGAAAAAGAATCCGGCGTCAGATTCACAATCCCCATGATGAGCGGGCGATTGAGCGGAAGGCGGAAACGACCGCAAGAGAGAGTTTTCATCCGTAAAGCCAAGGCGCTATGTTGGGGTTCGCGTTCCGCTTACCCCAACCTACAGATCTTATTCCTGACTTCTGATTTTACGCTGGTTCCGGCGCGTCCGGCTCTGCGTCTTCAATATCATCAATATCCAACTCCGGTTGTTCGGGCGATGGTTTATCCCTGGGACGCGGGGGAGTCGGCGGCAGACCGGCCATGATCTCCGCAATCTGATCGGCGTCCAGGGTTTCCCATTCCAGAAGCGCCTGTGCCATATTTTCCACCTTGTCGCGGTTCTCCTCCAGGAGTTTTCGCGCCAATGCGTATTGCTGGTCAATTATGCGGCGAATTTCCGTATCCACCTTTTGCATTGTCGCTTCCGAGACGTTTTTGTGTTGAGTCACCGAGCGTCCCAAAAATATCTCGCCTTCGTTTTCGCCATACACCATCACGCCCATGTCGGACATGCCGTAACGAGTCACCATGTCCCGAGCCATTTGGGTCGCGCGTTCAAAATCGTTGGCTGCGCCGGTCGTCATCTGGTTCATGAAAATTTCTTCGGCGATGCGCCCGCCAAAGAGAATGGCAATACGGGCGAGCAAGAATTCCTTGTCATGACAATATACGTCCTGCTCCGGCAACTGCATGGTCAGTCCAAGCGCGCGACCGCGCGGGATGATGGTGACTTTGTGCACCGGGTCGGATTTGGGCATCAGCCTTGCCACAACCGCATGACCGGATTCGTGATAGGCGGTATTGAGGCGCTCTTCCTCGCTCATGACCATCGAGCGGCGTTCCGCGCCCATCATGATTTTGTCTTTGGCGCGCTCGAAATCTTCCATGTCGACATGCCGCTTGCCGGAACGAGCCGCAAAAAGCGCCGCCTCATTCACCAGATTGGCAAGATCGGCGCCGGAAAATCCCGGCGTGCCTCGCGCGATAACGTCCGCCTTGACATTTTCATGCAGCGGAATTTTACGCATATGCACCAGCAAAATCTGCTCGCGCCCGCGAATGTCGGGGAGAGCCACGACGACCTGCCGATCGAAGCGTCCGGGGCGCAGCAGCGCGGGATCGAGAATGTCGGGGCGGTTTGTCGCGGCAATGACAATAACGCTGGCTTGTCCTTCAAACCCGTCCATTTCCACAAGAAGCTGATTCAGGGTTTGTTCGCGCTCGTCATTGCCGCCGCCCAGTCCCGCGCCGCGGTGCCGTCCTACTGCGTCAATTTCGTCAATGAAGACGATGCAGGGAGCCTGCTTTTTGGCGGTCTCGAACATATCTCTTACTCTTGCCGCGCCTACGCCCACGAACATTTCCACGAAGTCGGAACCGGAAATGGAAAAGAATGGCACTTGCGCCTCGCCCGCGATTGCTTTGGCGAGCAGGGTTTTGCCCGTGCCGGGGCTGCCTACCATCAGGACGCCTCTGGGGATGCGCCCGCCCAGTTTCTGAAATTTGGTTGGGTCTTTCAGGTAGTCGACCAGCTCCTGCACTTCTTCCTTGGCTTCGTCGCAACCCGCAACGTCCGCGAAGGTGACGACATTTTGCTTGTCGTCCATCATCTTGGCGCGGGATTTCCCGAAGGAGAACGCGCCGCCGCGTCCGCCGCCGTGCATCTGGCGCATGAAGAATATCCACACCGCTATCAGGAGCAGCATGGGAAACCAGTTTACGAAGATGACCATAAACAGGGAAGGCTCGTCATCCGGCTTGGCCTTGACCTGCACCCCGTATTTCAGGAGGTCGGAAACCAGCCAGATGTCGGAATTAGGCGCGTGGGATGTAATTTCCCGCCCATCCGTGGTGGTTGCCCGCAAGGCGATGGCCGTGCCGCGACCGTCAATCTGCACCTTGGCAATTCTCCCGTTCTTCGCTTCAGCCATGAATTGAGAATAATCGATCGTATCGCTGCTGGGCGTGGGTTTTAACGCTGCGCCGCTGAATTGGTTATAAAGAGCCATCAAGACAAGGCAGATAACCAGCCAGACCAGCATACCTCTGAACATGTTCAAAATTTTCTCCTCAAGATCGCAGAGCGATAAACATCAATCCCTGATTCTAACGGCAAACTCGCCCCGAATGGGTGTTTGCCCCATGATTTTCTCCGGCTCCTTATATTGCTTTCCGTTCGCAAAGCGACGGTATAGTGATATACGGGAGAGGCAAAATACCCGCGCCCCCTCTCCCTGCCTTCGCCGCTGCCATCTTTGACGGAAATGACTATAAAATGGCAGTTTGCCTATTGAGGAAACACCGCCATGACCGCCTTTCAGGACGAATACCCGGAAAAATTCAGCCATTGTTTTGGTTGCGGTAAAAGCCATCCGTCAGGCTTGCGCCTCAAGAGCCATTGGGACATGGAGGGCAACCCTATTGATACCATTGTCTCTGTCACCCCACCGGAAATTTACAGCGGCGGCGTGCCGGGGCATGTTTACGGCGGCATGATCGCGGCTTTGTTCGATTGCCACGGCACGGCTTCCGCCGCTGCTTTTGCCTGCCGCGCAGAAGGGCGCAAAATCGGCGACTGGAATCTTCCAGATAGCGATCTTCCGCCTGTCCGTTATGTCACCGCCTCCCTGACCGTTGATTTTCTGCGCCCTACCCCGCAGAATGTGGAACTTAAAATCCGCGCCCGCCTTCTGATGATAGAAGGCCGCAAGATAGAGCTTGAAATGACGCTTATGGCAGATGATTTACTATGCGCCAAGGCGCGGATGCTGGCTGTCCGCTTTCAGGAAAAGGGCGCGTGAACAGCCAAGGCGCGGCAGGATAAGGCGCAATTGTCCGTCAATCGCGCCGGTTAGAGTAGTTCGTGCAAATAAAAGGACATTTGTTCAGCAGCGAAAAGAAGCGCTATACACATTCAATGTCCTTTTATCTATGGGAGCTACTATATTTGCGGGAAGTGCTATACATGAAGTGTTGCGAGCAATGCAGAATTGACACTAACCTTTAAAAAAGAGCGCAAACCATCGGATGTTTCGACACCACTCATTTTGATTCGCTGCGGAGCCAAAAGGTGGCTAACCCCAACGCCGTCCCGCCGCCAAGTCTCCTTTTTGGAGCGTTTTCGGTTCAAGCGCAAGCGCATTTTACGAACCCTCTCCCTGCCTTTGGCTACGCCGCGAGTGACCACATTCTCCCACGCGTGAGGGAGGGGAGCAGAGTATTATCCATGATAGTCGCGTTATTTGCAGGAGTTGCTTTTAAACGTCTTGTTTCGGTATTTGCTTCGGGCTTTCCGGATCTTCGTCCACGTCCGCAGCTCCTTCCAGACTTGCCAAGGTACAGACGTTTCGGCCTGAGCCTTTGCTGGAGTACATGGCTGCATCGGCAACATCTATCAGCGCCTGCGGCGTTACGCCGTGGTCGGGATAAATGCTGATGCCGATACTGGCATAAATGGAAATAGTGATCTCCTTCTCTTCATCCACTATCGTCAGCGGCTCATTGAAACGCTGCAACAGCTTGTTGCCGACCAGCTCGGCCTCCATGCCGCTATTGACAGGGTTTAACATGGCAACAAACTCATCTCCTGACAGTCGGGCGACAACATCGCTCTCACGCACTCCGGCCTGAAGACGGAGGGCAACCGTCAATAAAAGCTTGTCGCCGACATTGTGACCATATTTGTCATTTACCTCCTTGAAACGATCCAGATCAACAAAAAGCGTCGCAAACTTGTGTCCCTGCCGCCGCGCCTGCGTAACCGCGTTCCCCATCAATTCAAACAAAGTAATGCGATTGGCAAGTCCGGTCAAGGCGTCGTGATGCGCCATATGCTGCATGGCCTGATGATTTTCTTCCAGCTCGACAAGATGGGCGCGAATCTGGTTCTGCATTTTTTCCACACCCGCCGCAAGCTGGCCGATTTCGTCGCCGCGACTCTTGACCGGCAAGAGAATGTCACTGTCGTCCCCCCCCGCCGCAAAACGTTGCACCGAGGTCAAAATCCTGTCAAGCGGACGGGTTATGGCTTGCGACACCATCCAGGCCAGCAAAATCGCTATAAGACTAAAGGAAAGCACAATTCGCCACATGCTTTCCCAAAGCATCTGGATGTCCTGAAATACCGGGAGAAGCGGCTTGGAAACCATCAGGATGAAATTGCGCTCATTGCTGAAATCCATTGACTGTATGCGTTTGAAGGCAACGGTATGACGCTCTTCCTGCGACGGCAACTCAAGATAGTTATAGGTCAGCACGTCCTGATCGCCCTGAACCACAGAACGAGCGACCGGAAAAAGCTCCAGCAGGGTTTTACCATACCAATCCATACTGTCGTTGCCGAAGGCATAAATCAGATTGCCCTCGCTATCCGCGATGCCAAACCTGAGCATGGGCGGCAAACCGGCGCCGATGCTATGGGCAAATGCCGCAAGATCAATCCGGATAGCAATCAAAACATTGCTGTTCGTACCATTTTCCTGCGCGATAGGCGCAGACACCAAAAACGATGTCTGCCGATCAATCCGCATTGCCCTGCCATCTTCCCCGCAATCCTCGCAATCCGCATCCCGGATAAAAGTCTCGGAGAGGTACACCTGCCCCGGCATCAAATGCAATACCGGCTCCAGATAAACGCGCAAGGAATCCTTGGGATTCACGATTTGCCCAAGATTCGATCCTTCCCGAACGACACGCGCGACTTCGTGCCAGCCGTGGCGGGCGTCAATCAGGCTGATGTGCAGATATTCAGGATGCACCTGCATCAAGGAACGAATTGATTGCACAACGGCATCCGCGCGAAGCAATCCGCCGGTCTCGCCCGACAATCTCGCTTGCGAAGCCAGAAAGCGCGCATTCCTGGCGGTGTTGTTCAAGGCAACCGACAACTGCTGCCCTATGACTTGCGCCTCGTTCTGCAAATTCTTTTCCGAATATGACAAAAGCAAGCGACGGTTATCGTCATGAGCGTAATAGCCAGTCAAGCCGGAGGCCAGAATGGCGAAAATCGCCAATATCGCAGAGAAACGGGGGGTGATGCCAATGGTCATGAGGATTCTGACAAAATCAATGGACAATTTTATATTCTAACAGAAGCGCGCCATTATCCCCTGCGGCGTGCTCAAGGCGAGAACGCACGAGGCATGAGCAGCCACATCCGGCCTCTTTGCTTCATGCGGCCTGCCAGTTGTCCGGCCTTGTCGCCAAATCCCCAGAAAAAGTCCGCGCGAGCCACTCCCTTGATCGCGCCGCCCGTATCCTGCGCCAACACCAGACGGTTCAACGGCTCCCGGCTGTTCGGGTAAGTCGTGGCAAGCCAGACCGGAATTCCGAGCGTGACATACCGAGGGTCTACCGCGATGCTGCGCCCCGCCGTCAAAGGTACGCCCAGCGCGCCCAAAGGCCCCTTATCGGCGCGGACTTCCGTCAATTCTCGGAAAAAAACATAGCTGGGATTCTCGTCCAGCAACTCTTGCAATCGCTCAGGATTTCTCCTTGCCCAAGCCTGAATGCCCTGCATGGATGCTTCTTCCGGCTTCAAATCGCCGCGCTCGATCAACACCCTGCCGATCGAACGGTAAGGATGCCCGTTCTGATCGGCATAACCAATCCGAACATGGCTGCCGTCGGGCAATTCCACCCTTCCCGACCCCTGAATTTGCAGGAAGAAAAACTCTATCGGATCAGCCGCCCATAAAATCGGCTCGCTCGGCCAATCTCCATCTGTTCTTGCCTCGATTTCAGCGCGGCTAAGGTAAGGCACAACCCGATTTCCGACCAGGCGCCCGCGCAGCCGCCGATGCTGCAAATCGGGATAAAGGCCGCCCAGATCAATGGTCAGCATATCCGGCGGAACTCCCAAAACAGGTATGCTGTTTTGCGCGTCGCGCCTTCTGCTGCCCTTGATTAACGGCTCAAAATATCCGGTGACCAAACCCGCGCTCTGCCCGTTTTCTTCAGTCAGGGCATAGGGAACAAACTCCGCCTCGAAAAAACGGCGCGCCTCATCATGACCGCCCTTGACAAGATAAGCCTTGTCACATACCTCATGCCAGTAGTCTTGCACGTCGCGCCGCCGCGCGCATGTCGCCGCCGCTCCCGCCTTGCGGCAAGGGTTCCATCTATCGCAAGAGAGAAGAAAGGCTGACCAGGCATCGCCCAGACGATCCGCCCGCCAGCCCGGTAAATCATTCCATTCCGCCGCCTGCAAACGAGCCGCCGTTTCAGGCGCGGTATCCGTAACCGTCGCCCGCTCCGGGCAGATCGGACAAGCCGGACACTCCCTGGAATCAACTTCGACGCGAGCCTCGATCACTTCCTCGCAAGAACCGGATGCGCCATTGCCGACCGCATTGCCGACGGGCGTTTCCCGCAGCGGATTGCCGACACAGCCTGCAAGCAACAGGGCGCATAGAAAAACAAAATAGCTTTTTTGCATGGTTTTGGTTAGATTATCAATTTTACTGTCAGTATACCCTGCTCGTTCAGCCCATGCCTATTTCCTCGTCACCATCTTCCGACGCGCCTTCCCTTGCCGATCTTTTGACCCGAGCCGAGGCGCTGCTTGCCGGAATCGAAGCTCTGTTGCCGGTATCGAACGACGCGCCGGACTGGGAGCACACCATCGCCTGCCGCTGGAAAAAACGAAAGCATGGCTTGGTCTTGAATCCTTCCGCTCTTGAAGGCCGCCTTATTCCGGTGCGCTCTCCGCATCCTGTCCGGCTGTCAGACCTTGCTGCAATAGAGGAGCAAAAAGCGCGTATCGTCGCCAATACCCGTCAGTTCATGGAAGGACGCGCCGCAAACAATGTCCTTCTCACCGGCGCGCGCGGATCGGGCAAATCCTCGCTCATCAAGGCATTGCTGAATGAATTTGCCGACAAGGGGCTGCGCTTGATCGAAGTCGACAAGGAAGACCTTGCCGACCTTGCGGACATCATTGATCTGATTGCGGACAGGCCGGAGAAATTCATCCTCTTTTGCGATGATTTGTCCTTTGAGGCGAATGACGGCGCTTACAAGGCGTTGAAATCCGCGCTGGACGGCTCCATAGCCGCGCCTCCGGACAACGTGCTGATTTATGCCACTTCCAACCGCCGCCACCTGATCCCGGAATATTTTTCCGAAAATCTGGAGACTTCACGCGCCGATAGCGGAGAAATTCATCCGGGGGAGACTACGGAAGAAAAAGTATCCCTGTCCGAGCGTTTCGGCATCTGGATTTCATTCTATCCCTTCTCCCAGGATGATTACCTTGCCATCGTCGCCCATTGGCTTACGGCTTTTGGATTTTCCGAACGGGCGATTAAAGATATGGAGCGCGAGGCGCTTAACTGGGCGTTAAGCCGGGGTTCAAGAAGCGGGCGCGTCGCTTGGCAATTCGCGCTGGATTTAGCGGGACAATCCGGCGCATCCCGCAAACGGCAGTCAGGCGAGTTGTCCGTCGCCTGCGTCGGAGACATGGCATGAGAGAATTGCCGCAAGCCAAACCGTCTGACGGGATATGATTACAGCCGGAACGGCGCATATTTTGTGACGATTTGCGCCAGGAACAGGGCAGAGTTATTTGGCGCAATTACACCCTGCGACGTAGGGGCGACTGCCCATGATCCCCGCGTGTCAAATATCGTAGGGGCGATCTCCCCCGACCGTCCGCATGTCAAATTCGTAGGGGCGACCGTCCCCGGTCGCCCGCATGTCAAATTAAGCGACATAGGAAAGGTCATCCGTACAGCGATTTTGCGCAATCACCGAAATAATGTCATAATTGACCGCTACGTTGTCATGCCAAACCATATTCATATGATTATGATTATGTCTTCGGAAACGGGCGACCGGGGACGGTCGCCCCTACAAACCATAATACGCAACATGAAAGCGTATATCACAAAACAAATCGGGTTCTCTCCCTGGCAGAAATCTTTCCATGATCATATTATCCGCAATGAAAGAGATTATCTGAGAATTGCGGAGTACATAGAAAATAACCCTGTCACCTGGGAACATGACTGTTTTCATCCTAACGATAAATGATGATTTTCAACGAACCGCTAAACTTTCTCCCCTCTCCCACTTGCGGAAGAGGGTCACAAGATTTTACTGCCGCCATTATGAGCCATTACCACAATCCCTCATGCCTCTTGCCTGACCGGATGCTCGTCACCCATGCTTGGGATGAGGGAATCGAAAAAGCCGTGGCGCGTATTGAATACGCCCTGGCGCAGGGAATTCGCATGATTCTGGCGCGGGAGCAGGCGCTCCCCATGCCAAAGCGTCTGGACTTTCTCCGTGCGGTTGTTGAAAAAGCCGGACAGTACGACGCCATGATTCTCATTAGCGAGGCGGGAGATAACTGCGGCGGCGAATTATCCCGTCTGGTTGGCGCACATGGCATTCATTTGAGCGGCAGGGCGATGAATGCCATGCCGAATCGTCCTGATTTTCCCTGTGTCGGCGCTTCCTGCCATAACGCGGAAGAAATCAGGACAGCAGAGAGAATGGGCATGGACTATGTAACCCTGGGGCCGGTATTGCCTACGCCCAGTCATCCGGGGCATCCCGGCCTTGGCTGGGATGCTTTTGCCGCGCTCGCCATGAATGCCGCGATTCCCATCTACGCCATTGGCGGACAAAGTCTGGATACCCTGGCCGTTGCAAGGCAACACGGCGCGCATGGCATCGCCTGCATGAGAAATATTTAGGGTGGTACAGCAGGCAGGGGTTTTTGGCTTCGCCGCGATTGACCACGCGTCTCGAAGAAGCCTCGCCATTTATGGCGGGGTTAGCGAGACAGTTGATTATGGAGCATTGAGGCTCCCCTCATTTGTGGCGAGGAAACCCCAACCTTCAGGTTGGGGTGACTCACATCAAAGCAATTATGAGATGGCGCGAGGGAGAGGATGCAACCGATAGCCAGTTTTCCCGCCCCCGTATATACTTATCCGCTTTTCACGGTACGAACATATGCAGAATCTTGACGCCCTGATAGCCGAAGCCAAATCGGCTTTTGCCGCCGTTACTGACCCGGACGCGCTTGAGCAGGTCAAGGCGCGTTTTTTGGGCAGGAACGGAGAAATTACCGGACTTTTGAAGGCGCTATCAACCCTTCCTCTGGAAGAGAAGAAGAGCGCCGGAGCCGCCATCAACCGCGCCAAAACCGCCGTCGAGGAAGCTCTTGCCGGACGGCGCGAAGATATAAAGCAGGCGGCGCTGAAAGCGCGTCTTGCCGAAGAAGCTCTGGATGTCACCCTGCCGGGACGAAAGGCGAACAAAGGCGGCCTGCATCCTGTCACCCTTGTCATGGAGCGTATTGAGGCGTTGTTTGCTTCAATCGGTTTTACCGTAGCCGACGGCCCGGAAATCGAAGAGGATTTTTACAACTTCACCGCCTTGAACACGCCGGAAGACCACCCGGCGCGTTCCATGCACGATACCTTTTATTTGCTCGATGAAAAAGGAGAGGTGGCGCAAAACGTGCTGCTACGAACACACACCAGCCCCATTCAGGCGCGTTATATGCGTGCGCATGTCGAGCGTTATCGGGACAGGGAGACAATGCCGGAGATTCGCATCATTGCGCCGGGGCGGGTGTACCGCGTGGATTCGGACGCCACCCATTCGCCGATGTTCCATCAGGTTGAGGGATTGTGGATCGGCGAATGCGTTTCCTTCGCCGATTTGAAAGGGGTAATTGCCGATTTTCTTCGTCGTTTCTTCGAGTCGGACGAGTTGAAGGTGCGTTTTCGCCCTTCATTCTTTCCATTCACCGAGCCTTCCGCCGAGATTGACATGGCGTTCATGGGCGGCGCGTCGGAAGGGCGCTGGCTGGAGATTGCCGGTTGCGGAATGGTGCATCCCAACGTGCTGCGATCGGCTGGCATTGATCCGGAAAAATACCAGGGATTTGCCTTTGGCTTCGGCCCTGATCGGCTTGCCATGCTGCGCTACGGCATCAACGACCTGCGCCTGTTCTTTGACGGCGATCTGCGGTTTTTGCGGCAGTTTGCGTAAACGATGGAATTAACCGACGCGCGTTAGCGCATCCGAGTTGAGCGCAATGTCAGGGGGCAGTTATACACGGTCCGGCTGCCATTCAGGATATGCGGGGATATGCGAACCGTACTCAAGCCACGAAACCTCATGTGATTTCCAAATTTGAAATGCTGGCTTTTGCCCCGGGTCGTCATCCAGCGTAGCAACGCGCAAGAAGACTTGATCCTGTCCCGTGCGCTGTGCGATTATATGTGTGCCACAGTTTGAACAAAAATAACGAGATTTGCCGGGAGATGACTCATACGCCTTTAGTTGATCCTGGCCTCGAACCCAACGGAAATTCTCATGTTTTACACCGGCGCCTGTATTAAAAGCAGCGGCGTGCGATTTACGGCAGGTACGACAAGAGCAATGGCTAATTGGAGAGTCAAGCTGGAGTATTTCGTACTCCACTGCACCGCAAAGACAACTTCCTTTCATGTGTACTCCTACTAAGGGTAACGCAAATTAGGAGCAGGTAGTTTAACTACTCATTTGCGGAAAGTACACTAGGACGCATCTTGCATGACACCCCACGAATTACACCTGCCACCGAATGGCTGCATTGCGGCAGTGACATTGCGTTGTGTTGAGGTTACTGCCTCATACGTAAGAATTCCGTGTGTTTGTATAAGCACGTATCCCGTCCCGTCCTCATCCTCGTCGTAAATCTCGATGCCCCCGAATTTGGAACTAAGCCACTCCAAGGCAGCATCGGCTGGCGGCCAAGAAGCGAAATCTACGTTGAAGTCAACGGTATATGGCTTGGAGAAATCGAGACCGCTTTCATAAAGACGACGAAAAACATCACCATCGGCATCGTTTGGCCAACTCATAAACTCTCCTATCGGTTGAATGAAATGTTAGGTTGTATCTGCTTGCTCCGGCAAGATACTCGTTCGCAAACTACTGACGTGCGGCGTTAAGCGCACACCATTAAACGTGTGTGTGCAACACCTGCAAAATGGAGCAAGGCTGTACGGATTGAACGCCGGATTGACCACTTGCAACAAACCCGCTTCGTCAACATAAAGGCCGCTATATAAGCTTGCACTATCTATGCAGACACAGTCTTTGCGCTCGTGCTCATGTAATGCTACAAGCCAAAAGATGGGATCTGACCGATCCAGTCTGCGCACAGCCTCAGCATGCACAGCATTCCACTCATGACCCACTTTCGAGAGCAGAAATTTGAACAACGGCGTATAGTCGAGGCCACGCCGCTTTTTGCCACCCATAGATTGACGCGAAGCTTCTGAGCGAATGGTTTGTTTTGTGTTTCGCTCATCAGCGAAACTGCCACCTGCTAGATGGCGCACACAATGTGCGGTTGTGTTCACTCGGCGGTAGAGCGGCGACTTTTGTGACTTTTGCATCTATGTTACCTAACACGAACTCTGTTTGTAGTTTAACCACTCATTTGCGGAAAGTACACAATGTTGGGGTTCGCAAGCTCACCCCAACCTACGCCCTAACGCAAATTATGCGGGTAGTTTAACCACAGGTTTCGCCGACCCCGCCATTCATGACGGAGGCGGCAAGAATCAATGCTTGCGGCAGTTTGCCTGAGCATCAGGAATCAGAGGTTTTTCTGATCCCTGATTCCTGTACTCTGATAGCTGATCAAGCCGCAGCCAGATGGGTGGCAAAACCTGGGGCAAGATAAGTTGAGGCGGTAAAGTCCTCGGCGTCGGTTTCGACCTGCCACCAGGCAAGATGCGGCAGGAATGTATCGAATACTTCCGGGTGCGGACATTCTTGCCGCGTTTGCGCGTCAAAAATTTCCAGGATGGTGCCAAGGCAATGAAGCTGAAAAGCCATGCGATCCCCGTCGAATACAAGGGCGTCGTATTCCAGCGACAGATATGGATCGCTATTGTCCCAGGGGGACTTGGTGATGATCAAGAGATTGCCCTTCTGCGCGAATCTATTGTCTTCGCATAGGCTTTCCCAGTCCTCGGCTACGCGAGTCCTGATGCTGTTGGCGCGGGCAAGATCAGCTCCCCGCAGAGTCCATTCCAGTCTCATGTTATTCTCCCGGTTGCAAACAAATAAAGACGAAGAATGATAAGCATATTTCAGGCCAGGTCAACGATATGTGTGTGGGTATATGTGCGCGGGCGCAGGTCGGTTCTGCAAAAATACGACAGATTGTTGCGTGGTGGAAAAAATCTGGATTATAATACACAGCTTTCCGTAACGGACAACCTCTGGAGTAATCATGGCGCGAGTCTGCCAAGTAACGGGCAAGGCCCCGATGGTAGGGAACAATGTTTCCCACGCCAACAACAAGACCAAGCGGCGTTTTTTGCCGAATCTGCACTATCGCCGCTTTTGGGTCGAAAGTGAAAACCGTTTCGTGCGTCTGCGCGTCTCCAACGCTGGTCTGCGCCTCATTGACAAAAAAGGGATTGATGACGTGCTTGCCGACTTGCGTAGTCGCGGCGAACTTTAATGTGAAGGAAAAAGATCATGGCAGCCAAAGGCGGACGCGAAAAAATCAAGCTGGAATCCTCTGCGGGAACCGGACACTTCTACACAACCTCCAAGAACAAGCGCACAACGCCGGAAAAACTGGAGTTCATGAAATATGACCCCAAGGCGAAAAAACACGTGCTCTATAAGGAAATCAAGCTGAAGTAAGCTACTCCTGTCCCAAAAAAACCGGCTTGCAGGCCGGTTTTTTGTTCGACGGGTTATACTTCTCCGCGCAGACTGCGTGTTTGGGTTCGCGTTACGCTCACCCCAACCTACGCATAAACCAGCCCGAAACCATGAGGGTAAAGGCGGCGAAGAGAGCGAAAAATACCGCCGCCCAGTTGGCGAGCGAAAAGCCCAGAAAAACCCATTCCTTGCTGCTGCATGACCCGGACGCGAAAAAAAGATCAGGCAGAAAAGGGACGTGTTCCATCCAGTAGAGACCAAGCCAATCCACGAAGTCTTCGATAAGGCCGGGGGCGGCGCGATCGCATTCCTGAACAAAACCAGGAGCGGACTGCATCAGGGTCTGGTAAATGGCAACGCCAAACCCCCAAATACAAGGCAGGGCAAGGGTCAAGCCAACCATCCGGCATGAGCCTTTGCCGGAGCGGACAAAGGCGGCGGCGAGTAAGGCAAGCGTGCCGAAGACCATGAACAGCAGGCGCTGAAAGATGCAGAGCGGGCAAGGCTCAAGCTGTTCCACATAACTTAATGCCAGACCGCTGATACTGAGCGCCCAGGCCGCAAGACCGACCAGCAAAAAGCCGCTTCGGGGGGAAAGACGGTTCAGCAGGGATAAGGCATTGGTCAGCATTGGGCTTTATCCTCTTTTCCAGACGCTTCTTTCGCAAGCAGGGCGCGTACCCATTCCGCATTGCGTTCCCGTTCAAGGATAATGCCGCGCACTCGAATGAGAGCTATGGCGATGCTGTACATCCACATGGCGAACGCGCAAAGCAGCATTCCCCAGAGCATGATCGCCGCCATGCTGGGAGATTTTGTCAAGGAGACGGAAGCGCCTTGATGCAGGCTGTTCCACCAGTTTACCGAGAAATAGATGATAGGGATGTTGATGACGCTTGCCAGCACCAGCACCGCGCCTGCCTTGTCGGCGCGGCGCGTGTCGTCAATGGCGTGGGTAAGCGAGATGAAAGCGATGTAGAGGAAAAACAGGATCAGGGTCGAGGTCAGGCGGGCGTCCCACACCCACCATGCGCCCCACATGGGTTTGCCCCAGAACGCGCCTGTCCAGAGCGAGAGGAACGCAAAACACGCGCCGGTGGGCGCGAGCGCGCGGATCATCATGCCGGAAAGGCGGGTGTTGAAAGCAAGACCGATAGCCGCCCAGAACGCCATGACCAGATAGATGAACATGGCCATCCACGACGCGCCGACGTGTACAAAAATGATGCGATAGCCTTCGCCTTGCTGGAAATCAATGGGCGCGACGCACAAGCCAAGCCAGAGACCGGCGATGCCGGACAGGGCGGCCAGACACCAGAACCAGGGAATCATGCGTCCGGCCAGAGGATAGAAGGCGGCGGGCGCGGCAAATTTGTACCAGTTAATCATTTGCATGAAGCCATTATTCCAGAGAGATTTTCAGGGCGGCTGCGGCGGCCCAGGGCGCAAAAACAATGCTGCCGGTCGAGAAAGCCGCAAGCAGAAAAAGGTGGGGGCGCGGCGACAAGCCGTGCGCCACGGCATCTACCGCGCCCGCGCCCAAAATCAGCGCGGGGATGTATAAGGGTAACACTACAAGGGAAATCAGAACAGCCGCGCCGCGAAGCCCCAGGGTCAATCCCGCGCCGATAGAGCCGATGCCGGAGAGCGCGGGCGTGCCGATCAGGATGGAAAAGAACAGGATAACGAGCGCATCCATCGGCAAATCGAACTGCAAGGCCAGTATCGGCGAGATGAGCGCAAGCGGCAGGCCGGAGATCATCCAGTGGGCAATGGCTTTGCCCAGCGCGGCAAGGCCGAGCGGATAGGGCGCGAGCGCAATCTGTTCCAGGGTTCCGTCGGCGAAGTCGTCGGCGAACATTCGGGGCAGGGAGAGCAGCGTGGACAATAACGCGCCGACCCAGAGGATACCGGGCGCAAGCCGCCGCAAGAGTTCCGGCTCCGGCCCCACGCCAAAGGCAAAGAGACTGGCGACGATGAGAAAAAAGCAGAGAGGCGCGGCCAAATCCGCCGGACGGCGCAGCGCCAGGGAAAGGTCGCGGGCGATGATGCGGGCGATGAAGGAGAACATTGCGTTACCCCAGGACAAGCGGGCGAATTTCCGCCGCCGGAATGGCAATGGCCTGATGGCTGGTCAGAACGGTCAGTCCGCCCCGCTCCGAATGCGCGCCGATTACGTTCGAGAGCCATTGGTTCGCCTGGGCGTCCAACGCCACGAACGGCTCGTCGAGAATCCACAAAGGGCGCTTTTCCAGCGCGAGACGGGAGAGGGCGACCCGGCGCTTTTGTCCTTGCGAGAGGTAGCGACAAGCCAGTTCCACCCTTCCGGCAAGGCCGACCTGTTCCAGAGCGACGAGCGCGGCGTCCTCGTCTATGGCTTCATCATGCAGGCGGGTTGAAATCATGAGGTTTTCCAGCGGCGTCAAATCATCCTTGATCGCGTTTTGGTGGCCGAGATAGCACAATTCCCCGCGAAAACGCTCGCGCAAGCGGTGGATGTTTTCGCCCTGCCAGCGAATTTCGCCGGAAACCGGCATGGCAAGCCCGCACAATATGCGAAGCAGGCTGGTTTTGCCCGCGCCGTTCTTGCCTTGCAGGAACAGGAGTTCGCCGCCTTTCAGGCAAAGGTCTATGCCGTGAAAGAGGCGCTGGTCGCCGCGCTGACATTCGATCTGGATGGCTTCAAGCATGGAACTGGAAAATAAGAAAGAGGCGCAATTTTAACCTAATCAGGCGAGCGGGGCGGGACAGTCGAGGCTTTGCTTGAACACTTGTTAAGCGCAATCCTCGCAATTTATGGCTACGCCGCAAGTAACCGCACTCTCTCGCATCTAATCATACGTCATTCCCGCATGCCTGTCCCCGCGAAGGCGGGGAGCGGGAATCTGTTTGTCGCCCGCCTCAAACGCGGCAGCGGCATGCCTGTCCCCGCGAAGGCGGGGAGCGGGAATCCAGCGTGGTAGATTAGGGTGAGCGAGACGTGACCCCCAAAGGCACGGCGCGAACAGTAGCGGGGGGAACTCTTCTGCTACCCGCAGCGCAGTTATTTTTTCATACAGACTATAACCCACTAGTCATTCCCGCCTTCGCTTACTGCTGTCCGGAATAAATTGTTCATGCGAACCGGCCTGAATTCAGTACGCTTTGGAAAAGCGGACGGGTTTGAAGCCCCCTTTTTAAAGGGGGTGCCCGCAAGGGCGGGGGTTTGATAACAAGCCCACAAACCCACGGCGACCTTGTAGACATGCGCTACCCTGCAAACCCCCGGCGCTATGCGCCACCCCCTTTAAAAAGGGGGCTTGACCAATCTGCAAGTCTACTCTCAGGAGAAAATTATCCTCGCCCTTGTCCCGCAATGCTTACAGGGAAATCACGATTTTTTATTCCGGACAGCAGTGCGTCTGCGCGGGAATGACGGCTGGCAAGCGGGAGAGGGAGAAACTGTAATGGCGATCCGCCGATCACCCTTACGTCAACTCCTATCCCATAAATGGGAGAGAGGTTGCGTTGTGGTATTTTCCCTATCATGCAATCACGTGATAGTATTTTTATTTGCAGAAAACACTATAAGAAAACGCTGATTTATTCACCTTGTCAAAAAATTACCCCTTACAAAACAATGAGTTCGGTTGGTCGGTGGCTTGGTTTTCTGAATAAATCAGCGCGTCCATAAAAAGCGGCAGGCTGTTTATGCCTGCCGCTTTTATCATGGATCAATCCCTGTCCTCTGATTCCTGCCATCAGAAGTCGTAGCGCAGTCTCAAGCTGCCTGTCCATCCTTCCATCTTGCCGAAGTAGCCTTGCAGCCCGACATTCAGGGAGAGCGGATGGTTCGGGGCGGGCTTCATCACGAAGCCGCCCTCGACAATGCCGCTGCTTCCTTTCATGTCGGGGCGGTCAATCCGGTCGCCGGAGAGGGTTGCCTTGGCCTTGCCGTCGAATTCGTATTCATAGGCGATGCCTGCGTATGGGGTCACGTTTGCCTGTGTCCATTCGTAGCGTCCGCCCATGCGAATCCGGTTGGAATTGACCGAAGAGAATTTCAGCCGTTGGCCGTCGGAGAGGGTGACGCTGTCTCCGCCTTCGTTGGTGTGGAAGAACTGGCCGTAGAGGTTGATGGCGGAGTTATCGCCGAGATTCATGCGATAACCTGTTCCGGCGTGCAGGCTGTAGTAGTTGGCGTCGGTCTTGACTCGCGCGTATTGTCCGCCGAATTGCAGGTTGGAGTCGTGGCGGTTTTTGATTTTGCCTGCGCGCAGGCTTCCTTCGACGTACACGTTCCCGTTGCCGGTTTGCGCCACATCCATGTTGCCCAGCAGACCTGCGCCATAGTAGCTGTTTTTGCCGTCGCCTTTGACCGAGGCGGCGTTGGGGAATTTGTTGTAGGTGTCGTATGAGCCGTCGCCGTATTCGAAGAATGCGCCTGCGCTGGCCTCGCCGTTACTTACGGCCTGGCTGGCGACAACTCCGGCCATCAGGGAGAAGCTGTCCATATCCACGTGGGAGCCGGTCTTGTATTTGCCGGTTCCTCCGCTGACTACGCCGAACACTCCCTTGTCGCCGGTCAGACGATTGGCGCGCCCGACGCGAATGGCCTCAGCCATGCCGGCTCCGGCGACCATGTTGCCGCCCCGGTTCAGAAGAACCATATCGGCCAGGTGGCCTTCGGAGAACGCCTTGGCCTGGGGGGAGAGGTCGCCGCCGATTCTGGAAAGCCCGAACAGCAGCAGTTGGTTTTCCTCGATTGCGAACGTGAAGTCGTAGCTGCGGGCGAAACCTGCGCCTACGGTTATGGTGTCATTGAGATTTGTCGGCGCTCCCGTCAGTCCTTCGTCTTGCGCGTCAATCAGCACCGCCTGTCTGATGGCCTGCATATAGGCTCCGTCAAGGCTTATGCCGACCGTGGAGCCGGATATGTCGACGCTTGCTCCTTCGACAGTCAGAAAGGTGTCTCCGGTCTGGGTTTCGGGCGTAAAGGCGAAGTTGAGGTTTGCGCCGGAGAAGGAGAGCGCGCCGCCGTCGCCGTAAATCTTCGCGTCAAATCCGGTTACGGCGAGGTTATTGAAGGAGGCGGCGTAGCCCGCAGTCGCGCCGGAGTAATCGAAGGCCGTTAAGGCGTGCATGGCAAGGCTGCCGGTCGCCAAATCGCCGGTCAGAGACACATCGCCCGCTTTGATGGTCAGAGCGCCGGTGAAGGAGTTGTTGCCGGCAAGGGTCAGACTGCCCCCGCCGTCCTTGGTGATGCCGCCTTGCCCGCTGAAGTCGTTGGTCAAGGTCGAGCTAAAGTAGTCGGTGTCAAAGACTCCGCCGCCCGCGCCCAGCGCGTCATTCAGTCTGTCGGACATGTCGCCGCTACTGCTTGAAGACCATTTGATGCCGCCGCCGTCAAGGGTGACATTTTTTCCGCCCGTGCCGAAGTTGCTGGTGTCGTAGAAGTGGATCAGCCCGCCCTTGATCAACGTGCCGCCGGAATAGTCGCTGCCGCTGTTTGTCAGGCTAAGATTGCCGACTCCGTCCTTGACCAACCCGCCGCTGCCGTTGATAGCGCCATGGTAGACAGTATCGCCCGCCTGATCCACCGTAAGGTTATTGCCTCCCAGGGTGATTGCGGCTCCGCTGCCGCTGCCGCTTAGCGAGGTCATGGTCAGATTGCCGTTGCCCGTCATGTCGAGCGTGCCGTCAATCACATAATCGCCGGTTACAAACGCGCCTGCCGCGCCTGCCGCCAATGTTCCGGCAGTGACCGTCGTTGTGCCTTTGTAGGTGTTTGCGCTACCAAGGGTTAGTGTCTGGGAGCCGGTCTTGGTCAGCCCGCCTTCGCCGGAAATGACGCCGGTGAGGGTGTTGTTGGCATCTCCGATATTGAAAGTGGTCGCGCCGTCAAGCAGGACGAAGTCGTTCGGCGTTGTCCACGAATCGTCAATTGTGATGGTTGTGCCGTCGGCGGTGTGCACCGCGCCCGTTCCGAGTGCCTGATTTTTCCCGACTACGATCTCCCCGCCCAGGAGCCATGTGCCGCCCGCGTAGGTGTTCTCCGTCCCGGCGTTGCCGAGCGTCAATGTGCCGCTTCCCTTCTTGATCAAACCGCCTTCGCCGGTGACAGTCCCGCCCAAGGTTTGCGCGGCGGATTGGTCAAGCTCCAGTATGCCGTTCTGGCCGATGAAGATGTCCGAAGCGTAGTTGCCGCCGCCCAAAGCTCCCGTGATTGCGAGCTTGCCGCCGCCTATGTTGGTATCGCCGGTATAGGTGTTGGCTCCGGTCAGAATCAACGTCCCCGTGCCTCCCTTGGTCAGGGATTTGCCGTCCCAACCGACTAATGATGATCCTCCGTTGTCCGCCAAGACCGCGCCCAGAACGAACTCGCCTCTGTCAATCGTGAAGTTGCCGTGCGCATCGGCGGAATCAAGATCCCAAGCCAGGTCGGTAATCTCAAGTTCCACGTTGCCGCCGCTAACAGCAAAGTTTTCGACTACCAGAAAATGCAGGCCCTTGTTTAAGGCAGTCCAGCCCAGGCCGCCGATTTCCAGAAAGGGCGTGCCGATAATGGTGGTTCCTGATGTAAGGATATTGCCGTCATAGGGAGCGCCGTCGAAGCCGGTGATATTCAGGGCTGCGCCTGTGCCGAATGTGAAATCATCCGCATTAAAAACGCACGGATCGCTGCCGCCTCCGCAACCGGATACGGCGTGAATGCCGAGCGTCGCGTTTGCGCCAACATTGACGCTCTTCGCCGCGAAGTCGTCCGCATCGAGATCAGAGCCGAGATTCAGAGTCGCGCCTGCGTCAATGCTGACATCGTTGGTTATCATATGACCGAGGTTAAGAATTCCGCCGGAAACCGTCAGGTCGCCGGCGCTCAATTCGAGCCAATTCACGGTCAGACTGCCCGCGCCTTGCTTCACAATATTGCCGTTGCCGCCAATGGTGCCTCCAAAGGCGAAGTTATAGGCATTCGCGCCGTCCTGGGTATTAAGGAAGGTGGTTTTGTCTGCTGTTGTTTCAAAGTATGTATTCAAGCCCTCGCCGTTGTGGAAGAAATTGACGCGCTCAAAGTTTGAGATTTGGCCGCCATTCGAGTAGAAGCCGCCGCGCACATTGAGAGTGTTGCCGCTGAAGAGATCGGTGTCAGACGCGGATGCGCCATCAGCAAAACCGCCCGCCAGATGCTCGGCAAACGACAAATGGCCTACGATATTGACGGTGTTGTTGATTGCCTCGATCTTGTCGCCGGTTACGCCGCCAACGCCTACCAGCCCGCCATATACCCTGCTCCAGTTGTCGCTGCCGCTGGTGATTGTCACCTCGTTGTTGCTGGCGTTAAGCTCGGTAAAATCGTCAGAGGCGCGGGCGTTGCCGCCCGCGACCACAGGGGTAGAACTATCATTCACGCCGCCCGAATTCGTGATGAAGATTTGGTTCCCGGAGGCTATGGCCGTGCCGGTATCTGTTATGGCAAATCCGCCGATTCTGAGATCGCCGTGATTCCCCGCGCTGTCTGTGACAGTCACGGTATTGCCCGAGGCCGTGGCTGTGCCGCCTGTCACGGAGGAGGCAAGACCGCCTCTGATGTTTGCGCCGGCAACAGTCGCATTGGCGACATTTACCATATTGCCCGAGGCTGTGGCGGTCAGGCCGTCGGCATCCCCGCCGATGATCTCTCTAGCAATGGTCGCATCTCTGACGGTTACTTCGTTGCCCGTCGCGTTGGCTACGCCATCGTCGGCCAAGGCTCTGCCGCCGAACACGTTATTCGCGCTGCCGTCGTTAAACACCACTTTGTTGAGCCTGGACGCGGCAGTATCCTCTCCTCTGGCGGCGCCGCCAAAGACTGAAACTGATATGGCGGCATTGTTGATCTCCACGCTGTTCTCATCAGCCGCGCTATCGCCATCGGAAACGGCTTCGCCGCCTGAGACAGTGCTTGATAGCGTGCCGCCGTTTACGACCACATGGTTATCCGATGCCGCAGCGGCTGCTCCGCTTAACGCGACGGCGCCTGCGACGTGGCCTGTGATCTCGGCTGCATTGATGATCGCGACATTCTTGGTCGCCGTGGCAGACTGCCCTGAAAGGTTTTCAACCGTGGCGCCCGCGACGCCTCCTGCCACATCGCTAGAGTTTACGACCGCGATATTGAGAGTCGCCGTGCCGGAAGAGCCGGGAGCGCCTGGGTCAATCCAGATATCCCCGCCAATAACGTCGCTGATATATATGTCGGCGCCATTCTGCGCCGTGGCGCTGTTGTTCTCGGCCACGGCGGAACCGTACTCGCTATAGGCAATACCTCCGATAACAGAAGCGGCTTCTCCTCCATCAACGATCGCGGCGTTGCCTGTCGCATAAGCGTCGCCGTTTGCGCTAAAGGCATTCCCGCCTATTAAAGCAAAAACTTCACTGTCGATATCAATCACTGCGGTATTGTTCCTGACCGTGGCGACGCCGCCACCGCTAAAGGCGCCGCCGCCCGTTGCGTATCCGTTCACGTGGCCCCAATCCTCAACGGTTAGCCAGTTGCCTTCGGCGGAGACTGAGCCTGCGCTTTCGGCATAACCGCCGTATGCGTCATCAGTTATATCGGAGTCGGTGATTTTAAGGTGGTTGTTGTTCGGAGCGGTATCGGGAGTACTACAGTCCGCGCTTGTGCTGTTGCCGTAAACATCACCGGATATCACACCAGCAGAATTCAGTTCGCAACTGACCGGCGGCCTTTGCGCCATAGCCGACAAAGGCATGGCCATTAGACCAAGAAAAGCGACAAGGGAAAACGCGCGCAGGGCAGGAGAATCAACGTCGGAAAAAAGAGAAGCGCGCCTGAAAGGCGGAGTTATGCTACCGTAGTTGCAGGGTAACTGATTGATTTTATTATATTTTTTGCTGACGACTGAATTTTTGCTGACGGGGGACTTTTTGCAAGTCATAACAATTCTCCTTAAAACGCCGGAAACCCTCCGGTCGGGGAAAAACCATTCAAGCCGCATACAATATGACAACCCGAAAATTCCCCGCATGATAACCATATATTGCAAAAAGTCAAATCTTTTTTGGAAAAAAAATCACCCGCCCGACAACAAACGCCGCAAGCGGGAGAGAGGAGCAAAGCATTCACCCTGACAGTCGCGTTATTGGCGGGAGATAGGACACAACCTGAAGCGGGGCTGTCTTGTCGTGCTGTTACCTTGTTGTCGTGTCGCCGTGTCACCTTATCGTCCTTGTTATAAAAGGCAAAGCGCAATATCATTGCTTGTCTTTTGCTGCGGTAACTTTCATGTCTTCATTCAATTTTCAGCGATTCTTGCGCTCCTGCCTTCTGGCGTTATGCCTTTCTGCCTTTTTAGCCCATGCCGATGACGGGTTCGACGAGGGGTTATTTGATACCTGCGTTCCAGAGTCCTTTCTGGACGGCGCTTCCCGTAATATCTCCGATTCCATTGATGCTCCCCTGGACGCGGAGACTTATTACGATATGCTGCTCGGTGAAATGGCGCTTACGCGCCGGGATTTGCCGCTGGCCGCGACGGCTTATCGCGATCTCGCGCGACGTATGCCCGTGGCGGAGATCATCGAGCGAGCTATTCTGATTGCCCGCATAACTGGCGATTATGAATGGGGGCTTGAGTTGCTTGCCCTCTGGCAGGAGAACGATGAGCCTGATCCGGTTCGTTTTGCCCTGGCTAAAGCCGAGATTCTTCTGGGCGCGGGACGCATTCTGGAGATGGAAGAGCCGATAGCCGTGATATTGGACAGCAATCCGTCCCAGCAGGAGAGTAATTTTTTAAGGCTCATGCGCTTGTTGGAGCGCGGATCGGACACATCTTCGTCCTATACGCTTATTTCCCGTCTGGCTGCGCGTTATCCTGACGTTGCCGCCGCGCAATTCGTTCTGGCGGTGGCTGCGAATCAGGCGGATGACAAGGCTCTTGCGGAAGAAGCCGTTTTGCGCGCGCATAATTTGAACCCTGATTGGGAATTGCCGCTTCTCATGCGCTCTGACTGGATGGCGCGGGATATTGCGAACAAGTCCGCGGAAATTGACGCGCATCTGGCGATGCTGGAAAACTTCCTGAAAAGGCATCCCGATAACACCAACATCCGAATGCAACTGGCGCGGCTGTTGATCCTGTCCGGCAAGGAACCCTCGTATGCCCGCAAGCATTTTGACCGTCTGCTGGTGGAACATCCCGACAGTCCGGCGGTGCTTTATTCCGCCGCGATGCTTGCCATGCAGACCAACGATATGGAATCGGCTCGCCGGTTGCTGAACCATATCCTTGCCATGCCCGTCACCGGCGACATGGCGAATTTTCTTCTCGCGCAGATTGAGGAGACGGCGGGCAACAAGGAATTGGCGCGGCAGTATTATGAAAAGGTCTCTTATGGCTTTTCCTCCTATTTTGCCGCCAGAATCCGCCTTGCCAGAATGCTGATGCCGGATGACCTTGCGTCCGCCCGTCGCGTCCTGGCGGAAAGCGAAACCAGAACGCCGGACGAACAGGTGGGATTAAGACAGGTTGAAGCGCAGTTGTTGTGCGAAAACGAACAATATGCCGAATGTTATGAAATGTTGCTTGCAATAATCAAGGAATTTCCCGAACATCATTCAATCCTCTACGATGCCGCTCTGGCGGCGGAAAAGTTGAAACGCTGGAACGAGGTGGAACAGCATCTGCGCCGATTGATCAGCCTGCAACCGGAAAATGCCGAAGCGTATAACGCGCTGGGCTATTCGTTCGCCGACCGTAATGTGCGCCTTTCCGAAGCTCGCGCCTTGATTGAAAAGGCGCTGGAGTTGTCGCCCAACAGTCCGCACATCGTTGATAGCATGGGCTGGGTGCTTTATCGGCTGGGCAAGCTGCCGGAGGCGCTCGCGGCGTTGGAAGAGGCTTATGCCAGGATGAAAGACCCGGAAGTGGCCGCCCATCTTGGCGAAGTGCTCTGGCAACTTGGTCGACATGATGAAGCAAAGGAGATTTGGCAACAAGCAGGCGAGAAATCGCCTGATCATCCGGCTCTGAAGGAAACAAAGCGGCGTTTCATGCCATGATCCGAGGGCTTACGTTTTTGTCGGTGGTTTTCTTTTCTGCCTGTAGTCTGATGCCTGCCAATACTTCTCCTTCCGCGCCGCTCATATTGCCTGACAATGCGGCGTTTACTCTGGACGCCCGTTTCAGCTTGGCGCTTGCGAAAGAGCGAGGCGCGGGGGCGGCCAGACAATTTTCCGGGCGCTTGTTCTGGCGGCACGAAGCGGGGCGTGATGAATGGCTTTTGTCCGATCCGTTCGGGCAGGGCATAGCCCGCCTGGTAAGCCAGCCTGGCGGCGGCTTTATGCTTGAGCAAGGCGGTCAAGAGGAGTTTATCGGGAACGATGCGCTGGAGGCCAGAGTCGGCTTTCCCCTGCCGCTTGCCGAATTGTCTGCCTGGGCGCGGGCGCGCGCCGGCTCCGGCGCGATTGTCGAGTATGATGATTCAGGCCGCCTTAAACGCGCGCGCGAATCCGGCTGGCTGTTGATTTATCGCTACGCGAATGACGCAGACCGCCTGCCGTCGCAACTGGAAGCCAGCCTGGAAGAGTTCCGGCTGAAACTTGCCATTGAGCGTTGGGACATTCAGTGAGGATAAAGAGTTGTCGGCTTTGTTCATTGCCGTTACTCTCGCGTAGACATGCTTTATTCCCCTCTCCCGCTTGCGGGAGAGGGTGCCCCGAAGGGGCGGGAGAGGGCAAAGGTTCAGGGTGAAATTTACGCTTCCTGAATCTGCAACCCCTAACCCTCTCCCCCAACCCCTCTCCCATAAATGGGAGAGGGGAGTAAAGCGTACTCCCCGACCGTCTTGTTATTTGCGGAAAGCGCCATATTCGCCCCATTACTGCTTTTGCGCTCGGAGAAAAGCATGACCAGTATCGAAAACGTCTTGGAAACTCCTCGCTGGGGCAAGCCGCTTTCCGCGCCCGCAAAACTCAATCTTTTCCTCTATGTCATAGGGCGTCGCGCGGACGGCTATCATCTGTTACAAACCCTGTTTCGCTTCATTGACTTTGCCGACAGTCTTGTCTTTTTGCCGCGTGATGACGGGAAGATTGTTCTGGAGACGCCTTTAGCCAATATCCCTGCGGAAAAAAATCTGGCGGTTCGCGCGGCGCGTTTGTTACGGGAACGAACCGGCGTCCATGCCGGAGTTTCCATCAGCCTGGAAAAACGCTTGCCGTCGGGCGGCGGACTGGGCGGCGGCAGTTCTGACGCCGCCACGACCTTGCTTGCCTTGAATCATCTCTGGCAAACCGGCCTTTCCCGTCCTGAATTGCAGGCGTTGGGTCTTAATCTGGGCGCGGATGTGCCGGTGTTCATCTTCGGGCAAAACGCTTTTGCGGAAGGGGTGGGTGAAGAATTGACCCCGATTGTCTTGCCGACAAGCTGGTATTTGTTGCTCTTTCCTCCGGTTGCAGCCGATACTGCCGCTGTTTTTAGCTCCCCCGACCTTCGCCGTGACACAATGCGGATTACGGATTGGCAGGAAGGTCTGGAACCGGGACACAACTTCGGGCGCAATGACCTTGAACCTGTCGCCACGGCTCTCTATCCTGTCATTGGCGAATATCTTTCCTGGCTTCGCGCCCATGCTGGCAGAGGCTGGATGAGCGGCTCAGGCGCTACCGTGTTTGCCGAATGTCCTGACGAGGCCGCCGCCCTCGCGCTGGCTCATGATTTGCCATCCGGCTGGAAATGGCGGATTGCCAAAGGGTTATCCCAACATCCGCTTTTGATTTAGGAGTTTTCCATGAAACCATCATTGATTGTATTCGATACGACCTTGCGCGACGGCGAACAAAGCCCCGGCGCTTCCATGAACAAAGAGGAAAAGCTGCGTATTGCGCGGCAACTGGAAAAAATGCGGGTGGATGTCATTGAAGCGGGGTTTGCCGCCGCGTCAATCGGCGATTTCGAGGCAATTCGTCTGGTTTCCGAAAATATCAGGGAGTCTACGGTTTGTTCTCTGGCGCGCGCCAATGATGCTGACATTACGCGGGCGGGTGAGGCCATTGCCCCTGCCGCCCGAAAACGCATTCATACCTTTATCGCCACCAGTCCCATTCATATGGAAAAGAAGCTGAATATGACGCCGAATGAGGTGCTTGAACAGGCAGTCAAGGCGATCGGCTGGGCGCGGCGATATACCGACGATGTGGAATTTTCCGCCGAGGATGCGGGACGCTCCGAACTTGATTTTCTCTGCCGGGTTTTTGAGGCGGTAATCAGCGCCGGCGCAACGACCATCAATGTCCCTGATACGGTTGGCTACAACCTGCCGAAGCAATTTTCCCATACCCTTGCCCGATTGATCGAGCGGGTTCCCAATTCCGACAAGGTGGTCTGGTCGGTACATTGTCATAATGACCTTGGTCTGGCTGTTGCCAATTCGCTGGCGGCAATCGAAGCCGGGGCGCGGCAGGTGGAATGCACCATCAACGGCCTGGGGGAACGGGCGGGGAATGCAGCTCTGGAAGAGATCGTCATGGCGGTGCGTACCCGTCCTGATATTTTTCCTGTGGAAATCGCTCTGGATACAACCCAGATTGTGCCTGCTTCCCGGCTTGTTTCGCAGATTACCGGCTATCCGGTACAGCCTAACAAGGCGATTGTCGGAGCCAACGCTTTCGCGCACGAAGCCGGTATTCATCAGGATGGTGTCTTGAAACATCGGGAGACTTACGAAATCATGCGGGCGGAGGATGTGGGCTGGAAGGAAAACAAACTTGTGCTCGGCAAGCATTCGGGGCGCAATGCCTTCAAGAATCGGTTATCCGAGCTTGGCGTTATTCTGGAGAGTGAAGAGGCGTTGAACGCTGCCTTTACCCGCTTCAAGGAACTTGCCGACAAAAAGCATGAAATTTTTGACGAAGACTTGCAGGCATTGGCGCGTCCAGAAGTCGCGCCCGAACAGGATTATTACAAACTCGGTTATTCGCTTGTTTCTTCCGAGACCGGCGAAATACCCCATGCTCGCGTTATTTTGGGTGTGGGCGGAGAAGAAAAGACGGGCGAGGCCGATGGCTCCGGCCCTGTCGACGCTGTTTTCAAGGCCATTGAAGAAATCGCGCAAAGCGGGGCCAAATTGCTTTTGTACTCGGTCAATGCCATCACGACCGGCACGGACGCGCAGGGCGAGGTTACTGTGCGTCTGGCGCGGGATGAGCACATCGTAAACGGACAGGGCGCGGATACCGATATTGTGATCGCTTCCGCCAAGGCTTACCTGAACGCCCTGAACAAACTGCAAACAAGCAGGGAAAGGCTGAATCCGCAGTTGTGATGTGTTGATATATCGATGAACGACCCGTAACGCGACAGGAACGTATCCGGCAGCGCGGCGGTTTTCCCGAATCTGATTATGGCGCATCTCCGCAGGTAAATGGACAGGAAAGCTAATGGGAATAACCAGCCAAAAAACAGCGGCATCAAACTGAAGCTAAACCATAGAGGCAACAGTAAGAATGTCGCCAGGGACGTGAGAATCCAGTGTTTTTTCAGGCTCAGCGGCTTATGTTCCGATGATGGGGCGGGGAAGCGAGCTGGGAAAGAGATTGGGAAGGGGAATTGTAGAACGGAGGCGGAATTGTAGAACAGACTGGTAAAAGTAAAACCGCCTCAACCCCTTGACTGCGCGAGGCGGGACTCGAACCCGCACGCCTTGCGGCGCTGGAACCTAAATCCAGTGCGTCTACCAATTCCGCCACCCACGCAAAGGGAGACATTCTAGCAAAAAACGACAGACTGACTTTACGGCATTTTCGGTTCAAGCGGATATATATTGCCTTTCCGCAAGTAACGAGACGTTCAGGGCGCACGTTTTACTCCCTGCAAACCCCGCCCTTGCGGGTACATTCTTTAAAAAAAGGTGCTAACCCCTACGCTGCCGCCAAGCCCATTTTTCAAAGGGGGCAAGAGCAATTGGCGGGCAGGGGTTTGTAAGGTCGTAGCCTACTGGAATGGGATGAAACGGAATTACTGCTTCAGGCATTGCCGGGCGCCCAATCGCTGAGATATTGAGTAGATGGCGGGCATTGGTAGCAATGGTGTAATGCCTTTGATTTTCTCAATGGTCATTGGCGCGCCTTTTCCGTCGCGTAGTTCCTGGCAGGCGGCTATAGTTTCCCCGTACCATCCATGAAAAGCTTTTTCTCCTTCTCAGGAATAGCGGCAAGCAGTCTTTGGCGAAGTTGGCTATCTTGCTCTGCCCATTTCAGGAAAATCGTACCGGCTATAACCTTGCGCCGAGTATCGCGGGCGCGTTTTTTGTGGGTCTCACGCGCAAGCAGTTTGGCTTTTTGCGCCCTCAAATGTTTTATTTTCGTGTCGATTGTTTCAATATCCGTTGCCATGATTAATTCCTCGTGTGATTCAAGCCACGCTCCAGTAGGGGAGCACCCAAGCGAAAATAGCACTGACACAGGCGCATGTCAAGCAGACGACTTCCTGTTTGGGTAGAGCCGTAAGCTGGAGTGAAATGGAATCCTGGCTTGCAACCTTGTCGGACGCCAAAATGCCGCCCGCAACCAATCGCAGACTATGGCGACATACCTTAAAAGAGGGCTTTGGGCTGGCTCTTGGCGCAAAGCCCTCTTTCGCGCCGAAATAGCTCCAAGGCTCATCTTGTATGCGCCGCAATCAGGCCGCGCGTGGAAGCATCCAGACCGTCGTCGTCCGACAGGCAAGCATCAGCTTCCAGAAAAGGCAGCAGCGTTTTTGCCATGCTTTTCCCCAATTCAACCCCCCATTGGTCAAAGACATTGATGTTCCAAAGCGCGCCGACGGTAAAAACCTTGTGCTCATAGAGCGCCAGCAATTGCCCCAGTGCGTGGGGCGTCAAGCGTTCAAGAAGCAGGGTAGTGGATGGCTGATTGCCGGAAAAAACGCGATAAGGCAGTAGTGAATCGGGAATTCCGACGGCTTTCGCCTCGTCAAGGGTTTGTCCGAACGCGAGCGCGGCGGATTGCGCCAGCGCGTTGGCAACCAGACGGGCATGATGCTTGGGTAGCGGGAAATCGGCGCGTTTCAGGAGAATGAAATCGCAGGGAACGGTCTGTCCGCCCTGATGCAGCAATTGGAAAAAAGAATGTTGCCCCAAAGTGCCGGGACTACCCCAGACAATCGGGCAGCTTTTTTGCGCGAGCGGCAAACCCTGTCGGTCGACGGATTTGCCCAGACTTTCCATTTCCAGTTGTTGCAGGTAGGCGGGAAACAATTCCAGCGACTGGCTGTAGGGAAAAATGGCGTGACTGGCGGCGCCGATGAAATTGACGTTCCAGACATCCAGAAGCGCCAGGGTAATCGGCATGTTTTCCGGTATTGGCGCGGATAGGAAATGCTGATCCATCGAGCGAGCGCCGACAAGCAGCGCCTCGAAATTGGAAAACCCGGTCGCCAGCGCAATGGCAAGGCCGACAGGCGACCAGAGGGAAAAACGTCCGCCTACCCAATCGCTGAACGCGAAAATCTGTTCGGAAGGAATGCCGAACGCTTCAGCTGCCGCCGTGTTGCTGGTGACAGCGATAAAATGTCGGGCAAGCAAGGGTTTTTCAGATTCGCCGCCGGACAAGTGCGCGCTCAACCAGTCTCGCGCCGCGCGGGCGTTGGCGATGGTTTCTTCGGTGGTGAAAGTCTTGCTGGCGACTATGAAGAACGTGGCGCGCGGGTTCAGGCGGGCAAGCAGGGGAGCCAGATCGGCGCCGTCCATATTGGCGGCGAAATGCACTCGTATATCCGGGTGCTGAAAGGCGGCAAGGGCGCGGGTTGCCATGCGCGGCCCCAGGTCGGAGCCGCCGATGCCGAGATTGACGACATCGGTAATGTGTTCCCCGCTCATTCCCCGCCATTGCCTGCCGTGCAGGGCGGCGCACAATGATTTCATTCGGGCGAGATTGTCCGCTACCTCGCGGGCGACTGCGCTGTCTCCCGTCTGTGCGCGTAGCGCCATGTGCATGGCAGCGCGGCCTTCGGTGTGGTTGATCGCTTCCCCCGCCGCCATCCGGTCGCGCCAGTCTTCGACTTTGGCGGCGCGGGCAAGGTTGTGGAGCAGGGGTAGGGTTGCAGAAGCGATCCGCTGCTTGGAAAAATCCAGCAGCAAGCCGTCGTCATGGCTCGACAAGGTTAGCGAAAAATCCCGGAACCTGTTCGGCTCTTCGGCGAACAATTCACGCAGATGGCGATGCGCCGTCAGACGAGCATGTTCTGCGAGCGACTGCCAGGCAAGGCTAATGGCCGGGCTGTTCATACGGCAATCGGGGCGGGGATGTGCGGATGCGGGTCGTAATCCAGCAGGGTGAAATCCTCATAACGGAACGCGAAGAGATCGCGCGCTTCCGGGTTTAGCCGCATGGACGGCAGGGGGCGGGGATCACGGGACAACTGCTGGCGCGCCTGTTCCATATGGTTATGATAAAGGTGCGCGTCTCCAAAACTGTGCACAAAATCTCCGGGCGAAAACCCTGCGACTTGCGCGATCATAAGGGTCAAGAGGGCATAGCTTGCGATGTTGAAAGGCACGCCCAGGAAAATATCCGCGCTCCGCTGATAGAGGTGGCAGGAGAGGCGATTTTCGGCTACGTAAAACTGGGTGAGGCAGTGGCAGGGGGGCAGCGCCATCCGTTCGATGTCGGCTGGATTCCATGCAGTCACCATATGGCGGCGGGAATCAGGGCTTTCCTTCAAGCCCTGGAGCAGACGCTTGATCTGGTCTATCTCCCCGCCGTCCTTTGTTGGCCAGCGCCGCCATTGGTGTCCGTATACCGGCCCCAGGTCGCCGTTTTCATCGGCCCATTCGTCCCAGATACGGACATTGTGTTGTTTCAAGTAGCCGATGTTCGTATCGCCCCGCAAAAACCAGAGCAATTCATGGATTATGGATTTCAGATGCAGTTTTTTCGTGGTGAGGAGCGGAAAGCCCTCTGCGAGATTGAATCGCATTTGCCAGCCGAAGACAGAGCGCGCGCCGACTCCGGTGCGATCCTGTTTGTCATGTCCATGCGTCAACACATGGCGCATCAAATCCAGATAGGTCTGCATGGAATGTGAGAGAAAAGTAAATTGAGCATATTATTCTAGTATACTCTGAAATCATCATCAGGTTAGAGACCATGAACGATACAGTCTTCCACGACAAGGCCGTAAAGCCTGTTCTGACGCCCGGCGAGGCGCAGCGGTTTATTGCAGAGTTGCCGCAGGATCCGCTGCCAGCCATAGACATGGTTCTGGCGCAGATCAACGCTATTCCCGACGATGTTGATCCGATCGTTCGCTTTGATGTGGTGAGCCGGTTGGACGAGGCGATCCATTCCGGCGTCAGGCAAGTGGCGCAGGAATATATCAACAGACGGGATCAGAACAAGGCGGCTGAAATGCGGCTGTGGACGCTCGCGCACGATTTCTGGACAAGCATAGCCGACCAGTACGGCATCTCTATCAGCGTTTCGGTTGATAGTGATGACAAAATCGCGCAAAAGCTCCGTTCCCACCTGCCGCGCATGATTTCCCGCGCCTTGCTTGCAGTCAGTGAAAGTCTGAAATGGAAGTCTTTTCATTATCAGCCTATTCCGCTACAACTTTGGGCGGGGACGGGAAGCATTTATGCGCTTGCCGAGAAATACGCCTTTGCCGAGAAGTCGTTGCATATGTATCCCGGCTCTGGCGGTATTTCTTCGCCTCGCACGGAATATCTCAGGACTTTGTTCTTTCAGGCCGCCTCCCTTAACAGTCTGCAAGTAAACGAAATGGAGATTGCCGACAGGTTGATTGTCCACTTGTTGACGAGCTTTGTTTTTTCCGCCGTGAAAGACGAAGAGAGCATTTACTGGGTTGATCTGGGCGCGGAGCGGGAGCCTTCCCGGCTCTCCAATCCACCTCCCGCCTCTCCCAATCTGCGTTTTTTCGGCCCGGGCGATGCGGTGGCGCGCCTGCAACAGTTGCGGCAGGAGGCGGAGAACACAGGCGCGGTTCCCGCCAAGATTCGCCGGAATGACAAGCTGGAGGTTCATGATTTCCTGAAAGTCGCTCAACATCTTGCCAACCAGTGGGCGGCTACTCTGCCGCAGCGTCAATATGAGCGCCACCGCGTCAATCATCGCATTTCTGTTTTGTCGGGCTTTGTGAACAGTTTTGTCATGGCCTCGCCGGAATTCGGCGGCAAGGCGGCGGGTTTGCCGCTGGAGAGCTGGACGGTGGAGAACGTAAGCCGCGGAGGGTGCGGCGCGATCGTCAAGCGCCTTGGGCATGATTGGGTGCGGGTTGGCGCTCTGCTTGCCCTGCAACCGGAAGGGGCGGATAACTGGGTGATCGGCTTGATTCGTCGCGTTAATCGCTTGTCGGACAAGGAAATTCGGGTAGGGATTGAGATGCTTTCCAGGCGTCCGACTGCGCTGGAGACGCGAGCCAGATCCGCTTCCGGCGTGTCGCCGTATCACGATCTTCCTGCCATTTGGTTTCGGGGCGACGACCCGAAAAAACCTATGCGTTTTATTTTTCCTTCGGGCGAGTTGAAGATGGACGATGTTCTGGAGTTTAACTTCAAGGGTCGGGGGCTTGTTGTCTATCCGGTCAAGTTGCTGGAGCAGGGGAGCGATTACGACCTTGCAGTCTGCAAGGTCACGACCGCCGAGAAAAATTAACCCCTTTTTAGCGGCAGTATCAACTTTGCATTGCCCGCAACACTTCATGTATAGTACTTTCCACAAATAAAGCTACTATCACGTGATTGTAGAAGAGGAAAAATACCACAACGCATCAACTCTCCCGCTTGTGGCTACGCCGTGAGCGGGAGAGAGGAGCAAAGCGTATTCTCCCTGACAGTCGCGTTATTTACAGAAAGCAATATAAGCATATTTGTTGAGCTTGTCTGACATCCACCAACGCGAAGTTGATACTGCCCAACTTTCAGGGGCGACTTACGGGATTGATTTTTTGCGGCTTATGCTTGATTGATGGCGTCTCTGGTTTGTCGCGCGGCTTTTAGGGCGGCGGCGGCGTAATTTTCATCCTGTCCGGCGTAGAGTATGGCGCGGGAAGAATTCAGGATCAGCCCGTATCCGTCGGCGGTTTTGCCCGCTTTGACCGTAGCGGCTATATCTCCTCCTTGCGCGCCAATTCCCGGAACGAGGAGCGGCATGTCGCCGACCAAGGCTCTTACACGGGCGATTTCAGCAGGGAAGGTAGCGCCCACGACCAACGCGCATTGTCCGGTTTTGTTCCATTTTTCTGCGGCGAGTCTTGCTACCCGCTCGTAGAGTTTCTCCCCGTTTTCGCATTCCATGAATTGAAGGGCGCTGCCGCCGGGGTTGGATGTCCGGCAGAGCAGGAAGATGCCTTTTTCCGGATAGTCGAAATAAGGCTCGATGGAATCAAAGCCCATGTAGGGATTGACGGTGACTGCATCCGCCCGGTATCTAACGAAGGCTTCCCGCGCGTATTGCCTGGCAGTTGAGCCTATATCTCCCCGCTTTGCGTCGAGAATGACCGGAATGCCGGGGTGCCGCGTGTGAATGTGCGCCACTACGCGCTCCAGCGTTTCTTCGGCCTTATGCGCGGAAAAATATGCGATTTGCGGCTTGAAGGCGCATACGAGATGGGCTGTAGCGTCAATGATCGCGGCGCAAAATTCAAACAAGGCATCCGGGGTTTTTCGCACAGACGCGGGGAGCTTATCCGGGTCGGGGTCAAGCCCGACACAGAGCAGGGAATCGTTTTTTTGCCATGCGGCGGATAGCATTTCGGTAAAGCGCATGTCAGTCTCCCTGCATGAATTGTTGAAAATTGGCGGGCAGCAGGCAATTTTGCAGGCTACGCTGGGTAAACATATAACGCCCGTCGCAAACAAAACCAAGATCGTACCAGTTAACCGCCTCATTCAGCATTTGCACTGCCTTTTCCAACTCGGATTCAGAGATGGCGGGATTTTTCGGGAAAAGCGCCAGAATAGCGCCGTCAAAATGCGGGCTGGAATGCAGAAAAAATGGCTTTTGGTTGCGCGTTTTTCCATTAACGTAAATTCGGGGGTGATTGTTTACCGGATACAATCTTCCCCATTGCCACCAGTTCGATTCGTCGAATTTTCGTACCCGACGGGCAAGCAGGCGAGCCTTATGAGTCAGGAGATGCGGGTGTTGGCAATCGTAAAGCATCCGGCGAGTTTTTTTGCTTTGCGCGGTGTAGGAGCAGACAAATTCCAGATTTCCGTCCGGGTGGGTAAAGATGTCATCCGCACCCGATACCCCGCCGACTTTCACCTCGAAAATGTCGGAGAGCGGCAGGGTATAGTTCTGTCGCAAAAACATGAGTTGTCCGGCAACTTCATGGAAAACGCGCCCGTCGCGCATCTGCCGGTCAAGTCTATCCTTCTCGAAGCGAAAGATGGCGCAGTTGGGCGTATGGATGCCGAAAATCCTGTCGTCTCCCGTCTCGAAAAAGTCTGTGACGCTGCCTTCCCGATATAGCCGGGCATTCAGTTTTTTTGCCGACGTCAGTTTGGCGAATTCGCGCGGGACGATGAAAATCAGCTCTCCGGCGGGATTCAAGTGCCGGATGCATTTTTCGATGAAGAACAGAAAAAGATTGCTGCGCTTGTCAAAGAGCGAGGTGTCGAGAAGCGGGCGGGTGGACGCCGGAATGTCCTGATGGCGCACGTAAGGCGGATTGCCGATGATGGTGTCGAACCGTTCGGATGTCGGATAGGCGAAAAAATCCATGGTAACAACGCCTGTCGGCGCGATTTGCTCGTCTATCTCAATGCCGACGCATTGCTCGCCCGCCTCTTTTAACGAGGTAAAAAACGCGCCGTTTCCTGCCGATGGTTCAAGCGTTCGCCCTTTATTCCGGCGCAGTTCCAGCATGAAACGGACGATTTCAGGCGGGGTGAATACCTGCCCCAGATGTTTTATGTTTTGAGTTGGCTTCGTCATTTACGTGAATAATTGTCCTTTGGCTACGCCGCAAGCGGCATAAAAGCTATCCGGCAAACCCCGGCGCAACAAGCCACACCCTTTGACTCACGGCGAAGCCAAAAAGGGGGCTAACCCCCAACGCTACTCCGCCGCCAGGCCCCCTTTTTTGAAAGGGGGTGCCCGCCTTGGCGGGCGGGGTTTGAGTAGTTTAACAAACCTCTATAATTACCCTTTGACTACGCCGCAAGTGGATTTCTGTTATCTTTGACATTCCGTATTGGAATGCCGTTTCCACTTCGCGCCGGATTCTCTGCTTTCAGCGCCATTCTGGATTCCCGCCTTCGCGGGAATGACGAGAGAAAACCCTGAAGCAGCAGGAACAGCAGTAGCGCGGCAAGAAAACATGACCGTCATTCCCGCGAAGGCGGGAATCCAGAACGGATATGTCCACTTGAACCGAAAACGCTCTGGCGCAAGGCCGGGATGAAGCGGTATCCCTGTCTGTGACGGATAATCGTTTCAGCCGTTTTTGCTGGTGCACATCATCGTGGCTTCGCCCTCGATGACGACCTTGTCGCCTACCGTGCAGACGGTTTCGATGACGGCTCGTTTTTTCTCGACGATTACCTCTTTGACCGTGGCAGTCGCCGTTACCGTATCGCCGGGGCGCACCGGAGCCTTGAATTTCAAGGTTTGCGCCATGTAGATACAACCGGGGCCGGGCAGACGATTGCCCAGCACGGCGGAAATCAGTCCGGCGGAAAGCATCCCGTGGGCAATGCGACCGCCAAACATCGTGGTCTTGGCAAATTCCTCATTCAGATGCACCGCGTTGGTATCGGTGGACACGGCGGAAAAAAGCACAATGTCCGCCTCGGTAATGGTCTTGGAGACGCTGGCGCTCATGCCTGGTTGCAGGTCTTCAATGTCGTAGCCGTTTTGCGCGTTCATGGTCAAATACTCCTTACAGTTGAAAAAAGCAATTATATGCGATGCCGGTGCGCGATGTGATCGCGCTCAGTTATGATACGACCGAAAGGCAATGTATAGGTGCGGATTGCGCTCATGTTCGTGTAAAAACCAGCAAGGTACGAAGGCTGTCGGCGAGATTGAATTGTTCCTGGAGGATAAAATGTTCTTCCTGAAAAGCCGCGATGCAGCCAGCCAGCGTGTAATCAGGGAAAACGTTTTGTCGGGCGGCCATGAGTCGCTGCACCTGTGAATCTTCCCAGGGAACGAATTCCAGAATAAGGGTTCCGCCCTGCCTTATAAGGGCGGCAAAACAACAGACCACCTTTTCGAGAGGAATGCCCGCGCCCTGCACGAGATGGTGAATGAGCGCCAGGGCGCAAAGAAAATCGGCCTTGCCGCGATCCCGAAAGGAGTTTCTCTCCTCGCAGTCCCAGCCGATTCCCGGCGACGGATTGACCAGATCCAGCACGAGAGGAAGAATGGCGCGGTTTCCTTCCTGTTTGAGGGCGGCATACATTTTCTCGACCGCCAGATAATCAATGTCCGAAGCAACGACAGTTTGATAGTGTTCGGCCAGTATCCGGCTGTAGTGGCCGGTATTCGCTCCAAGGTCAAGCGCAAGCGCACCGGGACGGGAGGCTGCCGCCTGTCGGAGAAGCCGGGCCTTTTCTTCAGCCGCATCGAGGCTGTAGTTGGTATCGTTGTAGTAGTCGCCCCACTGTGTCTTGAGGCTCGGCAACCGCATGTTTTCAATGACCATGCGCAGGGATTCGCACAATCTCGGAACAGCTTTTTCGTTGAGCGTGACGCGCTTGATCTTGCCGGCAGACTCACGCGCGTCGGCATGGCGTTGCTGCATTCTCGCATGGGTGTGGAGGTGAAGTTGCAGGAGAGGAATAAGCCGGGTTTTCCAGGGTAGCATGGAAGAGGCCATATCCAACGGCAAACCGTCCACCCAGAGAGAGAGCATTTTTCCGCAACGCGCGTCCCGGTAGCACATGAGCGCCAGCGGAGCGAGAAAGTGTTTGCAGAACTGGAGGTAAGCGCCCCAAGGTTCCCCGGCGCGGCGCGTCTCGAAGGAAAGATGGTCAATGAAAATGGGCTTTCCTTTGTAAAACTGGACGTTATAGGCGCTCGCGTCCTTGAGGACTAGCCCATGTTTCATCGCCAGTTGCATGAGATCGAGCGTGAGTAGAGCCGCGTCTTTCAACTGTCCGAAACTCCACTCAAAGGGATAAGAGATAAACGGCAGACGCTCGGCTTCCAGCGTTTTCCAGCTTCCTTCAAGAGGAGCGATTTCGGTAAATGGAAGCAGTTTGCCCTGTTGGATCGCCTCAGCAAAAAACCCGGATTTTTCCGCAAAATTCCAATGCTCCGCAAAAACGGGCTGAATCGTCCGAAGGACACGATCTTCCGTAAGATACACGGCTCCGGAAGGATCACGGAAAGAGCCAGAGGATCTGACGGAGGAAGGAATGGAATCAGTCGTTATCGTCATGCTTCGGAATGCCTCTGAATGTTACGGATCATGGTTTTACCGGATGCTGTACAACGCCATCCCTGACAAGTATAAAACCATCCAAATTAGATTCGGACGGCGCTCTGCGTTGTAGTATGGCGCTACTTGCATCAGGATCGGAGCCATCATCCGCCAATGCCGCGAAAATATGCCGAAAAAGATTGACATGGCTCATCGGTAGTCCATTGGAAATGTCCCCTTTTCCCGGCATCCTGATCGCCAGAAACATTCCAAACATATCGCTGGCAAGGGTATCAAGGCTTTCACCGCGTTGCTTCAGGAGCGCGTCAAGACTTGCGATATCTCCCTTGATTGCGTCATCCCAGATATTTCGTAGGCGCGTGGCTCCATGATCGCCTATCAGGACAATAACAGCCGATGGGTCTTTGTCAACAATAAGATCAACTATTTCAAATATCTCCTGATTTCCATTTTTGATGCCTTCCTGGTATCGTCCGCTGGCAACCCATTCATCTTTCTGTTTCCAGTGACTTGCATGCAAGGCGCCAGATTTGAATCCAAGAAAAAGCGGAATTTCACTTTTCGATTTTTCTATGATGCTACGGATATTGTCGATCAGTGCGTTGCGGTATTTGGGCTTTATATTATCAATCCTGCCGTCAAAGCGGGCAGGTATAGGTTTGCAAAGACAATAGACAGAAGGAAATAATTCCTGTAAAGGGCGCAGCCTGAAATTGAGGCCAAATTCGAAATCAACATCGGTATCATCCAGATATATTCCTTTCTGGTTGATGTAATAAAATGGGCGCTCAGAGGTAAGATAAGTTGTACGATAACCATTTTCCTTGAGAATGCGGTACACTTGATTGTCCGAACTTCCGCCAATCAATCTTCTTCCACGCGGCATTATGTCGTCATTCCCAATTGACATGGAGTAGGCTAGGCGCATTTCAAACATTTCCGCCATGGAAAGCAATGTCCAGTAGCTGTTTGAGTAGGTATTCCCATAGATAAAAAAATCACGAGACAAGGCAAAGGACTGCAGCGGTTCAGTATCAATTCCATATACTGTTTGCATAGTTTCCAGATCGTGATACGATTCCAGGAGAAACAGATAAATATTGGGGCGATTCTTAAGGATAATATGCTCGTCATCATACGCTATCTTTTCTTCAAAAGCAACTGAAACCGCGCTGTATACACCTGTGCCAGCCGACATGAATATCCAGATCGCCAGAAAGAGCCTGATTGGCTTAAATCCGTATTGCATTACAACAAGACATAAAAGAATCACCGCAAAAACAAAGTTTTGCCAGAACTGCATGGACGTGGAAATGGCTTGCAGAGTGGAGCCAAAGAAAAGTAACAATATAATTAAAATTAACACGCAAAGCATTAAATGCCAGAGGCGCAAGTTCTTTATCCTGTTTTCAAATAATGAATATACAGTCTTTTTGGTTATAAAAAGAATCAAAATAAAATACAAAAAAATTGATGCGACAAATTCAATTATAGTCAGGTATGCAAAGTTTTTTGCGGCTGAAGATGATAATGGAAGCTCAAGAAGAACCAGCAGCACGCTTACGAATAAAATGCAAAACATGAAGCGGCATACAGGTTTGAGCTTGCCGCTTGTTTTGCTTTCCAGCCATGGGCAAACGAGTTTTCCTGTTACAAAGACAAGGGAACACACCATGAGTAATACTGAAAATGATATCGCAAGTTCCGGTAAAGAGTACATGAACCAATTGTTGCTCAACATGAAGGCAACAGGAGCCAGTATTGCCAGGGGTAGTGTCCAGGCAGGCGACGCTATTTGTTTATGAAAACAGGAAAGCCATCCATCCTGCGAGGGGAATTTAGCGCCAGCCATTAGGGACTCTTCCTTCAACCTTGAGAATTGGAACTGTCAAGGTTTTCCTCTGGCGGAGAGGAAGCGGAAGTTTCTTCCTGCTTTTTGCCGCGAAAGAAATTCATGCGAAGAAAATCCATAATGCTCATGCGGAGATTGCGCCAGAATACCATGACAGAGACAAAGGCGGCGATAAGACCCTGAATCAGAAGGCTTCCTGTGCCCGGATCAATATACGCATGAGCCAGACCAGGAAATGCCAAAAGAACAACGAAATAACACTGTCGTTTCATCCTGTTTCTCCATCAATCATAAGAAAAATGCAAAGGGCGGGCATAAATGCCTCGCCCTCGCCGCTTAATGCCAATTGATTCAAGCCAGCGCCGCCGCAATCGCCTTCGCTACCACGGGCAGGTTTTTGTCGTTCAGGGCGGCTACGTTGATGCGGCCGGAAGAAACGGCGTAAATGGCAAATTCGCTCTGGAGCCGTTCAACCTGTTCCTTCGTCAGTCCGGTGAAGGAGAACATGCCGCGCTGTTGGGCGATGAAGGAGAAATCTCTCGCTACGCCTTCGGCCTTTAGCGCGTCCACAAGCCCTGTTCGCATGGCGCGGATGCGGTTTTTCATTCCGGCGAGTTCTTCTTCCCAGAGCGTCCGCAATTCAGGACTACCAAGGACAGCGGCGACGATTGCGCCGCCGTGCGTGGGCGGGTTGGAATAGTTGGTGCGGATGAGACGCTTGACCTGCGAGCCTACCCTGCCCGCTTCTTCCTTGCTTGCGGTGACGATGGACAATGCCCCTACCCGCTCGCCGTACAGGGAAAAATTCTTGGAGAACGAGGAAGCGACGAAGAATTGCATCCCGACGTCCGCAAAAGAGCGCGCGGCGGCGGTATCTTCCTCAATGCTGTCGGCAAAGCCCTGATAGGCCAGATCGAGAAAGGGCACGAGGCTTTTTTCCTTGCAGATCGCGGCTACTTCCTGCCATTGACTGCCGATTAAGTCCGCGCCGGTCGGATTATGGCAACAGGCGTGCAGGAGCACGATGGATTGCGGCGGCAGGGCGTTCAGCTTCTGCTTCATGGCGGCGAAATCAACGCCGCGCGTTTCCGGATCGTAATAAGGATAGGTGTCAATCGGAAAGCCTGCCGCCTCAAACAAGGCGCGATGGTTTTCCCAGGACGGGTCGCTGATGTAGAGGGTGGTTTGCGGCAGTAGTTTTTTCAGGTAATCCGCGCCGACCTTCAACGCGCCCGTGCCGCCCAGCGCCTGAATGGTTATAACGGAACCATTGTCCGCCAGCAATGATCCTTTGCCGAAAAGCAGATCGCGCACGGCCTGATTGTAGGCGGCATTTCCGTCTATGGGTTGATAACCGCGCGGGGGCAGCGCCTTCATGCGGGCTTCCTCGGCGGTTTTTACGGCGGCAAGCAACGGCAGCTTGCCGTTAGCGTCATAATAAACACCGACGCCGAGATTTACCTTTTCGGCGCGGGTATCGGCATTGAAGGCTTCGGTCAGACCGAGAATAGGATCACGAGGCGCCATTTCGACGGCGGCAAAAAGCGAGGCGGACATGTGTTTTCTCCAATAAGATGTTGCGAATTATGAAACGAGCTGGCGGGTTCGGTATTGAACTTTATGCAGCCAGAACCGAAGAATTTTAACATGTTGGAGCATGGTATGCTTTCTCTTTTCAATCATAGCGTGGTCATACCTCTCCCCCTGCCCCTCTTACGCAAGCGGCAGAGGGAACTTCTCCCCTCTCCCACTTGTGGGAGAGGGTCGGGGGAGAGGGCTGCCGCGCCGGATTTCCGTTTGGAGAATAAAGTGTACTCGCTTAAATCAAAACCGCTCAAGTCGTCAGTTTTGCCTGAAGGCGCGCTAAAAGCTCATGCCTGTTGAACATTACGAAAACTTCCCTGTCGCCTCCTTCTTGTTGCCGAAGGCGTTGCGCTCGCCCATCGAGGCCATTTATCGCTTTGCCAGGGCGGCGGATGATATTGCGGACGAAGGCGAAGCCTTGCCGGAAGAGCGCCTTGCCGGTCTTGCACGTTTTCAGGCGGAGCTTGATTTACTGCAACGGGGCGAGGCAAGCGACCATCCTGTTTTTATGCCGTTGGCGCCGGTTATCACGCGCCATCAGCTTCCTGTTCCGCTTTTTCGGGATTTGCTGGATGCCTTTGCCCAGGATGTCCGCAAAAAACGTTACGCGAATTATGCGGAACTCCTGGACTATTGCCGCCGTTCCGCAAATCCGGTAGGACGACTGGTACTGGGACTGTTAGGCGAGGCTAATGACACATGGCTTAAAGAATCGGATGCCATTTGCACGGCGTTGCAACTCATCAATTTCTGGCAGGATGTTGCGCTTGATTGGCAAAAAGGGCGGGTCTATCTGCCGCAGGATGAAATGGAGCGTTTTGGCGTTACGGAAGCGGATATTGCGGCGGGTAGGCAGAATGAAGCCTGGCGCGGGCTTATGCGTTTTCAGGTGGAGCGCGCGCGCGCCCTGATGGAGAGCGGCGCGCCGCTTGCTCGCCGCCTTCCGGGGCGACTGGGCTGGGAAATTCGCTTTACCGTTCAGGGCGGCTTACGGATTCTGGAAAAAATCACCGAGGCCGGTTACGATGTATTCAACCGCCGCCCCACGCTTAACGGACGCGACTGGCTAATCATTGCCGCTCGCGCCCTTTTAGGTAAATCAACATGACGCCGGACGAATACTGCCGCCGAAAAACCGCTGCCAGCGGCTCCAGCTTTTTTCTGGGCTTTTTGTTTCTTCCCCGCGAGAGAAAACGCGCCATGCACGCGCTCTATGCTTTTTGCCGGGAAGTGGATGATGTCGCGGACGAATGCCATGACCATACGCTTGCCGCAGCTAGGCTGACATGGTGGCGGGAAGAAATCGAGCGGGTTTTCAGGGGCGAGGCGGAACATCCGGTCGGGCGCGCGCTTGCCGATTCCGTGTCGGCATTCCAACTGGAAAAAGAAAAATTCCTGGCGATTATTGACGGGATGGAAATGGATTTGCGCCAGAATCGCTATTCGGATTTCGAGAGTCTTTCGCTGTATTGCTATCGCGTCGCCAGCGTTGTCGGTCTCCTTTCCGCCAGGATTTTCGGCTTCCATGATGAAAAAGTCCTGGACTACGCCCGCGATCTTGGCATGGCCTTTCAGTTGACCAACATCATCCGTGATGTAGGCGAAGATGCGCGGCGAGGGCGAATTTATCTGCCGCTTGAGGAACTGGAGCGTTTCGGAGTTTCTGAAGCCGATATTCTGGAAGGCCGCAAGACTGCGGAATTTGTCGAATTGATGCGGCATCAGGCGGGGCGGGCGGAAGGGTTTTATACCCGCGCCTTCGCTCTGCTACCGGCGGGAGACAGGTCTGCCCAACGCCCCGGCCTCGTCATGGCGGCTATTTATCGGGAGTTGCTGCGGAAAATTGTTGCTACAGACTTTCCGGTGCTGACGAGACGGACGCGCCTCGCTACGCTGCATAAGCTCTGGCTCGTCGTTCGGACGTGGGTGGGCGTGTTGCCGTAGGCGGGATATAGCCATTCGTTCAAATGTAGCGATTTTTCGCAAATAACGATACGGTCAAGGAGTGCGCTTTACTCCCCTCTCCCGCTTGCGGCTTGCAAACCCCCGGCGCTAACGCGCCACCCCCTTTTATAAAGGGGGCTTACACCAATGCTGCGTTGCCGCCGTAGGGGCGACCGTCCCCGGTCGCCCGTTTCCGAAAACATAATCATATAAATATGGTTTGGCATGACAACGTAACGGTCAATTGTGACGTTATTTCGGTTATGCGCGAAATCGCCGCGCGGGCGGGCGGGCGACCGGGGACGGTCGCCCCTACGCTTCTCCCGGCAAATCCTCGCCCCTACAACTCCCCTCTCCCGGCCTACGGCCACCCTCTCCCACAAGTGGGAGAGGGGAGTAAAGCGCACTACCCGACCTTGCCGGTAAGCACTATAAAGCTATAAGCCCGTAGGCTGGGATGGAACGAAGTGGAATCCCGGCTTCAAGCAAACTACATAAGGTTTATGAATAATTGGAGTACCACAAAAACTATCATACCCAACAGCATAGCCGCAACAATAAAGTATAAAGTTTTTGCATTCATGCAACCAAAAAATTTTTTCTCAGTAGCAAAGTCAATTTTTCCGCACTTAGGACAAGTTACCTTGACATAGGCGTCAAAATTAACATTAGGATTCTCTGAGGAAAGCTCGTCTAATGCTCGGCCTAGAACCGATAGAGGGAACAGGTGATTACATTTTGAGCAATAGTGAAAACCTTCGTTTTTTCTCACAGCAATCTCCCTTACAGTCTCAAATTATGATTGATAATAAGTTTGTATGCCAACATCTTTTTTGAATAAAATACAAGAAGCCTCGTATGTATCAGAGCCATAAACGCGCTTAGGGCGGTAAAACCTCTCATATTCAACCTGTTGGTTGAGATATTCAATCAGTCTTTTGTTTTTTAATGTGCATTCCGGCAGTACGTTTTCCCAAAGCATGGGAAATTCACAGCTCTCATTTGGATTAGGTGTGTGCAAATATAGCGCATCTCCTGCGCTATCATAATCATGTATCATTGCGAAAAGCTGAAAATCTTTTTGTAAAAACTTTACTCTGTTGACTAATATTTCAAAATGACGGAAAAGTTTATCTAAATGCGGTTTTCTCCTTGAAAAATCATCATTGCCGAATCCTTCCCAGTCAAAATGACAATGCCAATGGTCAAACCATGCCTCCGGGTTATTTTGGAAATCAAAATAACCCGGAGACGCCCATTTTTCAAAATCATTTTCAATCGCAAGGTTTTTATAATACATGCGAAATTCTTTCTGTTTTCCTGAATTGTGCCGTTTATGGACGGCGCGTGCTTTCTTACCTTGTTTCATTTTTTATTAAGCCGGTTGCGGGAGTTTTTGCAGCAAGGCGAGGATTTGCGCCAGTTTGTCGCGCATTTCGCGGCGGTCTACGATCAGGTCAACCGCGCCTTTTTCGAGCAGGAATTCAGAACGCTGAAAGCCTTCCGGCAATTTTTCACGCACCGTCTGTTCAATTACCCGTGGGCCGGCAAAACCGATCAACGCGCCCGGTTCGGCGATTACCACATCGCCTACAAAGGCAAAGCTGGCGGAAACGCCGCCCATCGTCGGATCGGTAAGGATAGAAATGTAAGGGAGATTTTTTTGGGCAAGCCGGGTCAAGGTCGCTGTGGTTTTTGCCATCTGCATGAGGGAGAACAGCCCTTCCTGCATTCTCGCGCCGCCGGAAGCGGAAATGGAAATAAATGGCAATTCCTCGTCAATAGCCGTCAGCACTCCGCGTGTAAAACGTTCGCCAAGCACCGCGCCCATTGAGCCGCCCATGAACTCAAACTCAAAACAGGCGGCAACGACGGGAATTTCCCTGATTGCGCCTTGCAGAATGACGATCGCCTCGGTTTCGCCCGATTGCGCCGTGGCTTCTTTCAGGCGGGCAGGATAGGTTTTTTTATCCTTGAATCTCAGGCTGTCGGTAGGCAACACTTCCGCGCCGATTTCCAGCCGGTCTTCAGAGTCGAGAAGAAAATCAAGGCGTTGTCTGGCCTTCAGGCGGAAGTGATAGGCGCATTTGGGGCAGACATGAAGATTTGCCTCCAGATCGGCGGCGTAAAGCACCGCCTCGCAATTGGGGCATTTGTTCCACAAGCCTTCCGGCAGGGTGGAACGCTGTTTGACGCCGTCTTCGCGCTTGATTTTGGGCGGGAGAAGTTTGTTAAGCCAGCTCATATCAGCCTTTCTATCTGTTTTTCGTAACGCCGTCCAGTCCACGGCGCAATTCGCCTGCAAGCGCGCTGATTCGCGCCAGCTCCTCGCCTGATGGCGAGCGTTCCAGTTCTTCGATAAAACGGCTGCCTACGATAACGGCATCCGCGTGTTCCGCAATCGCAGCCGCTGTCTTTGCGTCACGAATGCCAAAACCCACCCCGACCGGAAGTTTCAGGACGGCGCGGATTGCCCGCACTCGCGCGGCGATTTCGGCAAGGTCAAGTTCTCTTTTACCGGTTACGCCCTTGACGGAAACATAATAGACATAACCACGCGCAAGTTTTTGCAGCTCTGCCCAGCGTTCGGGTTTTGAGGTCGGGGCAAGCAGAAAAATGGCATCCAGACCGACATTATCCAGCATTGCCGTAAACTCAGCGGCTTCTTCCAGAGCATAGTCGACGGTCAATACCCCGTCTACTCCCGCCTCTGCCGCGGCGCGGGCAAAGGTTTCCTGTCCCATAGCCTCGATTGGATTGGCATAGCCCATCAGCACTACCGGCGTTACGGCATCGGTTTTACGAAATTCCTGGGTTATCTCCAATGTCTTTTTCAGGCTCATACCCTGGGCAAGCGCGGCTTCGGAAGAGCGTTGGATAGTGGGGCCGTCCGCCATCGGGTCGGAGAAGGGAACGCCAAGTTCGAGAATGTCCGCGCCTGCGGCGACAAGCGCACGCATGAGCGGCACGGTTAGTTCCGGCCTGGGAAAACCCGCCGTAATGAAGGGGATCAGGGCTTTTCTTTGCCCTGTTTGCAGGCGTGTGAAGGTGGATTTAATACGCGACATGTTCAGAATTTAATCCCTGATTGTTCGGCTACGGTGTGCATGTCCTTATCGCCGCGTCCGGAAAGGCAGACCAGAAGGAGCTTGTCGCGCCCCATAGTCAGCGCGATTTTCATGGCATGCGCCAGAGCGTGTGAGGATTCCAACGCCGGAATTATGCCTTCGTAACGGCAAAACGCGTGGAACGCGGCAAGCGCCTCGGAATCGGTTACGGCTACGTATTCGGCGCGACCGCTATCTTTCAGCCATGCGTGTTCCGGCCCTACGCCCGGATAATCAAGTCCGGCGGAAATGGAATGGGTTTCAATAATCTGTCCATTTTCGTCCTGCAACAGATAAGTGCGGTTGCCATGCAGAACGCCAGCCTTCGCGTTGGCCGTGAGCGGCGCGGCATGACGCCCGGTCTCGATTCCCTCGCCGGCGGCTTCTACGCCGATCAGAAGCGTGTCCTCGAAGGGAATGTAGGGATGAAAAATGCCCAGCGCGTTGGAGCCGCCGCCAACACAGGCGATAATCGCGTCCGGCTGGCGTCCGAAGGTTTCCGTCATTTGCATGACGCACTCCTTGCCGATTATCGTCTGGAAGTCGCGCACCAGCATCGGGTAAGGATGCGGCCCCGCCACCGTGCCGATAATGTAGAAAGTATCGGAAACATTCGTAACCCAATCGCGCATGGCTTCGTTCATTGCGTCCTTCAGCGTCTTTGAGCCGGATTCCACCGGAACCACTGTAGCGCCCAGGAGTTTCATGCGATAGACATTGGCGGCCTGCCTTTTTATGTCTTCGGAACCCATATATACCACGCATTCAAAGCCGTAGCGGGCGGCCACGGTGGCTGCCGCCACGCCGTGCTGTCCCGCGCCGGTCTCGGCGATAACCCTGGGCTTTCCCATGCGTTTGGCAAGCAATGCCTGCCCGATGCAGTTGTTGACCTTGTGCGAGCCGGTATGGTTCAAGTCTTCGCGCTTCAGGAGAATTTTTGCCCCGCCCAGTTTTTCGGAGAGCCGTCGGGCGTGATAGATTGGGCTGGGTCGCCCGACATAATGCTTCAACTCATGCTCGAACTCCGCAACGAAGGCAGGATCGCGCCAGGCGGCAAGGTAAGCGTCTTTCAGCTCTTCCAGGGCGCTGATCAGGGTTTCGGCCACAAAAATCCCGCCGTAAATGCCGAAATGTCCCCGTTCGTCGGGCAGGTCGTAAGGCTGCATGGCTCTCTTTGCGCGGTTGAAAGGTCTGATTATAGCAAAGGGAATGGGATACCCGCAGGCTTGGTTGGGCGATTGCCCTGGACATCGGTACTTGACGCAAGTATTATTGCGGAATTTTGATAGTGTCTCCAAACTTTTGTTTATGACTTCTCCAACTCTAGGTTCTCTCAAAAGCTCCGAATTGCTCATAAAAGACCTATATATTGAGCTGCGGCAGAAACTCGGCGTGTGGGCTAACGTCACCAAGCAAACCGCTCAAGCTCGCATGGGCTACATTGGGCAGCACCTCGTAAGTGTCGTAACTGGTTATCCTGGCGGTCGTTCTGGCGCTCGCGGCAAAGACTTGGTGTTACCCGATGGAGAATTTGCCGAAATCAAGACATGCTATCGTGTTGACCAGCTTGGGAAATGCAATTTCTGTAAGGCAGCTGTATCGTCTATTGAAAGCGAATGCCCAAACTGCAAGTCAAATGACATCAAGCGCAATGACGACTCCAAGTGGCTGATAGGTATCCAGCATGATGATGAGTTTGAAGAGGTTCTAAAACCAAAATATTATTACCTCGTCCTTTTTGATTTTGTTGACATAAAAAAGCCGGATACGATAAGAGCCTCTATATGGCGGATTGATCCGCTTGCGCCTGGTTTTGCTTATTGCATTATCGATTACTACAAAAACATAAAGGCAAACTCCAGGAGCGGCGCGCCATTTAACTTATGGCCTTTCCAGCTTAAGTTTGAGCTTATGCGCCCGCTTCTGATTTATCGATCATTTATCCTGCCTGACAACACTATAAAAACACAGGTTTTTCCTGGGGAACATCCGGCAGAGCACCACCCATTAAGGCAGTTGCAGGATTTTTCCGGATCGCAGAATTTGACAGTGGACAAAATACACAAGTTTGCAGCAATGCTTGGCTTCAAGCTGCCAAATAATAGCAAAAAGGCTATCCTCAAAGCCGCGCAAGACAAAATTACAGCAGGAAAATTTGAGCCAGATATGGTGGTGGATACTCTGGCGCATGCACTTTACTGGGTCGAGATTGAACGGCATATAGCCGAATTGCAACCCACGATGCGCGAGCAGATGGATGCCGCTGGTCTGCTTATAAGAGATATTTACCAAGCCTCTTGAAAATGATTTGTTGCTGACATGCCAACTCGTTCATTTGGTCGTTTAGTGTGGCTTCTTCAGAAATCAGCTTTTCAACTCTCTGCCAATCTTCCGAGGCAGAGAGAACCGATTCTGGGATAGGCAAACTTGCTAAATCTTCAGGATGCAGGTGGGCAGTCTGACCGCGAACCATCTCCTGAATTTGCGCCGTTACAACAGGTTGCCGAAGGTAAGCAAGCAGAAGCATGGGCGAAATTCTCTCTTGTTTTACGCGCACAAGCATGACCTCGCCGACGAAGGACGCTTGTCCGCCGACCCACGGCGGAACCTCTGTGATTATGTCTACCTTCTTGGCGATGTATACTGGAGAATGTGCTGAAGAGGTCAGCACGATGTCGCCATGCCGTACAAGCTCAATGCTGCCCAGTCTGCGGTCTGTCCACTGTGATGTATTGATGAAGTTACGGTTGCGCGCAATCCAGTTTATGCCCGAGCCGGTCAGGTTGCCAACCTTGATGAGAAATAGGCCATTGCTGTCGGAATATGCTGCTCGCGGCGGCGTCCTGCCGGTTTTTATGTCTGAAACAAGGTCGCCGAGGGGAGTGCCGGTAGTTGTGCGCCGCCTTGACACGCTTGCAGCGCCCAAAACTTCAAAAGTGTCTATCGCCTTCACTGGCGCAAGCACAGACACATGATCGCAAGGCCATTTCTTCGGGTCAAGCATTCGCTTTGCCAATCCGTCGAGTTGATTACCTGGGCGAGGTCGGCCTGTTGAGTCGTACCCCACATTAGTAACCGTTGCGAGTACGACGTTGACGTTTTTGGTTTGCTCTTGCGCCGTGCTGAACTTCTCGATAAACGCAACAACGGTGTTAGTCTGAGCGCCGATCACAAGAAATGTCTCTGGTGGAAGCTGAATCACTGCCTTTAGGAAACCTAGCTTGGCAAGTGAAGCTCGCTCATAAGCGGAAGAGGGGTTAGTCAGGACGCTCTTGGGCAAGACAATAGCCAGAGTGCCGCCAGGTTTCAGCCATCGAAGCGATTGTTCAAGAAAAAGCCATTCACTGGATTGGCGAACACGCGAATCGCCTTCAGGTGTGAAAGCGGTATCATAGCCGCTGAAGTCTGCCCGTGATGTCTCAACAGTTACCCCAAAAGGCGGGTTTGTCAAAATGAAGTCGAAGTATCCGAAGCGACACCACTGCTTTTCATGTTTTGTGCTCGGTTCGGTTAGCGAGTCCATGTGAGCGCGATGAAACGTAACGCTTGGGAAATGCCCCAGATTCAGTTCGCCTATGAGCAACATGCGCGGGTTCTTGTCTGCTCCCCATATATTGAGAGTGGTAGCATCCTCTTGTCGCCAGTGCTTTACAAGCTCCATCAGAAATGTGCCGCTACCACACGCAGGGTCAAGGCACTTGGCTGATGGAGCAGGGTTAACGAAGCGCACTACTTCCCTCACTACATCGTCAGGAGTCAGATAAATACCAAGCCCCTTGCGCACCTCAGGCGTTAGAAACTCTCGAAGGGCGGCGCTACGAATGTCGAAGTCAATATGTGCAAAATGTATGTCAACAAAGAGTGTATATAGTTGTTCCAGGCATTGGTCAGATAGGTGAAAGGCGCGGTCGCGCCAGAGACTGGTTGACCATGAGTTGTGATGCGCAAGGTAGTGGGCAAAGCTCTTACGGATAGCGGGCGCAGTAGTCGGTGTGAGAGCTTCTTCCTCGGAAATTTGCTTGAAAAAGAGAAATTTCAGAAGCTCTTCAAAGGACTCCTGCGGTTGCATACCATCTATATTACGCATCGTATTGTGCGCCCGACGATAAGTTGAGATAAGATTGTGCATGTTTTCTCCAGAATTAATTCTTGCAAATCATGGAATTATTTCTAAAAAAGAAAATTTGTCAAGAGGGGATTCTGACTCTGAGTGATTCTTTATCTCTAATGTCGGAAGCCGCAAATGCGATTGCCTCAGGCAAGAGGATATAATGCCGCTTTACCTGATTCGGCAGGCTTCTTCTATGTCTGATTTTCTTTTTCTTCGCGGCGCGCGCGCGTTTTCCGACTTTCGTTTATCCGCCCTCTCGTCCAAAATTCAGGCGGCGTTGCCGCCGAGCGCAGGCTTCAACGGCATTGAGGCTGATTTCTGGCATATTGTGAAACTGAATGCGCCATTGCCCCCGGAAGACCGCGCAAAACTGGGGGTTTTGCTGGCGGAACGCGGTGAAGACGAGTATGGCGAAAACGACAAGAGCGAGCGTTTTTTTGTCACCCCCAGAATTGGCACGATTTCGCCCTGGTCGTCGAAAGCGACAGACATCGCGCGTAACTGCGGCCTTGATGCGACGCTCAAAATCGAGCGGGGGATATTGTTTCGCCTGAAGCTCTCCCGCCCTCTCTCGGAAGACGAGCGAAAGCAAGCGGCAGCCTTGCTGCACGACCGGATGACGGAATCCGTCCTGGCCTCGCTTCATGAAGCGAAAGCGTTGTTTTCCGATTTTCCGCCGAAACCGCTTGCCGTCATTGACCTTGCCGCCGGGCGGGAAGCGTTGGTAAAGGCCAACATCGAGCTTGGACTTGCGCTCTCGGCGGATGAAATTGATTATCTCTTTGCGATTTTTTCCGAGGCCGGGCGCAATCCGACCGATGTGGAACTCGTCATGTTTGCCCAGGCCAATTCCGAGCACTGCCGCCACAAGATTTTCAACGCGGAATGGACAATTGACGGCGAACGGCAGGAAAAGACCCTGTTCGGCATGATTCGGGAGACGCACACGGCTAGTCCGCATGGCACGGTGGTTGCCTATAGCGACAACTCCGCCATTATCGAGGGGTCTGCCGCGCCGCGTTTTTATCCTGAACCGAATGGGGAAGGGCATTATGTCTGGCGCGACGAGCCGACCCATATGCTTGCCAAGGCGGAGACGCACAATCACCCGACGGCGATTTCGCCTTTTCCCGGCGCGTCAACCGGCGCGGGCGGAGAAATTCGGGATGAAGGAGCTACCGGACGAGGCGCAAGACCCAAGGCCGGGCTATGCGGTTTTACCGTCGCCCATCTTTGTCTGCCGGATGCCCGCCAGCCTTGGGAGACAACGGCGGGCAAGCCGTCGCGCATGGTTTCCGCGCTGGAAATCATGCTGGAAGGGCCGCTTGGCGCGGCGGCTTTCAACAACGAATTTGGCCGTCCGAATCTTACCGGGTATTTCCGCACCTGTGAGATTGAGGCGGATGGCGTTACATACGGCTATGTAAAACCCATCATGATCGGCGGCGGAATCGGCAATATTCAGGCGGCGCAATCGTTCAAGGCGGAAACTTTACCCCCCGGCACAAAGCTGGTGCAGTTAGGCGGACCGGGAATGCTTATCGGGATGGGCGGCGGCGCGGCTTCCTCGATGAGCGCGGGCGCGAACGCGGAAGACCTTGATTTTGCCTCGGTGCAGCGCGGCAACCCGGATATTCAGCGACGGGCGCAGGAAGTGATTGATCGTTGCTGGCAGCAGGGAGAGAACAATCCGTTGCTCTCCATTCATGATGTAGGCGCGGGCGGACTTTCCAACGCTTTTCCCGAAATGGCGCATTCCGGCAAGGCCGGGGCGCGTTTCGATTTGCGCGATGTGCCGAGCGAAGAACCGGGCATGAGTCCTGCCGAAATCTGGTCGAACGAGGCGCAGGAGCGTTATGTGCTTGCGGTAGCGGCTGACCGGATGGATGATTTTGCGGCCATATGCGCTCGTGAGCGTTGCCCGTTCGCGGTGGTGGGCGAGACGACGGATGATAGGCGTCTGGTGGTTACTGATCGCCACTTCGGCAATACCCCGGTGGATATGTCCCTGGAAGCGTTATTGGGCAAGCCGCCGCGTATGCGCCGCGAGGCAGGGCGTCTGCCGGAATTCCGTTCGCCGTTTGATGTCGCTTCGCTTGATTTGCAGGAAGCGGTTTATCGCCTGCTCAAATTTCCCGCCATTGCCGACAAAACCTTTCTGATTACGATTGGCGATCGTTCCGTGGGCGGATTGACCGCCCGTGACCAGATGGTCGGCCCCTGGCAGGTTCCGGTCGCGGACGTTGCGGTTACTGCGGCGAGTTTTCAGGGCTTTCAGGGAGAAGCGTTCGCAATGGGCGAGCGATCGCCGCTGGCAGTGTTGAACGCGCCCGCTTCCGGGCGGATGGCGGTATCCGAGGCGCTGACCAACCTTGCCGCCGCCGATGTGTCTTCCCTCTCGAAAGTCAAACTCTCCGCCAACTGGATGGCGGCTTGCGGGAGTCCCGGTGAGGACGCGAGACTGTTTGATACTGTTACCGCTGTTTCCGAGTTGTGCCGCGCGTTGGGCGTTGCGATTCCTGTCGGCAAGGATTCGCTTTCGATGCGGGCGGTATGGCAGGAGGACGGGCGGGAAAAACAGGTGATTTCCCCGGTTTCCCTGATTGTAAGCGCCTTCGCGCCGGTTATGGACGCGCGCCGGACGCTGACCCCACAGTTGCGGCTTGATGAGGGCGAGACGGAATTGTTGCTGCTGCATCTGGAAGGCGACCGCCTGGGCGGCTCGGCTCTGGCGCAGGTATTCAACGCATTGGGCGAAGATACGCCGGATGTTGACGATCCGGCGCGGCTGGTGGCGCTTTTTGCCGCCGCTCGCGCCCTTGCCGATGCCGGTCTGTCGCTTGCCTGTCATGACCGTTCCGATGGCGGCCTGTTCGTGACTGTCGCTGAAATGGCCTTTGCTTCCAATTGCGGCGTGACCCTGGACATGGACGGTCTTTGTCCCGACATGATGACGCTGGATGTCGACGGCGCGGAAAAACGCCCTGATCTCCTTGCCGGACGCGCTCATGAACGGCTGATTCGCGCTCTGTTCAATGAGGAAGTCGGCATCGTGATACAGATTCGCCGCGCTGACCGGGAGCGGGCGACGGCAATGCTGCGGCAATATGAAGTGGCCTTGTCGTTCGTTGGCTATCCCAATCAGTATGACGAAATCCGTGTTGTGCGGGACGGCAAGCGGGTTTTGCGGGAGAAGCGCGTGGATTTGCGACGCGCCTGGTCGGAGCTTTCATTCAGGATGCAATCCCTGCGCGATGATCCGGAGTGCGCGCGCGAGGCGTATGACTTGCTTCTGGACGATCATGGCCTTACGCCGAGGCTAACCTTTACACCCGAAAATATGCCCTTCGTCGCCAATGGAGCGAAGCCGAAAATTGCCATTTTGCGCGAGCAGGGTATAAACAGTCATTATGAAATGGCTGCCGCTTTTGATCGCGTGGGTTTTCTGGCGGTGGATGTTCATATGAGCGACTTGATGGAAGGGCGTAAAAGTCTTGCCGATTTTGCCGGACTTGCCGCCTGCGGCGGCTTTTCCTACGGCGACGTGCTGGGCGCGGGGCGAGGCTGGGCGCATACTATCCTGATGAACGGGCGTTGTCGGGATGAATTTTCCGCCTTTTTTGCCCGCGCGGACAGCTTTGCCCTGGGCGTGTGCAACGGCTGCCAGATGATGAGCGCGTTGAAGGGGATGATTCCCGGCGCCTCGGCATGGCCTGCGTTCGGGAAGAATCGTTCCGAGCAGTTTGAGGCAAGGCTGGCGCAAGTTGAGGTATTGCCTTCGCCTTCCTTGTTCTTCAAGGGGATGGCGGGTTCCGTGCTGCCGATCATCATCTCGAACGGGGAAGGGCGCGTCGAGTTTGCCGACGCGAAAGACGAGGCGAATGTTCTGGCCGCGCTTCGCTTTGTGGATGGACGAGGCAAGGCGGCGGCGCGTTATCCGCAGAATCCCAACGGCTCTCCCGGCGGGCTTACGGCCTTTACCACGGAGGACGGGCGGTTTACCGTCATGATGCCGCATCCTGAGCGGGTTTTTCGTAGCGCGCAGTTGTCCTGGTATCCGCCGGAGTGGGGCGATGACAGCCCGTGGCTTGCGCTTTTTCAAAACGCGCGAAAATTTCTGGATTGATTGGCGTGAATATCGGATAATGACTGTTTGATTATGCGGACGCGAGATTTTCGCGTTGAGGAGAAACCTATGACTTTCATGCCCTGGTCCGAGCAATTCGTGTTGGGAATCGAGAGTATTGACAAGCAGCATCAATGGCTGGTGGATACGACCAACAGGCTGCATGATCAGCTTGTGTCGGAAGAGCCGGTTCATGCTATCGTGCAGGAGATTCTGGAAGGACTGGTCGACTATACCGTCAACCATTTCATTCTTGAGGAAGACCTGTTCATTCGCCTGGGGTATACGGATGCGGAAAGCCACAAGGAAGAGCATGACGCGTTTACCCACAAGGTCATTCATATGCTCCTGGAGTTTGAGAAAGGCCAGATGGTCACGCAGGCCGTGCTGGAATTTCTGAAATCCTGGCTTCTCCACCACATTCTCGTTGTGGACAAGGCATATGCGTCCTTCCTGAAGAGTCGTGGAGTTAAATGATTGGAGCTTTTACATTTTTTGCAAAGGAGACATCTTATGAACGCATCAAAGAGCAAGGCAGCCGTCAAGGTTCCGATCAAGCCGGTCGCCAAACCAGCCGTAAAACCTGCCGCAAAACCTGTAGCAAAGTCGGCCAAGGCTCCTATGGCGTCGGTCAAACCGGCTGCGCCTTCGCCGGAGAAGGCAAGGCTGGCAGGCGACAAGATTGATATCGGCATCAAGGAGCGGGATCGGGAGAAAATCGCCGCCGGACTTGCCAGGGTGCTGGCCGATACTTACAGCCTGTACCTTAAAACCCACAATTTCCACTGGAATGTGGTGGGGCCGATGTTCAACACCCTGCATCAGATGTTCGAGGCTCAGTATGATGAATTGGCACTGGCGGTGGATCAGATTGCCGAGCGCATTCGCGCCCTGGGCTATCCCGCGCCCGGCTCCTACGGCGAATTTTCCCGCCTGACGGCTATTCCCGATACGGTTGGCGTGCCGAAGGCCGAGGAGATGATAGCTTTGCTGGTGAGCGCTCATGAGACGGTTGTCCGCACCTCGCGCGCGATTTTTCCGGCGGTGGATGCGGCAAGCGACGAACCTACCGCCGATTTGCTCACCCAGCGGATGCAGGCGCACGAAAAAGCCGCCTGGATGTTGCGAAGTTTGTTGCAAAAATGAAAATCGCCGCCTGATTTACCGTTCATCCTTCTGATATGACCGTTTATCGTGTGGCATCATCCTGATCTGACATTTGTGTTCATAATGACATAATGAATGATGGAGTGCCGAGATGAAACTTTCTGATTCTTCGTGTAGCGCTGTCAAGCGTGGCGCGTCCGCCGCGCCGCGCCGTGTCGCGCCTGGGTCGTCCGCCCGCGGCTTTACTCTGATTGAGCTGATTATAGTCATAGTCATTGTGGGTGTGCTGGCCGCGTTTGCGATTCCCGCGTGGCAGGACATGATCCGGCGCGGGCAGCTTACCGCCGCCACCCAGGAAGTCCTTGCCGATTTGAGGATGGCGAGAGGCGAGGCGATGCGGCTTGGCTGGGATGTTTATATCGCCAGGGGCGCGACTGCGCCGAATACATGGCAAATCAGGCCGGATAACCCGAATAATGGCGAACCCCTCGTGCGGGAGCGCGACGCTCCCGACAACATCACGATCAGCATCAGGCGCGCCGGGGAAGCGGCGGTGCTCCAGAACCTCAACTTTCAGCCGCGCGGCACTATGGGAGGAGCGCCCACAAGAATCAGCCTGTCGCATAATGACTCTCCGGACAGACACAGGGCGTGCCTGCTGATTGCGTGGTCGGGCAGCGTCACGGTGGCGTCTGCTGATGAAATAAATCGCGATTGCATATTCCCATAGACAGGAGAGAAATATGAACCTTTCAGATCAGGCTGCCTTGCCTTCCGTTTCCTGCCGCCGCGAGCGTGGTTTCTCCATCATTGAGGTGATGATCACCGTGTTTGTGCTTTGTCTGGGGCTTTTGGGGGTCGGCGGGTTGCAGTACCTTTCCATGAAGTCCAACCAGAGCGCCCTGTCGCGCGCGATCGCTACGGAATACGCCTACCAGATGCTGGATTTCATCCGCAGCAATCCGGCGGTTACGACGGATGGATTGGATAACTTCGCAAATCCCGAATGCGGCGGTTTTGTCGGCATGTGCGAACCGGGATATTTTGACTTCCACAAGACTCATAGCGATAGTGGAAGCCGGCCTGCCACCATGCCGAGTCCCGGCGCTGATGATATATGGGCATGGGTAAGCGAGTGGCTTGCCAATCTGAAGCGCGATCTGCCGGACGCCTGGGTGTCTGTTTGCCGTTCCACAACGATGGATTTGCCCCTTGATCCGGGCGATTGTTCCGCGTTTGCCGGTAATACCTGGCCTGGCAGTGCTTCCGCGCCTCCTGACACCAGATATTACGTCGTGACTGTGCAATGGCAACAAGCCGGAACGCAACAGACGGGAGATCAGTGGGATTTGTTCTCAACCGGACAGCAGCAAATCGTGATGATAGGAGAAGTGCAATGAGTGCCGCGCCAGTAAGAACCACGATAGCGAGAACCACGCCAGTAAGAGCCATGAACCGGCAGTTTGCAAGACAGGTTGGTTTTACCCTGGTGGAGCTTGTGATCGCGATGTTGATCGGGCTGTTTGTCCTCCTGGGTCTGGTCGTCGCCTTTGACAGCAACCGGGACAGCTTCCGCTTCAACACCCAGTTGTTGCAGTTGCAGGATGGCGGCAGGCTTGCCATGGATGCCATCATTCATGACTTGCGTATGGCTGGCGATATTGGCTGTATGCGTTCCGCCATGGATGGGGAAGATCTTTTGAACGATACCATAACCAAGGTGACAATCAATACCGCAGGACGACCGGCCAATTTCAGGAATGATGTTGAAGGAAGACACCTGGTGCTGGGCGTGGAGCCGGACAACGCCGCTGCCAATTCCTTCTCCCTGCATATTTACGGCATTCCGGTAGCTGGCGCCAATGCCGTATTATGGTCGGATTGCGAAAGGTCGGAGGTTACATTTGGCGGCGCTGCGACGAGCGTCAGTCCCGCATCTTACCGGATTCCTACGGGTTACCGCACCTACGTTTACCGTGACGGCGATCCGGTCAATTTGGGATTGCCCGGCACTGAGCTGAGACCCAATCAGTTGCGGGTGGCGGATCCTGTTGTCGGCGGCGGCGATGGCGTGGTGTTGCTGGATAACGTGATGCATTTTGCCGTGTGCTTGGGGGTGGATCGTAATTCCACCGATGGCTCTATGCAGGGAAGAGTGCAGGAATGGGTTCCTGTCACGAGAGGCGGCAGCGCTACGGATGACCAACTAAGTCAGACCATATCAGTGCAGGTGCAGATGGTGGTAGCTTCCGAGCCGCAGGGAGCGGGTACAGTCGGACAGGTGCTATCTGTCGATCAAACGCCGGAAACCTATGATTTTTGCGATGGCAGCAGTTTTACCGCCAGTGGAGATGATGGTCTAAGAAGGCTTTACAAGTTCTTCAGTTCAACCGCCGTGCTTCGCAACAAGGTGCCGAACGGTTATGGCGAGGGCGGCTGGCTGGATGCCAACTGACGCCACATCAGGAGAATAAGTCATGAACAATTTTCTTTCATTCGCGCCGCAAGGCTCCGCGCTTCCTTCCCGGCAAAAGGGCGCGGTTCTGGTGGTTGGCATGGCCTTGCTCATCATCATCACCATGTTTGCGCTGGCTGCTATTCGGGGGATTACGATCCAGGAGCGCATCGCCGGCGGTCTCTATGACCGTCAGCTTGCATTTACCGCTGCCGAGTCAACCCTGCGCTGGGCGGAGCGGCAGTTCATGCTCAACGGAAGCACTATCGGGAGCGCGGAATTTATTGGCACCCTCTTTGAGGCAACTAATGACCCTTGCGCTGGCACTGGTTCTCCGGCAGATACACAGGCGTGTTTCGGCGCTGCCGACATGAAGTCATGGTGGCAGATAAAGAACAAAGGTTGGTTAACGACCGTGCCGTTTGCTCGATTCACTAGTGGCGACGGCGCCCATACTTCTTACACCGCCGACCCGCCGATGTATCTGGCGGTGAAATTAAGCGATGGCGGGGATTGCGGCGACGCGGTGCGGATCAATGCCGTCGGAGTTGGTCGCAGCGATCATACGGTTGTGGTGCTGGAGAGCATCGTTTGCAGGCCATGATGTTTTGCGACAGAATTCAAGGAGAAATCGCCATGTATAAAAAAGGTTTTACGCTGATTGAACTGCTGATCGTGGTGGCTATTATCGGCATAATAGCGGCCATTGCCATTCCCCAATACCAGGAGTATGTGCGGAAGGCGCGCCGCTCCCAATGCCAGAGCGAGATGCTGAACGCCGCCAACAGGCTGGAACGTCAATATTCAACGACGAACAGATACCCGAATAATGCAGTCAGACTGGAAGAAATTGCCGCTCTTACGACATGTCCGAAAGGAGACGCAAATCCCTTTTATACCGTGACATACGAGAATCCTACTGGTGACCAAAGCTTCCTCATCACCGCAACACGCCAGGGAACCCAGCTGAGTGACGAAAAGTGCGGCGATCTGACCCTGGATAATTTAGGCAGGAGAACCGCAAGCGGCAGCGCCTCTGATGCTGTGACGGTGTGCTGGCGTTGAACGAGCGGGTTAGTTTCTGGTAAAGCAGCTACGAAGCGGCAAGCCCCCCGCTTGCAAGCCATAAAAGGAGCTAACCCCAATGCTGCTTCGCCGCCAATCCTCCGCCTTGCGCCTCGCCCCTACAAACCATGACATGAGAGAATTGCCGCAACCCAAACCGTCTGACGGGATATGATTACAGCCGGAACGGCGCATATATGATGCCCATAAAAAAAGGCGACGAAGTCGCCTTTTTATGTTTCGTCTGAATCAACGTTTTTCCAACGGAACGACATCACGTCTGGCCGCGCCGATGTATAACTGGCGGGGACGCCCGATCTTGTATTCCGGATCGGTAATCATCTCTTCCCATTGCGCGAGCCAGCCTGCCGTGCGCGCCAGGGCGAAGATGCAGGTGAACATGCTGGTGGGAATGCCGAGCGCCTTCTGGACAATGCCCGAATAAAAGTCCACATTCGGGTAGAGCTTCTTCTCGATGAAATAATCATCCTCAAGAGCAATCTTCTCCAGCGCCTTGGCGAGCTTGAACAAGCGATCATTTTCCAGCCCCAGTTCGGCAAGCACATCGGAGCACACCTTGCCCATGATTTGGGAGCGCGGGTCGAAGTTCTTGTAGACGCGATGCCCGAAGCCCATCAGCTTGAAGCTGTCGTCCTTGTCCTTGGCGCGTTTGATGTACTCGCCCACCCTGGAAACATCGCCGATTTCTTCCAGCATTTCCAGACACGCTTCGTTCGCGCCCCCGTGCGCCGGCCCCCAAAGGCAGGAAATGCCCGCCGCAACGCAGGCAAACGGGTTCGCTCCCGAAGAACCAGCCAGACGCACCGTGGAAGTGGAAGCGTTCTGCTCATGGTCGGCATGAAGGGTAAAGATGATGTCGAGCGCGCGCGACAGCACCGGGTTGGCCTTGAAATCCTCGCAAGGCACGCCGAACATCATGTACATGAAGTTCGAGGCGTAATCAAGGTCGTTTCTCGGATACATGAACGGCAGGCCGGTAGTGTAGCGATACGCCAGCGCAATGATGGTCGGCAGCTTGGCAATGATGCGAAGGAAGCAAACATTCCGGTGCTCGACGCTGGAGTAGTCCATGCCCTTGTGATAAAACGCCGACAACGCGCCTGCCACGCCGACAATTACCGCCATCGGGTGCGCGTCGCGGCGAAAGCCGTTGTAGAACCGGGTCAACTGGTCATGCACCAGGGTATGGTTGCGAATGGTGCGCTCAAATTCGGCCTTCTGCGCGGCATTGGGCAACTCGCCGTTTCGCAGCAACTGGGCTACTTCCAGAAAGGTGCAATGCTCGGCAAGCTGCTCGATCGGATAACCGCGATAGAGCAGTTCCCCCTTGTCGCCGTCAATGAAGGTAATGTATGACTTGCAACTCGCCGTGGACAAAAAGCCGGCGTCGTAGGTAAACATCCCCGACTTGGCTCCCAGCGAGCGCGTGTCAATACAATCATTGCCGTGTGTCGGGGTCATAATCGGCAATTCCACGGGCTGTTGCCCGGGAATCTGCAAGGTTGCGGTGCGTTCGGTCGTCATGGTTCTTCCCTTTGTGTTGATGAATCAAAAGCGCAATAGGTAAGCGCCCTGTGAAAACGGAACAGCTTTCAAGCCGCTCCCGCGCGCTGCGCTGCCTGACGGCGCAGCATAACCACGACAGGCGCCAGGCGCATATCGTCGCATTCTTCCTGACCGCTGACCCACGGCCATAATTTCATGTCGTCGCAATCGGCCAGTTCCACAAAAGCCGCCTGATCCTCAGGCGAGAGTCCGGAAAATTCCTTCTCCAGAAACTCGCCCAGAATCAAATCCATCTCCAGCATGGCGCGGCGGGTGCAACGCCAACGCAGCCGGGAAAAGACGGCGGAATCCTCCATGCTATACGTAACGCTGAAGCATCATTTCCTTGATTTTCCCGATAGCCAGGGTTGGATTCAACCCCTTCGGACAAGCATCAACGCAACTCATGATGGTATGGCAACGGAACAGCCGATAAGGGTCTTCCAGATCGTCCAGCCGCTCGCGGGTCGCCTGATCGCGGGTATCGGCCAGAAAACGGTAAGCCGCCAGCAACCCGGCGGGGCCGACGAATTTGTCGGGATTCCACCAGAACGAAGGACAAGAGGTTGAACAGCAGGCGCAAAGAATGCACTCATAAAGACCGTCCAGCTCCTCCCTTTCTTCCGGGCTTTGCAAACGCTCGCGCTCCGGCAGAGGATCGTTGTTGATGAGATAGGGCTTGATCGAGTGGTATTGCTTGAAAAACTGGGTCATATCCACAATCAGGTCGCGGATAATCGGCAATCCCGGCAGCGGCCTGATGACAACCGGCTGCTTAAGGCTATTCAGGTCAATCAGACATGCCAGCCCGTTCCTGCCGTTGATGTTCATCGCGTCCGAGCCGCACACGCCTTCCCGGCAGGAACGGCGATACGCGATGGTCTCATCCTTTGCCTTCAGCCTTGTGAGCGCGTCCAGAAGTTTTCGGTCGTTTTCGTCCACCTCCACAGAGATGTCCTGCATCCGGGGACGCTCGTCCTTGTCGGGGTCATAGCGATAAATGCTGAATTGCATCGTGCGTGTCGTCATATTTTTCTCCGATTAATACGACCGGGTTTGCAGCGCGACGGTCTCGACCGTAAGCGGCGTCATGCAAACAGGTTTGTATTCGATACGGTTGCCTTCGCGGAACCATAGGGTGTGTTTCAGCCAATCCTTGTCATTCCTGCCATTGGGAAATTCCGGCGTATCCGGCGCGTCGTCGCGCACATGCGCGCCGCGCGATTCCTTGCGCGCCTCCGCCGAAATCATGGTCGCCTTGGCGACTTCGATCAGGTTTTCAGTCTCCAGCGCCTCGATCCTGGCAGTATTCCAGACTTTGGATTTGTCCTTTATCTCCAGATTCCGCGCCATCTGCTCGACTTCGAGAATCCTGGCCACGCCTTGCCTCAACAAGTCCGCAAAGCGAAACACGCCCGCGTGATCCTGCATGGCGCGGGCAATGGCCTGCCGCGCTTCATATACGCTGGTTCCGTCCTTGCGACCATCCAGCGCGGCGATACGCGAACGCGCCATATCCTCCGCGTCTGCGGGAAGAGGACGATGCGCCTTTTCGGCTTTCAGGTCAGCTACGGCGGAATCACCGGCGGATTTGCCAAATACAAGGAGATCAAGCAGGGAATTTGTTCCCAGACGATTCGCGCCATGCACCGAAGCGCAGGCGCATTCACCTGCCGCGTAAAAGCCGGACACGACTTCTTCATCGCCATTGCCGTTTGGCGCTACGACACGACTGGTATAGTTGGTGGGAATTCCCCCCATCTGGTAATGGCATGTCGGCACGACCGGAATCGGAGCCTTGATCGGGTCAACGCTCGCAAACTGAATCGAGATTTCCCGAATACCCGGCAGACGCTTCATGATGGTAGCCGGAGGAAGGTGGGTTATGTCGAGAAGGACATAATCCTTGTTGGGGCCGCAGCCGCGCCCTTCCTTGATTTCGGTTGCCGTAGCGCGGGAAACAACGTCGCGCGAGGCCAGGTCCTTGGCGGTCGGCGCGTAGCGCTCCATGAAACGCTCGCCATCGGAGTTACGCAGAATTCCGCCCTCGCCGCGCACCCCCTCGGTAATCAGAACGCCCGCCCCGGCCACGCCGGTGGGATGGAACTGCCAGAATTCCATGTCCTCCAGCGGAATTCCGGCGCGCGCCGCCATGCCGAGGCCGTCGCCGGTATTGATGAAGGCATTGGTGGAGGAGGCGAAAATACGTCCGGCTCCGCCGGTTGCGAAAATCACCGCGCGGGCATGGAAAACAGCAATGTTGCCGGTCTCCATTTCCAGCGCGGATACGCCGACTACCGCGCCTTCGCTGTCACGAATCAGGTCAAGCGCCATCCATTCCACAAAAAACTGGGTATTGGCCTTTACGTTACGCTGATACATGGCGTGCAGCATGGCATGTCCGGTACGGTCGGCAGCGGCGCAGGAACGGCGCACCGGCTTTTCGCCGAAGTTGGACATATGTCCGCCGAACGGGCGCTGATAAATCCTGCCGTTGTCGGTACGGTCAAAAGGCATTCCGTAGTGTTCCAGATCAACCACCGCTTCCACGGCCTTTTTGCACATATATTCAATGGCATTCTGGTCGCCAAGCCAGTCCGAGCCTTTTACGGTGTCGTACATATGCCAGCGCCAGTTGTCTTCCTCGGAATTGCCGAGCGCGGCGGCAACCCCGCCTTGCGCCGCGACGGTATGCGAACGGGTCGGAAATACCTTGGAGAGCACGGCGGTTTTAAGACCGGCTTCGGAAAGCTGAATGGCGGAGCGCAAACCCGCGCCGCCCGCGCCGACAATAACTGCGTCAAATTTGAGAACGGAAATATTCACTTACAGCCTCCAGAAGAGAATTTCGATCACCCAGCCGGTGTAGCCCACAAGCGCCAATATCGTCAGGACATGCAGGGTCAGACGCAGACCGACGGGCTTGATGTAGTCCATCCACAGATCGCGCATCCCAATCCAGGCGTGATAGAACAGGGAAAGCGCGAAAAGGAAGGTGGCGAATTTCACCATGCCGTGACTGAACACCGCGATCCAGACGCTAAAATCGGCAGGGCGCACCGCCACCAGCACAATGCCGATAAACAGGGTGTAGACCGCCATGACCACAGCGGTTACGCGCTGGATGATCCAGTCCTTGAGGCCATAGCGCGCCCCGACAACGATACGATTTATCACAAGAGAATCCTCCAGCAGAGAGCGATAGTCGCTCCAAGACTGACCGCGAACACGATCAGCGTGGAAAAACGCGCGGCGGCAAGGCTCGCGCCGACTTGCATGTCAATCAGCAAAAAGCGGATGCCCGCGCAGAAGTGGTGCATGTACGCCCAGATCAATCCCGCGCAAACCAGACGGACACAGGGGTGTGCCGCGAAGTTTTTGAAGTGCTCGAAGCCCGCAGGCGAAGTCAGACTCAACTGAAAGTAGTAGAGGATCGGCCCCAGCATCAAAAACAGGAGCGCTCCGCTTACCCGGTGCAGGATGGAGAGCTTGCCCGGCAAGGGCAGATGGATTCTGAACGAAATGTCAGCAAGCCCCAGAAATTTGGGGCGTTTCCTGGGAGAAGTTTGGCAGGTATCGGCCATTGGCGTCATCCTTGGTTAGAAGTTTTTGACAGAGGGGGATTATATACGGACTTTCACGCCGGTGCGTTTTTGCGACGTTTCGGATTGTACAATGTTTTTCGGCGCGGGTGGTAACTACGTTTGCATATAGGCGAGTCGCTTATATATAGACATTCCCGCAATTTGAAAAATCGCGCGCTGTTTGCAACCCTTCGCCAGATTTGGCCTGAAACGCATGAGTGCAGACAATCCCGAAAAAACATCAGGGTATGATTGACACCCATTGCCCGTAACCATACCATGTATGGCTGCCGCGACGTCCGACGTAACCTGCCTGGCTGGCTATGCCCGGATTCCTTTTTCAATGTCCTGACAGGAGAACATTCATGTCCAAAACTCCCTTGCGTGTCGCAGTTACCGGCGCTGCCGGCCAGATCGGCTACGCCCTTCTTTTCCGTATCGCTTCCGGCGAAATGTTGGGCAAGGATCAGCCCGTCATCCTGCAACTTCTCGATCTGCCGCAAGCACAAAAGGTTGTCCAGGGCGTCATTATGGAGCTTGGCGACTGCGCCTTTCCGCTTCTGACCGGCGTTATCGCCACGGACGACCCTGCCGTCGCCTTCAAGGACGCCGATATTTGCCTGCTGGTCGGCGCGCGTCCGCGCGGCCCCGGCATGGAACGCTCCGATCTCTTGCAGGCTAACGGCGCGATTTTCACCGAGCAAGGCCGCGCCATCGCCGAAAACGCGAAAGAAGACGTCAAGGTATTGGTTGTCGGTAATCCGTGCAATACCAATGCCTACATTGCCCGCGCCGCCGCCATAAAGGTCGGACGCACCAATCCCGCCAATTATCACGCCATGCTGCGGCTCGACCATAACCGGGCGCTTTCCCAACTGGCGCAAAAATCGGGACGCGCCGTCTCCTCGCTCAAAAAACTGGTCGTCTGGGGCAATCATTCGCCCACCATGTACGCCGATTACCGTTTCGTCACTTCCAACGGCGACAATGTGAAGGCTATCATCAACGATGCGGCATGGAATAACGACGTATTCCTGCCTACCGTCGGCAAGCGCGGCGCGGCCATTATTGACGCGCGCGGGCTTTCTTCCGCCGCTTCCGCCGCTTCCGCCGCGATTGATAACATCCGCGACTGGGTATTGGGTTCGGACGATTGGGCGACGATGGGCATTCCCGCTCCGGCTGACAATGGCTACGGGATTCCCGAGGGTCTTGTGTTCGGCTTCCCTTGCCTGTGCGAAAACGGCGGCTTTTCGCTCATCAAGGGGCTGGAAATAGACGCTTACGCCAGAGAGAAAATAGACATCACCCTGAAAGAACTGGAAGGCGAACGCGCCGCCGTGGCGGACTTGCTGAAGTAACCGCCCTGTCCCTCACGCCGCATTCCGCGCCCTGCGGAATGCGGCGCCAAGGGCGCGCATCGCTTGCCATGTATAGCGCTTCCTGCAAATAAATAGCGGGAAGCGGGGGAAGGGGTTTAGGGGAGAGTGTGCGTAAATGTGCTATCACTTGAACCGAAACCGCCCTAACCGCCGGAATCATCCGCCGCCGTGACACGCGAGCCGTCCCGCGCTTTCAACTGACCGGAAGTCACAATCATGTCGCCTTCCCGCAAGCCTTCCAGCACTTCAACCATGCCAGCGCGGCGACGCCCAAGACTTATGAAGACGGCACGGGCAATGCCTTCCTCCACCCTCAATGCCTGCGGAGTCACGCCGGGAATAACGGCTTCCTCAGGAATCGCCAGCGTCGCGCCGGATTTGACATCGGCATCGGCAAACGCAAGACGCACCCGCGCGAACATGCCGGGGCGAAGTTTGCCATCCTGATTGTCCAGCAGGGCGCGACAGGCAATCGAACGCCCGCCTTCATCCACCAGCGGATCAATGGCCGCAAGGGTCGCGGTAAAAGTTTCTCCGGGCAGGGCGTCCGTAGTGGCTTCCAGCGCAAGGCCGGAACGAAGCTGGCGCAGATACATCTCCGGCAGGCGAAAATCCAGCTTCAGCGTGGAAATATCCTCCAGATTGACGAGATCGGCGCCTTCTCTCACATAGTCGCCGGGACTTACCTGACGGATACCCAAAACACCGGCGAAAGGCGCGCGAATCCGCGTCTTTTCCAGTCTGGCAACGGCAAGAGCCACATTGGCTTCCTGCACCCTCAAGGTGGCCTGGCTGTTATCCAACGCTTGCCGACTGATGAATTTCCTTTGATAAAGGTCTTCATTACGCCGCTGGGTGGCGCGCGCCAGCTCAAGCTGCGCCTCGGCCTGCCGCAGTTCCGCCGCCTGCACCTCGGAATCAAGACTGAAAAGCAAATGCCCGCCACGCGCGACTTCTCCGTCCCTGAAATGCACATTCGCAACCCGGCCCGACACTTCAGGGCGCAACACGACAGATTCATTGGATCTTAACGTCCCGACCGCGATCGCCTCTTCGGAAAAGGCAAAACGTGCGACTTTGGTCATTTCAACCTTAACGGCATTGCCCTGCCCTGATGCCACAGGATTGCCGGGAGCCTTGCCCGTGGCGACAGAGCCGTCCCGCCAGAAGTATCCTCCTGTCAGGAGCGCCAATATGCACACAACAGCGAACGCCAACCGATACTTTTTTTCCATATGTGCCATTCGACGAACAAACCAGCCCGTCACAAGTGTTTTGAAAGCCCCGACAAAGAGAACGCTCCTGAGCCGATTCGCCATGAATGGCGGAGATTGCTCACAGCTCATTCGCTTCTCATGCCGAATGCGCCAATATAAAGGCAATAAATGATTCAGTCCATATCTAAGTTGCCATGATCTTGTTACAACTTGTTTCTACCATCACTTCCCAATGCAAAACCGGCTGAAAATCTCGCCCAGCAGGTCATCCGGGGTAAATTCACCGGTGATCTCCGAGAGGGAATTTTGCGCGAGGCGCAGGTTCTCGGCAAAGAGTTCGAGCGCGGGCATGGGGCTTTCAAGCTCCGCGCGGGCAAGGGCAAGGTATCTTGCGGCAGTATCAATAGCCTGCAAATGACGTTCGCGGGCAACGAATGTGTCTTCCGCGTCCTGCCAACCGGCGATTTCCAGCAAGGCGGTCTCCAGCAATTCCAGGCCCTGTCCGGTTTTGGCGGAGAGGGAAATTACCACGCCTTCCACGCCGCCGATACCCTGCGAATAACTTTTCGGCGCTTCAGATGTCAAATCAATCTTGTTCCTCACAACAACACGAGGCAATCCTTCCGGCAGCTTTTCCAGAATGGCGCGATCATCCGGGGTCAGGTCGGAGCGGGCGTCAACCAGAAGCAGCGCAAGGTCGGCTTCGGAAACGGCTTTCCAGGTGCGGGCAATGCCGATTTTTTCGACTTCATCCCCGGCTTCGCGCAAACCGGCAGTATCAATGATGTGTAACGGAATGCCGTGGATTTGAACCGAGGACTTGAGCGCGTCGCGGGTCGTGCCGGGAATGGGAGTGACGATGGCGAGATCGTCGCCGGAAATGAGATTCAGCAACGAGGATTTGCCGACATTGGGCTGACCGATCAAGACGACGCGCAATCCGGCCTGTAACAGCCTGCCCCGCTTTGCCCCGGCATGGACTTCACGAAGACGGTCATCAAGGCGAATAACACGATTAAAGGCATCGGCCTGCCGGAGAAAATCTATCTCTTCTTCGGGAAAATCAAGCGTTGCTTCGACAAGCATCCGCAATTCGGTCAATTCCGCCACCAGTTCATGCACGGCGCGGGAAAATTCTCCGGTCAGGGAACGCGCCGCGCTTCTGGCGGCGGCGGCGGTGGAAGCGTCAATCAGGTCGGCAACGGCTTCTGCCTGGGCAAGATCAAGTTTGCCGTTCAGGAAAGCGCGGCGGGTAAATTCGCCGGGTTCGGCCAGACGCGCGCCGAGTTCGAGGCAACGGGCAAGCAGCAGATTCATGACGACCGGGCCGCCGTGACCGTGCAGTTCCAGCACGTCTTCGCCGGTGAAAGAGGCCGGGGCGGGAAAATAGAGGGTCAGGCCGCTGTCAATAAGACTGCCGTCGCTCGCCTTGAAATCGGCGCGCGCGGCGCGGCGCGGCGCGATCGTTTTGCCTGCGAGTTGGGCGGCGAAGGCGACAAGGTTGTTGCCGGAGACGCGGACAATGCCGACCCCGCCGCGCCCGGCAGGCGTGGCAATGGCGGCAATGGTATCAGGCGGCAACGGTTCTTCGCGCATAGGTCACAAAGGCAAAGGAAATGCCGGATTCGCTTACCCGTTGTTCACGCTGGATTTCCTGCCATTCATTTTCGGAAAAGGCGGGAAACCAGGCATCGCCCGTAACATCCAGATTGATTTCGGTAAGCAGGAGACGCCGGGCGAATGGCAGAGCCGCGCGGTAGATTTGCTCCCCGCCGATGACGAACACTTCCTGTGTCTCTGGCGATTCCCTTGCGGTTTTCTCCAGAGCATCCTGGATTGAGGAGACCAGTTCCGCGCCGGGGGCGATGTAGTCCGGCTGGCGGCTGAGTACGAAGTTACGCCGTCCCGGCAGGGGGCGGAATTTTTCTGGCAATGATTCCCAGGTCTTGCGTCCCATGAGGACACAATGTCCCCAGGTCAATTCCCGAAAGCGGCAGAGGTCTTCCGGCAAATGCCAGGGCAGACGATTGTCCGCGCCGATCACCCGCCCTTGGGCTAAGGCGGCGATCAGGGAAAGTCTGGGGCGGTTTTGATTTAAGGGCATAGGAGAGGGAACGGAGGCTATGAGATACGGGCTGCCTTACGCGGCTTGCTGCCATGCGTCCAACATCGGGGCGGGGCAGTCGAGGCTTTGGGCAAAGGCACGGAGAAGCTCGTTCTCCACCGGGGTGATCCTGCCGTCGTGTTGGACGGCAACCGCGCAGGCATCCAGCAGTTTTTTCCGGTAAGGCGGCGCGGCAAGGGCAAGATGTGACAACGCCTCGGAAATCTTGTTCAGGGAAAGTTCATTCTTTGCCGGTAAAGGATGCTTTGTGCTGGCGGGAGAACTGGCTATCGCCGCTTGATAGGCTGCCTCGGTCGCCTTTACATCTTCATGTCCTGAATAGGCAAGGAGCGCAAGTATATCGGAAATATCCTTGTCCAATCGTTCCAGACGCAAGTCGCTCTGTTTGACCTGTCGCTCCGAAGGAGACAGCAACGCGCCGCGCAACAGGCTATAGAGGGCGAATTCCGTGGGACTGACCCGCCCGTCGGCGCGAATCAGGTCTTTTGCCAGAATGAGCAGATGATCCCGTTCGGCTTCCAACACTTCCCGCAAGGTGGGCAGGATGAGATCAAACCAGACAAGGCGATACTGCGCCCCATGTTCCGGTTGTGCGGCAAGCCAATGGTAAAGTTCCTGCGCGGTGGAGAGCGTATCGGGGGAAAGCAATTTCTCTTGCTGTAGCTGAATATCGGCTTGTCTGGCAAAAAGCAATCCGGCGAGAATTCCGGTTGCGCCGATCACGTTATGTGCCTGTTCCCGCAAGGTATCGGGCAAGCTGGCAAGCAGGTTTTGCGCTTGATTGAGGCTTTCGGATAGTATTTCTTCCGGCAGTCTGGGAACAACAACGGGTGTAACAACAGGAACAGGCATTGCCGCATGGGGATTTGCGGCCAGAATTGGGAGATGATGATCTGCATCAAACGGGACAACCGGTGAAAGCGGAAGCATTTCCTCGCCATCGGGATGATGCAGCAGAAAACCGCCGAGGCGACGGATACGACCAGCCAACGGTGGATGGGTGGAAAACAGGGAAAGCCCAAGATGACTGGTAAAGAAGTTCTCAAAAGAGCCAGGAGCGTCGCTGGAGCCAAGGAAAAGATGGCTGGCCACTACCGCTTCCGGGTGCTGGATTTGAGAGCCTGAGGTTCGCATTTTTTGGAGCGCGGAAATCAATCCGGTTGGATTGCGGCTGAATTGCACGGCTGCGGCATCAGCCAGATACTCGCGCTCACGGGAAGTAGTAGCTTGAATCAGACGACCAAAAAACAAGCCAATGGAGCCGACCAAGAAGAACAAAAAAGCGGGCAAAGCAGTAAGTATAGGGTGACTACTGTAAGGAAGCGTGCGACCAGTGATGATGAGGGCGTAGATACCGTACAAGCAGCCAATCAGTCTGAGGTTAAGGCGGCTATCGCCATTGACGATATGGCTGATCTCATGCGCGATAACGCCTTGTAATTCATCGCGGTTCATGGCTTCCAGCAAGCCGTGGGTAATGCCGATTGCGCTGTCTTGCGTGGAAAGTCCGGCGGCAAAGGCGTTCAAACCGGTTTCCTTATCAAGCACGAATGCTACCGGCGCGGGGATGCCTGCGGCAATGGATATTTCATCAATCACATTCAAGAAACGCCTTTCCGTCGGATCGGCAGTACCCCGCATGATCCTGCGCCCGCCCAATTGTTCAGCGATCAATCTGCCGCCGCTGCGGGATATTTGCACTATCTTGTATAGCGACGCTACAGCGATAATCCCGCCCACGATCAAGCAAGTCCAGAAAACCCAATAACCATTCAAAAAATTAGTAGTAGAGTCCATGCTATCCTTGAAATAAGCAAATAGGAAACCCAACAAGAAGGTACAATAAACCCCAATTGCCTCGACTAATTTGACGATTTTGTTTTCTTCATGTCGCTTTTCTTCATTGTAATACTCGTCGGGCGACAGTAAGACATACATCAAAAACAGCAAGAATAGCAAGAATATAGAGACCAACAGAGGAATTATGAAGCCTAGCGGGGAATCACGGTACCAAGTATAGAAGACTTGTAGGAACAGTAGGAATGCCAGACAAACCAAGGCTACAGTAGCTGTTATCGCCAGAACAGACAAAAGCGCCAGCCAGCGGGTTTTCTTCCGTGCTTGTTCCTGAGCTTTAAAAAAGTCCATTGCAGCGTTCCTTAAGGTCATGTATGCGCTAGAAGTATGATTATAAGGGTAAAAAACTTCTTCCCGCCAGCTTTCCCCCAGAGCCGTAGGCCGGGATGGGACTTCGTTTCATCCCGGCTTCAAGCATCATCAGCAAGCAAAACGCCGGAATTAAGCGGCAGCTTCATCCCAGCCTGCGCGGCTTTTGCGCCAATCACTTGCGCGAAACCAGGCTGGTTAGCATAAAAATATTACGGACGGCAGTACGCCTTCGCTGGAATGACGACGGGTTTGGGTGTTGGGGTGTTGGGGTTCGCGTCCCGCTCGCCCCAACCATATGAGATATGGACTATCTCTGCTGCTCTTTAGCCTCACGAGCACGCTGCACATACTCATCATACTTGCCGACTGCACTGGCAATCATTACGACAAAGAGCACGATTCCAACAACCAGCATAATGTTCAAGGCAATTGGATTTGGCGGCGGCGGCGGGCCATAATCATTTTCTCCCGCTGTACCCGGCCAAAATAAAAGCGCCAGAGCAAACAGATTACCCAAAACAGGTACCAGCAAAAGCAAAGCCAACCAGCCGGAAGCGTTGATATCATGCAAACGCCGCACAGTCAAGGAGATATTGAACACGATCGCTGCTATCGCTGCTAAAAACATCAATAGTCCTAGCGCAATAGGCCCGACAAGCGCCCCGACAACTCCAGCCGCCCCCCCAACAGCAAATCCAAAAATTATCGCCCAGGCTAAATAACGAATCCGCCCCAACCGCCCCTCAAAGGAAAGCCAGTTAAGCTCTGCGAATTCTTCCGTATCGTCGCCTGACGGCAAATAGCTTGTAGAAGACTGTGGGCGAGCCGTTGAACCCATGCCATTCCCGCGCCCATATGCAGACATTACCGCCGCGTCGGCATTATGCGTCCCCTGCGCGCCCATCCATCCGCCGGACGACACGCCTTTATCCGCCGCTTCTGCCTCATTAGGCTTGACGGCGGCAGGCGGCGCTTCTTCAACCAGGGAAAAGGTCGGGGCAGCCGCTTCCTTCACTGCAATCAGTCCGGCGTTTTTCAGGACATCCAGAAGTTCGTCCGCCTGCTCCGCCGACAGGTCGCGCTTCAGAATCGAACGCTTGCCGCTGAACAATAAAGACGCGACCTGCGCCTGATCAGAGCCGTATACTTTGGCCATATTGGTCGCAGCTTCATCCTGCGTCACACCTTCCCGCAGCGCGCCATCAAATACGATGTTGTACTTGTCCATATCGTTTTACCTTCTCGCTTCATGAAAACTTATTATTTTACCATGCAAATTGCCAAGCAGCGCAAAATTGGACGAAATTCCTATCGCAAGCAGAACCACCAGCATAATGTCCAGAAAGCGTGTTTTCGGCGAATCCGGCAGGCCATAATTGTTTTCCCTCGCGCTGCCCGGCCACAAAAGTAGCGTCAGCCAGAATAAACACTTCAGCAAACCTACACAGAGAAGAACAGGGATAAAGATAAAGGGCAATACAAACACCATAACCAGCGACACAATGCCGAGCGTAACCAGAGCAAAAAACCACCAGCCGGAGAGGTTGATGTCGTGCATACGTCGTACCACAACGGAATAAATGAAAACCATCAATGCTATCGTCAAGGCGATAGCAAGGACGGTGAGATTCCGCCACAACGCGAAAAACGAGTCAATTTCCGGCAACAATGCGGACGCAGGGTCAAAGTCCCGCCAGGATTTGAACATCAGGTTAATGTCCTGCCACAGAAAGCCAATGTTCTGCCATGCCGTGAGCAAATCAATGTTTTGCAATATAAGCAAATTAATGTTCTGCCATAACATATCAACGTTTTGCCACAGCGTGAACATGTCCCTCTCCGCCGTAGATATGATGCCGCCAGACAAGGCAGACGCTTTGAGCGCAATATCCACCGCCCTGTCCAACAATAAAATAGTCATGAGGGACATGATGGCGGTGCAGATGAGCGCCGCGAGCAGCGGCCAGGCGAAATAGCGAAGCCTGCCCAATCGTCCCTGAAAGGAAAACAGCTTCAGCCTTGCAAATTCGCCATTCTTGCTGTCGGCAGTTTCGCTGCCTTCCGATACCGCTTCTTCCTGAAGGGAAAAAGTCGGGGCAGACGCTTCCTTCATTGCGAGCAGTCCGGCGCTTTGCAAGGAAGCCAAAACCTTGTCCGCCTCCTCCGCCGAAAGGCCGCGCTTCAGAACCGCGCGTTTGCCGCTGAACAACAAAGGCATAACCTCTGCCAGTTCCGAGCCATACAATCCGGTCAGACTTGCCTTGGCCTCGTCCTGCGTCACCCCTTTCCGCAATGATCCGTCAAATACGATGTTGTACTTTTCAGCGTCCATATCGTTTTGCCTTGCCCTCGTTATCGAATGTGAGTCACCCCAACCTGAAGGTTGGGGCTTCCATGCCACAGATTATGGGAGCCTCAATGCTCCATAATCAACTGTCTCGCTAACCCCGACATAAATGGCGAGGCTTCTTCAAGACGCATGGTACAGAAACCTTGATTCCCTGAGACTTTCTGGACAACAACGGACAATAGAAGAATGTCATTATATGACCGGAACGGGAATTAAATCCGTATGCCTTGCGGCTCCGGATTTTAAGTCCGGCATGTCTGCCAATTTCATCATCCGGACGCAAAAGGAAAGATAATTTGCCTGGGCAAACCCTAGGGCTGACATGGCTTTGCCATGCGCTTGCCAGCAAATCTGGAGCGGCAGAAGAGTCTCGAACTCTCGACCTCAACCTTGGCAAGGTTGCGCTCTACCAACTGAGCTACTGCCGCGTCATGAATCTGGAGGCGCGAGCCGGAGTCGAACCGACCTACTCGGATTTGCAATCCGGTGCATAACCGCTTTGCTATCGCGCCAAAAAATCTGGAGCGGCAGAAGAGTCTCGAACTCTCGACCTCAACCTTGGCAAGGTTGCGCTCTACCAACTGAGCTACTGCCGCGACAAGCAAACCGTATATTTTAACGGACAGCGTACGAAAGTCAACCTGTCCGGCAGGATTCGTGCCGCTACTTCCACGAAAGAACTTCGCCCTCGCCCTGCCGCTTTTGGGGAATGACCCTATTTGACCACGTGTCTTGAAGAAGCCTCGCCATTCATGGCGGGGTGAGCAAGACAGTTGTTTTGTGGAGCATTGAGGCTCCCTCATCTGTGTCGAGGAATCCCCGGCTTTTAGGTCGGGGCGACTCAATGTAGTGTCCTGAAAATGACACTGCTATAAACAACTGTCAACGCGACTGTTGGCAAGCAATGCTTCCAGAATGGGATTGCCCATGTATCGCGCCCAAGGATTTCCCATATGGAGCCGCCTCGGAAATTTCCAGTAAAATATCGGATTCCCGTTATTGGCAGGCAACCCCATGAAATCCGCCGAAATCCGCGAACAATTCCTGAAGTTTTTCGAGTCCAAGGGGCATCGGATTGTTGCCTCCAGCTCGCTCGTGCCTGCCGACGATCCTACGTTGCTCTTCACCAACGCGGGCATGAACCAGTTCAAGGATGTGTTCCTCGGTTTCGACAAGCGTCCCTATACCCGCGCCACCACCTCGCAAAAGTGCGTGCGCGCGGGCGGCAAGCACAACGACCTGGAAAATGTCGGCTATACCGCCCGGCATCACACCTTTTTCGAGATGCTCGGCAATTTTTCCTTCGGCGATTATTTCAAGCGCGATGCGATTCTATACGCATGGGAATTGCTGACCAAAGTCTTCAAACTGTCGGCGGAGCGCCTCTATGTCTCCGTCTATGCCGAAGATGATGAGGCGTTCGACATCTGGACGAAGGAAGTCGGGCTGACCCCGGAGCGTGTCATCCGCGTCGGCGACAACAAGGGGGCGCGCTATGCCTCCGACAATTTCTGGATGATGGGAGACACCGGCCCGTGCGGCCCGTGCACCGAGATTTTCTATGACCACGGCCCGCACATTCCGGGCGGGTTGCCCGGCACGCCGGATGAGGACGGCGACCGTTACATCGAAATCTGGAACAATGTCTTCATGCAGTTCAACCGCGACGAGGCGGGCGTGATGCATCCGTTGCCCAGGCCGAGCGTGGATACCGGCATGGGGCTGGAGCGCATCTCCGCCGTATTGCAGGGCGTGCATTCCAACTACGAAATTGACCTTTTTCAGACTCTTGTCCAGGCGGCGGCGCGCGAAACGAACGCCACCGACATAACGAATCCCAGCCTGAATGTGCTGGCCGACCACATCCGCGCCTGTTCCTTCCTGATTGCCGACGGCGTTATCCCCGGCAATGAAGGGCGCGGTTACGTGCTTCGCCGCATCGTCCGCCGCGCCATCCGGCACGGCTACAAACTCGGCGCGCGCTCGGCGTTCTTCCATCGCCTTGTGCCCGATCTCGTCCGCGAGATGGGCGCGGCCTTCCCGGAACTCGCCGCTGGCAAAGCGCGTATCGCCGACATTTTGAAGACCGAGGAAGATCGTTTCTTCGCCACGATTGAAAACGGCATGACGATTCTGGAAGCAGGTTTGAATGAGATGAGAGGGCAGGGGCGCGCCTGCTTCGACGGGGAACTTGCCTTCAAGCTGCACGACACCTACGGCTTCCCGCTCGATCTTACTGCCGACGTGTGCCGAGAACAAGGCGTGACGGTCAATACCGTCGCGTTCGATGCCGCGATGATCCGCCAGAAAGAACAGGCTCGCGCGGCGGGTAAATTCAGGATGACGGCCAGCCTCGACTATACAGGCGCGGACACTATCTTTCATGGTTATGACACATTGGAGCAGGAAGCCGAAATCCTCGCCCTTTACCGTGACGGAACCGCCGTTGATGAGCTGCGCGAAGGCGATCTCGGCGTCGTCGTGCTCGACAACACCCCTTTCTATGCCGAGTCCGGCGGCCAGGTGGGCGATACGGGCGAACTCAAGGGGAGCGCGGGCATCTTCGCGGTGGAAGATACCCAGAAAATTCAGGCGGCGGTGTTCGGCCACCACGGCATCGTCAAGACTGGCGCGTTGCGCCTCAAGGATAAGGTTTCCGCCCGTGTGGACGCCGCCGCCCGCGCGGCCACCGCCCGCAATCACTCCGTCACCCACCTGATGCACAAGGCGTTGCGTGAAGTGTTGGGCGCACACGTTCAGCAGAAAGGCTCCCTCGTCGATCCCGGCAAAACCCGTTTCGACTTCGCGCACCACGCCCCGGTCACGGCGGAGGAAATCCGCGCAGTGGAAGCGCGGGTCAACGCCGAAATTTTGGCGAACACCGCGAATCAGGCGGCAGTCATGCCGTTGGAAGCCGCGCAGAAATCCGGCGCGATGATGCTCTTCGGCGAAAAGTACGACGATACCGTGCGTGTACTCAGCATCGGTACGTCCAGGGAGCTTTGCGGCGGCACGCACGTGACCCGCACCGGGGATATTGGTTTCTTCAAGATTCTTTCCGAGTCGGGCATTGCCGCAGGCGTGCGCCGCGTCGAAGCCGTGACGGGAGAAAACGCCCTTCGCGCCGTGCAAACGCAGGAGCAGCGCCTCACGAACATCGCCGCGCTCTTGAAGGCTTCACCGGAAGCCGCCGCCGAGCGGATTGCCAGCCTGATCGAGCAGACGAGGACGTTTGAGAAGGAAGTCGCCCGACTGAAATCGAAACTCGCGGGCAGCCGGATCGACGAGTTGATCGAGCAGGCGGTCGACATCGAGGGAGGGGCGAAACTGGTTACCGCCACCTTGGAAGGCGTCGATCCTGCGACCCTGCGGGAAACGCTCGACAAGCTGAAAGACAAACTCAAGTCCGCCGTGATTGTGCTTGCCACGGTTCGCGATGAAAAAGTGAGCCTTATCGCTGGAGTTACCGCAAATTTGACGGACAGGATCAAGGCGGGCGAACTCGTTAACTTCGTTGCTCAACAGGTTGGCGGAAAGGGCGGCGGCAGGGCGGATATGGCGCAGGCAGGGGGAACAGAGCCGGAGAATTTGGCGGAAGCGTTGGGGAGTGTTTTGGGTTTTGTTAATACAAGGCAGGAGCAATAATCATGGCGTCAAGAATTCAAAACCTTGAACTCTTTGTTCACGCGGCGCTTGAAAAGGGAGTGCCAAAATCCGAGATTGAACAGTGCCTGCTCCAAGTCGGCTGGCCTGCCGATCAGATCAAAAACGCACTCAATCAATTTGCCGACATCGCCTTTGCGGTGCCGGTTCCCAAGAGACGTCCCTATCTTTCGGCGCGTGAAGCTTTCCTTTACCTGCTGCTGTTTACAACGCTGTATCTAAGCGCCTATTACCTTGGCAGCATGTTGTTTGATTTTGTCAATCTGAATTTCCCCGATCCGGTGATGAATGAATCTTCCTTTCGAATACACAAAGACATTCGTCTGGCAGCGTCATTTCTTGTCATTGCCTGTCCGGTATTTCTGTTCATGTCGCGGCGCATTTATCGGGAACTCGCCGACAATCCGGACAAACGTCTGTCGGCTGTGCGCCGCTGGCTGACTTATCTGACCCTGTTAGTAGCTGCCTGTTTTGTTATCGGCGATCTGGTGACACTGGTTTATAACGCTTTGGGCGGAGAACTGACGACCCGTTTTTGCCTTAAAGTGCTCATTGTCGGTGTGATTGCCGGAACAATCTTTTGGTTCTATCTATGGGATTTAGGTGACGAAGAGCGCGAAGCGCCAAGCATGAACCGTCAAACCGTGATGAAAAGACTGGCTGTGACAATTTCTGCGGTAGTCGTTGTTTCGCTCATCGGATCTGTCTATGTGATTGACTCACCGACGGAGCGGCGACAACTCCGTCTGGATGAGCGCCGCTTGCATGATCTTGCGGAGATTAACAGAACCATCCAGCGTTATGCCAAGAAGCATAATTCGCTACCGCAAGATTTGGCGACGCTTGAAGCAGAAGCAACAACGGAAGCGGGAACAAACCGCCCCCCGACCGATCCCGATACCAGTACGCCTTATGAATATCAGGCGCTTGACGCAGAGACTTTTCAACTGTGCGCTGTGTTCTCACGACCATCGCCAGATGATGATCGACCTTATTACGAAAGCCATTGGCGTACCCATACCGCCGGAAAACAGTGCTTCGAATACACACTTGACACAAAGACAAGACCTGTAGCGATTGAATGAATTGAATGACGTGTAAAAGCTGTTCTGTGTCAGCAACTGCAAACCTTCGGTTTACCCTCTAGGATGATGCTCCGCATGGAGAGCTTTCAGGCGCTCGCGGGCGACGTGGGTGTAAATCTGGGTCGTGGTTATGTCGGAATGCCCAAGAAGCATCTGCACAACCCTCAAGTCCGCGCCATGATTCAAAAGATGGGTGGCAAAGGCATGGCGCAGCACATGCGGCGAAATGCGCGCGAGAGGGATATTGACGGTAAGGGCGTATTTCTTGACCAATGTCCAGAACATTTGCCTTGTCATCGGCGCGGCGCGAGCCGTGACAAATACCGCATCTGATCGCCGCCCTTTCAGAAGCGCCGCCCGCCCTTGTCCGATATGGCGAATCAGCCAGTGTCGCGCGGTCTCGCCGGTTGGAACCAGCCGTTCCTTGCTCCCCTTGCCGATAATCCGCACGACGCCCTGGTCAAAGCCGATTTCGTGCATTTTGAGCGCAACCAGTTCGGATACGCGCAGTCCGGTGGCATAGAGCATTTCCAGCATGGCGCGATCCCGTTCTCCCAGCGGCGTTGCCGCATCCGGCGCGGCAAGCAGCCGTTCGACTTCCGCCTCGGAGAGGCTTTTGGGCAAGCGTCCGGTCAAGGCCGGACGCGCCAGAAACTCGCTCGGATCACGCGCTACCTGCCCACGCGCCAACTGCCAGCGATAAAAACGGCGCAACGCGGAAAGATAACGCGCCTGGGACGAAACTCGCCGCGCGCGGGAGACTTCCGCCAGAAACGCCGCCAAATCCGCCGCATCAGCCGATTTCAGCAAGGCGCGTCCGGTTTTCGCCAACCAGCGGGAAAGCATTGACAAATCGGCGCGATAACCTTCAAGGCTGTTTTTTGCCAGCCCGTCTTCCAGCCAGAGGGCATCGCAAAATACTTCGATTTCGTTCTGGTCTTCCGGGCGCAAGGGCGGCGTATCAGACACGACGCGCTTCCCGAATGTTGATACCCTCTCTTGCCAGGAGCCAGCGTTTGATTTCCGGCATCCAGCCGGTTCTGGTATGGCTGAAGCCGGTAAGCCCGCCATTCTTGCCGATTACCCGATGGCAGGGAATGATGATGGGTACGGGATTGGCTCCGCAAGCTCCGCCCACGGCGCGGGGCGCACTGCCAAGATTCTCCGCTATTTGGGCATAGCTTGTGGTTTCGCCGCACGGAATGGCGGCGATTTCTGCCCACACTCGCCGTTGAAATTGTGTGCCTTGCAAGATGGTCGGCAAGTCAAATACATAACAGGGGTTATGCAACCACTCTTCCAACGCCTGAATTACCGTTCGCGCAAATCTGCCTTTGGGCGCTATTTCCGCTTGCGACGGCAAAAAAACCAGGCATGTCACCGCAGGCAATGTCTCGTCGCAGCAAAGACCCAGCGCGAAAGCGGGCGCGGGAAATGATGTCGGCAGAGGTTTTACCGGCAGGATTGCCTGAAATTCCAGATTGTCCGCGCCTAGGATCATCTCATTTCTCCCTGCTTTTCAAAATAGCAAATAGGATATGATGAATAGAAAGACAAGCAATGCCAACACCCATCCCCAAACCCTATTAGTCGCTTCATTGGCTTTAAACTTGCGATGCCTCTCTAAAATTTTCACGATACCTTCAATACTGGGATCATTCATGTCAAGCGTTGCGCCTGGGTTTTCAGTAGCTCGAAACATGCAAGCCACTAACAACAGTATAACGTTTGGTTTTACAAATGAATCATTCATGTCCAGACCTTCCACAGCTCCTTCCACAAGCCGCTTAATGATAGGGGCATTCATGTCCAACGTTTCCCTCACTTGCTGCATGGTTGGCCCATCCGTGCCAGGCGGATCATCCACGTCAAGTTCTTCCACTGATTGTTTGAAGTTGGGATCATCAGTCATGCCCCACCCTTCCACTAGTTGCCTGAAGGTGAGACCATTCGTGTAAAACGGCGTCGCGCCAGAGTCATTCGCGCCAAGCCTGCGCGTATCTCGTCTAAATGAATCATTCATCTCAAATCTCCTGTTGTCGCAAAACCAGTTCACGGGATTCCGGGCTTTCCAGACTGATGCGTCCCAGAGCGCCGCTACGGTAGTCGGTTAACAATACCAGAGCCGCTTTTTCCCGATCCAGCCATCCGCCTTTGCCGCGACAGCCGCGACGCTCGCCTATCGCTTCCAGAAGGGCGGCGGCATCCATCGTTGCCAGAGCCGCCGTCGGCAGGCGATAACGCGCCGCCAGCAGTGGAGCATATCGTTCCAAAAGCAAGGTTGCGAGAAAAGAGGCCACTTCCTCCGGCTCCATCGCATTCACGCCAATGGCATGACTGGCGGCCAGCATGTAGCCATCAGACTCAATTTCGATTTTCGGCCACATCAACCCCGGTGTATCGGTCAATGTCATATTCTGCCCCAAATCCAGCGTCTGCTGCGATTTTGTCACCGCAGGCTCATCGCCTACCATTGCTACGCGCCTTTTCAGCAAGGCGTTCATCAGGGTAGACTTGCCGACATTGGGAATGCCCATAATCATCATCCTTAGCGGCTTGTCCGGCGTGTTGCGATGCGGGGCAAGACGACGGCAGAGTTTGGGGATTGCCGCCGCGTTTTTTATAGGGTCGCCAGACTTGCAGGAGAGAGCCGCCGCCAGCACATTTTCCTGCCGATTATAAAAATCCAGCCATTGCCGGGTTATGGCGGCATCCGCCAGATCGGCCTTGTTCAGCACTTTCAGGGAAGGACGCTGGCGAAACTCGCGCAAGGCGCGAATCATCGGGTTGCAACTGGCTTCCGGCAGACGAGCGTCCAGCACCTCGATTACCACGTCGACGCGCTTCAAGGTCTCAGCCGCCTTTTTCTTCGCCGCCGTCATGTGTCCCGGAAACCATTGCACCGCCATGATTATTCCTTCAGGTTGCCTGCCGCTTGAAATCGGCCAGACGAAAGCCAAGCAGCCACAGGGTAAGGAAATAAACGGCAGCGCCCCCCGCCACCAACAAAAACAGCCAGCCGACACGAACGCCGACCCCGGCCGCAAACCAGTCTTTTGCCTCGCCCGCGCCGATATATAAAACGCAGCCCATCAACGCCAGAGCAAGGCAGAGCTTGCCGAGAAATTTTCCCCAGCCGGGGCGGGGGGTGTAAATGCCGTCCTTGCGTAAGCCCTGAAACAGCAGGAAGGCGTTAAGACATCCCGCAAGCCCGACGGAAAGCGCCAGTCCCATATGCGCCAGGGACAGGACAAATATAAAGACAAGGTTCATCAACTGGGTCGCAATCAGACTGATAACAGCAATCTTGACCGGCGTCCTGATGTTCTGGCGCGCATAAAATCCGGGGGCAAGCACCTTGACCAACAACATGCCGGAAAGGCCGATGCTGTAGGCAACCAGCGCCTGTCGGGTTGCCAGCGCATCATCCGGCGTGAATTTGCCATGCAAAAACAAGGTGGCAATGAGCGGTATGGCAAGCAGCGCCAAAGCCAGCGCCGCCGGTAAAGCAAGCAGAAAGGTCAAGCGCAGACCCCAGTCGAGCAAGGCCCCGTATTCGCGCATGTCGCCATTTGCGTGCAGTTTGGCGAGCGAAGGCAGCAGGATCACGGAAAGGGACGCGCCCAGCAGTCCGGCGGGAAACTCCATCAACCTGTCGGCATAATATAGCCAGGAGACGCTGCCGCTTACCAGAAAGGACGCGAACACCATGTTAATCACCAGACTGATTTGCGAGACTGATACGCCGAAGGTTGCGGGAGCCATCAGCTTCAAAATGCGTCGCACTCCGGAGTCGCGGCAGGCGGCGAGAATGTTGAAAGAAGGGCGCGGCAAAATCCCAAGCCTCTTCAACGCCGCTATTTGCAGCCCAAGTTGCAGGCAGCCGCCGATAAACACCGCCCAGGCTAGAGCCAGCACCGGCGGGGCCAAATACGG
>Ga0099364_10000290_pt1 | contig 84309 bp, 77 predicted proteins | sample TergutTh196P3_FD_73070 | JGI IMG/M metagenome (GOLD analysis project Ga0099364, IMG submission 73070) | Microcerotermes parvus P3 segment gut microbial communities from Pointe-Noire, Republic of the Congo - Th196 P3 | ecosystem: Host-associated > Arthropoda: Insects > Digestive system > Gut ...
GTTTTCTACGGATATTTATTTTGGCATCCCCGACGGAATTACTATTGCCGCAGAAGGCGGTACGAAAGTTACCGTCAGTGGTATAGACAAGCAGCGAGTAGGCGAATTAGCCGCTCAAATACGTAAATTGCGTCCGCCTGAGCCTTACAAAGGCAAGGGAATTCGGTACGATAATGAAAAAATCCGGCGGAAAGTCGGAAAATCGGGTGTGAAGTAGGGTAGTAGTATGTTGAAAAAAATGTTGGACAAAGACAGAAAACGGCTTAAACGAAAAATTCATATCCGTAAAAATATTTCCGGTACGGCCGCGCGCCCCCGGATGACCGTTACGAGAAGTAACCGCAGTCTTTCGGTGCAGATCATTGATGATACCAGAGGGCATACCCTGGCATCGGCATCTACTCTGGAAAAAGAACTGCGGAGTATTAAAGTAAATGTAGCCGGAGCCGCAAAGTTAGGCGAAATTGTGGGCAAACGGCTTTTGGAGAAGGATATAAAATCCGTGGTCTTTGATCGCAACGGGTATCTGTATCATGGAATAGTCAAGGCTTTGGCCGATGGAACCCGGAAAGCCGGGGTAGAGTTTTAGGGGTAGATATGGAAAACCTTGATGATGCAACGGAACTTGCCGGAACAGAAACTGTCGAAGTGAACACTCCCGCAGATGATGTTGTCGAAGTAAAAACAACCGGAGCGGAAGTTACGGAAACAGAAGCTACGGAAGCAACAGTCGTGGCAGAAGCTACGGAAGCAGAAGCTACCGTGGCAGAAAAAACTGAAACGGAAGTTGCAACGGTCGTGGCGGAAGCTGCCGTAGAAACAGCCGCTGTCGAAGAGAGCTATGTTGCAGAGGCCCCGGCCGAATCCGGAAGTGAAAGACCCAGACGATTTGGAGAAGGCAGAAGCGGCGGCAGAGGCCGGGATCGCGGACGTGACAGGGATAGGGGAGAGCCGGTTGAAAAAGAATTTGTAGAAAAACTGGTAAAGCTCAACCGTACCGCTAAAGCGGTAAAAGGCGGGCGCAACTTTTCCTTCTCGGCACTTACGGTTATTGGCGATCGGAAAGGCAATGTAGGGTATGGATTTGGCAAGGCCAATGATGTTTCTGAAGCCATACGCAAAAGCATAGACAAGGCAAAGCGCAATATGGTGAAACTCCCGGTGAAAAACGGCACCATTCCCCATGAAGTAACCGGATTTTTCAAGGCTTCGCAGGTGATGCTTAAGCCTGCCTGTTCCGGAACCGGTATTATTGCCGGTGGGCCGGTGCGGGCGATAATGGAAGCAGGTGGCGTTACCGATGTACTTTCCAAATCAATCGGCGCCGCAAGCCAGTACAATGTGGTAAAAGCTACTTTCGACTGTATCAACAAAATGATGGACCCTAAAGCAATTGCAAAAAACCGGGGCAAGTCCCTGAAAGAATTTTGGGGGTAGGAGCACTAGTATGGCTAAAATAAGAATACGTCTGGTGCGGAGTACTATAAGGTGCCTTCCCAGCCAACGTGCTACAGTTCGTTCGCTGGGGCTGCGGAAAATCGGTTCCACAAATGAGTTGGAAGCAAGCCCGCCGGTTCTGGGAATGGTAAAGAAGGTATCCCACCTTGTCTCTGTGGAGGAAATCCATGGCACATGACTTTGATTTGCATGCCCCTGCGGGCGCGAACAGGAAAAAACGAATCGTTGGTCGGGGACAGGGATCCGGCAGGGGTACCACCTCGGGAAAAGGCAATAAAGGGCAGCAGGCCCGCTCCGGCGGAAAAACCTATATTGGTTTTGAAGGCGGACAGATGCCCCTGTACCGGCGGCTTGCCCGGCGCGGTTTTTCAAACTATCCATTTAAAAAAGAATGGCAGATCGTTAACCTTGGCGAAATCGAGAAACGCTATGAAAATAATGAAACCGTGGATGCGGCTTCACTATATAAAAAAGGGCTGATTAAAAAAAGCGCCGGGCCGAAAGGCTGCCCGGTAAAAGTACTCGCGATGGGTAGTTTTACGAAAAAACTCAGTTTCAGGGTTGCCTCGGTTTCCGCTTCGGCAAAGGAAATTATTGAAAAGGCCGGAGGAACTGTGACTGTTGACCAACCGGCTGAAAAAGTAAAATCAAAAAAAGGTAAGAATAATGGCTAGTCCCCTTGTCGGCATGTTTCGAATAAAGGAACTTCGGGAACGTATCCTCTTTACGTTCGCCATGCTGGTGGTATTCAGAATCGGCGCGGTGTTTCCCATACCGGGGATCAATGTCCGGGAACTTTCTGCCTACTTCATGTCGCATGCGAATACGGGCAATCCTATCGTTGATTACCTGGACTTTTTCGCAGGCGGCGCTTTCTCTAATTTCTCGGTGTTCATGCTGGGAATAATGCCTTATATCTCCATGTCAATCATCATGCAGCTCCTCCTCATTGTGTTTCCCAAACTAAAGAAAATTTCCCAGGAGGACGGCGGTCGGAAAAAGATACAGAAATGGCAGCGATACGGAACCGTTGGGGTGTGCCTTATCCAGTCTTTTGCCGTTACCCAATATGCCCAGAGCATTTCCCGCAGTGTGGAAAACCTGCTCAATATAAATTTTGTTCCGTTTTCCATAATAGCAATGCTTACCGTTACTACGGGAACCATGTTCCTTATGTGGATTGGCGAGCAGATAACGAAGCGCGGTATTGGCAACGGCATATCCCTGCTGATTTTTGCCGGTATTGTCGCCCGTCTTCCCCAGGCTGTCTGGGAATTGCGGACATGGGTGCAGGAAGACAGTTCACGATTGGTTTATGTAATAGTGGTACTTGTCCTGTTTGTTGCCGTAGTTGCTCTGGTAGTATTCGAGCAGCAAGGGCAGCGTAAAATCCCGGTGAACTATGCCAAACGGGTTGTCGGAAGGAAGATGTACGGTTCTCAAAATACTTACATCCCATTTAAAATCAATCCGTCAGGCGTTATTCCGGTCATTTTTGCTTCATCGATCCTTATGTTCCCTCTGCAGATAGCATCGACCGTGGGCGGCAATGTCGCCTGGATGGGGAGAATCGCTCAGGTGTTAAGACCGAATGGCACATGGTACAATATTTTGTATGTTTTACTTATTGTATTCTTTGCCTATTTTTATACTCAGGTAACATTAAACCCCGTAGAAATTGCCAAGCAAATACGGGAAAACGGCGGATCCATTCCGGGAATCAGAAGCGAGCGTATTGAAGAATATTTGACTAAAATTCTTAACCGTATAGTGCTTCCCGGATCATTATACCTGGCTTTTATTGCTATTATTCCATCAATTATTCAATGGGCGTTTGATTTTCCAACGTCTATATCGTATATTTTGGGGGGTACTTCCCTCCTGATCATGGTAGGTGTTGACCTGGATACAATGAGCCAAATTGAAGGGTTATTGAAAATGCACCATCACGAAGGTCTCACTAAAAAGGGACGGCTGCGGAGCCGGAACCTGTAGGGTTCACCGGTATGCAGCAGGTTAGAAGGAGTAGAAAAGGATGAAAGTCCGGACGAGCGTTAAACCGATTTGCGATAAATGCAAGGTCATTAAACGGAATGGGATAATACGCATTATATGCGAAAATCCCAAACATAAACAGAAACAGGGCTAGGAGAAATAATATGGCGCGTCTTGTGGGAATTGACCTCCCAAATAAACATGTTAATATTGCTTTAACGTACATTTTCGGTCTTGGCCGCTCCAGCGCGGATGAAATTTGCCAAAAAGCAAAGATCGAACCCCGGCGGCTTATCAATGATCTGTCGCAGGAAGAACTTAACACGCTGCGTAATATTATCGAAAGTGATTATAAAGTTGAAGGCCGCTTACGTACCGAAGTAGCGCTGAATATCAAGCGGCTTATGGACATTGGCTGTTACCGCGGGCTTCGGCACCGCAAGGGGCTGCCGCTTCGCGGACAACGGACCCGAACGAATGCCCGTACACGCAAGGGTAAGAAAAAAACCGTTGCCGGCAAAAAGAAATAAGAGGCAGGAGGATTGAGTGGCTGCAAGCAGAGGCACCAAAAAAAAGAAAGAGAAAAAATCGGTATATGAAGGCAAGGTCTTTATTCAGGCAACCTTCAATAATACCATTGTTACCATTACTGACCTGATGGGAAATACTGTTTCCTGGGCAAGTTCCGGTCAGCTTGATTTCAGGGGCGCAAAAAAATCCACGCCCTTTGCGGCCCAAAGCGTTACCGAAACTGCCGCCCAAAAAGCAATGCAGGCCGGGCTAAGGGAAGTTCATGTGTATGTTAAAGGCCCCGGTATTGGCAGGGAATCTGCTATCAGGCAGCTCGGGGTTATGGGAATTACGGTAAAATCCATTAGTGATGTTACCCCCATACCGCACAATGGCTGCAGGCCGAGGAAGACTCGCCGTATTTAGCGGCGAACGGCACAGGCAGAGAGGAGAATTAACATGGCAAGATATACCGGTCCTGTATGTAGGATGTGCAGAACCGAGCAGAAAAAATTGATGCTCAAAGGCGAGCGCTGCAAGAGCGATAAATGCCCCATCAACCGAAAACGTTCTGCCCCCGGCAAGGATCCCAAGGCACGGCCCGGGAAACGATCGGATTATGGAACGCAGCTAAGGGAAAAGCAAAAGCTCAGAAGAATTTACGGAATGCAGGAAAAACAGTTCCGTCTGTTTTTTGAACGGGGTGTACGCATGGCCGGTATTACCGGAGAAAACCTGTTTATTCAACTGGAGCGGAGACTGGATAATGTCGTATACCGCCTTCGGTTCGCCTCATCCCGCAGTCAGGCACGTCAGATTGTTTCACACGGTCATATTCTGGTAAATGGCCGGAAAGTAAATATTCCTTCATATCTCGTCAAAGCCAATGATGAAATCAGTATTGCCGGTAATAGCAGAGGAATGACGCTGATTAAGGACGCGTTGAAGGAATTTGGCAAGTCCGGGGTTATGCCATGGCTTTCTTTGGATCCCGATGCGATGAAGGGTACATTCCTTGCCGCGCCTCAACGCAGTGATATTACCGATCTTGGCGATATCAAGGAACAGATGATCATCGAATTTTATTCGAAATAAGGAGTCCCAATGTCCCGAAAGAACCTTATTAAAGGATTCAAGCGTCCCAAAGGTATTACTTTTGAACACGGTGATCTTACTTCAAGTTACGGAAAGTTTACCGCTAGTCCTTTTGAGTCGGGGTTTGGTACGACCATCGGCAATACCCTGCGCAGAATCCTTCTTTCTTCAATTCAGGGATATGCAATCACGGCTGTTAAGATTACCTCTTTTGATGAAGAAGGTACGGCACATTATATATCAAGCGAATTTGAAACAATTCCCAATATAGTTGAAGATACGCTGGAAGTGATTAATAACCTGAAGCAGGTACGCCTGAGGCTTCCCGACGATGTGGAACAGGAAATTTTATTATATGAATGGTCCGGTAATATGGCAGTAACAAGCGAAATGCTTGAACGGCCGGGACAGGTTGAAGTGAATAACAAGGATCTGAGTATTATGACTCTGATGGATAATGCCAAAATATGTCTTGAAATTCAGATCGATCTTGGCAGGGGATATGTTCCGTCTGAGGTCAATGAGCGTTATGTGGAAGTAATCGGAACAATCCCGCTGGATGCGATTTATTCCCCGGTTAAAAAAGTAAAATTTGCCGTTGAACCTACCCGTGTAGGGCAGCGCAGCGATTATGACAAACTGGTACTTGATATTTGGACTGACGGTACCGTAAAACCCGATGACGTTTTGGCCGAAGCTGCAAAAATCGCAAAGGATCACTTTTCGGTTTTTATTAACTTTGATGAAAACAGCTTTGGTCTTGATGAAGATAATGACGAAGACAGTGAGCGTACGAGAACATTCCTAAGTACTCCGGTGGAGGAACTTGAACTTTCGGTTCGTTCCTCAAATTGTCTTAAAAACGCAGATATAAAAACCATAGGTGATTTGGTTCGCAGAACCGAGGATGATATTAACAAAACACGCAATTTCGGCAAAAAGTCCCTTCAGGAGATTAAAGATAAACTTAATGAATGGGGTTTAAGCCTGGGGATGACGGACATAAAACTTTTGAAGAATGCGGTTCGCATGGTACCCCAAAAGGAAGCGGCAGATGAAACATAGAAGAGGATTTAATCCCCTCAACCGGATGGCGGCACATCGTAAAGCCCTGCATCGCAGCATGGTCACCAGTCTGTTCCGGCATGAGCGGATCAGCACAACGAAGGCAAAGGCGCTTGAGATTCGAAGGACAGCGGAAAAAATGATAACCCGTGCCAAGCTTGATTCGGTTCACAACCGGCGAATTGTTTCTGCCAGATTGTACGATGAAGGCATTGTGGCAAAGCTATTTACCGATATAGCGCCGAGGATGAAAGAACGCAATGGCGGCTATACACGGATTCTCAAGCTCGGTGAACGGAAAGGAGATGCAGCTCAAATGGTGCTTCTGGAACTGGTGGATTACAAGCTGGATGCCGACGGCGCCGAAAAAAAGGCCGGTAAAAAAGAAGCCAAAGCAAAGGAAAAGTCCGAAAAGAAAGACACTAAAGAGAAATAAGGGGAATATAGATGGCGAAAGGGCATAGAGGTAAAGGAATACTGGATTTATTTGCACGCGGGAGGGGAACCTGTCCGGTTTGCGGGGCAAGCGGAATAAAGCTGCTGTACGAACAGGAAGCGGACGGTCAAAAAGTGAAAGTTTGTAAACCCTGTAGAGCGGCAATTAAACACGGAAAAAAAAGTATCCCATCCCAGCCTGCTGCAGTTGCCGAGTGACGAACTTTTAATCTCCAGTATATGAAGGATGAAAAAACCCTTGTTTGGAAAGAAAAAGGCCGTAAAAAGGTATTTGATTGCAGGGTATTTTCAGTCTATGAAAGTTATTGTGTAAGACCCAGAGGTAATAACCCTGACGAATTGCGGACATTCTCCGTTATTGACACTTCGGAATGGGCTATTGTTGTGCCGGTAGCGGGAGATAACTTTGTCATGGTGCGCCAATGGCGTCACAGTTCACAGTCTATATGCCTTGAATTTCCCGGCGGTGTTTTTGAACCAGGTGAAAATCCGGCAGCGGCAGCAGCGCGGGAATTGCTGGAAGAAACCGGTTATAGACCGGGAACAATACGTAAAATCGGTGAGTTCAGTCCCAATCCGGCGATAATGGCAAACAAAGTGCACTTTTTTTTGGCCGAAGATCTGGTTAATACCGGCAGGCAGGAACTTGACCCTGATGAATTCGTGGAAGTGGAACTGGTCAGCATAGAGACTGTCAAAAAAAATATGGGAAAGCCGCCTTTTTCCCATGCCTTAATGGGCAGCGCACTGCTTCTGTATTTGCAATCACAAGACCTCATTTGACGTGACATTCATCAACCCCACTCCCCATCCCTAACTAGATGTTTAAATCTCTGCATGGTATACTTAAAAAATTATTGGAGGAGGCTTACATGGAGCATTTTACCCCGCAAAAAGTGGGAAAGTTCCTGAACCCGGCAAGAATCACCATGATACTGGGCGGTATTTTCCTGGTGATACTGCTGGCAACCAGTGTTTTTATCGTTGACCAAACCGAGGAAGCAGTTATTACCCGTTTTGGCAGGTACATTGGTACAAGGGGGCCTGGTTTGCAGTTCAAGCTGCCCTTTGGCATTGACCGGAACTATACGATAAACGTCAGGACAGTGCAGACCCAGGAGTTTGGATACCGTACTTTACGAGGCGGCAGTTCACCGGCTTATGCTTCACAGACCGGCGAGTCCGTTATGCTTACGGGCGATCTCAACATTGTTGATGTTGAATGGATCATCCAATACCGGGTAGAGGATCCCAGGGCGTGGGTTTTTAATGTTAACGAACGTATCCCCACCATTCGCGATGTGTCACGTTCAGTTATCAATATGCTGGTTGGTGACCGTGCTATCATGAATATTATGGGAATAGAACGCAGTGCCATCGAAGCTGAAGGGATCAGGCTGATGAATGAAACATTCCGGCGTTATGACCTGGGAATAAATGTCATTGCGGTAAGGCTCCAGAATGTGCTCCCTCCGAGTGGTGTGCAGCAGGCTTTCGAGGATGTTAACAGGGCAATGCAGGACAGGGAACGGCTTGTCAACGAAGGGCAGCAGGTGTACAACGAAGAAATTCCCCGAACGAGAGGCGAGGCTGAAAGGCTGGTACAGGTAGCTCAGGGCTATGCAACCGAGCGTGTGAACAGGGCTCGCGGTGATGTTGCCCGTTTCAATGTGGTATTGGATGAATACCAGCGTGCCCCTGCGGTAACAAGGCAGCGTCTTTATTATGAAATGGTTGAGGAAGTATTCAAGGATGAGGAAGGCACGGCACTTATCGACCACAACCTGAGAAATTTCCTGCCCATGCTGAATTTGGGAGGTACCCGGTAATGAAAAAAATAGTTACTACAGCTGTTGTTGTTTTTGTTATTTTTATCGGTCTTTTGGTAGCCGGTCCGTTTTTTGTTATTAACGAAGGCGAACAGGCTGTCGTTGTGCAGATGGGACGGATTGTCAATGAAATTACCGATGCCGGTCTGAAAGTCAAGATTCCCATTATTGACGAAGTAGTCAGGTATCCCAAGAGGATAATGGCATGGGACGGTGAGGCAAGGCTTATGCCCACCGCGGAAAGGCAGTACATCTTTGTCGATGTAACTGCCCGCTGGCGGATTGCCGATCCCACAATGTTTTATATGTCCATTGGCACTGTTAGTCAGGCTTATTCAAAGCTTGCCGAAATTATCGACTCTGAAGTACGTACCGTAGTAGCGGAAAATTTACTGCTGGAGTCGGTGCGGAATTCAAATATTATTATGGAACGTCCCCCGGTTGTCGAGGATTTGGGTTTGAGCGAAGATATTGAGGCTGATATTATTGTACAGCCCGGCTCCGGTCATGAGCCCATTTCACGCGGCCGCTTCGAACTTGCCGATGAAATACTTTCCCGTTCAAGGCGCATGGTTCCGGAATACGGCATTGAGCTTATTGATGTGATAACCCGGCAGATACGGTACTCCGATGAGCTTACCCAAAGCGTCTATGCCCGTATGATTCGGGAACGTAACCAGATTGCCCAGTATTACCGATCGGCCGGCGAAGGCAGTAAAGCGGAGTGGCTGGGCAGGATGGAAAACGAGAAGCGTACCCTGCTTTCTGATGCGTATCGCCAGGCGGAAATAATCCGGGGTGCTGCGGATGCGGAAGCGGCAAGGCTTTATGCCGATGCCTACAACCGCAACCAGTCTTTCTTTAATTTTTGGCGGGCTGTGGAATCGTACCGCAGTACTCTGCCGAATTTTGAGAAAACCCTTTCAACTGACATGGAATATTTCCGCTATCTGTACAACCCGCAATGACGTGTGAGGTAGACGGTCATCCGGCTCTGGGCTTTGACACGGGACTTGATGCCCGTGCCTTTGCCCAGGCGAAATTTTCCCAATCCATCACCGAACCGGGGTATATCGTCAATGTAAAACATACCCTGCTGGATTCGGCACAAGATTCTGTTCAATTATGGAAGGCATCAGGTGTCATTGAATATGCCCGTGATGCATCTGCGGGACAGCCAACAATGATGATATGGGGGCCGCCGTTTGAAGGTGAACGTCTTGATATGCTGCTTAACGGGCCGCAGGATGCAGCGTTATCTGCAATTATCAACTGGATGTATGCGATTCGTATACTGGAAAAATTATCACCGGCAGCATTGTCCGGCGATGCTGTATTCTGGCCCTGTACCGCAATTGTTCAGTCGGAAGCTGTTTTTTTTGCCCCGCCGGGTCTTACCGTGCGCAGGATCAGCACGAATGAAACAACCAGCTTAAGCGGCGGCAAGTGGTATGTTCACCCCGACCTTGACGGTATGAATGCCGCTGTCTTTACCGCATCGGCAATGCTGTACCGTGTTTTTTCCGGTGCGCCCCCTTTCCCTGCAACGGACGAAATAACGCTCCATCAGGATATGCGTGAGAGTAATTTTTTACCTGTCCGCTTTGCCGTTCCCGGACTCAATGATCGGCTTTCCGCATTAATGCAAAGTGCATTAATGCTGCGCTCTCCGGAGCAGTCCGGATCGGGGAAAAGTAAAAATGTTACCGAAGCGCCGTCTCTGAACGATTTTCTTGCTGTTTTACAGCCGGTTGATAACAAATCTCTGTTAATAAGCCCTCTCTCTGATGAAAACCGCATATTAGTTGAAAAAGAAAAATCCAGGTTTTTAAAAGTTACCAAGGCATCGGTCACTACCCGTCGTTTTGTTATGCGTCATGCAACACTTATAATGTGCTGTTTTGCGGCGGTTGCCGGAATTTTTCTTGTTGTTAACAGTTTATCAAGGAGCCGGGCCTCACTTCCGACCACAGCCGGCATGGAGCCGGTTCAGGTTATAGAAAGTTATTACAGTGCAATTGGCGATCTTGACCATGAAATGATGGACGCCTGTGTTATAAAAGGTGTCGGAAGGGATGATATAAACATGGTGACAAACCTGTACGTGATTGGCAAGGTTAGGCAAGCCTACGAGTATACTGTACAGCCGGTTATAATGTCTGCCGCAGAATGGCAGCAAATGGGAGGTGGACCGGTTGAAGCTGAAGTTTTTGGGGTTACGGATTTGGTAATTATGGGAATAGAGGATGGGGAATGGGGAATGGGAGATGGGGATCAACTGCGGTATCGAGTGGAGTATACACTGTGGGTTCCTGCCGTATTTGAAGATTCTGAGGCGCAACCGGGTACACCGCGTTCATATCAGCATTCTGAAGAACTAACCCTCGTTCAGAGAAATGGAAACTGGCGTATCTCGCAAATAAAGAGAAACTAAAATATTTTCGGGATAATAGAGATAGGGGGTACATTATACCTCTTCCCAAAACCCCCATTTGCCTGTACAATAGTACAATATAGAGGAGAAATATATGAGATTAATTACTCGATCTGATTTTGACGGCTTGGCCAGCGGCGCCCTCCTGGAATCCATGGGTCTTGTTGACGAATGGGTATTTGTACATCCAAAAGATATTCAAGACGGGCTTATCGAAGCGACAAAGAACGATATTGTGGTCAATGTCCCCTACATTCCCGGTTGCGGGCTCTGGTTTGATCATCATTCCAGTGAGGAAGAACGGTTGGGAAGCGATATCAGCTTTGAAGGTGTTTCCAAAAAATCACCAAGCTGCGCCCATGTTATTTATGATTATTATGGCGGTGAGGAAAAACTGGGAAAATTCGCCGAAATGATTCATTATGTCGATAAAATGGACTCAGCAGATCTTACCGTAGATGAAATTATGAATCCTACCGGCTGGGTGTTGCTCGGATTTATTACCGATCCCCGTACCGGGCTTGGCAGAATCCGTAATTTTTCCATAAGTAACCTGGACTTAATGAAAAAACTCTCCAAAGAATCTTTTACGAAGCCTATCGAAGAGATCCTCGCGCTCAGCGATGTCAAAGAACGTGTTGATGCCTATTTTGAACAGCATAATCTGTTTATCGAAATGGTAAAAAAACATGCAAAAATCGAAGGAAATGTCATATTTGCCGATATGCGCGGCGTTGAAAAAATACATGCCGGCAACCGCTTCCTGCTATACACAATTTTCCCCGAACAAAACATATCTGTTTGGGTTGTAGACGGCAAGAAAAAGGTAAATACGGTAATTACCGTTGGGTACAGTATTGTCAACAGAACAGCTACAGTCGATGTGGGCAGCTTAATGCTCAAATACGGCGGCGGTGGACACAAGGCGGTAGGCACATGCCAGGTCCCCTATGCGGATACCGATAAAATAATCCGTGATATTATTGATGCAATAAAATAAGGGAACTTCTGTATACCCTAATCTGCCGGGCTTGTTGCAAGGAAGGTATTTAATGAAACTCAAAGTATTGTTTCTGGCTGTTTTTGCAGCCGTGGTTGTCTCTGTGTACGGCGCCCCCTCACAGGAGGTTTCTCCGGGTGCAGGGGCAGTAAGCACAGGACTGCTCTCTCCGCAGGTTTTCCGCCTGGCGCGGAATGCGGTTTTTGAGGTTATTCTGGAAAAACCTGAGGAAGACTCCACGGTGTATGAAAAAGAACTGGACTGGGATATTGTACCTTTTGCCGTCAGGAATGACCGATATTATTCCATCGGAACAGCTTTTGCCATTTCCAATACAGAATTGATTACCGCCTTCCATGTCATTAATTTGGCCTTTGAAAGTATGGTTTTTGATAAATATTTTGTCCGGGATGCACAGAAAAACATCTATGAAGTGGATCAGGTGACCGGAGCTTCAAATGAAATGGACTACCTGATTTTTACCGTCAAGGGAAGAACATTTGACGAGTATTTTGAATTTGAACGGCAATACATTATTGGTGAACCGGTGTTCAGCATAGGAAACGCGTTAGGTGAAGGTATCGTTATACGCAACGGCCTTGTGCTCGGTACCGTTCCGGAAGAGGATTCGGGCCGGTGGAACCTGTTAAAAAGTTCAGCCGACGGAAATCCGGGCAATTCCGGCGGACCTCTGGTAACCCCTGACGGCAAGGTTGTTGCCCTGGTCATCGCACTCAGGGAGAATATGCTGTATTCTGTTCCGGCAGAGGTTATCCTTGATGGCAGCCGTACGGAATTGCCGGTTCGTAACAGATTTCGTTTTGGCCACCTGATACTGGCAAATAACCTGAACAGCGTGTTTGAAACCCAGGTTCCTCTCCCCGATACCTATACTGCGATAAGACAAAAGATCCGTGAAGCATATATCCCCTACTACAATACCGCCATGACGACTCTTTTCGATCAGGCTCCGGAGTACCTTACCGGACCGAATAATGGATTTCTTCTCAACAGTTCGCTGTCATCGATTTTTCCGGAAGTTAGTTTTGTGGACCCGAATGATGATAACTGGAAACTCTCTGATCTTAACAGGAGATCCTACATGCTTGAAGATGACGGGCGGCTGATTCACGCTTCGGTTTCCGGCATGAATTTTTACAAACTTAAGCGGCCCGCCTCTGTTTTGGCGGAAACAGTCAATACCGATCCCAGATATATCATGGACATTATTCTCCAGAACATCCGTGCCGAACGGACACTGTGGGGCAATGACCGGTACAGGATTCTGTCTTTCGGAGATCCGGCTTCTGTCGGATCTTACGAGGATTCTGTCGGAAGAACCTGGATCACCGCCTATTGGCTTATAAGTCATGAAGATGATGTACAAATCATGTTTATCCTCCCCCAGCCAAACGGCCCAACCGTTGTAACCACCAGGCAAAACAGCTCCCTGCTTCAGGATTATGAGTGGGATTTACAAAAAACATGTGATCATTTATATACCGCCTATGATGGTACTTTTGAAGAATGGAGTGATTTTCTCACCCATGAAAGGTTTATTCCGGATATTCTCAAAGATATGCGTTTTGTGTGGAACAGCGAAGAGCGGCAAAATTTTGAATTCAGCAACGGTCCCTATTCCATCAGAGCGAATAATGAAGTGTTTGACTGGGACAGCAAGTCCGAGTTGTTTTTGGCTCCTTCATGGTACCGATACAATAACCAGCTTGAATGGGGGATTCGCAGAATAATCCTGTATGGGGATCAAAGAGGCAGAGAAGCGGTCTTTTTTTACCGGAATGTTCGGCCCGATGCAAGGCTTGGTTCCAACGCCATGGAAAACTGGAATGATATGGCTTTAGAGAAATTTCCCTACGACGGAGCCCCTGTTATCTCAGCCAGGGACAATACCGGATCCATCGGCGCTGTCCTGCAGGCCCGCCGGCCTGATCCCCAGACGGTTTTTTCCCTTTATCTTTCCATGGATGATCCCATAAGCGAGGATGATCTCATGAGCCGCTTCGACGCACTGAAAGAAGGAGTCATCATAGAGCGGTAGGAGCAAGTACCATTACTCTTCTGCCGTAAAAACAGCTTCTCCCCGCGGAATATGAACAGATTTTAAAATAAGTCCGATGGTGTCATTAGGTGTAACATCTTTTCGCAGGGAAATCTGGGTTTCCAGGGCAAGCGCCGGAATTATCATGACCCAGCGGCTGCCTTTTTTCTCCAATGCAACAGCTTCCCAGACTGAGTCCTTTTTGTCAGAAAGGTATACCATGGTCCAATGATTGCGGGAAGCGCGCTCGGCCCTGGTAACAGCCAATGCTGCCGCCTCTCCGGCGTTCATCCGCACCGAGATTTCTTCGGCAGACAGCGGCCCGCCTGATTGTATGTTTTCCGGTGAACCGCCGCGTAAAAAAGCGCGTATTTGCAGATGGGCCAGAAGATCAGTGTAGCGGCGCAGCGGACTCGTTACCTGGGTATATACAGTAAGGCCCAGGCCCCAATGCCGCCCCGGTTTTACCGAAAGAATACGCGGTCTCATGCAGCGGCGGAGCCGATAAGCCCCGGCCAGGCCGGAAAGAATTACATCCGGCATTTCCCCTGTTTCCTGTTCAATGTAAGGGAAGGGCAGGTTTCGCTGCATGGCCCAGTTTCCGGCCCCTTCGCCGGCAAGGAGCATACACTCCCGTACCATGTCGGCAGACCGGTACTGTATCATCGGTTCGATTACCGGCTGCCCGTTATCAATACTGATATGAATTTCCGGCATGTCGATGGTGATCGCGCCCGAAGCGGTACGCCGGATTAAATTATTTTCGGCAAGAGAGTAAATTGCGCGTAACGAATCTCCGAATCGTGCGGATACGTTTTCACCGGCAGCGGCTCCGGCATCAGCAGCGGTGCTCATGTCTGCCATTAACCTGTCAGCTTCTTTGTACGTTAAGCGTATAATTGATACGGTTGAAGGAAAAATTTCCGTTTCACCAATTTCGCCGTTTGTGTTTATACTCATTTTAAATGTCAGCGCCGGTGATAATGCTTTACCGGAATCATAGCCAAGGGCAAATAAGGGCAGGGATTCATCGGCAAGCATCCTGTAACTGCCTTCGGGGAGATACAGTGTCGCGCCACGGTCGCGTGCCTCTCTTTCAGCCGGGCTGTCCGCACCGATCGAAGCTGCCGGATCTGCAATATGGACATATAGTATGCACCCGTTGTCAGCATGTTCGATGGATATGGCATCATCAGGGTCATGGCTCCAGGGGCTGTCAATGGCAAAGGCGGTTAAATGGGTAAGGTCTTGCCTGACCATCTGACCACTAATATCTGTACTTGGTATTTTTGTGGTCAGTTGTTGTGCCGGCAGCAGGGAAATCCCGAAGCGGCTGGGGTGGGGATTAAATTCTTTCGTCCAAATACCGCATTCCAATAACAGGGTATGCGCCTCTTCCGGCGTTTCACCAAGGCCCATGTCCTTCATGGTGCGGCTTTTTGCCGATTTTCCCAGGGCAAGCGCTTCAACATCCTGCATAAAACGCCTGTCATCTGAGGATTCGCCTGTTTTTTCCGGGTCAAGAAGGAGGCTTCGGTTTCTCAGCCGTTCCAGGAACAGCTCCCGCTCTCCGCTTGAGCGCTGTTTTTCTTCGCGCTTTTTTTCTCCGGCTTCAACCTGGTCCTGCGGACAGGGACGGATGGCATTGACGGTTCCGGTAAAATACAGGCCGTCTGTAAGAAGGCAAAAAACAGCCCAGGCCGAAGAAGGGTTGAATTCACCGCAAACAAGTTCTGCAAGCTCTTTTATTGAAACAGCGGAGGTGTCATCGGCAAGCAGCAGTTCCCATGCTTCCCGTACAGCGCCGTCCGGCACTTCAATGGTTTGAAAATGTTTTGAACCAAATGTCTGCACCGGTCCGGGATGGATTATCTCTATATCTTTTTCCCGCACTTTTATTTTTTCGCCGGCAGCGTTTCCGGCAAGCGTAATAACTATTTTATCTGCGGTTATTTCCTGTACGAGCGCCGGTTTATTTTTATACACAGCCAGGGCATGTTCCTGTATCATATTTCTTCATATTCTTGCATATATAGTTTTTTTTTAGTACCATGCCAGACATGATAGTAATGAAATTCGGTGGAAGTTCTGTAGCCGACGCACAGAGAATCCGTCATGTCATCGGAATTGTAAAGACACAACTTGGCCGAAAACCGGTGCTGGTGCTTTCTGCAATGGGAGATACCACCGATTATCTTCTGCAGGCAGGAAGTAACGCTTTGCAAAATGGCGAAGTATCCATTCAGCAAATAGAAAAACTGCACCTTGATACGATAAAAAAACTTAAACTGCCGAATCAGGCGCGTAATGAAATTATATCGCTGATGGAAGAACTTAAACGGCTGCTTTCCGGCATTTCATTAATAAGGGAGCTTACTCCCCGGACAAAGGATTTTCTCGTTTCATTTGGCGAAAGGCTTTCGGTGCGGATTGCAGCCGCTTTCTGCAATTCACAAAATATACCGGCTATTGCCTGTGATGCCTGGGATGTTGGTTTTTTTTCCGATTCGAATTATACCGGTGCTGAACTGATAAAAGAGAGCTGGGATATTATTCCCTCAAAAATTACCCCTTTCGTTAAAAAAGGCATACTGCCCATTGTTACGGGTTTTATTGCCAAAGACAGTAACGGCAGCATTGCAACACTTGGCCGAGGCGGTTCGGATCTAACCGCAACAATGATTGCCGCAGCCTGCAAGGCGGAGGAAGTACAGGTCTGGAAGGATGTTGACGGCATTTTAACCGCCGACCCGCGCATTGTAAATAAAGCGCGTCCCGTGGAATCCGTCAGCTACGATGAGGCATCCGAGCTTGCCTATTTTGGCGCGCAGGTTCTCCACCCAAGGGCAATGCAGCCCTGTATTAAAACAGGAACTCCGGTACTGGTAAAAAATTCGTATAACATCGATGCTCCCGGTACCCGGATAGTCGCGTCAATTGATAAAAAAAGCGTACCGGTACGAGCCATTACCTTCCGCCGCGATGTAACATTAGTTGATATTGTTTCATCCAGGATGCTGGGACAGTACGGTTTTCTGGCTGAGGTTTTCTCCTGTTTTGCCCGGCATTGCATTTCTGTGGACATGGTTGCAACGAGCGAGGTTTCCGTATCGCTCACTCTGGACGCAGCGCAGGATATTACCGCCGTTAAAAAAGAGCTTTCCCGCATTGCCACCATTGATATAAAAACCGGCATGGCGATAGTTACCATTGTCGGAAATGTCAAACGGTCTTCGGAAATTCTTGCCAGAGCTTTCAGAACATGCCAGCTTATTGGCGTAACGGTACAGATGGTTTCTCAGGGAGCAAGCAAAGTAAACATCAGCTTCATTGTCAACGATGCCGAAGCCGTGGAAGTAGTCAAGGCTTTGCATATAGATTTTTTTCAGAGTATGAAGGATTAATCATGAAAATAGCCATTGTGGGTTACGGGAAAATGGGAAAAATGGTCGAACAGACAGCATTGGAGCAGGGGTATTCAATTGCCGCCATTATTGATCCAATACCGCAAGAGTCGTCAAAGCCTCCTTCAGGCGCACCAATGTTCCGCAGTATTGCAGAAGCAGGAGACTTATGCGGTGCAGAAACTGCAATTGAATTTACCCAGCCCGGTACGGCGCTTTCCAACATCAAAGCCCTGGCTGAAAAGAACATCCCTTCGGTTATTGGCACTACCGGCTGGACAGAGCATCTTGACGAAGCGCGGCAGGCAGTGGAACAGGCAGGTGCGGCCCTGATTTGGGCTTCCAATTTTTCGCTGGGAGTGAATGTTTTTAACCGCATTGCCTGGTATGCCGCGCAGCTTATCGATTCTTTTCCCGAATACGATGCCGGGGGCTTTGAATCTCATCACAATAAAAAGCTGGACAGCCCGTCGGGAACAGCAAAAACACTGGTTGATGGTGTGCTGGCGCGGATGAAGCGAAAAAATAAAGCCGTCTGGGATACTCTTGATCGCCGCCCTCAACCGGATGAGCTGCATTTCCCCAGCCTGCGTCTGGGATCGGTGCCTGGCACCCACAGCGTTTTTTTTGACTCCCCGGCTGACACTATTGAAATTACCCATACTGCCCGTAACCGCGAAGGTTTTGCAAGCGGGGCAGTACGCGCGGCTCAGTGGCTGATCACCGGCGAAACAGGAAAGCGTACAGGATTTTTCTCTATTGATGATATGCTGAAGGATATTTTAGGAAGCTAATCCTGCATAACAGGCCTGCGCCGATACCTTGAAAACAAAACGACAAGAGGGTATAGTTAGGCAAGTCTGTATAACCAAGGAGAGCGGCCTGTGAAAAAAAATATACACTTCATCTCTTTCATTGCTGCCATTTATATTCTGTCAGGTTTTTCCTGTACTACAATGTCTCCCGAAGTCTCGTTAGTCCGTTTTTCTGAAAGTACCGCAGCACCTGTTTCACCGCCTGTATCGGGACGTGTTACAGAGTTAGTAATAATCGCTGAATCTACACCTGCATCGCCGCAGGTTACGGGGCAAAATCAGGCATTACAGGCACAATTAGACACAGCCAAAGCAAAAGCTGAAGAAGCCCGTACACGGGCAGATGATTTTGATAGTTCTTTGTATTTTCCCAGTGATTGGGAAGCCGCAGAGGAACAATTTGCCAATGCGGGACAACTTCCGCAAAACAACGAAAATGAAACAAGAAGGGTAATAGAAGCATATACCGCATCAGCAAATTCCTATGATTCCCTGTTCAACCTGACAATCCCCCTGTACGCCCAGGCAAGGGAGGATGAGATCATGGCACTCAGAGAGTTTTTAATTGATCAAGGGATAAGGCAATACTTTCCCGAATATTTAGCTCCCGCAGATGCCACCGCCATTGAGGCCCTAGAGCTATTTGAGGCGGAAGACTACTATGCCGCACGGGAATCTGCCGATGCCGCGCTGCAAAAGTTTAATACTTTAACACTGGCTCATAACGCACTGCTGAAAAAATGGGAAATTGACGCACGGGATTTTATACTCTACGACATGGACAGTTATGAACTTGCCGGGGAGGCCGTCACTGTAGCCATAGAAGCCTATACTACAGGTGATTTTTCAAGTGCATTTGACAACGCCCAAAAAGCTGATTTACATTACGGCATTGTCCTCTCAGCCGGATGGATAGGTTATGCGGAAATACGTTCCTTGCAGGCAGCAAGCGAACGTCAGGCAGCGCTGGACACAAAAACCGAAATAGGGGCCAGGGAGTATTTCGAAATAGCCGATTCGAGCTATACCGTTGCCCGTGAATTATTGGAAGAGCAAAATTTTGAAGAAGCCTCAAAAGTATTTCATTATGCAGAGGCGATGTATGTCATAGCCAGCATGGCATCACTCGAAAAAAAACGGATGGCGGCGGCGGCAATTATTGAAGCTAACGAAAGAATTCTGGAAAGTGATGCAACTGCATTTGAAGCAGATGCCATTATTGAAGGAGGCCGGTGATGATCCACAGATTATACCTCGCAATATTTATTGTATTTATTATTGGCACACCGGTTTCGGCGCGTCCCATGTACGAGACGGAAACGCCGGTGCCTTCGGCATCTGCGATATTTACTCTTTCCGATAATGATATAGCTGATTTGCAAACGAGATCCGAAGAAGAAATTTTCAGTAATATCCGAGGCAACCGGTATCTGCTTGAAAGCATCAGGCTGACAAGGCTTGCGGAAGAAAATTTCAATAATGCCAATTTTGACGCATCTTATAATTATGCGCAGGAGGCGATCTACTATACGAGGCTTTCAGATGCTTTTGTTGCCATAGCCCTGGCCCAATATCGTATAAACAGTATCACTACTGCTTCAAATATTTCCGGCCAACACACCGGAGAAATCAATGAAGCGCAGGTTGTCTATGATGCAAGCCTAAGCGCCTGGGATGATGAAAATTGGGAAGAAGCGATGACTTTAGCGAATAATGCTATCGCATTACTTGCCCATATCCGGACACATAATGAAAGAATCCTGCCGGCAACATACTCGGTAAGAACATGGGCTTTACACGGGGATTCCTTCTGGAATATTGCCGCCCGTCCGTGGGTTTACGGCAACCCACACCAGTGGCGTATCCTGTACAATGCAAACAGATCCAAGTTGCCCAATCCGAATAACCCGAATATTATCACACCTGGTATGGTCATAGACATTCCCAGCATACGGGGCGAAACCCGCGCAGGCGCCTGGGACCCCAATGTTAGTTATCCCGCATTTGAATAAAAAAAAAGGGCTGCCCGGAAACTACTTCTCGGACAGCCCCCTAAACTGATTCTCCAGTTCTAATAAACATCCTTCCAGTTGTTAATATTTGCCGGATCAAACCTGAAAGGAGGGCCAAGAAGGACTTCCGTTCCGCCGTCCGGGGCAAGGGTAATGGCATACTGACCGAGCCTTCCTGCGTTAAATGTGTCGCCGACAGCGCCGGTAATATCGCCGCTGGTAAGGGCGGTAGCCGTGTATGCGCCAAGGTAACCCACATCAATGGGGTTCCACAGGAACATATACGGGCAAGAGCCGTTTTCTATGTATTCTGCCATTTCTGAAGGTAACCCAAGGCCGGTAACATGTACCGTTCCGATAAGACCCTGATCGGATACAACTTTTGCCGCCGCCGCTATGCCAACGGTGGTGGGGGCAATTATTACTTTAAGGTCGGGAAAGCTTGCCAGAAGCGCTTCTGTTTCTGATGTTGATTTGTCGCGGAGGTCGTCACCGTATGCAATTCTCACGAGGGAAAGGTCTGCGTATCTTGGCTGCTGCAGAACTTCCTGCATTACCGCAATCCAGGCATTTTGATTCGATGCCTGGCTCGTAGCGGAAAGAATGGCAAATTCGCCCGAGCCGCCGGCCAGATCAAAAGCCGCTTCCACCAGTGTTTGGCCAATCTGCTGGGTATCCGCCTGGTTAACGTGAGTCATGCGGCTTGCGGGATTAACCGATGAGTCCAGAGAATACACTTTAATTCCCTGTTCCATTGCTCTGGCAAGCGCCGGCTGGAGCGCATCATAATCGTTGCTGACAATACAGATCGATGCTACCCGCTGGTCAATAAGCTGATTGATCATCGTTATCTGGGCCTCTGCTGTCGGCAGTTCCGGCGCCCTTAAGATAGCTTCGAATCCCTGTTCTTCAATGCCGTCTTTGAACCCGCCCATTTGGCGCTCTCCATAGGGGTTGCCGGTGTTCTTAAAGATGATGGCATGCCGTTCCGTTGTTCCTCTTTGTCTGTCACAGCCCATGAAAACGACAGTGACACAGACAAGAGCCATGATGAGTGAAAGCCCTATTACTTTCTTCATATTTTTCCTCCTGAAAATATTTCTACACCAAGCTACGCCGGTGATTTTCCCCTATTTACACGATAATTCATCGCCAGGATTATCCTGGGTATTTTCCATGTGCTTATATCTTAGCATATTTTCAGGCACTCAATACCCCAAAGGGCCGCCAGTTTTTCTATTTTTCCCGCCATATGGCCTATGCCAATGGCGCTGTGATGGGCCGGGCCGGCCTTTGACCAGCGATTTACAAATTGCTTTGCGCCTATGCTGAAGCGGTAGCGGCTATTGGTATTCCCTGTCTGCAAGACCGGACCGGGCACGGATTCTCCCTCGGCACAGAGGAGGAAGGTACCCCCCGGCCCCTGCACTACCGAAAGTATGGTAACAGGGCCATGCTTGACGCTCATCTGGATGGAAAGCCCCTTGCCGGGTTTGCCGTGGTAGACAGGCAAGGGAACCAGGCCTACACTCCCCTCGGCGATGGCAGTATGGGCCGGGCCGTCATGACCCCATAATACCACGTCGTCCCTGAAATCCATGGCATAAAACTCGGCGAAGGAGCCCCCGGCACCCATGGCGTCCAGAATCTTCATGGCGATCACGTTCTTCACCTCACATTCTCCAGCTGTGGGCACATGGTGAGCGGTAAGCAGGGTATTACCCGCGATTACCGATGTTATAATATTTTCATGCTCATTGCCGTCCCAGCCTTCGTAATAGTAGGCCATGGCATCAAGGCGTTTTTTCCCTACCAGGGCATCCAGTGCGCAGGAAGTATGGGCCGCACGGTTAAGCTCCTCCCCGCTGCATTCAGTGGATACGGTAAATTCCTTTTCAAACTGCCTGCGCTTTTCCTGTATTTGCTGCAAACTTATGCTGTCCCTCAGTGCTTTTAACTCGTCAATTTCCAGCAGTTCAAAATGGCTGCCAAAGACTGAGGCAAGGAGGGTTATATCGGTATACACGTCCAGCATGCCGCAGTAGTAATGGCCAAGTATACCTATCCGGCTGTCCCGCAGTACTGCCTTCACTTGTATAGCGCTGCACCAGTCCGAAATTTCCTGCCAGGCTTCCGGGTCATCAAGCCAGCCTGTCACCATGTCATAATCAAGACCGGCTGTGTTAAAAACATTGGCAATTTCCGGCAGTGGGCAGGCTTGGCAATGGGCGAGCCATTCGCCGGTCATTTTTCCCCGGTCACCCAGGGCATTAAATGCCTCATAGTCAATAGCCTCCACAGGCTGGAGGTTGAGTATAATTACCGGGACTTTAAGGTTTTGCGCCACCGGCAGTACCGTATGGGAAAGGGCATAGGTCGATATGTACAGAAATACCGCCTCTACCCGTTTTTCTGCAAAAAGCGCCGCCGCAGCCCTGGCTTTATCAGGATTGTCCACAAGGCCGGCATCAATCACTTCAAGGCCGTTTTTGGAAAGTTTTTCACCGATACTTTTTTGGTAGCCTTTGATCCTGTCTAAAAGCCCGTCAAACTGAGCCCAATAGGTATCAAGTCCTATGCCAAATAAACCTATACAAATTTTTCCCATTCTTCCTCCTGGAAATTGTCTTTTTTTCACCAGGTTATGCCGGTGATTTTTTCCTGTTTATTTGTACATTCATGGCCAATACCGAAAGTATCAGTAAAAGCCCCAGGATTATGAGTATAACCTGTGCTGATACATTCATTAAGCCAAGGCCGTAGTTGAGGAAACCGATAATAAAAACAGCAAGGAGCGGGCCGATAATGCGGCCTGTGCCGCCGGAGGTGCTTACTCCGCCGAGTACGACCATTGCAATTACTTCAAGTTCATAGGAAAGCGCTACATTGGGCCTGGTGCTGCCCATGCGGGATGTAAGAAAAATTGCGCATACCGCACACATCAACCCGGTTAACAGCCCGACAATCATGAAGATACGGCCGGTTTTCACTCCCGAATATTTACAGGCCAGATAGTTGCTCCCCATGCCGTACAGGGTTCTGCCAAATCCGGTTTTGTGGAGTACAATGCCAAAGATAACGGCGGCGGCGGTAAATACCAGGAGGATAAAAGGGAACGGCCCCACATGGCCCCAGGCAAAAAATTCAAACCACTTGGGAAACCCGCCTGACGCCTGATCTTTGAGGATCACATAGGCGGCACCCCGGTATATGGTCATGGTAGCGAGAGTCACTATCATGGCGGGGAGTTCCGGGAATTTAATCAGCAGCAGGCTGTTAATCCCTCCCAGAATCATCCCGATAAACAAAGCAGCGATAATAGCCAGGGGCATGGGGCAGCCTGCATTGTACAGCAGCGCCATTAATACCGACGTTAACGCCACATTGGAAGCTACGGAAATATCAATTTTTCCCAGGATGATCACCATCATCATGGGGAAAACGATAAAAGCCTTATCAAGAAAATTCATCGGCGCATTAAGAAATGTTCCAACATTAAGATACCAGGGGGAAATTATACTGTTAATAACATGCACCAGAATAAAAATAACCGCCAAAAGCCATTCCCACTGAAGGAAAAATATTTTCCAGTTCCAGGGTTTTTCTAAGCTTAATGTCCTGTCCGCCATAGTTCCCCCTATATCGCCCTTTGGCGCAGATTGACCCGGTCATTGTTTCGTTTTATCAGTACATTGGTAATGATTGCCGCAAGGATCACAAAACCCTGAATTGCCTGCTGCCAAAACGGAGACACCCTGATAAGGGGCAGGGCATTGTCCAGTATGCCGAAGAGTATAACGCCCAGTACCAGCCCCATTACTTTGCCTCGTCCGCCTGATACTGCAATACCGCCGAGTACGCAGGAGGCAATCACTTTCATTTCGTAACCGGTGGCGGTATCCCCCTGAGCCGATGCAAACTTTGAAACCCACAACACCCCGGCAAGACCTGCAAGAAACCCCATCAATACATACACGAGGGTAATGATTTGCTTTGATGGAAGGCCTATAATATCAGCAGCTTCGCGGTTGGAGCCTACCGCGTAAATCCGCCTTCCGGTACGGGTATGATTGATAAAATAAAAAAAGACTACAAAAATGACAACCGCGATTGCGATAAGGTTATTGATGCCCAAAACGGAGTTCGTTGTCATGCGCTTAAAGTTGTCGGGCATCTGGAAGGCGCTGACCCATGCGCCGCCCGAAATCATAAATGTCATTCCCCGCATCACGTTCATCATACCCAGGCTGGCAATGATCGGCAGAATCGAAAAACGCGCAACAAGAGTCCCGGTAACAAACCCCACTGCCGCCCCAATCAGCGCACCTTCAAATACGAGGATTACCAGGGGAATTCCCGGATATGCCTTTACGGTAAGGGCTGTTGCCATGCCGGAAAACGCCACGACCGCCCCGATGGAAAGGTCTATGCCCCCGGTGAGCAGTACCATCATCATTCCTACGGAAAGAATCCCCAATATAGCCGTATTGGTAAAAAGATTGTTTAAATTATTCAGGGTAAGGAATGCCGGGTTCCGGACCTGCACGGCAAGACTCACGATAACAATAAAAACCACCAGTCCCAATTCGTGAAACCTGGCAATTTTCAGCAGCTTTTGCCCTGTCACTTTCCCCCCTGTGCCGGATCTGATGTCTGCATGGCTGCTTTGAGTATCATTGTCTGATCCGCGTCTTTGGTGTTAAATGTCCCTGTCACCCTGCCGTAACGCATAACTACGATACGGTCGCTCATGCCAAGCACTTCGGGCATTTCCGAGGAAACCATGATAATCCCATAACCCATTTTTACCAGGTCGTTCATGATCTCGTAAATAGCCGTTTTAGCACCTACGTCAACGCCCTTTGTCGGTTCATCCAGTATTATTAGTTTCATGTCATGGCCCAGAAGTTTGGCAACTATCACTTTTTGCTGGTTTCCCCCCGAAAGGGTGGAAACCCTGTCGTGAACACTCACTGCCTTGACTCCCAGCCTGCCGGCGGTTTCTCCGGCCTGCCTGTTTTCCTCTTTTGTGTCCACCATACCGTAACGGATGAATTTTTCCAGCGCCGGAAGGCTGATGTTTTTCGCAATTTCCCAGCGCAATACCAGCCCCTGTTTCAACCGGTCTTCGGGAAGGAAACCGATGCCGGCGGCAATGGCCTGCGAGGGGTTGACCTGCGGCAGTTTTTTTCCGTCCAGGTACATGCTGCCGGAATCGTAGGAAGCGACTCCGTAAATGGTGTCGCATACCTCAGTGCGGCCTGCGCCCACAAGACCGGTCAGTGCCACAATTTCGCCCTTGCACACGGAAAAGTTTATATCTCTGAAAAAACCAGTCCTGCTTAAGTTTTCAACCCGGAACACCTCTTCGCCCGGCTGTACGTCACGACGGGGAAAAAATTGGACAATTTCACGGCCAACCATGGCCACCACAAGATCATGCTCAACCACATCGGCCATGTTCCATGTTTTGATGTACTTGCCGTCCCTGAATACCGTTACCCTATTGGCAAGGCGGTAAATGTCCTCGAAACGGTGGGATATGAATATGACCGAAACCCCTTTGTCCCGCAGGCCGATGGTTATGCGGTACAGGTCTTCACATTCCTGATTGGACAGAGCCGCCGTAGGTTCGTCCATAATAATGATTTGGGCATTGGCGGAAAGGGCTTTGGCTATTTCCACTATCTGCTGCTGGGCCACCGAAAGGCTGCCCATTTCGGCGCGGCAGTCGAATTGTGCGTCAAGCTGTTTAAGGAGTTTTGCCGCCTCTCTGTTCATGGTTTTCCAGTCGACACGGCCGAACGGCCCGGCGGTTTTTTCATGGCCCATAAAAATATTTTCCGCAACGGTAATGTCGGGAAAACAGGTTACATGCTGATAAATTGCCGCAATCCCCAAAGCCTGGGCGTCCAGGGGGTTTTTGATGCTGACTTTTGTGCCGCTCAAAAAAACATCGCCCGAATCGGGTTGGTATACTCCGGTGATAATTTTTATGAAGGTGGATTTGCCCGCGCCGTTTTCCCCCATGAGCGCATGAATTTCCCCCGGACGTAACTCAAAATGCACATTTTCAAGTGCTTTTACGCCGGGGAAAGTTTTGGAAACATTACGCAGTTCCAGGATATTAAACATCGGGCTGTCATTCATTTATGTATTACAGTTCCTCCGTGACGGGAGCCGTCCCTTCACCGGTGACAATGGTTATGTATTCAATCCACAAGCCGAAGACGCCCAGTTTCCAGTACCTCTCTACTGTTGCAAGTCTGGTAATACCGTTTTCCCGTGCCAACTGTTCCGCCGAGGGGTAACTTCTTTCACCAAACAACCCGAAATAGACAACATTTCTTGCTTCGACCCGCATTTCCATTGCTACATCGCCGCTGCTGTACCAGTTAACATTTCGCGTAAATGACGCGCATCCGGCGAATGTAATCACTACCAGCGCCGGTATTAACAAAATCTTCTTCATGAATAGTACTCCTTAAAATTTGTAGCTTACCGTAAGCATGAATCTGTTGGCAAAACTGGCGCCCGGGATTTCCGCAGCGGTAATAGTGTCTACATTGCTGATTTCCATGGTACGCAGATTAAGGTTAAAAAACTGTCCGATATTAGTTTCAAAACCCGCGCCGATAACCAGATTTTCTATTGGGGCAAAGGTAACGCCAAACTGTAAAATGGGATTTTGCGTGGAACCGCCAACAAGATGATCTCTCCAGCCAATACCGGAGAGGCTCCAAAAAGAATCTTTTGTTTTATGATCAGAGCCGCCGCCCGAAAAACCCAGGTTTTTATATTCAATAAAATCAAGGCTCATGCCGGTATACAGGCCGATTTTTTCGAATTGGTATCGTAAACCCGCATCAATACCGGCACCCACGGTAAACCAGTTTGCACGGGGGAGTACCGGAGCGTCAGAATAAGAAGCGCACTGGGATACGCTGATAAAGTCCAGCGCCAGCCGGGGGCTGAACCGCAATGATGTCCGTCCCCATTCCAGTGTTTTCTGGTAGAATGCGGTAAGGCCCAGGCCAAATCCGCCGCCCTCTTTATGGGGATCCAGGCCCATTAACAGGGAGGTATCTCCCGAATACCTTCTGGCAAACTGCACGGTATAATTCAACTCGGCGGAAGCAACATTGGTATTGTTCCACTCGTACAATGCACCCGCCAGAATTCCCAATTGCGAATCTTTCACATCAGTCATTCTCAGGGTTGGCTCCGCATCGCCCGGGCTGTCGGTAGTGACTTCTATTGCAGGGAACTTAAACCCGATACGCGTCCAGACGGACAGATCGCCTAACGATGTTCCGGCACCCAGGGCAATGCTGATATCTCCTGCGGGGTTACTACGGCTTACCAGGTCGCCGTCATAGGTTGTCCGGTTGAAATTATCTCTGATAATAAAATCAAGGCGGAACCCAAAGTCGGCTATGCCGAAAAGCACTGCCAGATTGTTGTTAAATCCCATTGCCGAGGTTACTTTTATTTTACCTTCGCTGTCTTCGTCCCTGTCGCCAGAACCGGTTATGATGGAACCGCCGTAAAATAAACCCAGATAGTTGCTGCCAAGGGTTTGGCCGTACCCCAGGCTTATCGTGGGGACATTACCGTCATTGAGATAGCCGCCGATGAAAAGGAACTTGCCGATTTCGGGATTAAATACGACCGGATCTATGTAATCGTCCACGTCCGATGTAAACCGCTGCACACTAAAACGGCTTTCCACGCTTTCGGTCAGTACGGCGTTAAAATCCCAGTCTAAAAGAAAGTCACGCGCATTATTGAGGTTTGGTTGAGCCCATGCCGCCGTGCCTGCCGCCAGGGTTACGGCAAGGAATACCACAATTTTCTTCATACAAAACTCCTTAATATAATGTACAATTGACAGTGAACACTTCTCACTTAAATTTACGGATTAGACGTATCCACAATCAGATTGTAGACCTGTGTGGCCGGATAAGTCGTTGTATTATTAGGAACATTTCCGCCGTCCGCAACACCGTCCAGAGAGCCGCGGTTAGACTGCACAAAAATATGCAATTTACCGTGTTCCTTCCAGATGTCGGTGTCAAAGGAGGGTTCCCAGAAGTTCACCGAGAAATCCGTCAGGACGGTTCTTTTCCACTTGTTAGGGCCTTCGGGGCCGTCAATGTTGGCAGTGGAGTACATGACGACGCGCCTTTCATCCAGCGTATTATCTGCGGTCGTCACCGAATCAACGCGGCTGTCCTGATACCGGCATATAAAGAACGCTTCTACAAAGCCGGTGTTATCGTTTTTCCGTACTACCATGCGCGGACGGGAAAGCGGGGAGGTTATTGTTCCGCTGCCTCCAATGTAGGGATTACGAATGGTGTTTTCATTGAATGTCCGGTATGTTACCTGGGTTATTTTCCATTCCCCGCCCGTAGCAGTGCCGGTAGTATGGTAGATAACCCGGTATTGAATGGGGCCAAGATTGGGAGTTCCGGCTTGAGTAGTACTGAAGTAGGTTAAAATATACGGGCGTCCCCCCTCGCCGGTCATATTCGTCTGGTTCATCAGGTTCCTGTTATAGTCAATTGGCCATACCTGTTCCGCCCTTTGAGCGGCATTATTGGTATTAGCCGGACCGGCGGGTACGTTAATTTGCCTGCCGCTCATAGTAGACCAAGTACTCCCCCCGTTATCTGAATACATATAGTACTTGTGCGAGTTGGTTTCGACATTGGGGGTTTCGCGGAATGTCCAGGACAGGTGTATCCTTCCTGTCTCGTCCACAAACATCTGCCAGTACGGGCTGAATGACTGACCGGTTGCATTTTGTAATGTTCCGTCCAACAGCCGGTCGTGCACCCGGTGCCAGGTTTGAGTGACGGTGTCATACCTGTTCAAAACCATATAGCCGGAACCGGAGCCGCCCTGCCGGTACGCAAAGAGCAAATCCCCCGGCTTGACCAGTGAACCGGCCTGCGCATGTTGTATCTTGTAGAATTCCACGTAGGTTACGCTGCTTTCCGCAGCGGCTTGTTGCCCATGAGTCGTTCCTATCATGAGCCGCCGGTGTGAATTCATGGGGAATTCGCCGGGCGCCGCCCCCCGGTAGTAATGCAATTGCCCGTTGTGACGGTTCACAGCCATGTGGAAATAGCCGTCGCCGTCCACAATAAGGCTGATCCCATTATGGGCGTTATTGACAAGTCCGGTAATATCGCTGGTAGTCAATGTAAAGGTAGTTTCGTCCAGACGGCGTTTCCCGAATATGATGGTACCATTATTACTCGTTGAATGGGCAAAATACGCAGTGAACTGCCAGGAAGTACCCGTCGCGGGGTCTGTCCAGGTTGCCATGGAGCTTTGCCGGAATGCTACGCCGTTTACCGAATTGTGGCTTGCTCCCATTCCCGCTGTAATAAGGCGCACAGTGCCGGTTCTTTGTGCGGCTGTAAATGTTGATATGTCAGAATTCAAAGTTGATACCCTTGCGGTTTCATCCCCTTGATTAGTAAGGGTGAGTAACGCTGTTTCCTGGGCTTGAATAGCGGCGTTCAACGCATTGGCAGCCGATTCGGACACCCATGTAAATTCCGCCGCTACATTTGATTCATTCCTGTTGGCAGGAAGGGAAGCTACAGAAAAATGGAGCGCTTTTGCTTCCGCAATTTTCGCCGCCAGGAGGTTTCCCAAGGTTCCCGGCGTTTTGGCATCATTAAAATCTTGTAGTGCTGTTTGCAGCGTCTCTATCGCTGCTTCTACGCCTTCATCAAGGATGGAGGGATCGTCTACCACGGCTTGCGCATGTGCAATGGCATCAACCAATGCATTTGCAACCGTAATGGGTACCCACATTGTGGTATAGATGACATCGCCTTCAGAGGCGGCGGGTACCGCTGATTCTTTCGTCTCTTCCGCAAACTCAATAAGGAATGTAAGGCCGGTTCTGTCGGCGGTATAGGTCCCGGTCCGTTTGGCATTTTCAAAAGTGTCCATCGCCGTTTGCAGCATTGTTTTTGTAGTTTCCACAATTTCTTCGGCTGCCCAGATATTATCCATGATGTTCTGCGCCAGGGTAATGGCGTTATTCAGCGCAGCAGCCGTTTGCGGGGTTACCCACGGCTGACCGAAGGGAATTCCAGTCCCGTTCACGTCAATCTCCGTATTATCGATTAACTCTTGCGCCTCTTCGATAAGGTCTTCCAGCCCGCTTTTGTCAACTGTAGGAGGGCTAATTGTACCGCGGCCGATTCCGGGATCATCGCATGTTCCAAACATAACCAGCAAACCTGCCAGCAGCGCCCATAGTATCCATTTTCCTGTGTTCTTTTTCACTGTACTCTCCTTGTTATATATTACGGTACTGCCGTTCCCACCCTGGTAGGATTGGCGCCTCTGGTTACCAGGCGGATGCCTGACTGGTCATACCCGACAGCGGGCCATAAACCGGTGCGGTTCCAGATTGATGGCCGTTGGGTTCCCCCGCCGGTACCGTTGGCAAAGTTATACCAGTCGCCGCCATGCCCGAGTTTACGTGCTTCGCCGCCGGTGGCGGAGTTCACATAGTCAGTCAGCGGATTGGAGGTGTCTGGAAGACCTTGGTTATTTCCTGCGCTTATCCTATCAAAGCACCATTCAAACGCATTGCCGCTCATGTCATGGATACCCAGTTCGTTGGGAGTTAAAAGCCCCACTGGAATGACCCCTGCGCCGCCGGCTGCGTTCGCAGGATTGGCCGTGTTCCACCATACCCGCGCAAAAGCAGTCATGGCTGCGCGGCTCGCGTCTCCGCTGTTATTGGTGGCGTTTGCCGGCTGACCGGCATAGGCCTTCCGGTAGCCGGTTGTATTGATTCTGGTGTCAAGACCGCCGGCTGCTGAACCGGTAGTGTAAGTCGCCGTTGTGTCTGAATACGCGCCCATAGCTGCCCACTGCCATTCATGCCCGGAGGGCATTCTGAAACCGGTGTTGGTCAAGGTTTGGGTGGCATCGTTTAATACGGTATTTGCAACCGGGCCGCCATTTTGGGCAAAGCCGCTGGGGCGGTTTGACTGGGGAATAGTGGCAACAGTCAGGCTTAACCATCCTGCATCAGTAGTAGGCCAGGCATCATGAGTGGTGTTGTAAATACGGGTTCTTCCCGCCATAGTGCTGAGTTTATTGCTGAAGACAAGGACGTCATACCAGGTCAGGCGTACTGCCGGGAATCTTTCCCGTGGATATGATGCATAAGCCGCAGAATTAGACTGAGAAGAATCATACCTGTCACCGCCCGGCCAGCCCGTACCCATGACCGCTTCCCACTGGCCTACCGTTATTTCGTATTTGGCAATCCTGTAGGGATTGGTGATTCTTGTTTCATAACCTGTTGTATTGAGCGTAGTGGTTCCTGCATACCGTGTAAATCTGCCCGCAGGCACTTCAATAAATACCAGCCCCAGGCCTTCCCTGACAACATAGTCGGTATGCGCGGCAGATAATGTACTGAGCATGGCGACGGCTTCGGCGGCAGTACCGGTTGTGGCGATATTGGCCACAAAGGTTTGGGCGTTGGTTTCCGCAGTGTCGATGGCTTCGGCTGCGGACTGGAGTACCCAGAAATGGCCAAAGTCTATAAACAGGCCGGGGATATTGTTTGTCGCAGGTTCTTGGATAACATTCCTTGTAACAGCACCATCCGCGTATGTTCTCTGACGGTTGCCGACTGTGGCAAGAAGGATTTGTATCTCGGTAACATCCGGCGGCATGGTTCCAATCTCGTCGGCTGTCTCGAAAGCGTCTATTGCCTGGGAAAGAGCGGTCATTTTAGCGGTAATCTCCGCTAAAACAGTGCCGTCAACGACATCTTTCGCATTAGCCAGGGCAATTTCCAGGGCGTCATGCAGGGCTTGGGGGGTAAAATGTTCACCCCGAGGTACCGTAGCGGCGCTTTCAGCTACAAGCGGTACGTTTTCCAATAGATCTTCCGTATCGGCAATTAATTCGCGCAGCAGGCGCCGGTCGGCAAACGAGCCCAATTGAGGGGTAACATTACTAAATTCATTTTTTGCCTCTCCCAGCACTATAATCATGTTTTCCACCTCGGATGTGGCGGTGTTTTTACTGGCGGTTATTGCTTTGGCATCGTCAATTACGTCTTCAAGGGCTGCATAAGCCACAGATGATACCCAGTATTTGTCTTCGTCAACATCGCTGCCGTTAAGGCTTGCTGTAATGCCATCCAAAAGGGCTTCAGCCTCCCCTATCAACTGGGTCAGCCTGGTGTATCCATCGTATTGTCCCGGACTTATGGCAGTAAGAAAGGCAATTTGTCCCATTACCAGCGTGTTAATCATCCCAACCACGGCGTTATGCGGGGCTGCTCCTGTCGCAAACATGAACTCGGCAGTTTCAATGGCTTCTGCCAGTTGATTGTAAATATCTGTGGGAACCCATTCGCCATTCTCGTCAACATCAGAGCCGTCGATGGAACTGGCAACGCCTGCCATCATACTTTTTGCGTCATTAATCGCTGTTTCCAGCAGATCAAACGGGCCTTTCGTCGATGTGGTGGGACCCGCAGGATCGCCGCATCCTGCAAATAAAATGATAAAACACAGGGCAAGTGCCGTGTTTACTGCTGTGAAAGCCGTTTTTATTGTCATTATTTCGCCTCCTTATAATTTAACCGCACACATTGCTATATTTAAAATACTTATTGTAAAAATAATATCACACTATAAGGAAAAATATCAAGTTTTTTTTATTTATTTAAGATTTTTTGTATATTTTACTTATCGTTAGCAAAATGCGAAATATGCAGAAAAACGTATACAACACCTAATTCTTCCCAAACTTTAACGCCTGCTCAATTACCTCAATTACCGAATCCGGGGTTGATGCGCCTGCAGCCAGACCAATGGTTTGGTAAGAAAAAAAATCCGGCGGTATGTCTGCTGCGGTTTCTGCAAGGGTACAGGGTTTACCGGATGTTTGGGCGATATTCAGCAAACGGCGGGTATTGGCGGAATCTCTTCCCCCGGCAATGACAACAGCGTCAACCCTGCCAAGCAGTTCCCGCAGGCTGTCCTGCCGTTCTTTCGTAGCAGCGCAGATGGTTCGTGCTATTTCAAGATCGGGGTACAATGCGGTGATAGCGCCGCCAATGGCCTGGTATTCATCCTCAGAAATGGTAGTCTGCCCGATAAGTGCAGTATTTCGCCGGAAATCATTTCCGTACTGTGCAGCATCACTAGTATATAGTTGTACTGCTGCATTCTGTGCTTCGACAGCGCCGGCAACAACAATGCATATAGGTCTGGCAAGGGGAGGGGAGCTTTTTTGTTTCACGACAGTTGCGTGAATCATGTTGGCATAACCCAGGATACCGGTTATTTCAGCATGGGATTCCTCACCTGCAAGAAAAAGGCAAAACCCGGCATCGGCAAATTCTGCGGCTTTAAGCTGGCTTGCCTTTACTCTGGGACAGGTCGCGTCAATGATGTTTGCACCGCGCCTGCGGAGTTCCGCCTCTGTTTGAGGATTTATGCCGTGAGCCCGAATTATTACGGAAGAACCATGAAGGTCTGCGGGAAGCGAATCTTCACTGAGCTGCGCCGCACCCCGCTGTTTCAGTTCATCAAGCGTTTGGGGGTTGTGGATGAGGGGGCCGAGGGTATAAGTTTTTTTGCAGCGTTCTGTTTCGGCAAAGGCAAGATCAACCGCACGCCTGACCCCCATGCAGAAACCAAGCACTTCAGAGCGAACTACATGAGCCACTTACGCTTTAACAGGCTGTGCGCTTTGCTTCTCCCTGACCCGTTTAAGTCTGCGTTTTTCCCAGAAATTAATAATCCCGGTGGCGATAAAAGTTGTCGTATATACGCCGGATGTCATACCCACGAGCAAGGCAAGTGCAAAATCTTTCATGGAGCCGGTGGTAAAGATAAACAGGGACAGTACCGCAAGCATGGTGGTAACGGTGGTAATAACAGTCCTGTTCAATGTCTCGGTCAGAGAACGGTCAAGAATATTTTCAAAAACATCATCCGGGTACAGGCGGCGGTTTTCCCTAATCCGGTCAAAAACAACAATGGTATTATTGATTGAATAACCGAGTATCGTAAGAATAGCAGCAATAGTGGTGGTATTGAATTCCATTCTGGTCCAGACCACAAATGAAACAATGACAAGGCTGTCAAGTAAAATGCCTAATACCGCCCCTACAGCGTACTGCAGCTTAAACCTGATTGCCGCATAGGCCAGTATTAACAGCAGAGTACAGGCAATGAGAATCCCTACCTGATCGGTAAGGTTTCTGGAAAAACGGGAACCGACATAATCGGAACGGAGTACCACCACATTACCTGCTCCAAAATCCGGGTGATCAAAGGCTTCCAGAACACCGGTGATCCTTTCGGCGGGCCGGTCCCTGATGGTATCTGCCGCTTCGGCAATTTCTTCTGTCATTTCAGATATCATTTCATCTGTATCATCAAATTCCGCTGCATCAGTTAATTCCGCAATCGTTTCTTCCCAGTCAATAACTTCCGCAGTTTCATCGTATTCGGCAATTTCTTCCTGTACAGGAATTTCCTGTTCAGCTTCAGTTTGCTCATCCTGTGTGTCCTGAATACGGATCATAAAATGGCGGTCGGACGGCTGCCCAAGGCTTTGAACCGATGCAGTCTGTCCAAGGGCATCCAATGCTTCGCGGACTGTGGCGATGGGTATTTCTTCGCTCCGGGGATCAAGGTAATGCACCAAATAAGGGATATCCGCATCAAGCCGGGGATCCCGCTGAGAACTCCGTACGAGCCACTGCGAACTGATCTCTGCGGGTACAAGCAGATCAAATTCCAGGCCTTCAAGTTGCTCACTCAAGGCGCCGGTGAGTTCACCGATAGTAGTATATTCACTAAAGAGGAATTGTATGGTTCTTGATTCAATGCCAACACCGGAATGTACTATATACATACCGCTGCGGTCAAAAGAGATGGAGGCATTGCCCCTGCCTGACCATGTAAGGCTGAATGCAGTGGGGGCAAACTGAATTTCCTGAATCAAACCTGCCTGGAAATCCACGCCCAGGTTAAACCCGCTCATTACAAAGAAACCGGCAATGCCGATTATGACAATCAGAGTGGAAAAAACCGCCGTAAAAGTAAACAGTTTTGAAAACCTGATAATTCTTCTCATTACTTGATCCCTCCTGCGGCGGCGGGTACGCCACCAGGAGGCGGCGAGCTTTCAGCCTTAATGCGGGACCATGTTATTGAAAGTTTTTTACTGCGCATAACATCCGTGCCAAAATCGAATATCAGCCGGGAAACAAACAATGCGGTAAATACCGAAGAAAAAACGCCGACGGCAAGGGTTACGGCAAATCCCTGAATGGGGCCGGAACCAAGCTGAGAAAGGAACAAGGCGGCGATAAACGTGGTAATATTTGAGTCCATAATTGCCCAAAATGCCTTGTCAAAACCATTTTCAATTGCGGCTTTTCTGCCTTTGCCAAGGCGCAGTTCCTCTTTTATACGCTCAAAAATGATCACGCTGGCATCTACTGCCATACCGATTGTAAGGATGAAACCTGCGATACTCGGTAATGTCAGGGTAAAATTAAATGCGGAAAGAATGCTGAACATAAAGTAAAAATTGAGGATTTGGGCAAAAACAGCGTTAATCCCCGCAATTCGGTAATATCCCAGCATAAAGATCAGGACGGCAATGATGCCGCCAATCAGTGCGTATAACCCTTCCATTATGGTATCTTCGCCCATTGAAGCGCCTATGCTCTGCTGGCTTACCACTTCAAGTTCAACGGGCAGCGCCGCAGTACGCAGCATCAGGGCAATATTGTTTGCTTCTTCCAGGCCAAACCCGGTAAGGCGTACAGAATCGCGGATTGCAGTCTGGATGGTTGCCTGGGATCTTACCCGCCCGTCAAGGACAATAGCCATGAGCCTTCCCACATTGGCAGATGTAAGCCGGTGAAATATTTCCCCGCCTTCAAAGTCCAGCATAAAGGTAACTTCCGGCCTGCCGTCCAGGTTGTTCCGTTCCACAATGGCGCTGCGGATATGGTTTCCGTCCAGGCCGACTTCGCTTTTTAACGCTGTATAACGGAGACTGCCGTCCGGATTTCGGTCATGTTCATCCAGGCCGTAACGGTCCTTCACATATACACCCAGCACCATTACATCAGCCGGTACAATAGAGGGGTTAATGAGGTTTCCCTCATCATCGAAAGTGGTTGCTGGGTTGGCGCGGTAATAATTGTTAAAAACATCAGTGGCTTCGGTGTCAACTATATGAAAGGCGAGACTGCCCTTGCCCATGATTATATCGTTAATGCGTTCGGGGTCTGCGCTGCCGGGGATTTCAACATAAATTTGATCGGAACCCTGCTGTCGGATAACCGGCTCGGTAAGTCCGAAACGGTCAATTCGGCTGTTCAGAACATCCAGTGCACGGTTAACCGCATCGGAACGGTCTTCTTCGGTCAGAGATCGGTCAAGCCTTTCCTGTAAGGCATCCATGTCCGCCTGTAGTACAATGCTTAACCCCCCGGAAAGATCCAGCCCGAGCTGCACTGCATTTCTTTGCAGATCTTTCAGGGCAAGGATATCTTCCCGGTGCCTGGTCTCGATAGCATCAAGCGCTTCTCTCCTGCTTGGAAAAGCGGCAAGAACGGTATAGGCATCCCATTTTTCAGGGGCAGGCTCCCTATTTTCTCTGTAAAGGTTCCTTGCCTGCCTGATCATGAACGAAAGATCCTCGGGAACATCCCCGCTCTCCGCAGCCAGTGATAGCAGCCGCTGAAAATCCGCCTGGGCGCTTCGGGATGCGTACGTTCTGATTTGTTCGCGGGATTCAAGCGCACGCTCCTGTTGATCTCTGGGAGTCATAAAATACCAGCGGATGCTGGGCAGAAGGAACACAAAACAAACTGCCATAATTCCCAAAACTAAGGCAAACCGATATCGTTTTTTCATAACGCTGCTCCGGGGGTGGTATTACACAATCTATTTATCTTCACTCTCATCTTCGGATGAATCTATAGTGTGCTTGTCTTCTTTTGCCGCAACAACAATTGAGGCAATTGCACTGCGGTTAAATTCTATTTTTGTATCTTCATCGACCTTGACAATGACGGTTTGATCCCTCACGGTCTGGATGGTTCCGTTAATCCCTCCGATTGTGACAATACGGTCGCCTTTTTTTAATGTAGAGAGCATTTTCTGGGTTTCTTTCTGCTTCTTGTTTTGGGGCCTGATTATTAAAAAGTAGAAAATTGCGATTATCGCAATAAAAGGGAGAAAAGTCATAAAACCGCCAAGCGGTCCACTTGGGGCCTGCTCTCCATTCGCCTGCAACAGGTAAAAAACGACTGAATTCATAGGTGTTTCCTTGTAGAATATATTTGGTGATTTCCCCAAACAGGGAGATCATCCTGATATATCAGGTTAGCATGGAAAGAAAAAGAAATTCAAGTAGCAGGATGCCTGAAGCCGTAGTACATTTCGAAGGCGGTTAATTACCGCCAAATTAACCAGACGAAAACGGCGGAAGCAGCAACTGATATGAATGTAAACGGCAGGGCAACGGTAAGCCATTGGCTGAAATTTATGGGATCGTTGTGTTTCCGCAGAATACCCAGCGAAACCACATTTGCCGAAGCGCCAAAAGGAGTAAGGTTCCCCCCCATACAGGAGCCAATGAGCAGTGCAAACATATACAGTTCCGGCCGCAGACCAAGTTCGCTGCTTAATGATGCAGCAACCGGCAGCATGGCAATTATATACGGCACATTATCGACAAAACCGGAAATAAAAACAGAAACCAGCGTGATCAATATAAATCCAAACAGTACATTATTTCCGATAAGCTGTAATAAAACACCCGCAAAATCATCCAGGATACCCGATGTTTCGACTGCTCCAATTACCAAAAAAATGCCCGCCAGAAAAAAAACTGTATCCCAATCAAGTTCTTTTAGCATTTTAAATGACTTTGCTGTTCCTTCTTTACGTATCAGCCAGTACCAAAAGAAGCCCAATACAGCCAGAGCTGCAACGAAAAAACCGGAAGCAACTGTAAGCCCGTTAAAAATAAATGTTAATATGGCAAGTCCAATTATTTTAATTATCAGTAAAATAGCAGGAAATGAGGAAATGATAACATCCTTTTCAATTGTTACTTTTTCTTTACCGGTTTTTGAAAAGAAGCGGTATAAAAACAAGACCCCGGCAATCATGCCAATTTGGACTGCAAAGAAGATTGACGGCCTTCCGTTGAAAAAGAAAAAGTCATTAAAAGTATATCCTGCATAACTGGCAAATATCATTGATGGCGGATCCCCGACAAGCGTTGCCGTACCCTGAAGGTTTGACATTATCGCAAGGCCGACTATGAACATTCTGGGCTTAATGTTTAGTTTCCGGCAAAGTGCAAGGGCAACAGGAGCCATGACCAGGACAGTGGCTACATTTTCAACAAAAGCCGAGATGATACCCGTCATAACCAGGATCGCTACTATTGCAATTCCTGAATTGGGCGATTTAATCACGATAATATCTGCCAGGACAGCGGGGACCCGCGAATAGATAAATAGCTCTGCCAGCAAAAGGGCCCCAATAAATATTAATAGAACAGTGGGGTTTATAAACCCCAATGCTTCATGCGGGCTGAGTGCTCCCAATATCAGCATTAATGCCGCCGCGCTCAGGGCAGCCCAGGATTTCCGGTTGGGGAAAGCGATAATAAACCCATACATCACCACTGTAATCGCAAGTACAATCCATTTCATTCATTTAAAATATCAAGAAACCGTGATACTTCCAAGCTGCACTTGTCTCACAAATTATATTTCGTCGCGGTTTACAATCACCCTGCTGATCAATCCATATTGTACCGCTTCCTGTGCGCTCATCCAGTAGTCGCGGTCAGTGTCTTTTTCGACCTGGGCGGCGGGGATACCTGTTTCTACGGCTATGAGGCTGTTTATTTTTTCCCGCAGTTTTTCCAGTTCTTTGGCGTGGATTTCAATATCAGTAGCGACACCGCGTATACCGGAAAGCGGCTGGTGAATGAGATAATGGCTGTTGGGCAGGCCAATCCGCCGTTCCTTGGGAGCGGCAAGCTGGATGATTGCTGCGGCGCTGGCTACCAAACCCATACCTACGGTCCACACCGGCGGTTTGATAAAACGGATCATGTCGAATATGGCATACCCCGCATCGGCATCACCGCCGGGCGAATCAATGAAAATCCGTACGGGCTCGTCGCCCGTTGCTTCCATCAGCAAAAGCTGGCGAATGGTTTTTTCGGCAAGGCCTTTGCGAATCTCGCCTGAAAGCAGGATGGTTCGTGTTTTAAGCATCTTTCCGGCAAGCAGTTCCTGCCAGCTTTCAATTTTATCTTCTTCAAATTCGTCATCGTCGGTATCTTCATGAAAAAATCGCATTGCTGCCTCCGTTGCCTGTTAATAATATATTATATTAAATGATTAGGGACAGTGATAACAAGAGGGCATAAGACTCACAAACCCCATTGTTCGCTACATTACTGGTTAAACCAGCAATGTATGCCCTCCTAATGCACACTTATGCGGGGCCTGTCAGCGACCAAGCGCACCGCGGGGCGGCGGGACGGCAAAACATTCGCCGGATTCTCTGCTGGAGAAGACGAGCGAGAAAAATCAAAAATTGCATACAGTAAATACTGCCCGGTACACAAAGCATGAGTACAACACAAGCTTACACACTTCCTGAAAACATGAAGGATAATACATACCGGGCAGTGGCTTCGCAAGCAGATTCCCCGGCATGTTTTGCAGGCACGCTGCCCCGCCCGCCGCCGGTTTGTTACCAGGCAGATACATGAGGCAATACGCTACGGCATCACAACGCGGTGGCTGGACTTTTTCCCCTGCTTGTCCCATCATACATGTATACAATTGCACAGGAGGGAAATATGGCGGGGATTATAAAGTTTACCGGTTCTGACATTGCAATAGCACAGGCGGTATACCCGGAACATACGCTCCCTATTGATGAAATTGCCAAAAAAGCGGGCATCCCTGATGAATACATCGAACACTATGGAAAATACAAGGCAAAAGTTGACTGCAACTTCTTGCTGAAAAATAAAGACAAACCAGACGGCAAGTTAATCCTGGTAACGGCAATTACCCCCACTCCGGCAGGCGAAGGCAAGACAACCACAACAGTGGGCGTTTCCGACGGGCTTGCAAAAATAGGCAAGAACGTGCTTGTTGCCCTGCGGGAACCTTCGTTAGGGCCTGTTTTCGGAGTAAAAGGCGGTGCGGCGGGCGGCGGATGGGCGCAGCTTATCCCTATGGAAGACCTTAACCTGCACTTTACCGGTGATTTTCACGCTATCGGCGCGGCAAACAATTTGCTTGCCGCCATTATTGACAATCATATATTTCAGGGGAACAGTCTGGGCATCGACCCCCGTAAAATTTCCTGGCGAAGATGCGTTGACATGAATGACCGCCAACTCCGTTTTGTCATTGACGGCCTGGGCGGCAAGGCAAACGGTATCCCCCGCGAAGACGGCTACGACATTACCGTAGCATCGGAAATCATGGCAATCCTCTGCCTGGCATCCGATATTAACGACCTGAAACTCCGGCTGGGGCGGATCATCATTGGCTATACCTACGGAAAACAGTCGGACGGCAGTGAAAAGCCGGTTACCGCAGCGCAGCTTAAAGCCCAGGGGGCCATGGCAGCATTGTTGAAAGATGCCCTCAAACCAAATCTGATACAAACCCTTGAAGGTACGCCGGCATTTGTTCACGGCGGCCCATTTGCCAATATTGCCCACGGCTGTAACTCGATCATGGCGACAAAAATGGCCCTTAAGTGCGCGGATTATGTTGTTACCGAAGCCGGCTTCGGCGCGGATTTAGGTGCGGAAAAATTTCTTGATATAAAATGCCGCTTTGGGGGGATCAAACCGTCGGCGGTTATCATTGTTACCACCGTCCGTGCTCTCAAGTCACACGGCGGCGTAAAAAAAACCGATCTTGAAAAGGAAAACCTTGCCGCTCTGGAAGCGGGACTGCCGAATCTGCTGCAGCATGTCGAAAACATCACTCAGGTGTATAAACTCCCGGCGGTAGTGGCCGTCAATGCCTTCCCCAAAGATACGAAAGCTGAACTTGATCTTGTTGAAAAAAAATGCCGGGAGCTGGGCGTTAATGCGGCGCTTTCCGAAGTGTGGGCAAAAGGCGGCGAAGGCGGCATAAAAGTTGCCGAAGAAGTGGTGAAGCTCTGCGAACAGCCCAACAACTTTGAATATGCCTACGATCTTAATCTTTCAGTCAGGGAAAAAATTGAAGCCATCGCACGGAAAATCTACCGCGCAGACGGCGTTTCTATTCTTCCCGCCGCTCAAAAGCAAATTGAACAGCTTGAAAAATTTGGCCTGGATAAAGTCCCTGTCTGTATGGCAAAAACCCAGTACAGTTTCTCCGATGACCCCTTGCTTATGGGTGCGCCGAAAGGCTGGACGCTGACTGTGCGGAACATAAAAATCTCGGCAGGCGCGGGTTTTATCGTGGCTCTTACCGGCGAAATAATGACCATGCCCGGTCTGCCTCCAACTCCCGCCGCAGAAAAAATCGACGTGGACAATACCGGCAGGATTTCGGGGTTGTTTTAAAGGCTATTAAATTCCTGATCCATAAATTACCGCCGGAGAAAAACCTCTTGACAATAACCTCAAAAATTCGCATTGTACGTAGTAGAGCAAATACTTGCTAAAAACTGATGATTAAGGGCGGCATTGATGTGCCGTCGCCGGGCGGAGCGGCGCATTTTTGTGTGTCATGTCAATGATACGAGCCCACAAGGGAGGCTGGAAGAAACAGGTTGAAAGGAAGCGATGTGGTCGTCACAGGGATTTCTAAATCCTTTGACAGCTTTATGGCGCTCAATAATGTGAGCATTGAGATAAAAAAGGGAGAATTTTTTTCCCTGTTGGGGCCTTCCGGCTGCGGAAAAACTACCCTTCTCCGAATTTTGGCCGGGTTTGAGCATCCCGACAGCGGATCGGTCACCTTTGACGGACATGATGTACTTCATGTGCCGCCGGAAAGACGGCAGGCCAATACCGTGTTTCAAAACTACGCCCTGTTTCCCCATCTTACGGTATTCGAAAACATTGCCTTTTCAAAGCGGCTTAAAAACACGGCAAAGAGCGATATTGAAAATAAAGTGGATGAGTACATCCACCTGGTACAACTGGAAGGCCATGCACATAAAAAGCCCAACCAGCTTTCCGGCGGGCAAAAACAACGGGTAGCCATTGCCCGCGCCCTGATAAACGAACCAAGCGTACTGCTGCTTGATGAGCCGTTGTCCGCACTGGACGCAAAACTCCGCCACCACATGCTTATCGAACTGGACGAAATCCACGATAAAACCGGCGTTACTTTTATCTATGTTACCCATGACCAGCAGGAAGCCCTTTCAGTATCCGACAGACTGGCGGTGATGGATCAAGGCAATGTACTGCAAGTTGGCACCCCCCACGACATTTACGAGAGCCCTGCTACTGATTTTGTGGCGCGTTTTATCGGTGAGACAAATCTTTTTGACGCTGCGGTGATTAGCGTAGAAAAGATGAACCGTGACTGGGAAGAATATATGGCGGAACTCGATGTTCCGGAACTGGGACGGATAAAAGTTACCACCGTAGACAAGGTACAGACCGGTCAGACGGTAAGCTTTACCATACGGCCGGAAAAAATTGTTATAACCAAGGAGCGGCCCACAACGAAGCGAGAGATCAACCTTTTCCAGGGAATGGTAGACGAGCCGATTTATTCCGGTTTCCAGACAAAGTTTTATGTCAAGGTGATGGACAATCTCATTATCAGGGTGATAAAACAGCATGCCAATTATTCGGACGAAGGTCCTGATATTCGATGGAAAGACTCGGTCTTTCTTTCCTGGAGTGCCGACGACGGCTACATTGTCGAGGTAAAGAATTGAACCCGCTGAATAAAGCCGGTGAAGGCCTGGAACTTGCACATAAGCGCAGTGCGTTAAAGCGCGGACGCAACCTTGGACCCCTGTATTCCGGCCCCATGACACTATGGTTTACCCTGTTCTTCCTCGCTCCCATTGTTATCATCATTGCGTATAGTTTTCTGAGAAGAGGGTTATACGGCGGAGTAGTGCCGGAATTTTCACTTGACGCATACCGTTATTTAAGTGACAGTGTATTTTTAAGAATTACATTTCGTACTCTCATTACGGCTGTCATATCAACCATAATAACCATTTTAATTGCTCTGCCCTGCGGGTACTTCATGGCCAGAAGTAAATACCAGACATATCTCCTGCTTTTAATCATTATTCCGTTTTGGACAAACTTTTTGATAAGGGTGTTTGCCTGGATGAACATTTTGGGAAATAACGGTTTTGTAAACGAATTTTTGCTTCGCATTGGTTTTTTGGCCCAGCCCGTTCAATTTCTCTACAACCAAAATGCCGTTGTGCTTGTACTGGTGTATATGTACCTGCCCTACGCTATACTGCCCTTATTTTCAAGTATTGACAAATTTGATTTCTCCCTGCTGGAAGCGGCCCGCGATTTGGGAGCAAGCAAGTTTACCTCTCTTGTAAAAATACTGCTTCCCAATGTACGCGGCGGTATATTAACGGCGGTGTTGTTTACGTTTATTCCGATTTTTGGAGCGTATGCAGTGCCGCTTCTCGTTGGCGGCAGGGATTCCTACATGCTGGGCAATATCATCGCCGATCAGCTTACGAAGTCACGTAACTGGCCCCGTGCTGCGGCAATTTCAATGGTACTAACGATGGTGACAACTGCGGGAGTTTTGATAACAATGAATATACAGCGGAAAGATACTTCGCGGCAGATCGAGGGGAAAAAAGTATGAGCTTCGCTGTCATAGTCCGCAATGCAATCACCTCTTTTATGCCCGTTAAACAGGGAGAAGATGCCCGCCACGCCAGACGAGCATTCAGGCGGCATGTTTCTTTTTCCCGTGTTGTCTTTATCATCACCATTATATTTCTTTTTCTGCCTCTTCTGGTACTTGTCATGTATTCGTTTAACGATTCTGCGGGGATGAACTGGACCGGTTTTTCCATGCGCTGGTACCGGCGGCTGTTTACGTCACGGGAATTGTGGCGGGCTTTGTCCAACAGCGTTATAGTAGCCGTTTCTTCCGCTGTTACTGCGACAGTAATCGGCACCATAGGCGCGATTGGAGTAAACTGGTACCGGTTTAAACTGCGTTCCTATGTGCAGACCATTTCTTTTATGCCTATGGTACTGCCGGAAATAATTATCGGAGTATCGCTTTCGATTTTTTTTGCGGGTATAGGAATACCTCTGGGGCTGTTTACCATTTATCTCGCCCATACAACATTTAACCTTCCGTTTGTTTTCCTGATGGTTATGGCCAGGCTGGACGAGTTTGATTTTTCCATTATTGAAGCAGCCCATGACCTGGGTGCAAGTGAAAGGCAAACGCTGTTCAAGGTAATACTGCCGATCTGCATGCCCGGTATTTTATCCGGTTTTTTAACTGCCATCACCCTGTCTCTGGAAGATTTTGTCATTACGTTTTTCGTCGCGGGGCCGGGATCCTCAACGCTGCCGATATTTATCTATTCGGCCATAACCCGCCGGGGCGGCATTACTCCCATTATCAGTGCCCTCTCGGTAGTAATGATTTTTGGAACAGTAATACTGTGTATTGCATTAAGGAATTTTCTGAAATTTATAGCAGTAAAAAAATAATTTCATTTTTATTTAGGGAATTTGTGCGGGTTTCTGTAAGCCCCTCAAAAATATATTTTAGGAGGAAGATATGAAAAGGAACATTGTCTTCATGGTTTTAGCGGCGCTCATAGCGCCGGTAATGGTCTCTTGCGGCGGTCCCAGGCTGAAAATTTACAACTGGACGTATTATACGCCGGACTCGGTTATTGAAAAATTCGAACAGGAGTTTAATGTCAGGGTAATTTACGATGAATTTGCCTCAAATGAGGATATGTTTGCCAAGCTCAAATCCGGGGGCAGCGGCTACGACATCGTTTTCCCGTCAGGTGATTATGTACCAATTATGATCCGCGAAGGAATGCTTGCGGAAATCGATCATTCAAAAATGTCCAATTTGGGAAATGTTGACCCGGAAATACGGCAAAAGGCGATCTACGATCCGAATATGAATTATTCGGTACCTTACTATTATGGCGCTGCGGGCATAACGGTAAATACAGCAATGGTTCCCGATTTCGACAGAAGCTGGTCGATTTTCAGCCGTGAGGATCTCGGTAGCCGTATGACATTGCTCGATGATATCCGGGAAGTGTTTGGCGGTGCTCTTACCCACCTGGGTTTTTCGGTAAATGCCACAAACGAGGCCGAGATCATTACAGCCAGAAATCTCATCAATAACTTATGGAAACCGAATATTGTTAAATTTGATGCAGAGTCATTCGGCAAAGGTTATGCCAACGGTGACTTTTGGGTAGTGCATGGTTTTGCCGAAGTTGTCTTTGAAGAAATTGCCGACAATCCCCAGATGTTAAGTGATACTGTTTTCTTTATCCCGGATGAAGGCGGTCCGGCTTTTATTGACAATATGGTCATACTCAGAGGATCGAGAAACATTGATCTGGCCCACCAATTTATTGACTTTATCCACCGGCCTGATATATACGCAGAATTTGTTGACACATTTAATTTTCCCGCCACGGCGAATGTCCCCGCCCGCCGGCTTGTTACCAGTGAACCGCTGTACACCGTTGAAGACCTGGTAAACACAGAACTGGTTTATGATGTTGACGATGCGCTGGAATACTACACCGAAGCCTGGTTTAATACAATTAGAATAGACTAATCATCCAGTCCTGTAGGCAATTGAGGCAGGAATGCTACTTCCTGCCTTCTGCCTTCCGTACCCGCGGAATAGCATAATGGAATTTAATTACTATTCCTGCGTGCAATGGGTTGATATACTAATTTATGCTTAAAGAAACTATCAATCAATTTGCCATTGATGCGGAATTAACAGGGTTAAAGCCTTTTGGCAACGGCCATATCAATGATACCTATCAATCTGAATGGGAAAAGGCCGGCGTTATATCCCGGTATCTTCATCAGCGGATCAATGATCGGATTTTCCGCCGGCCCGATCATGTGATGGAAAATATCCGGCGGGTAACAAATCACATCAGGGAAAAAATAAACCGGACCGGGTTTGGAGACAAAAACCTCTGTACATTAACGATAATTCCTTCCCGTGACGGTAAACTTTGGGTTCGGGACAGCGAAGGGGGCTGGTGGCGCACTTATCATTTTATCGAAAACAGCCATGCACCCGAGCAAATTACTTCTGCGGACGATGCACGTATTTTGGGAAACAGCATTGCACATTTTCAAAGCCTGCTTTTGGACCTGGGCAGCCCCCGCCTGCATGAGACCATTCCCGATTTTCACAACATGGAAATCCGTTACCGGCAGTTTCACCATGCCATTTCTGAAGATACCCATAACCGGGTTAAAAACGTAAATACTGAAATAGCTTTTATGCTGGAAAATGAAGAGAGGGGTTCTGTATTGATACGTTCTTTGAGGGACGGAACCATTCCCGAACGGATTTGCCATAATGATGCCAAAATAAATAATATCCTTATTGATAATACCGGTTCTCATGTCCTTTGTGTAATTGATCTTGATACGGTTATGCCGGGTACGGTTCTTTTTGATCTGGGGGATCTAATCAGAACGGTTGCCAACAGGGCAAAAGAAGATGAGCAGGATCTTTCAAAAGTTGAATTTGACTTAACGTATTTTGAGGCTCTTTTGGATGGATATTTATCCGGAGCTTGTGATTTCTTAATTTCTGCCGAACGTGCCTTGATCTGCGAAGCAGGCAGAAATATCACTCAAATTATGGGCCTGCGTTTTCTTACGGATTATCTTGAAGGGGATCATTATTACCGTACGAGCCGTCCGGATCATAATCTTGATCGCTGCCGAACGCAAATTGCCCTTATTCAATCAATGGATTCAAAGCGGGAAGACGTACAGGTAATTGCCCGTAAGTTCAAATCATAAATCCAGTGTTTCCAGGACATCCTGCAGGGAAATGCTTTTTTTTCGGGCAATTCCGGCAATGTCTTCATACTCAGGCTTTGTTTTCTTCACCCCGTACCCGAAAGATGTTTTTACTTTTACCGATCCAAACTTTGTCTGAACTTCTGTTTGCTCTTTTTGCAATGCGTACCGCCTGCTTGTATACTCACGTATTCCAAGCGTGCTTGTGTGCCTGAAAATCAGCGATACCATTTTCTCTTTGTCACCGGCCAGGCACATGCAAACAAAACTTAATCCCATGCGGCCTTTCTTCATGCCTATCGGAATTGTATATACATCAAGCGCACCTTCGTCCAATAAAAGCTGTTGTGCAAATGCTACGGATTCGGGCGTCATGTCATCAAGATTGCATACGAGCTCCATAACTTCATCGCAGACAGTACCGGTTTCACCCAAAAAAGCACGAACACAGTTTGCTTTTTCAAAATTCTTTTTACCCATACCGTACCCGATTTGAGAAACCGAAATCTGCGGCATTGTACGGAATTCTTTCACAAAATGCTTCAGTATTGCCGCACCTGTTGGCGTACATAGCTCGCCAATTGATTGATCGTTATAAACGGGGACATTCCGCAATATAAATGCGGCAGCAGGTGCCGGAACAGGTAAAACCCCATGAGCGCAACGGACATGGCCGCTGCCGGTATTAACCGGAGAAGATATAATCACATCCGGTGCAAGATATTCCATCAGCATACAAACGCCGACAATATCCGCAACCGCGTCCATTTCTCCCACTTCATGAAAATGAATTTGATGTACCGGTACGCCGTGAACATGGCTTTCCGCTTCAGCTATAAGCTTGTATATGGCAATAGCATTATTTTTTACTGTTTCACCGACATGTAAATGACCAATCAAATGTTCAATGTCATGAAAACTGCCGTGATTATGCTCATGATCATGCGCATGATCATGACTATGCATGCCTGCATGTTCTTCCTGCCCGTTAATTTTTACCGAAACGTGCGTTCCTTTTATGCCGCATTTTATGGATGATTCAGCGGTGACTTTTACACCTGGTATACCTGCACTGTTCAGCTGCTGTAAAAAATCACCGGGGTTTTCATGCAGCTCCAGCAGCGCCGCAAGTAACATATCGCCCGCTGCACCCATGGTACATTCAAAATAAAGCGTTTTCATGCTGTTTTCCCTTTGATGTTATTGTCTGATGGTTTATCATGCTTGCCAAAAAACCGGCGCCAAAACCGTTGTCAATATTTACAACGCATACACCGCTTGCACAGGAATTAAGCATGGTAAGCAATGCCGATAATCCGTTAAACGAAGCTCCGTAACCAACACTTGTCGGAACGCCGATAACCGGGCAGTCGGCAAGACCGCCGATTACACTGGCAAGTGCGCCTTCCATTCCGGCAATTGCAATGATCACCTGTGCTGCCATAATATCATCAAGCCGGGCAAGAAGCCGGTGCAGCCCTGCAACGCCGACATCGTATAAACGGGTTACGGAGTTACCCAGAGCTTCTGCCGTAATTGCCGCTTCTTCCGCAACCGGCATATCGCTCGTGCCGCCGGTTGCGATGACAATTGTTCCGATGCCGTCAGGTTCGGGCATTTCTCCGATTATGCCGATCCGCGCTGTCTTGTGGTATTGCAGCGGTATATTTTTCCCGATTTCCCCCGCGGCCTCTTCCGATAACCTGGTTACCAAAATTAAACGCTGTCCCCTGCCGCGCATTGCGTTTATAATTCCCGTTATTTGATCGGGAGTTTTCCCCGCTCCGTAAACTACTTCGGCAATGCCCTGACGCAATTCACGGTGATGATCAAGTTTCGCATAACCCAGATCCGCAAAAGGAGCCATGCGCAGTTGCAATAAAGCGTCTTCCGGCGGCATTGCCCCGGATTGCACATTTTCCAGCATTTTTAAAATTTCCTGTTTATTCATTGTTATTTCCTCCGTCTAAAGTCCGAAACTCCGTAAAAGCTCTGTGTCATCCAATAATGAGACAGATCCGTCTGTTATTATCCGTCCGTTTTTTAACACAATTACCCTGTCACATACTTCTTTAACAAAAGCAATGTCGTGAGTGGCGATTATTTTGGGAAACGGTAATTGTTTCAGAGTTTTTGCCAATGACCGCTTTGCTTTTGGATCAAGAAAAGCGGTCGGCTCATCAAACAGTAACACAGACGGATTCATTGCCAAAACCGTCGCGATTGCCGCCATGCGTTTTTCACCGCCTGACAGCTTTAAAGATGAACGGTTTTCAAGATGGCGTATGGACAGCTGATCAAGAGTTTCCTGCACACGGATTTTTACCGCATGTTCCGGTAATCCCGCATTACGGCAGCCAAAAGCAATATCATCGTATATATACGGCATGAACAGCTGATCATCGGGATTTTGAAAAACGAGGGCTATGCGCTTCCTTATTTCATTTATTGTTTTTTTTCCAAGCTGCAAATTGTCAATTTCTACCGTACCGTCTGCAAGTTCAAGTATGCCGACAATGGCAAGCAGGAGTGTTGTTTTTCCCGCACCGTTTTCGCCCAGCAAAGCAATACTTTCACCTTCGTTAAGCGTAAAACTTACTTTTTCAACTGCCAGAGTTTTATCGGGATATATAACTGTTATTTCTTGCAGCCTGAGCATCAGATGATTCCTCCAATTATACCGGCAAATAACACATTCACATTGATTAATCGGAAAGCTAAACATAAAATACATGTAACGGTAAAAAAAATAATGTCATTACCCGTTATTTTTCCTGTTTCCTGTACATTATTTTGAAGCGCATACCCCCGGCATTTCATGGCATTATATACGCGATCGGCGCGGTCAAAACTACGGACAAGAAGCTGTCCGGTAAAACTGCCCATATCCCTCATCTGAATTCCTTTTGCATTGGAGCTTCGCAGGGAATAAGCGGTATACATGGAATACACTTCTTCAAGCAATACACCGATATAACGGTATGTCATTTCAAACACAATAATAAAAACATGCGGAATCCGTAACCGGCGCATTGCATGTACAATCTGTGAAAGAGGCGTTACCGATACAAGAATTAAAACAGACATTACACACAAATAAACCCTGAACAAAACGGTAAAAAGGGAAACAACACCGTAACTGACATCTATGCCGCCTGCCGCAAAAGCGGGGTTTCTGTCAAATACAACATTGGCAGCTCCCGCGAAAAAGCAAAACGGAAGCGCAATTAAAAATCTTTTCAGCAGCATTGCGTAAGGCGTTTCCGAAAGAGCCATCAATACCGTTGGGTAAAATATGTATGGAACCAAACGTCCGAATGAATATCTGTCAAATGATATAACTGTTATGATAAAAACGACGGCTGCTAACAGCTTCACTGCCGGGTTAAGCCTGTGGATACAGGTATTTCCGCCTGCTAATTGTTCAAGTGCATAAAGCTCATGTATCTTGTTTTTCACGGGAAGTATTCCTCTGTGCCTCTGTGCCCTCCGTGCTCCCCGTGCCCTCCGTGTCCTGAAAACTCCTCCGTTTTTTCCTGACGGCAGAAATTGTAACCGCTACTGCCCATGCAAACAGAAATGTTACAGCACAGCCGGCAATACCTGCAATGGCTGTTCCCGCACCGGAACTATCTTCTCCTGCATTCCTGAAATTATAATCAGGCATGAAAGATGTTGTTTCCTGAATTGATGCCACACCCTCTATCACAGAAGATTCCTTTGCTGCAAGTTCTGTTGATCCGGTTATTTTTTCGATTGCCCATTCAAGACCGTCAGGTAATGAAGAAGCATACAGCGATAAAAAACCGCCGGCAAGAATTGCCGCAACTGCCAGCGTAACGAGAACATGTTTCATGGGTATACCGCTTTTAATTGCCGTTCTGTCAAAAGTACTTTCCATAATTTCCGGACGTATTTTATATACAAAACAAAGAACAGCGGCAGTTATTATTCCTTCCGCAATGCCAATCGCCAGGTGGATGGGTTGCATAAATAGTAAAAAAGTTACAAAGGGAAGTTCTGTTATGCCGGAAAGTGTTGTTTGCATTACGACGCCGAATGCTCCAAGCTGGAGAGCGGCAACAACCGAGAAAATGGATGCAAGGGTAATGGTTCCCGCCGTCATGCCTTTTTTAACCAGCGGTTTAAAAATCAATGGATATATAATGAGGCATGGAATAACGCCTAAATTAAAAATAGTGCATCCAAGTGCAAGAATGCCCCCGTCGGCAAAGAGCAGACTTTGAATTATCAGCACCGCCGATATGGAAATAAGAGCCGGGTAACTGCCAATCATGGCTGCAAGTAAAATTCCGCCGCCGATATGCCCGCTTGAACCTGTCGCCGGAATGATAAAGTTAATCATTTGCGCCGCAAAAACAAACGCGCCCATGACACCCATAACGGGAATTTTTTTGTCGCAAAGGTCGGTTTTTTTTGTTTTTTTTACTGAATAAGCGACGGCAGCTGCGCTGACGGCGCTCATGGTTAAGCCGACAGCGGGGGACAACAAGGCATCTGCCATATGCATAACACTCCTCCTTAAAAAAAAGCGCGTTACTTCTGTTACGCAAATACCTTCATGGCATGATTGAATACTGTATTATTAACCAATGCAGGCAGTTTTGTCAAGGGAGCGGGTCAAGTACATGTTTTCCTGCAATGATACTATTGATTGAATGGAACATATCCGCTGTTACCGATTGTTTGCTGCCCTTCCTGTGTTTGAAGCCACTGGAATAGTTTATAAGCCATTGACGATTTGTCCAAATCCGAGCGAATCACGGCATATACTTCGGCTACATATGGATAAGAATTATTGCCAATGGTTTCCTTGTTTGGAAATATTCCGTTAATGGCGATGGTTTTTACATTTATTCCCGTTATCATATACTCTTTGTAATAAAATAAAGAGTAACATATGGCATTATTTTCATATGCAACCGTTTCGTAAACCGGAACCATTCCGCCGATTACATTTAACAATTCATAGTAGGATTCCGGAAACAACGAAATATTCAAATCTTTCATAACCAGTGTTTCCATCAATTCCTGGCTTCCCGAATTGGCATTTCTCACATACGGTTGTATTTCCGCATGGTTTCCGCCAAGTTCATTCCAGTTTGTTATATTGCCTGTATAAATATCCTGTATTTGCTTTATTGTTAACGATTCCACGGGATTGTCGGGATGAACAACAAACAGGAATCCGTCAAGGGCAATTGGTATTTCAATCAAATCAACACCTTTATCATCGGCATATGATTTTTCGTCCGGAGACATCTTTCGTGCAGAGAGAATTATGTCCGCCTCCTCGTTTATCAAATTAATGAAAGATTGATGTGTTTGAGATGATTTAACCAGGCTTAAGAATTTTCTGGTATCATTTCTGTTGAGATTCGGTTCAATACGCTGTAAATTTCCCCAATCCCGAACCCATGTATAATCGATGCCAAATAAAGTGCATGCAATAACGGTATTTAGCGGTAAATTTGATGTTGAACCATCCACTTTTGGAAAGTTATTAAATGTCAGACCTTCAATAAATGAACTGCTTAATTTATCAAAATCAATACGCTCATCATCAGCTTCTTTACACCAGGTACACAATGATATAAAAAACAAAATCAAAAACAATGCAAATTTATTCATTTGTATCTCCTTACCTGTCAATTGTTTCATTCATACTGCCGGTTCGGTACCCAAGGAGATCCAAAGCGGTATAAGAGAAACCTATTAACTTGAATTCGCGATAGATTTTTTCCCGTGTTTCCTGATTTTCAAGCAAAATAAAACCATCACTGTCTGTTTCAATACGGGCAAGATTATCATGAAAACGTACCCGTACCTGTCGGAACCCCATGTCAAGCAGTAATTGCTCGGCTCTGTCAATCATGGAAAGTCTTTCTGCGGTAATGGTCTCGCCGTAGGGGAAACGGGATGACAGGCAGGCAAAGGATTGTTTGTTCCACGTGGGCAGCCCCAGTTCTTTTGACAGTTCGCGGATTTCCTGTTTACCAAGTCCTGCATGACGCAGAGGGCTTTTGACACCCTGTTCTTTTACAGCGGTAAGACCGGGACGGTAATCTCCGTCATCGTCCGTGTTTGATCCTTCCGCCACATAGGTAATTCCCTGCTCACGGGCAACTGCCCCTATTTTTGTGAATACTTCTTTTTTGCATAAATAGCAGCGGTTAAGGGGATTTTGTGAAAAGCCGTCAATATCCAGTTCTTCGGAATCGCATATAAAATGGCGGATACGTTCTTTTCTGCAGAAAGCCGCGGCTTCATTCAATTCACGTTCGGGGAATGAACAGGAACGCGCAGTTATGGCGATTACATTATCACCTAAAATGTCATGGGCTGTTTTAAGTAAAAATGTTGAATCAACGCCTCCCGAAAAAGCAATCGCAGCGCTGCCCAGTTCACGCAAATACTCTTTCAAGTCTTCATGTTTCTTTTGAGCAGTCATCTGACAATTCCTTAATTAATGCAATAGCCTCATCAATATAACGCAGTAACGGTTCCTGCCGTGTTCCGATAACATACAGTCCGCACCGGTTAAGCGGGATCAGCAGCTTCTTTGCCGGGCTGCCGGTAATTGCTTCAGCCATACGCGGCGTAAGTTCGCCAAGCATGGTATTTGCTGCAATGATACCAACGCTTCCCATGATAAAATCAACTTTGGGAGCATTTATTACAATGGCATTTTCGCCAGATGCGCCTTCATGGGCGCCTGCCTTGAGCATCAGCGAAGTAACAACCGCGTTTGTTCCAAGCGCGATGATTGCAGTATCATCGTTAAATACAGATCGCAATTTCTCGACAATTGCCTTGCCAATTCCGCCGCCTTGTCCGTCTATTACCGCAATCTTCATGGGATCCTTCAGTATGCTTTTTATTACACAGGATTTTAATGTTACAGGACAATACTATACTTTTTTGGTGATATAGTCGCTTCTGAGACAGCGTGCGCATATTTTTAGTGAAAATGTAGTGCCGTCTACCTGGGTTTTGACTTTTAACAGGTTGGGTTTCCACGTCCGCCGTGTGCGGTTTTTTGCATGGCTCACTTTATTGCCGGTTCTGGTATGTTTTCCGCAAAGATCGCAGCTTCTTGACATTTTTTCCTTCCTTAACGTGCAGCCTATAGGGCTAAAATATACTGGTTTCAGGTATTCATACCAAATTCCATAAAAAATGTAAAGACCCGCCTACGGAGTTTTTTAACCTGCCGGCTCACGAAAGAAAATAAACTGCCTTTGCCCGGTAGACCTGCAATGTATAAAATGGTTATCATACAATACCGTTAAAAAACAACACTCAAAAAAGAAAAAGGAGGATTTTTGAGAATACCGGCCCCCTTTTTATTCCCCCGCCGGGAAGGCTTAATTAAGCTTTCCTTCCGGGAAACAGTCCCCTTACTCAAATCTTATGCATATTCCAAAGTGCAGCCGCAATTCAAGGCGGTACTCATGGTAAGTATTTTTCTTATCCTTACCCAGCACTTTATTCTGGGTGTCTCCCTTGAAAATGCCATATCTGTCGGTATTTGTGTGGGAGCGGCAATTTTAGGCTTGTCGTTCTTTCTGGAAGGGCTTTTTCTGGGAGTCATGCCCCTGGGCGAGCAGTGCGGAATGCGTCTGCCTGCAAAAATAGGTGTTATTGGAGTCGCGGTTTTTTCGATAATTGTCGGCATTACGGCAACCCTGGCCGAACCGGCGGTGGTTGTGTTGCAGCATCAGGGAAGCGTAATTCCCGCCTGGAACGCTCCGCTGTTGTACCTGTTGCTCAACAGGGGGACTTCGTGGCTTGTTGCCGCTATTGCAATCGGGGTAGGGCTTTCGGTAGTGCTGGGGGTGTACCGTTTTTTGTTCGGTTGGGGATTCAAGCCGCCGGTATTTATCATAATCCCCATACTCCTTGTGGTAAGCAGCATATTTGATCGTAATTCGATTCTCCGTCCTGTGGTAAATCTTGCCTGGGACACGGGAGGGGCCGCTACCGGAGCTGTCACCGTGCCGATCATTCTGGCTCTTGGTCTGGGTGTGGTAAAAACCGGAGGAAAAAGTTCAAACAGTTCCGGGCTGGGACTGGTAACCCTTGCCTCCGCTCTGCCTGTAGCGAGTGTTCTTTTCCTGGCATTTTTGATCAGTCCAAAAGTTCCCATGCCTTCCGATGCGGCATCATTTTTTTCCGGCGAAGAGGGGCAGCGGGCAAAAGCCGTCTATGTAGCCGGTTCCGAAGAAAACCTCGTCAGGATCGCAAACGCGGCGGTTCATTCGGGGGATATTTCCCGTGAAGAATTTAACATGAACTTTCCGGGAATAACAAACTATGAACGGCCGGTACTGGGTAATTATTCGGTTTTTTCTTCATCATCAATTTGGGGATTTTTCAAAATCGCCATGATGGCAGTTGTGCCCCTTGCCCTTGCTTTGATTATTGCCATCACTGTTATTGCCCGTGATAGGATTCTCAATGCCGATATTGTAGTTTTGGGCATAGTGTTCGCCGCAATTGGAATGTTTCTGCTGAACATCGGAATGGAAGGGGGCATTACCGCCATAAGTTCTCAGACGGGGAGTTCCCTCAAACAAGCGTACCGGGAAACCTATCTGACAGAAAGAACCATTGTGTTAAAGGGGTTTGACGAAAATTCCCTGGTTACCGTGCCGTCTGAACATGGACCTCAAGCCTATATCTATATCCCCGGAGAAGACGGCCCTGTCCTCGAACGATTTATCCCTTCGCAGCTTTCATCCATTTACCTTGATGATGAAATTGTTGAACAAACCTATTCTCATATTCTGCCTGAAAAGGGGAGGTTTTCCCGTATTGGCAACATGGGCATATATCTGTTGATATTGCTGATTGTTTTTTTTCTCGGCTTTTTTGCCATTTTTGCCGAACCAGCCCTCGCTGTTACAGCGGTAACCGTTGAGGAATTAACCACCGGTATTTTTAAACGTAATAAACTGATACTTCTTGCCGCAATAGGCGTTGGCGGAGGCATGGCGCTTGGTTTTGGGCGGGTATTGTTCAGTAACTTGCTGCCTGCAGGCGGTATCCATCTTTCATGGATACTGGTACCCTGCTATGGCATCGCTTTGATTCTGACAATATTCGCACCGGAAGATTTTTCCGCGATTGCGTGGGATACAGCGGGAATTGCAACCGGCCCTATCGCGGTTCCCATCATGATTACCACGGCTCTTGGACTGGGTGAAGATTCCCTGCGGGCGGACGGTGCGTTTGGCATTGTGGCAACTTCCAGTGTTTTTCCGATTATTGCAATTCTTGTATCGGGAATAATCGACAAGGTAAAATCCGAAAGAGCATTACGGAGTACCAATGAAAACTAATTACTCCTGTATCCTTTGCATCGCCGACATGCATATAACCGGAGATTTGGAACGAATCCTTTCAGATCTGGCTATCCCTGAGGTTTTTATTCAGCGTGCAAAGCAAATGTCGCTGACAGACAAACAGGCAGGTTTTTTAGGGCTGCGGCAGGATGCGAAACTTGAAGAAAGCAGAGCGCTGCTCTATCGTATTTACATCCCCTCGGTATACGAGACAGGCTTTGTAAAACTCATTACCGAGGCAACAGACATGAAAATGGGCGGGCGGGGCAGTATTCTTGCCCAGCGCATCGGCCTTTTCCGTTTTGCCGCTTCTCCTTTTGACACCGAAAAACTGGAAAAATCCTGCGGGAAATCCGACAAGCTGCCGGAAGAGGATCATGCCCTCATTACCTGTATCGTTCCCAGAGGTCAGGGGAATTTACTTGCCGAGGCGGTGCTGGAGATGGGTATTTGTGTGCCCGTTATTTTCTTTGGTACCGGTGTCGGGCGCCGGGACAGATTGGGGCTCATGAGAATAACCGTACCGGTGGAAAAAGAAATTATCTGGTTTATCGTTCCCAGTTCCGATGCTTCGCTTGTAGAAAAAACCGTCATCCCCCTGGCACGACTCGATATTCCGGGCAGAGGTTTTATTTACAAGACTTATGTTCATGCTCCGGCGGTGAATTTGAGGATACGGCAAAGGAAAAGGATTCATGCGGCAACCATGGAACAGGTTATAGCTGTACTGGATGAGGTACGGGGTTCAAGTGACTGGCGCCGTATTGCTTCCAAAAAACAGGAAATAAAAAGTAAATCTGACATTACCCGTGCGCTTTTTTATATTGGCGAAGAAGAAGATGTAGAATTATTCCGCAAAGCGGCAATGGAAAATGGCGCCAGAGGTGCAACCCTCAGTCAAATTGAGGCTCGTTCATACTCTGCGCAAACCCATGAGCAGGCAATGGAATCTCATTCCCGTTCATTATGTGATATTGTCACTTATCAAACGGTGGAAGAAAAGCTCATGGAATATATTGCCCACAGCGGTTTTTTTGACAGCAGGAAATCCAGTGTGATAAAAACTTTTGATGCGGAAATACCTGCGGCTTTGAAACATTAATCTGTGCGGCAGCTTTTGGGTATGATATAATTAAGCTGCAATGATTATAGTCAGGCAACTGTCAAAGTACCTTGTTCCCGCTTTCTATTCAGCGGTCATGCTCCTGATGATTATTTATGCCTGGAATAAGCAAAGTGTAGTGCGCAGCGGTATGAACGGCCCGCTTTACCAGAATCTCATGGAGACTGAAATTTTCATCAGGCGGGGTTTTGATGCTGCAGAAATCTCTAATATCCCGGATATTTCTCCTGCCCAATCGAACTCTTGGGTGCTTTTTGAATCCAGGCCCCTGCATATCAGAAGAGCGCCTCTGTCGAATATGCCCAAACGGACATATTTGTCTCCCCGAAGGTGGGCGGCAGAGGAATTTACCATCATTATCCCGGTAGAAATGGATGACAAGGCTCTTGCTTATCTGTACGACAACCCCCTGATATCTCCGGGGGTTAATATTACCGCCATGGGGCAAAACTGGGAGGTTTTTTTTAACGGAACCCTGGTACGATCGGAAATGTACTGGACCCCGCCGGGTCCGGTGGACGAAGCAGGTAAAATCAGGGAAAACCGGACCTGGCGGAATGTGTTTTTTCCCATAGACAGAAACCTTGTGGTACCGGGGACAAATATTCTGGCCTTTCGTATTGTGGGGGACCCAACATACGTGGGAACCGGCCTCTCGTACCGGTCGCCTCATTACCTCGACGATTTCCAGCTTATTCAAGACCGGCAAAGAGATGTCTGGCTGTTAACCCTCTGCATCATCTCCGGTTTTATCGGCATCCATTATCTCATGCTGTTCCTTTCCCTCAGAAACAGGCAGGAGATCCATTACCTGTATTTTAGTATTTTTTCGATCCTCCTCTGTTTGTACACGCTGCAAAGGCACAATATCGTCAATCACCTTATTCCCAATGCGGATATTGCCATACGTCTGGAATACTTTTCTTTGATGTTTACCATTCCCGCATTATGCATGTTTATTGAAGCCCTTGTGAAAGGAAAGGTTTCCAAAGTAACCTGGGGCTACCTTGCCTTTTGCGTCTTTCTAATCCTGACTCAAAGTATTTTCGGCCCCCAATACAGCGAGGATACCATAGGAATATGGAATATAACTGTCCTCTTTTATAGCTTCTATGCTGTTCTATACAACGGTATCTATTTTTATTTTTGGGATAAAGAGGGGCCGCGAAAAAGAGGATCTTCCAACCCGCTCATTGTCAATATCATGTTCGGAATATTTATCCTTTTTATTCTGGGGATTTACGAAGTACTGGAAGTCATGGTTTTCCGCAATACATTCAGTATTTTTCAGTATGGTATTTTTGCGGTTCAGATTGGGATGACTTTTATTCTGTCCCAGCGCTACAGCGGAATGTATAAACAGCTTGAAGAATCCAATATTATTCTGGAAACCCAGATTCAGGAAAGAACCCTGGAACTGAAGGAACAGACTGCGATAGCTCTGGAGGCGTCCCGGACAAAAAGTAAATTCCTTGCCACCATGAGTCACGAAATCCGCACACCCATGAACAGCATCCTTGGTTTTTCCGATCTGGCTCTGGGCAGCGGCGCCGCACATCCGGAAAAAGTCAAAGAATACCTTGATAAAATTAAGGAAAATACTTTGAGGCTTTTACACATAATCGATGACATTCTGGATATATCAAAAGTTGAATCGGGTAAACTGCAGCTGGAATTAATTCCCTTTGACCTGCATGGTTTATTGGACAATTGTGAATCCTTAATGACAGACAAAGCTGCGGTGAAAGGTCTTGAACTGCATTTTTACGAGGAGAGCAGCCTGAAACCGGAAAACAGCAGTGTGCCGCACAGCAGTGCCAGGCGGCTGATCGGCGATCCTTTTCGCCTGAGTCAGGTTCTGCTGAATTTAATTTCCAATGCGATTAAGTTCACTGAAACCGGTACTGTCGAAGTCGTGTCGTGTATTAATTGTCCGGAGGCACATTCCTGTGAAATACATTTTACCGTGCGTGACACAGGTGTAGGCATGACTGAAGAACATATTGAGAATATTTTTGAGCCATTTGTCCAGTCGGATTGCAGTGTTACGCGCAAGTATGGCGGCACGGGTCTTGGACTGAGCATTAGCAGGCATATCATAGAGCAGATGGGCGGAGAGTTGACGGTAGAAAGCGTGCCCGGAAAAGGCAGCTCATTTAGTTTTACACTTGTTTTTAATACAGCAGATGATATAGGAGCATCTTTGGATACAAACATCGCTGATGCGGTTGAATGGCCGTTGCTTGACGGAGAGGTTCTCGTCTGCGAAGATAATATCTGGAATCAGCAGCTTGTCAGTGAATACCTGGAAAATGCAGGGCTTCGCGTTATTATTGCACAGAACGGCAGCGAAGCTGTAAATATCGTTGAGCAGCGCATTGCGAATGACGAAAAACTTTTTGATCTTGTATTTATGGATATTAAAATGCCTGTGATGGACGGGCTTGAAGCAGCTTCCGTAATTACAAAAAAAAGGCCGGAAATGCCCATTGTGGCATTGACGGCAAACATCATGAAGGGCGACCTTGAGAATTACGAAAAAGCCGGTATGTGCGGCTGTTTGGGGAAACCGTTCTCTTCCGAAGATCTGTGGCGCTGCCTTTTAAAATACTTTGTTCCGTCAGGTAGTACACAAACCGTGCAGGATTCTGTCGGTAAACAGGGTGATCCGTATTTACAGAAACGCTTTAACAAAAATTTTCTTCTGGACAACAAGAATACATTTGATAAAATTGCAGCTGCCATGCAAACAGGGGATACTGTTTTGGCATGCCGGTTGCTGCATACCCTTAGAGGCCATGCGGCGCTGATTGAAAAAACAGCGTTGGAGGAAACCTGCGCCGGTATGGAACAGCTTCTGAAAGAGGGTGCAACATTATTTTCGCCGGTACAAATGAATCATTTGCATGATGAGTTTAGCGCAGTTATAACGGAACTCCAAAGCCGGGAAGAGGAATCCGAGCCATTACCGCAAAAACAAAAGCTTGACAAAAAGCAGAGCCTTGAACTGTTAACAAAGCTGCAAACCATGCTGGAAGACCGGGATCCGCTGTTTGTCCATCTCATTGACGATGTCCGCACGATACCCGGAACGGAAGAGCTTGTCAGCCAGATGGAAAATTATTTGCTGAAACAGGCAGGTGTAAGCCTGGCAAAACTGATATACCGCATTGAGGACAGATCCTGAATTCATCTTGTGTACGTGACATTTCCATAATCATCGGCCTAATACTACTGGAAATACCTTCTGACATGAATGCTTAATGCCAATCCAACTCCTGCCATTGCCGAAATAAGGGAAGACCCTCCGTATGACATAAAAACAAGGGGGATGCCGGTTACCGGCATAATACCCATGGTCATACCGACATTGATAAGAAAATGGAAACTGAACATGCCTGCAAGCCCGGCGCAAATGTATGAGGCATAGGGATCTGAAGTAGTTTTAATAATCCGCAGCAGCCGCAGACAGATGATCAGGAACAGGAGAAAAACGATAATTCCGCCGACAAAACCCATTTCTTCCGAAAATATTGAAAAGATAAAATCGGTGCTTTGTCCGGGAAGATAACGGTAGTTACTCTGTGTCCCCTGCAGAAAACCCTGTCCGGAAAGCCCGCCGGCGCCGATAGCAGTAACAGACTGAATAATATTCCAGCCCGCACCGCGGGGATCCACACTGGGATCAAGGAACACAATAAGCCGCATTATCTGGTAATTTCTCAGCACTCCGCGTGCGGCATAAGAAGCTCCCAGCGATAAAATAACAATTGAAACACCGTAAATTATCCAGAAAAAATATCGTTTTTTAAATTTACGCAAGCCAAACAGGGCAATAACCACGATGAGACCAAGAGCCATGATTACAATTAATATAAGGCGGGGATTCGTTAAAATAGAAAGAATGGGCAGGGATCTTTGCAGAATAAAAGTTTGCCAAAGCGGCAGGACTGTCAGTAAACCAATAAGCGCAATACTTGATATCAAAAAAATTACATAACGCATTGATAAACCGGCAACAAAAACCATAAAAATAAGTATAGGTACATAAACAAGAGCGGTGCCTAAATCCGGCTGGACAAGAATTAACATCATCGGGATTAGTACTATAGCACACGAAACTATAAAACGAAGAAAAGTGCGGGGGGCGCGCTGCGTATCGGCAAGGTACCGGGCGAGAAAAACAATGGTAGTGATTTTTACAAATTCCGATGCCTGCAATCCAAAAATTCCTATTCGTATCCAGCGTGCGTTTTGAACCATCTGATTAAAAACAATCGTGTATACAAGCGGGATTAATGAAAAAAGGTACACGTACATTGAAATATTGTAGAAACGGCGGTAGTTTGTCATGGCAAGAGTCAGGGCAATAACCAGGCCAAGTGAAGCCCATACAATCTGCCTTACATATTCTGTGGAAACAATTACCCCTTCAGCGTTAATCCCGGAGGAATAAATGAACATGATGCCCATTACAATCAAAGTAATGACCGGCAGTAAAACTAAATAATCAATTGCAAGAAAATCCCTGATTTTCATTCTCTGCGCCCCGGATTGGGATCAAGGTGCTGCCAGCCAAGAACCTGCAGCGCTTCGTCGTATGTTTGGTTGGCGAATATTCCCTGAAAAATAATGGTACTGGCATAAGAAGCCCACCATTCCCAGCGGTTAGTCGCTTCAACAATAACCGAAACGACAACCTGTTCATCGGGATTGCTGGAATTATAGGGAGCATAAGCGGCAAACCATGAATGCCAGCGATCCTGTAAACCAACTTCGCCTGTTCCTGTCTTGCCGGCAATCTGGACTGCCCTGGCATGTAAAGTACGGGCAGTTCCGTCCGTAAAAACACCCCGCATATTCCGGCGGATAAAATCAAAAACTCTCGGTTCAACATCACTGGTGTGAATGAGTGTCGGCGTTACTTCCCGTTCAATTTCATTCGTTACCGGATCTCGTACTTCTTTAAGCAGATGAGGTTGATATATTTTGCCGCCGTTGACCACCATAGCGACAACATTTGCCAACTGGAGCGGAGTTACCTGAACCCAGCCCTGCCCTATGGACATGTTCATGGTATCGCCTGCCACCCATCGTTCATGGAAACGGCGGGACTTCCATTGCGGTGTGGGGATAAATCCGGCTGTTTCACCAGGCAGATCAATACCGGTAACGGCTCCCAAACCAAAATCCCTGGAATATGCAATGATGTTTTCTACACCCAGATTGTCACGTCCAACCTGCCAAAAGTAAATATTGCAGGATTGCACCAGGGCATTGTACAGATTCAGCCGTCCGTGCCCCCAGCGCCAATGGCAGCGCCATGTCCTGTTGCCGAATTGAATCTCGCCTGAACAGTCTACACCACGGTCCAGAGGAATGGCATTTTCATTGAGCATCCCCGTTGCCATCACGATCTTGAATGTGGAAGCGGGAGGGTAACTTGACTGTATGGCACGATTGATGAAAGGCCTGTTGGGATCGTTAATAAGCTGCTGGAATTCACTGCGCCCTCCCTGGGTAAAAATATTGGGATCATACCAGGGATAGGAAACAATCGCGAGTATTTCCCCTGTACCCGGACGCAGTACTACAACGGCGCCCATCCGTTCTCCAAGCGCTTCTTCCGCCAGTTTTTGAATCCGCCGATCTATGGTCAATACAAGATTTTTTCCCATTTCGGGAGGAATACGTTCACCCAATCCGGGCATCCGTCTGCCCCGTACATCAACGGTACGTGTTTCCATGCCGGGCTTGCCCCTTAATAGTCCGTCATACTGGAGTTCTATCCCCATTTTGCCGATCAGCTCTCCCTGCTGGTAACCATAATTATGCAGCTGCATCAATTCATCTCTTGTTATTTCTCCGACATAACCGACGATATGGGAAAGGCTTCCTAAATCCTCATAATTGCGCAGCGGCTTGCTGTACCATGAAACTCCCGGAAGGGATTCTCTTCGTTCGGCAAGGGCGGCAATTGTCGCAAAAGGTACGTTAACTGCAATTTCGACAGGCTGGTATAACCGATAGAGATGCGGCGGAATTCTTGCCTCAATATCTGATGCGGATATGTTTAAAACGGCAGCGACATCGGTTATAAGATCCGGTATGTTTTCGGCAGGAACTTCTGCGGGAACTATACTTACCGCAAAGGAATCGGTATTCAATACAAGCGGCTCCGTATAGCTGCGATCGTAAATTTCACCCCGCTGGGGAGGCAGCACTTCGGTACGGCGGGATATGTCCTGAGCATGAGCCTGGTACTGCTCGCTGGACAGAATTTGCATATTGAACAGACGCATCCCATATAAAATAAAAACGATAATAAAAAAAAACCTCAGGAATCCGATCCGCATTTCCGGTTTTCCCTGCGGTATATCTTCGTCATGGGAAATCATTCAGCTCCTCCTCGCCAGAAAAAATTTAAAACGTCTGAGAAAGGCAAATAAGATCGGCGCAGTTAATGTGTTAAAGGCAAGCTCTACCCACAATGTCGGAGCGGCAAGCTGATAGGTAAGGACAGAATTGCCCATAATGAAATTTAGTAAAAACAGGATTATTGCTTTGGCAATTGTTGCTGCGGCGCAGAGGGTCATGGGAAGGATAAAAATATCCAAAAAGAATGTTCCCTTCATCAAACCGGTAAGTGCACCGATTATTACGCGGATAAATGCATTAAGGCCAAAGGGAGCGGCGGTGAGGAAATCAAGCACTATTCCACAGAAGAAACCCGATAACTGCCCTGTCATCATCCCGTTGACATAGGCGGAATAAACAATTATTCCCAGAACTAAATCGGGCTTCGCTCCATACACCGCAAGACGGGACAACAGCGTTGACTGGAGGATGGCGGCGACAAGGCCGAAAATAACGGCCCATACAATGCTTCTTGTCATTGACTTACTTCCTCCGGGGAATCCGGCTGTAAATCATCTTCCAATAACGGATACATCAACTCCAGTACAAAAACATATTCCAGGCGTGAAAAGTCAATCAAAGGCTCAATTTCAACTTCCATGGTAATTTCATATTCATGGTAAGCTACATTGGTTACCCTGCCAATATTAATCCCCGGCGGATATACCGCACCCATTCCGCTGGTAATTACCATGTCGCCCTGGCTGATTTCGTCCATTGCCCGTTTGGGAATATACCGCATACGCACAGGGGTATCGGGATTACCTTGCCCTTCTACAATACCTTCATAACGTGAAGCGGCAAAACGGGATGCAATGTGCAGGCTGGCATCATACAGGGGCATTACCAGGCTGTCAAAACGCCTTGCCTCAATTACTTTTCCCACCAATGCCTGAGTTCCGCCATGCCAGGCGATAACCGCCATATCCCTTGAAACACCCGAATGGCGGCCTTTATTGATGACCAGCGCGGAATATAGGTTATCCGGATCCCTGCCTATCAGCTTGGCGGGAATGTGGCTGTAATCCAATTCCTGTGAAAATGCAAGTTGTTCACGCAGGCGGCGGTTTTCTTCGTTTATCTCCGCAGAACTGCGTTCAAGCTGTTCGTAACGGATAAGCTGTTCACGCAGTTCGGTAATTTCATCTCTGGCTTTTGTCAATTCCTGCATGAAAAGAACGGTGTTCGTAACAAATGAAGACACCTCGGATACTCCGCCGCGCACACCGGAAAACATGGTCAGCCCCGCATCACGAAAGTTGAACATGAGGTCGCGGGTAGAGACAAACAGCATGGAAAAGGAAATCAGCATCAGTGCAATGAAGACATAGCTTTCCGGCCCCAAACGTTTCTTGACAGCCGGCGTTCCCGATGATGTTCCCCCCCTTTTTTTCATTTACTACCCGTTCAGGATGTCATAGATATTTTTGGAACTGTCAACGCCTTTCATAAATTCAAAATATTTGCCTGACCCAAGTGCTACACAATCCAGCGGATTTTCCGCAATAAATACCGGAACGCCGGTTTCTGTAGCGATCAGCTTGTCCAGTCCTTTTAACAATGAACCGCCGCCGGTCATCACTATACCCCGTTCAACAATATCTGCCGCAAGTTCGGGCGGGGTTTGCCCCAGAGTAGATTTAATATTATCTATAACCTGATTGATGGGATCACGCAGGGCTTCCCTGATCTGATCGGAACCGATTTTAAACCGCTGGGGTAAACCATTTGCGGCGTTCGTTCCCTTTACCTCGATCTCTTCAATTTCTTTATCGGGAACGGCATTGCCTATTGATACTTTCAGATGTTCGGCCATTTGCTGCCCAATGATAAGGTTGTTCACCGTTCTGACATATTTTATAATCGCTTCATCAAATTCATCCCCGCCCAACCTGATAGCATTGGCAACGACCATACCTCCCAGTGATATAACGGATATTTCTGTTGTACCCCCGCCAATGTCGCAGATCATGTGACCGGCCGGCTCTCCAATGGGAATATCAGCGCCAATGGCAGCCGCCAGGCTTTCTTCGATAACGATTACTTCCCGTGCCCCTGCTTTGTAAGCGCATTCTTCGACAGCTCTGCGTTCAACCTCGGTTGTGCAGGATGGAATACCGACAACCATTCTCGGTTTGACAAACCGGTACCGGGGCAGTACACGGGAAATAAAGTAGCGGATCATTTTTTCTGTCGATTCAAGATCGGCTATTACCCCGTCCCGCAGCGGCCGTATTGCTTTTATATGCCCCGGGGTTTTATCGAGCATGCGTTTTGCGTCAGAGCCGACAGCCATAACTTTTTTTGTTCCCAATTCTACCGCTACTACAGAAGGCTCTTTCAGCACAATGCCTTTGTTTCGAATATAGATAATGGTATTACACGTCCCTAAATCAATACCCAAATCCGATGAATTCCTGCCAAACATATACACTCCTTTTTTAATCTCAACTTATATTGAGAGCCGTGTTCTGGCTCCTACGTGGGTTGGATCAACCCTAAGCGCCAGCCGCCATTCGGCACGGGCGCGGGTTGTCTCTCCCTGGATGGCATACAACTCGCCCATTTGGTAACGGGCTTCTGCATTTTCACCGGCTTCATTAAGGACAGCCTGCAACTGCGTCCTGGCCTCTTCAAAATCGCCGGATTTCCGCATAACTTCGGCAAATAATAAACGCGCCGACATAGTGGTCCTTGAATCCTGGGAAATTGAAATACAGCGCTGCAAATATGCCCGTGCAATATCCAATTCATCCAAAACAAGATATGATCCGGCTATGGAATAAAGCAGCAAAGCAGATGGTCCCAGTTCCCCTTCATTCCCAAGAGCCTCGGTAAATGATGCTACGCTGTTCCGATAATCACCAATTGAGGCATACGCCATACCCAGAAATTGGGGGATGTCGGCAGCATTAAACGATAATTCCCTGGCTTTTTCCAGATATTTAACCGCAAGATCGGCAAAACTTTCCCCTTTGTAATTGTATGCTTTTCCCAGGACATAGTACAGCCGTCCGTCACTCGCCGAATTCCTGATCAGCATGGCTTTTCGCAGTGACCATACGCAGTCATCGAAATATTGCGCTGCATTCAGAGTGTTTATTTGGGAAAGCCCCTGCTGATAGGCAGAAAACCCGTGCATGGTCAGGAGGAAATAATCCATTGGGCGGGAAACCAGGGCATTTGCGCTCATTTCATACACTTCTTCAAAAAGCCCGGAATCCCACAGCCGCAATAGTTCTCTGCGCTCTATTTTTACCACACCCCTTAATCTCCCGGCAAACTGAACAGAAGCTGTTACAACTATACCGGCAATAAACAACGAAACAGCGATAATTACCATTCGTTTCCGGCGATTAATTAATCTATAATCAGACCAGTTCTTTTTACTATACATTGTCCCCACTATCATTAATGTCTTTTTTTGATAAAATGTCAACCAACCTACCGGCAAACCCCCTTGCAATTTATACAGCATTTCTATAGTCTGAGAAAAAGCTAAATAGGAGTAACTTATGAATGTAAACGAACTAAAACACGCGGGACTTAAGAAATGGGTCGAAGAATGGACAGGCATCCTGACACCGGCTTCTGTCGAAATTTGCGACGGTACCCAGGATGAATATGACAGAATGTTAAAAGCCCTGGTAGATGCCGGACTTGGCACACCTTTAAACAAAGAAAAAAGACCAGACTGTTACCTTTTTAGGTCGGACCCCTCGGATGTAGCGCGCGCGGAAAGCCGTACCTTTATAGCCAGCAAAGAAAAGATCGATGCCGGCCCTAACAATAACTGGACAGATCCTAAAGTGCTGAAAGAGACAATGCTTGAACAATACAAAGGCTGCATGAAAGGCCGCACCATGTACGTTATACCATTCTCCATGGGACCTGTCGGCTCGGATATTGCCAAAATCGGTATTGAAATCACCGACAGCCCCTATGTTGTGGTCAATATGCACATTATGACCAGGGTGGGATCAAAAGTTTTGGATGTACTGGGCGCCGATGGTTTCTATGTGCCCTGTATCCATTCCATTGCCAAACCGCTTGCCGAAGGCGAAAGCGACAACGGCAAATGGCCCTGCGAACCGGATGTACAGAAAAAGTTTATCAGCCACTTCCCGGACACATACGAAATTTGGTCGTATGGTTCAGGCTACGGCGGAAACGCCCTTCTGGGGAAAAAGTGCCTGGCACTGCGTATCGCTTCGGTACTGGCAAGAGACGAAGGCTGGTTTGCCGAGCACATGCTTATCCTAAAAATCACCAACCCTAAGGGCGAGGTAAAATACATAACCGGCGCTTTACCCTCGGCATGCGGCAAGACAAACCTTGCCATGCTGCAACCCACGCTGCCGGGCTGGAAAGTAGAGACCATTGGCGATGACATCGCATGGATGAAATTCAAAGAAGACGGCCGCCTGTATGCCATCAACCCGGAGGCAGGTTTCTTCGGAGTTGCTCCAGGGACCAGCGATCATTCAAACTACAACGCAATGAAATCAATCGAAAAAAACACGATCTTCACCAACTGCGGCCTTACCGAAGACAACGATATTTGGTGGGAGGAGATCGGCTATGGCGCGCCGGGCGAAACAATCATCGACTGGAAAGGCAATAAACGGCCGGCTCCAAAAACTGATAAAAAACCCGCCGATGAACCAATTGCCCATGCCAATGCCCGTTTTACCGCCCCTGCCAGCCAGTGTCCGGTTATTGCATCGGAATGGGAAGACCCCAAAGGCGTGCCCATCAGCGCATTCCTCTTCGGAGGCCGCCGAGCTGCCACAGTTCCCCTGGTGAACCAAAGCAAGAGCTGGGTGCACGGTGTCTTTATGGGTTCCATCACCGGTTCTGAAATAACCGCCGCAGCCCTTGACCTTGCTGCAGCCGGCACTGTCCGCCGCGACCCCTTTGCCATGCTGCCCTTCTGCGGATACAACATGGGCGACTATTTTGCCCATTGGATCAAACTGGGTAAAAAAGCCGAAGACGAAGGTCATGGTGACAAGCTGCCCAAAATTTTCTTTGTCAACTGGTTCCGCAAAAACAAGGAAGGAAAATTCATGTGGCCCGGTTACAGTGAAAACTCCCGCGTACTGGCATGGATATTCGACCGCTGCAACGGCGTAAACAACTGCGTTGAGACAGCCATCGGCAACCTGCCCAAGCCCGGTTCCATCGAACCGCCCGCAGGTGTAAGCGCCGAAATGATGGCTGAACTTACTTCTGTTGACACCGAAGGCTGGAAGGGAGAAATTGCATCAATACGCAAGGATTACTATCCCCAGTACGGCGACAGGCTTCCCAAAGTCCTTTATGAAGAGCTTGACAAGATTGAGAAAGATCTAAACGTGTAAGCCGAAAGGCGGGTTAACCGCACGCAGCATTGATTAATTATACCGGCAGAAGCTGATAACAGCCCTGCCGGTTTTTTTTGTAAATACTGTACTTGCAAGTTCTATCTGTTCACATTACAATTGAAAGTAAATTTACCATTAAGGAGACCCTGAAATGAAAAGATTTTTTTCTATTTTTTTGACAATGTGCATTTTTACTTCAGTTAGCCTGGTTATTAGCTGCGAAAAGCAATCGGATCCGAATACAATTACGGTTTGGTGCTGGGACCCTACATTTAATGTGTACGCAGTAAACGAAGCTGCACGAATTTACCGGCAGGATAACCCGGAAATAACCATTAATGTAGTTGAAACCGCATGGGAAGATATTCAGCAAAGGCTGTCAATATCACTTTCGTCTAGGCAAACGGGGAATTTACCTGATATTATTCTCATGCAGGATAATGCCATTCAGAAGAATGCAACCACATTTGCGGGCGCTTTTGAACCGCTAAACGGAAAAATTGATTTTAGTCAATTTGCCCAATACAAGGTTGATGTAGGAACCATTGACGGAATACATTATGGAGTCCCCTTTGACAATGGAGCAAGCGCCACATTCCTCAGGAGTGACATTATTGAACAAGCAGGTCTTACGGTAAGCGATTTTGATAATATTACCTGGGATCGGTTTATTGAACTGGCAATAATTGTAAGGGAACAAACAGGCATTCCCATGTTATCGGCTGTTGGAAACGAAAACGACCTGGTACCTTTAATGCTTCAAAGCGCCGGTGTATGGTTCTTTGACAGTGAGGGCGATGTGGATATAGTCAATAATACAGCCCTTAGGGAAGCAGCCAGAATTTATAAAGCTCTTGTTGATGCGGAAGTTATCATGCTTGTTGCCGATTGGAATGCCTATATTGCCAGCCTGAACACCGGAAGCGTAGCATCAACGGTAAACGGCTGCTGGATAGTGGGCTCCATTTCCGCTGCGGCTTCACAGTCGGGCAGCTGGGCTGTAGTAAGGACTCCGAGGCTTAATATTCCCGGAGGCGTAAACTATTCCAGTGTCGGCGGTTCAAGCTGGGTTGTTCTTGCAAGTTCCCCGAATTCCGATTTGGCCATTGATTTCCTTAATGCAACATTTGCCGGCAGCATTGAGTTATACGAAACAATTCTGCCTTCTTCGGGCGCAATCGGCACATGGCTCCCTGCGGGTAATTCTGCAGCGTACAGCCAGCCGAATGAGTTCTTTGGCGGACAGAGAATTTTTCAGGATATTGTCGGGTATGCCTCAAATGTCCCGTTAATCAAATACGGTATTTTCAATTATGAAGCCAGAAACTTTGTCGCCCTGGCCCTTAACGAAATAGTACGGGGGACCGATATTGATACGGCTCTCGAAAGAGCGCAAAGGGAAACAGAATTTATTATTGAGCAATGATCTTGTTTAAGCCTGACAGGTAGAAGGAAAAATGAAGTATAAAAGCATGGGGGAAAAAACCGGCCGGTGGGGATGGTTTTTTATTCTTCCCGCCGTTTTATTGATCTTTATTTTTTCCTTCTACCCGATGGTAAATGCCTTTATCCTGTCTTTGCAGTCAGGACTTGGCAATAATCTGCGTTTTACCGGCTTTAGAAATTATTACCGGCTGTTTCAGGACACAACATTTTTAAGTTCTGTTGCCAATGTATTTACGTATCTAATAGTCCAGGTTCCGGTCATGCTTTTACTGGCATTGATTTTGGCATCGATCCTGAACAACCCCCGTTTGAAATTCAAAGGTTTTTTCAGGACGTTGGTTTTTCTGCCATGTGCAACCGCACTGGTTTCTTCCGCGATGGTCTTTAGATCATTTTTTGCCGTAGATGGAATTGCAAACGCGCTTTTATTGCAAATTGGTCTTATTTCCAATCCGGTAAGCTGGTTAACACATCCAGTATGGGCAAAAGTAATAATTATCCTTGTAATAACATGGCGCTGGACAGGTTATAACACCATATTTTATTTGGCAGGGCTGCAAAGCATAGATCACTCAATTTATGAAGCTGCAAAAATAGACGGCGCTTCACCGGTTCAGCAGTTTACAAAAATAATTCTTCCGTTATTAAGACCAATCATCCTTCTTACCGCTATTATGTCCACAAACGGAACATTGCAGCTTTTTGACGAAGTAAGAAACCTGACCGGCGGTGGGCCGGGAAACGCAACAATTACCATATCACAATACATTTACAACCTGTCATTTGTATTTAACCCTCAATTCGGCTATGCCGCGGCAGTTTCCTACATGATACTGTTTGCGGTAGCCCTTCTTTCGTTTATTCAAATAAAAATCGGGGATAGATCATGAGAAAATATCTGAACATCAATAACTGGTTAATGTACACATTTTTGGTTATTGTTTGTTTTTTTTCATGTCTTCCTTTTATCTGGATGATTTTGGCAGCTACAAACAGCAGCATAGATATTATCAGGGGTAATGTATTTATCGGCGCTCATCTGTTTGAAAATATTAAAAAACTGTTTGCAACGGTAAATGTGGGAAATGCATTTTGGAATTCATTCAGAAACACGGCTGTCGGCACTCTTGCCAGCCTGTTTATTTGTTCAATGGCAGGTTATGGTTTTGTAACCTACAGGACTAAAAATAAAGACAAGATAATGTCTGTTCTGCTTCTTTCCATGATGATACCGTTTGCCTCTGTCATGGTTCCGCTTTTTCAGATGTTCAGCATGGGTCGTTTGCTGAATACAACTGTGGGGTTTATTTTACCTACCGTTTCTACAGCCTTTCTTATTTTCTTTTTCAGGCAAAGCAGTATGTCTTTTCCTGCCGAATTGGTCCAGGCTGCCAGGGTTGACGGGCTGGGTGAATTCGGGATTTATGCCAGAATATACCTTCCTGTTATGTTTCCTACTGTTGTTGCTGCAGGAATCGTCACATTTATGAATAACTGGAACAGCTATCTTTGGCCGCTTATCATTATGCAGAGGGAAGAAAGCAGAACCATGACATTATTAATAACAAGCCTTACATCGGGTTATACAACAGACTACGGAATACTGATGCTGGCGGTGACCATTTGCACCCTACCGACTGTCATACTGTTCTTCTGTTTGCAAAAGTTCTTTGTTGCCGGAGTTTTAGGTTCTGTCAAGGGATAGTTCATAATCATCAATCTTGACGAAAAAGCCCTTTTTTGATTATATAAACATATCATCCGGGGATATAGCTCAGTTGGTAGAGCGATTGGTTCGCAATCAATAGGCCAGGGGTTCGAATCCCCTTATCTCCAAAACTAATAACAAAACCATAAACTGAGGGATTCGAACCGCAGCAATCCTACATAAATTCCAAGGCAACGCCTTGCTAGAATAAGGCGCTGCATGGATGCAGCGGGATTGCGGAGGCGGGCTGGAGGAGGCGAACAGGACGTGAGCCGACGAAAGCCGAATCCCCTTATCTCCATGAAAAATGTGCAGCTAATTCCTTATGCAGAAATGAATTAGCAAAATCGGAATAAAAAAAAGGTCTAAAAACAGGTAAAATTATTCAGAAACATTTAATGTTTCTTCCGTTGAGAAAGAATTACTGAAAAATAGCGTTGACATCTAGGCATTGCATAATGACGTAAAAGAAATAAAAGATGCCAGCAAAGGCATCTCGTTTTACTCGTTTAGAAAGACATTCAGAACCATGTTAGGTTTGAAAAATGTTGACAATGAGCCCTTTTAAGACTATTCTTTAATTATCAAAACGTATCAGTATGATAATGTACGAGTACATTATGGAGGTAATATAATGACCAGTAATCGCCTCGACAAAATCACCGGCCTCTGCAAAGCGGAAGGCCCGGTTATTCGCACCTCAGCCCTGCGTTCCGCTGGTTTTTGCAGCAAGGATACCGATGAACTCATCCGGCTGGGCCATCTGCACCGCATCCGCAGGGGGTACTATATAGCGCCAGCGAAGCTCCATGATATAGATACATACGAAATACTCTCTGCCCTGGTCCCTGATGCCGTCATATCGCTTTTTTCAGCGGCGCAATATCATGATCTTTCTAGCGTAGTGCCGCAAAGAATTGATATAACACTGCCGGTCCAAAAACGTGTCCCCATACTGCCTGCAGATCTTCAGGTAAAAATATATAAAGCAATCCCGCGGATTTACGGAGTTGGTATTCAAATAATAAAAGGCGGCAAGTACCCGCTCAAAATTTATGACCGGGAACGCACGGTCTGTGATTTTCTCCGAATGAGAAAGCAAATTGGGAAAGATTGCGCTTTTGAAGTTCTTAAAAACTATATGGCTGGAAAGAAAAATCTGCAAAGGCTATCAGAATACGCTGAAACGCTTGATATAAAAGGAGTGATCTTCCCATATTTGGAGGTGCTGGCTGCATGAAAAGCAACCCCGCTCCGGTTTCTGCTGAGAGCGTCAGAGCACGACTCAAAAAAGAAGCTGAATCTTCCGCTAAAGACTTTAATTTTTTCTTATTACACTACTTTATTGAACGCCTTTTGTACCGCCTCTCCTTATCGCCTTATGCCGGTAACTTTATCTTGAAAGGCGGTATTCTGTTGTATACTGTGCTTGCAAACCAAGCTCGCGCTACCAGAGACATTGATTTTTTGGCAAAAAAAATAAAAAACAACCCTGTTGAACTAGTCAGGATTTTTAAAGAAATCGTATCTATTCCGGTAAATGACGCGGTATCTTTTGACAAAGAAAAAATAACTGTTGAACGGATAAAGGAAGGTGCGGATTATCAAGGGTTACGAATAAAATTGACAGCACATCTTGATCGCAGCCGCCACGTTTTACAGTTTGACATAGGATTTGATGACGTTATCGTTCCACAGCCAGTCGATATGATCTACCCTACGCTTTTGGACATGGAACCTCCCCGATTGAAAGCCTATTCGTTAGAATCGGTCATTGCCGAAAAATTCCAGGCCATCGTTTATCTAGCCGATCTTAATAGCCGGATGAAAGATTTCTATGATATTTACGAATTAAGCCGCAGTTGTGAATTTGACGGATCCTCCCTGTCTGAGGCTATTGTTCAGACATTTCAAAACCGAAATACAGACTTTCCTTCGAATCCTATGGTTTTCATAGATGAGTTTCCGTTGATAGCAGCAAAACAAGAACAATGGCAAGCATTCCGATGCAGGACAGGCATTGCTAATGTGCCTATGGATTTTACTGTCATTATAGCAGCTATCAATAGATTTCTATTACCAGTTTATGAATCCTTGGCTGCCGATGTGTTGTTTAAAGGAAAATGGGATAAGGGTTCTGGTTTATGGTTGAAGTAATTGCAAAAAACACTTCTCCCGAATTACTCTGCTCTTAATACAGGTTTGTATAAATACTATTTGTTAATGCCGACATTTTTTGGAAAGGTATAAAATAAAATCCATTATGCGGTTCACGGTCAAACTGCCGCAAATTTGCAGAAATTACGTATATGCCTCTTCCGCACAAGCGCAATATATTTTTAGTAAATCATTTATAGGAGGGCTTAACATGAGACTAAGTCAGGAAAACAAACAAAAAGCGATGAAGGAATAATTTCAAAAAAAAAGGCAAGCAAACGCCTGCCTTAAACTATTACTTAGTAAACAATCGGACCAGATGGATACAGTGCTATCAACATTCGCTATATCATCAATTACTTCTTCCTCGATCATGGAGACAACAGAAACGCCATATCGGATAAGCAGATCGTAAAAAGTGCGGTATGAAAGTCCAGCAACTTCAGCAGCTTTTCCAAGAGATAGGGTTTCAGATTCAAAGAGCTTTATAGCGAATAATATTGGGCATCAACCTGAGATAGATTTGCCATATCCGGAACCGTTAGGGTAAGTTCCATAGTATATTCTCCTCAATTTCTACTATATTCACTATACCGTTAAGAACAATCTGTTGTCAAACCAATAGCCTTATCGCCGTCTTTGGCTCCCATTTTCTCAATATCCATCGAACCAAAATATAATGCGAACGGACTCTTTGTCGTCTCCGGCTAATTCCTGTAACCGGGAAAGAAAGGGATGGTGAAAGCTGCCGGCTAGATCAGCGTAAGACATTTGCCATTGAATATTAGTATAGTAAGATTTAGCTGAATCAAATGACGTATCTTTTATAAGAGCGTCCATCTCGTCATTCGTAATGAACTCGACTTTGTCGCCGTGTACGTCCCGGCTGTAACTAACAGGATGGCCATGCTCTTTAAAATATTTATAGCCGTCAACGCTTACGAATCCGTGAATGGCATGTTGTTTGTTCCAGTCATACTCACAGAGCTGCTTAACAGTGAAATGAGAGTGGGAGTGGTATCCGGGATACTTTCGGGATAACTGGCCGACCGTATGAGATACATTGGAAGGTACGCCGCGAGGGAAATCGATAGATTCAAGTCCGTGTTCGTTGCGGATGCCGGCGAGGATGGCAAATAAATTATAATTTTGGTCGGAATAAATATCCGGGAAATCTTCAACTTGCACCCAAGAACCGCCGGGGGTGCGTTTTTCAATGTATAAATCCATATCACAGCCCATAATGGTATCTCCGTATATATCCAAAGCCATGCAGGGGTTCGATCATGCCATTGGCATCGTTCACCTCATCTTCATAATAACAGAAATAACTGATACAAGGAAGTTCAAAATATACTGAGGGTTCCCATGTTTGGCTGCCCAATCATTGGGGTCGTTGGTAATGTCGCATTTTTTATGCCTGGTAACAGAATAACGCTACATAACCCATATCGTATTTGACATTTAAACTGTTCTCCGCTATGGTAAAGCAACCCTGTTAGGGTTAGGCTCAATCGGTATGATTGGTAAGCCGGAAATTACCATAGGTGCCAAAGTGGCATCTATATAAAGGTTAGACCTTATTTATACCTTGCCATTTACCTGCTTCTAATTCCTTATTGGATAATGAATTAGAAATGAGGCCAGGGGTTCGAATCCCCTTATCTCCAGTATAAAAACAAAGGGATTCGAACCGCAGCAATCCTACATAAATTCCAAGGCAACGCCTTGTTAGAATAAGGCGCTGCATGGATGCAGCGGGATTGCGGAGGCGGGCTGGAGGAGGCGAACAGGACGTGAGCCGACGGAAGCCGAATCCCCTTATCTCCAAAACTAATAACAAAACCAAAAACAAAGGGATTCGAACCGTAGCAATCCTATTCACACCGGAAAGTTATCCGCTGAATCGGCGATGGTCCGTACTGCACTATCAGTTCCCGGTGGCGTTTTGTCGGGTAACCTTTGTGCCGCTCATAACCGTAATGGGGGTATAGCCTGCCGTAGTGTTCCATAAGTTGGTCCCTGGCAGTTTTAGCGAGGATTGAGGCTGCCATCACTTCGCGGACAGAAGCATCGGCTTTTACGAGAGCGGTGCAGGGAATGGGGAGCTCCGGCGAATGGAGGCCGTCAACAACGGCTCTCAAACCGGCCGGCAGCTCTGCCGGATCAAATGCCCTGCCGAACGGGGTTTCAGTTTCCAGCTTGTCGGGCCATTGCCCAGCGCTGCCGCCCGATGCCGGCAGATGCAGGTTTTGAAATGCCCTTTGCATTGCTAACAAACTTGCCTGCAGAATATTAATCGAATCAATTTCAACATGAGTCGCCCAGCCCACTCCCCAGGCAACTGCCCTGTCAACAATTAGCTTACGTAAATTTTCACGTTGTTGTTCTTTGAGTTTTTTGGAATCGTCGAGCAGATCGCCGGGAAAACCGGCAGGCAGCACAACCGCCGCCGCACACACCGGCCCGGCCAGCGGCCCCCTCCCTGCTTCGTCAATACCGCACTTCACTTCTCACTATCCACTTTTCTCTACCAACAACTCCATTGCCTGGTGCAACTCCGGATCCTGTTTGTAGTAGTTTTCCTCGATTTCTTCCCGTGAAAGACCTACCAATTCATGGCTCATGTAATGAATCCAATAATCCTCGTCATTAACGGATGTATCGTACCTGCGGCACCAGTAATCAGGCTGGATGGGAAGCTGCTTCGGCTTATCGGTAAAATATTTGTAATCGTGTACGGCAATTTTGAGATCTTCGCGGGGAATTCCCCAGTCAAGAATTGCCTGCGCCACACAGTTGATAGTCCTGCCGGAGTCAAAAATGTCATCCACGAGCAATACCTTGTCCCCAACCCGCAGAAATTCCGGTGAATATGTCCAGCCGTCTATCCTCACCTGATCCGCACAGGCGACACCGGTATATGAATGAGCAACCGCCGCTGCATAATATATCGGGCGCCTGTCTTTATGTACAATCTTAAAATACTCGCTGATAACATTACCCATATACACGCCGCCCCTGAGCGAAACATATATGACATCCGGAACAAACCCTTCACAATAAATGTGATAGGCAAGTTTAAGCGCATTGTTACGCACTGTATCAAACGGTAAAAATTCTTTTCTCATATTAATGAGTATAACCTATTTTTTGGGTGGATGGAAGAAACCAAAAAGGCTGCCGCAAAAGCCTCCGGCGATATGGGCAAAATGGGAGATATTGCTTGTGCCGAATGAACTGAGTATCTGGTCGCCAAGGTACAGCACCAGAACAAGGAGGAATGTAAGCGGTATTTCGCCCCGGGAAAAATTGGTAAACGAAGCAAGCAGAATCATCATAAAGGCTACGCCGGAAGCGCCCATGAGGGCAGTGTTAAAAAAAATCACGTTGAGGATACCGGTAATCACCGAAGTTATGGCGATCATGATAAGAAGGGGGACAGATCCGTGGTTTTCCTCCAGCATGGGACCAACGAGAAGAATTATCGAAAAATTTCTTCCCAGATGGCTCCAACCTGAATGACCGATGACATGGGTAAATAAAGAAACCCAGTTACGCAGATTGAGTGGAGAAAAATCCTGTCTGCCGGGAACCATAAACCAGTTGTAAATCAGATCGGGCAGCAGATATACGGTGATGATCATCACAAAAAAACAGGTAAATGCATAGGTAAGTATTGTCGGAGCGTTATATTTAAGTTTCATACAGCAAGATGTATCTCCACCGGGCAATGATCCGACCCTGTCACTTCGGGCCTTATTATTGATGATGTTACTTTAGGCAGGAAAGCATTGTCAACGCTGTGGTAGTCGATTCTCCATCCTACATTCCGTTCCCGCGCCGTCCCCCAGTACGACCACCAGGTATAATGATCCGGCTCGCCTGGGTGAAAATGACGGAATGTGTCTACATGTCCTGCTTTGGTAAATTTGTCCATCCAGGCGCGTTCTTCCGGCAGGTATCCGGCACTGCGTTCATTGGCCTTTGGCCGGGCAAGATCCATTGGTGTGTGGGCGATGTTATAGTCGCCGCTGAGCAGGAAGTGCCGCCCTTTTTTAACCAGGGCATTGCAGAGACGCAATATGGCGTCACAGAAGGCCAGTTTGTAGTCAAGCCGTTTTCCCGCATCCTGTGAATTGGGAAAATAGGCGGCTATCAGGGTAAACGCATCGTATTCGGCAATAAGCGCCCTCCCTTCGTTATCAAATTCAGGCTTGCCCAAAAAACGCACTTCCAGCGGCTCGGTTTTACTGTAAATGGCAACACCGGAATACCCCCGTTTTTGTGCGCAGGCCCAGTAGCTTTTATAGGTAACATTTCCTATGACCGGGTTTACCAGCCCCGGGGAAAGTTGTCCCGGCTCGGCCTTCGTCTCATTCAGGCACAGTACATCCGGCGCTTCTTGTGTAAACCAGTCAAGAAAACCGTATTTTTCCGCAGCCCTGATCCCGTTAACATTCCAGGATAAAATTCTCACCTTCTTCATCTTTGTGTCTTTGTGCCTCTGTGTGATTTTTTTTCAACCAGTTACAAAATCCCTAACGCAACTTCCATCATGCGGGTAAAACCTTTTTCACGTTCTTCCACCGTTGCACGCTGTTCGACCGAAAATAAATCCGAAACGGTTACGATACAGGCAGCTTTTTTTCCTGTCACTTTCGCGTTATGAAACAGGGCAAAGCTTTCCATTTCCACTCCAAGGCAGTTCTGTTCACGCATAACCTGCTGCCAATACTGCTCGTCTCCATCAGGGGACGAACCTTCTTTTTCCGCATGATAAAAAACATCGCTGGAATGAATCGTCCCTTCCACCAGCGGATACCCCAATTTCGCAGCGGATTCCCTGATCCTGCTGTTGAGACTTTCATCTGATGGTATGTGATTACCGGAAAATCCGTTCTGACTGCGGGCAAATGTTGATTCGCTGTAGGCCTGGGTTACGAGAATTATATCAAAAAGCTTAAGGGTATCACGGTAACCTCCTGCAGAGCCAATTCTGACAATGGCATCAATATCGAAATGGGTAAAAAGCTCATACGAGTAAATACCGATGGACGGCATTCCCATACCGCTTCCCATTACTGTAACGGGCTTGCCTTTATACGTTCCGGTATAACCCAGCATCCCCCGTACCCGGTTAATTTCGTCGGTATTTTCCAGAAATGTTTCGGCAATAAATTTTGCCCGCTGGGGGTCTCCGGGCATCAGTACGGTTTTGGCAATCTGCCCTTTTTCGGCTGCAATATGAGGTGTTGACATGGTTGGCTCCTTTATTTTGTTACAATGGCATTATATACGGGAGAGATCAAGGGGCTCCAGTTACACCACTATAAAATTTCATGGCTGTCTTACAAAATAACGCCCCATAAAATCATTCAGCACGAACAATACATTATCCCACCATACTGTATCTGTTAATTCATCGGTAAGAACTTCGGGGCTGAGGAAGCGCCGCATTTCGCGTAAAAACTCCTTTTGTTTTGTTTGAAGATGAGTTATACGTTCAGTATACCGCTGTTTGAAACAAGAGAAATCAACCAGCCGATCAACAAGTTTTTGCTTTACCAAATCTACGGGAAATTCTGTATTACGGGTTTTTAACTGGTATATGTCCCACAAATCCCTGTTCATGACCCTGTTGCTCCTCATTGCTAAAGCAACTATTTTATCGGCCAGGATTTCTCTGAGGCTTTCTGCCATAATTATCAAACCGGATGTACCTGTTTCCAAACCATAGTGATTCCTGATCATTGCAGGGCGGCGTTCATAACTTGGAAGCATGCAAACATCAATATTGATATGCTGTTGCGGTACATCCGGACGTTCCGGTGCAGTAACAATTTTTATTTTCCATGTGTGGGTATTTCCTTCTTCCTTAACCGGATCTGTAACATGTACTGATACATTGTATTTCTGCCAAATAACTTTTTTAAGTAAATCACCAATATCCCGCAGATCATCTTTCTTAAAATCAAAACCGCCGGTAAAATCCAGATCTTCACTTAACCGGGCAAAACCATAACACATACGTAAACACGTTCCGCCCATAAATGTTAATGTTTGCAATAGCCCTGCTTTGCTTAATGTCCGTAAAATATCCTGATGTAAAATTTCTTTTTCCACTGCGGGGCGAAGAACCGTATATTCCTGGTGTTGTGCCAAAACTGCATTGACAGTCTGTTCAAATAAATTCATACATCTTATCCCTGCCTGTTGAGTGTAAGTCCTGCAAAGCTAATTGTGCAGATGCCCGCCATAATCCATAACGAAAATCGTAAGTAAGAAAACCGGCAATATCTTCAGGTGATTTCTTTGTGTGGGTAAACTCTATTCTGCCAAATCTGCCGCAGTTAATAATGCCAGAGCGCCCGGTGGTCATCAATGTAACACAGCCTAAAGGAACCTGGGAAATAATACCATCTTCGCTTAAAACAGATTCTAAACTAAGATAGCAAAAATAGTCCGCCCGCATACGTGCGGCCAGTCGGAACAGCAGCATGTCTTGAGGATATGTTGTTTTGCAATAAACATAAAACCCGCGGCACACCCTTTCTAAACTGCCGTTTTTTACCGCACGTCCCAATAAAACCATCAAAGCGGTGAGTGATTTTTGCGGAAAAAGAGCAGAAAAATCGCTGACTGAGAATAAATAATGCTGAGAATTTGCCAAATTTTCCAGATTGGTCTTTAATACTTGTATTGATTGCATAGGTATACAAAACATAACATAAACCGTTAGGTTTTGTCAACCAACACTATTATTTAGTATTTGTTATTTGAATCTATACGCTAATGCCCGGAACCCTTTTCGTTTTATGCTGCCAAGACGAGAAAATCCTGCCGGTTTTTTCCGGTCAAAACGTTCCGCATCAGATGAGCCGAATGCTGCGATACAGATACCGCCGTCGGTTAGCAGTTGCGATAAGGCATTCCACAGGGAGTCAAGTTGATCAATTGGCAGTGACTTTTGCGGCAGAAGTTCCGGAAAAGCGGCGATGAAAGAATATTTTCTGCCGCCTGCCGATTCCAACAGTACTGCGCATTTCTCCTCATCTTTGTGCCTTTGTGTCTCTGTGTGAGTCTTTTTCCTGAAAACTCCGTCGCCTAACGGTACATCGACGGCAGTGACAATGGATACCGGCATGGTTGTAAGCTGCGAGGCATTGTGACGCGCCGCTTCCAGCGCAAGGATGTTCCTGCCGGAAAGAACGAGCGGAGGAAACGGGGTGTTTTCACTTAACGATAAACGAATAAGCCAACAGGGAAAAAAGCCCTGCCCCGGTTCGTGTACGAGGAATGGCGCATCGCTGACGGCGGTTAATTGTCGCGATCCTATGCGCTGTACAAGTTTTGCCGCAGCCAGTACTGCGCCGCCGGGTGCGTCAAAACCGGATGCTCCGTGGATGGTTTCGATTCGGACGGGAATGTCTTCAATGACACATTCAGCGGCGGCGCGTACATAAAACGGGTATCGGGATAAAAAACCAGGGACGATAGTAACCGGCTCTGTTGTTTGAACAGCATCCGGCGATTTTCTGCCGTATACAAAAACACTGTGCCCCGGACTTTTTTTTTCAAGAAAAAGTTCTGCACTGCCGTCTGTGGCAGCGCAGGCAGCGGTTATGTGTTCCCGGAAAAAGTCCGCAAGGGTGTGTACTACCACCAGGAAAACGCGGCCTCCCTGTCTGCCGTTGCCTGCAGGCTGCAACCGGGAAACAGAACGGCGGATAAAATCTTTCAGTACCGGAGCGCCGGCTTTGGCGGGAATATTGGTCAGTATCAAATCCCAGAGTTCATCCGGCGGTCCGGCCAGCAGCGGTTCTGTATATGCTTCCAACACAGAGGGGGCGATGTTGTTTAACGATGCGTTGTGCAGAGTCACCTGCCGCGCCAGTTCGTCCCGGTCCTGGCAGCGTATGTACAGACCGCCGTCTTTTCTGGTGTGTACGGCGTGCACGTTGTGCACGGCAGCAATCGCAGAGGCTGCGCATATCCCGATTACCCCGACGCCGCAGCCTGCATCCAGTACTCGCCACCCGGAGGTGGCGCTCCGGGGCGGGAGATACCCCGCCGCCGCATCTTCGTCAAGCATCTGCGAAAAAACGGCCAGCAAAAGCTGCGTTCCCGAGTCAATGCGGTCTGAGCTGAACAAGCCCTGCGAGAGGGCAAAAGAGAAATTAATGCTGCGGAATTTATATTGGACAGTTTTGTGTAAAGGTAATTCAGAACTGTTAATTATTAAACCGCTCCACGTATTCGTTTGTTTCCGTGTTTACGAGGATTTTTTCGTTTTCTTTGATAAATAGAGGTACCCGGACAGTCAGACCGGTTTCGGTAACAACCGGCTTTGTGGCTCCGGTAGCGGTATCGCCCTTGATATAATGCGGGCTTTCAACAACGGTAAAAACCACTTTGTAGGGAATTTTTATTTCAACTACTTTTCCTTCCCACATGACGAGTTCGTAATTATCGCCATCTTTGAGATAGAATTTTTTTTCTTCATAATCCGCTATGGGTACTTCGAATTGATCGTAGGAATCATTATCCATGAAGTGATAGTTATCCTGATCCGCATACTGGAATTGGCAGCGGTGAATATCAACCTGCGCATCTTCAACTTCCTGCTGGGTAGGAATGGTCAAGGTAAGAACAGAGCCATCCTTGATGTTTTTCATTTTCACACGGGCAACTGCCGTCCCTTTTCCGGGATTATGAAATTCCCGTTCTACTACCAAATATGGCTGCCCTTTCTGCAGCAGGCAAGTTCCTTTTGTAATATCTCCGGCTCGTATCATTTTTACCTCTTTTTTAACATATTTTTTAAAAGGAAAAATGTCAAGCGCTGCGGATCCCGTGACCTGTGACCTATACAGGATATGGTTAATGTGATAGAATAATACAGGAGATAGTATGAAAACCCCAAAGACACAACTTAAGGGAATAAAACCAAATAATACCCCATACCGGGTTCTTCTGATAGACGACAGTAATTTTATTGTTAAACTACTGAGCATGATTCTGACTTCAGAAGGTTTTGAAATTGTTGATACTGCCTCAAATGGGGCACAGGGGCTTGTGAAGTACAAAGCATATCATGAAACCATCGATCTGGTAACCCTGGATATTACCATGCCGCTTTCAGACGGAATTGAAACACTGAAAAAAATACTGGAATTCAACCCCAGTGCAAAAGTAGTAATGATCAGCACCATGGGCATGGAAAAAGTGGTAAGACAATGCCTTATGATGGGCGCAAAAAACTTTATTGTAAAACCGCTTGAAAGAAAAAAAATGCTGGACTGTATAGTTTCTGTGCTTGAAAAGTAAATTTGTCTTTTAACTCAACATCTATAAGCAACATCTATAAGCCGTATTGCCTCAAGTAAAAATCGAACCGTAAGGAATGATGCCTCACGTTAAGAAAACGAACCATGAGAAGGAGAACCGAAGAGCAACGGCTTCATGCCCCCTTTCGGAATGAACACAGGAACAG
>Ga0099364_10000291_pt1 | contig 84275 bp, 77 predicted proteins | sample TergutTh196P3_FD_73070 | JGI IMG/M metagenome (GOLD analysis project Ga0099364, IMG submission 73070) | Microcerotermes parvus P3 segment gut microbial communities from Pointe-Noire, Republic of the Congo - Th196 P3 | ecosystem: Host-associated > Arthropoda: Insects > Digestive system > Gut ...
TTTCTCCCGGCGCGACCTGCACCCTAACGGCTATCTCACCCGCCGGATACTCCAGCGGTAGGGAGCGACCGTCCGTTGGGCGCGGTTGCTGCTCCTCTATTGGTTGACTGCCATTGGCATACCGTCGCACAGTCCCCCACCAAACAGGGTTTACCCTCTTTTTTTATATCCCGCTAGTATTGCGGCTGCCGTTATAAAACTGAAATCTGGGTAAAAGGCGTTTGATTGCCCGGTTGACTGTTGACTTACATCAAGACGCTTGATATAATACAAACAATCTATGTAGATTTGAAGTTTTAGCGAACATAAATCTACCACACCGCAAATAAAAAGGGAAGCCCCAATTTCGATTTGGGGCTTTTCTGTGCTGTCTGGTAGTTTATAAAATATCGTATGAAATATTTTATATAACATTTTATAAAAGCTCATATATGATGTTATGCAAAACAGCATATAAAACATTAGTTTGAGGCTTAACTGTCAAACAAAAATAGCTTGTCATATTCCCGGCCAAGCCCGCATAGCCTGTACAAAATCTATTTTTGAGGTAAACGCTGTGGAGAAGAAAAAAATCGTTACTATCGTGGTGTCTGTTGGCGCGGTGATTCTTATTGCCGCCGCTGCCCTTATCTTCATCGGGATATTTGCCAACCAGCAGCCTGACCCGGTAACACCGACCCAGCCGCCGTATTCAAACGATGACTGGGATTGGCAGCCGGAGGAAACCTACACAGTGGCCCCTGCACCCACGGCGGCACAAACCAATCCGCCGCCACTGGCCCCGGCCACCCAACCACCCGCGCCAAACAACACCCTGCCATCTGACGCGGAGGTAATGACCCTGTTCAAGGCCACCAGCATCTCCAAAACAACGCAGGGCAAGCAGCTCAACCCCGATGAATGGCTGGTCTATCTGCCTCTCAACACGACCATCACCATCCCGGCGGACTGGATTGCCAACACCGCCCCCAGCCGCTGGCACATCACCGGCGCACCGGCGGGCTTCCGGGGAACCGATGGCGAAATCCTCCCGGCTGGCACGCAATTAACCGCTCTCATCAGCAATGATGAGCTATATGTCAGGTTTTTACGCTAAATTGTGCCTTACCAAAAATCAAAATTTGAGGTGAACGCTTTGGAGAAGAAGAAAATCGTAACCATCGTGGCATCCATTGGCGCGGTGATTCTCGTGGCCGCTGCTGCCATCATCTTCATCGGGATTTTTGCCGACCGGCAGCCCGGCCCGGCAGAACCGACCCAACCGCCGTTTTCATCCGATGACTGGCAGCCGGAAAGCTACGCCGACCCGCCGACATTGGCACTGACTACTTCCGCGCCGGTTACTGCGCCAGAGTCGGATATCACGGGTTTGGCTGAAATCACTATCAACCCTTCGGCGGCCACTGCGACCATCAAATTGACGAACGGCAGCACCATCACCGGCAACCGGCACGTGGAGAATAATACGACCTTTTTCACCTTCTACACGGACGGCAGCACCGTCACCATCCGGCTAAAAGTGCCGGACAACATGGTGTTGGTCTGCACCGATGACGCGGTCATTGAGCAAATGGATGCGCGCGGCAAAAGCTTTATCCAGTCGCGGCAAACAAATCCGGCTGAATATTTCACCAAAGCTTACAGCGGGGCCGTTGTCAGCCTTGCCAATCATCCCAACGGAAAAGTGGATGTTTGGTGCGCCGCCGATTGATTTGACCCCTAACAATCAAAGGAGAAACATATCATGGACATTGCCTTTGCCAAGCAAAACAACGAACGCACGGTCAAGACCTACCACTGCACCCGGTGGAATTTCCCCAAGCTGGACGGCCATTTGACCGTCACCACTGAGCGCGTGATTTTCCACGGCGCGGATAAAGCCAAAACGCCCGACCAGAAACCCGGCAACCGCATTGTGGAGGAAGCCGAAATCAAGAGCGTGTCGGGCCTGAGCAGCTTCTATGGCACCAAGTTCAACCTGATGTGGTTTATCATTGGGCTGGCCGTGATGATCGGCGGCATAGTTGGGGCCAGGGTTTGTGTGGCCGGGCTAGGAAGCCGTTATGTGCCAGCGCAAATCATGGTACTGGCCGGGCTAGGTGTGCTGCTGGGGCTGGCGGCCATCATCGCGGGCGTGTTGATTATCCTCCTGCTGGCCTTTCAAAAAGCGTTTTTCCTCAACGTGTATTCCAGCCAGAGCGCGGGAACGCCAATCAGCATTGGCAACGCTGACAAAGCCAACCATGTCCTGCTCTCCCTGTGCGGCAAGCCCACGGAGGAAACCGACCTGATGATGACCGAGTTAGGAGCCATGCTGATTGACCTGAAAACCGATAAGAAGCAAGCCTATGAGGCATGGAAAGTATGAATATCAAAGAAATCCGCGATTTACCCGGCGGTGTGTTCGAGGGTGGGCGGTTGCATAATACGCAACCGCCCTATCCCAATAAAGAGCCGATTTTGTGCCGTTTGCCGGGCCGGGATGGGGCGACCATCGACCTTGACACGGACATTTTCAGCAAGCATCTGTGTTTCATCGGCGGCATCGGCACCGGCAAGAGCAATGCCATTTTTCACGTGGTGAGCCAATTGCGCCGGTCATTGGGCCGGGATGATGTGATGGTGCTGTTTGATACGAAGGGCGATTTTCACGAGAAATTTTATATGCCCGGCGATGTGGTTATTTCCAATGACAACGAGATAGAGGGCGTGGCCGACAACTGGAACATCTTTGCCGAAATCGACACCACCAACGAGGGCCGGAGGCGCGAGAGTGTGATTGAGATAGCCGAAACCCTGTTTTACGAGAAGATTCACGGGTCAAAAGAGCCGTTCTTCCCCAACGCCGCCAAAGACCTGTTTGCCGCCCTGCTGCTACATTTTGGCCGCTCGGAGCTGCCCCGTAACAATGCCGGGCTGAAGGACTACATGGACAGCTCGCCGATTGAAACATGGCAGGAAATGCTTGACCTGTATGACGATTTGCGCGCCATGAAAACGTATTTATCCGGCAGCGGGCCGCAGTCCACCGGGGTATTTTCCGAGCTGCAGCAGCTTTCCCGCAAAACATTTTTAAGCAATTTCGCCCGCGCGGGCAGTTTGTCCATGCGCCAGCTGGTCAGGGAGAAAGGGGGCCGGGTGGTGTTTGTGGAGTACGACATCGGCGTGGCGAATATGCTCACGCCGATTTACCGGCTGCTGTTTGACATGGCTATCAAGGAGAGCTTGAGCCGAGGCCGGAGCAAAGGCAATGTCTGGTTTATGATAGATGAATTTAGGCTGCTACCGCATCTGCAATATCTTGAGAATGCCGTCAATTTGGGCCGGGGACTGGGCGTCAAGTTCATCATTGGGGTACAAAATGTGACCCAGATTGACGAGGCGTATTCTGGGCTGGCAGCCAGCATCTTATCTGGCTTTAGCTCTAATTTTGTCTTTCGGCTGGGCGACCGGGCGAGCAAAAATTATGTGCAGGGCATTTTTGATCATAACCGCAAGGCTGAGATTTACAAGTCGGGTGGGAACAATATTGTTGAGCATATCCGCGAGGGCAATGTCGTGGAGGATTGGGATATTTCCGGGCTGGGGCTGGGGGAGGCGATTGTCGGGCTGCCGGGCAGTGAGCCGTTTAGGTTTCAGGTTGAAAGGTTTGAGAGTTAGGGGTCAAGGAGATAGATTGAGATTGATGGGATTAAGCCGTGGCGTAAATGGATTCGCTTGATTAATCTCAATTCTGCGTTCAACTAAACGAGTAAGCATAAACCCTCCTAATATTCCAACCAGAAATAAAATTGTTATGACTAAAATAATCGAAAAGCAGCAAAGCATTTTTCGTTTTTCTTTTTCCATTGTTGGTATTATAACTCTCTTACATTAGTCGAATGAATATAAAAAGCGGCGAGTATTCCTGCAACTAAAATCGCAATAATCATAATGAGAAAGATCAGTATTTTCTGTTTTTTCACTACTGGTTTCATCAGGCTAAAATCATATCATATTTCCCACAGTTTACCCCAGCTGAATAATTCCCCACGCGCCATCCTTCATCACAAAAGCCTTGCCTTTATAAAAAGGTCTTGCCGCTTCAAATTCAAAGGGAATTGCTATCGCCCCGGATTTGTCGAGATAGCCCCATGCTCCGTTTTTCTTGATGGGCACAAGCCCATCAGTAAAGGCATACATACAAGTATATTCATTGCGATAATCGTTATAAAGCCAGTTGGCCTCATATTCGATGGGGATCACAACCGTTCCCTGCTCATTCACATAACCCCATTTGCCGTTTTTCTTGACGGCGCACATGCCATCGGAAAAGGAACCGGCGTCATCATAGATGAAGTCTGTCATTTTCTTGCTGTTATTGAATATCGCGTAGCCACCACTTGCATTGAGCCACTGATCGCCCCAATCATCTGTGCTGACAGTTGCTGCTTGTGCTGCGAGGGTAAGCGGCTTATCAACATACTCATACAGTATTGCTTCCGCGCCGTCATTCGCGGCGAAGCGATTTTGACTGGAAATCCAAAATATTCCTGGTTGGGGCGCGGTGCCAGCTACCTCAATCCATGTGCTGTTGCGGCGCAAGCCCTTTGCTTTATCATAGATGAAATCATCGACATCGCCGTCCGGCTCGCTCAACCAATACATTCCATCGTATCCGCAGCCAACATCGGTATAATCATTTCGAACCAACTCATTCCCCTCTTGATCAAACAATCCATAGCCACCTTGCCGGTGATAAGAATATATGCCATCATAGCGATGTTTAAAGGAGTACATTTGATAATAGCCGCCTCTTTCATCTGGCAGAACATCAATCTCAAATAAAGCGCTTAAGTAGGGTTCTTTAAACCAAGTATAGGAGATGGCGGCGGGTTTGGTTGACGGCTCGGTTTGGGTTTTTGGTTCTGTTGATTGTGGTGTTTCTTTGGGCAGAGTTTCTATTGCGGCCATGACTGCCTTTTGCGCATTTAGCAACGGGTAGCTATACGTGTTGCCATCTGGTGCCGTATGTGTTATAAGGCGATCTTTCGCTGTGCTAAGTAGTAGGCCTTTAATTGCTGCTGGCATGAGATCGTAATTGACCTCAAGAATGAGGGCCGCAACGCCCGTGACAAATGGTGCGGCTGTGGACGTGCCGTCATTAAGGCCGTATGTGTTGCCGGGTACGGTGCTTAAAACACCATCGGCTTGAACTATTTCAAATTCGTCTCCCTCGGCATATACTGTTGTAAATGCAAAGCTGCGCATTGTCTGGCCTTGATATTCAATGATTGAGTCACCGCCAGGAGCCGCAATGTCTACATTGTTGCCATAATTGGAATAGGAGGCATAAACTGATTTGGAATCCACGGCACCAACAACAATAATTTGGTCGGTCAGATTTGCGCGCCGCGCAATAGCAGCAAAGCCATAAGAATCCTTCCCGCTAATACAATCGTTGCCAGCGCTGTTGATAATCAAGACCTTTGGATTCTTTTCACAATATTTCACCAAGTACGTTTCGGCAAAGGCTAAAATCTCATTTGCCGTTGCCTTTGGTGTTTTATCCGGAACGATGTAAGAACTGATGTTAATGACACGGCACTCTTTATCGGCCAGCCATTTTAGACCATAGAGAAATGAAGAGACAAAGCCCCAACTGTTTCCCGTGATATCTAAACTATATTTTTTATACATCAATTCCGCGTCCCAATCAAAAAAATCCGCATCCAACCCTGTGAAAAACACATTTGAATTCGTGGCAACGCCCCTGATCCCAAGATCATTGCCATTGATTGCGGCAATAATACCTGTTACATGGGTGCCGTGCGTTCGACCATCTTCTGTTAGCTGCTTGTTGCGCACATTTTCTTCTGGAATCCGCAAATCAATATGGTTGTAATTCAAGCAAGAATCTAACACTCCAATGTTCACCTGTGAGGTTTGTTGGTTTTCGAGCAATTGGTGAGCTTCATACATACGAATAAGATTTTGCCCCCATGAGTTGGGAGAAGTGCTGTCAATTTCCGATTGATTCATTTCATTCGTCACCCAATTCGCCTGCTTGGCACCTTCATGAAAATAATTGGGGATAGCGGCTATTACGCCAGAAGCGTTTTTTAGATTTGCAACCACAGCCTCCAATGCCTGATAATCTTCTGCATTGAACTTTCCGTGATAAAATCCCAATTTCTCATGATAGCCCACAAGCCTCCCGCCATTGTTGAAAACCAGTCGCTCTATTTCCTCAAAGCGGGCGGTATCCTTGGCCATCAACAATATTTCACCTTTCAGGGCAAATAGTCCCTCAGAGGGTGTTGCAATGATATCCTCCATCGAACGCGCTTCTTCCGGATAAAGAACACGATTGCCGTTGCCATTGTTGTCCGGCGCACACGCAAATAGCGGCAGCATGAATAACGTGACCGACAAAACCGCCAGTAATCGCTTAAACCAGTTTGCCATGAGAAGAGCCTCCTTAAATATAGTGGTTAGGCCAATTCTGACCGGCGTATCATGTTTAGTACAGAAGCCATGCCGGAAGTGCTGACCTGATAGCAAAATACCCAGCCATTTACAATGCAAATGCGGCTGACATCTGAGGCGGTTAGCAGCTTTTCACCTTCTCCGGCTTCAATACCGCGAATCTCTCGGCCAGCGTATTGACTGGTATCAACCAAATACACACCAAACCCATCCGAGTAAGCTACGCGATTTTTATAATAGTTGTAAACGTATGAGCTTTTGCGCGATTCAATTCCAAAGAAATACTTGTCCCAGTCAAACTGTTGCGGGTATTCACCAAAGAATAGAATGTTTCCACGATCAGCGGTTACACCTATACGCTCCACACAATCCCAACTAGAGTAGTCATGCAACACTTGCTCGTAGGCTTTCTGAACATTGCCGCCGTTTGTGTCCATCTTCCATAAAAAATCACCTGATTTGAAATAGATGCTTCCTTCGTTCGTAATCTGAAAATCGCTGACAGCGGTTTGATTATATATTTCTTGTTTGCCTGTAACCCCACTGGTAGACACCTTGCATATAACACCTCCCACAACATAACTGCCGCTTTGCATAAAATACAAATTACCGCTATGGAGTTGGAGCATCGTTCCGCTTTCATTCAAGATATCGCGCAGCTCGCCAGTCCGCAGATTGTAGGCACAAATTTTTTGACCAACACCATAACTGGTGTAGCTGCTGAAATAAACCATCTCCCCGCTCACAGCAATATCCCGCGCATTTGACACGGCGCATAATAGTGTGGATTCGCTGCCATCTGCATTCATGCGATAAAGAAAGCCATTGTCATTTGGATTGTTGTATAAAATCCAGTTGCCAGCCGCAGCCGCCAAGCCATTATTAAAGAGATTAAAGCGAGAGGAAATCCTTGCGTTATCGCTGTCCGATGTTTCCTGCCATGAGCTTCCTATGCTTTTTGTAGAATCAGTTGCGCCCGCCGTTTCGCCATTGACATCATTTGCGCTGTAGTCATTGCCGTTGCCGGATGTATAACCGCCGCCACACCCAAACAATGTAGTTGTCATCACAAAAATCATAAAAACGGAAATCCAACGCTTACCCAGCTTGTCCATAAAAATTACCCCCATTAATTTGGTTTACAGGAAAAATCCTTGTCATCAAGCTAATTTCAAGTATAGCACCGCCGTTGTGAAAAAGCAAGAAAAATGTTGATAGACCAAGAAATTTGCCTCCGACAATTAGGCCGGAGGCACAACAGTCAATATCCTCTGGTATTCAGCGGTGCGCCGCCACGCACATCAAAGCTGTTGATGTAATTCATGATGGCATCGAAATTGTATTCGCGGGTTCGCTTCATGGCGGTGAACATATCCACAATCCACCATACACATACACCGCCGAAAGTAATTGCCTTGATAAAGCCGAACCAATACTCCCGCAGATACCAGCGGTCAAGGAACCAACCCACATAGGGGATGATGGCGATAATCAGGCAGACAATCGGGCTTTTCAGGCCAAGCCCTGAAATCGCCGCGACTTTTTCTTCGCTGCCCATTTCCATCATCCGCAGTCGCAACATCGGTATTTTTTCTTCCGGGAAGTTCTTCGCGTTTGCTACCAAGTAATTGTCAATGCTAGTTTCCAAGCTCATTATATTGTCCTCCGTAAAAATTATTAGTTTTGGGTATTGTTCGCGTTTGACCCTTAACTATCAGCCCCGGCCTCCCGCGCTTTCATGGCTGCGATGATGCGGCTGACGGTTGAGCGGCCCACGCCTGTTTGGGCGGCGATGTCGTCAATTTTTGTCCCGGCCTGGCGCAGGGCTTCGACTGCCGCCACCTGTTCCGGCTTCGTGGCGGGTCGGCCGCCCTTGCGCCCTCGAGCGGCGGCAGCTTTCAAGCCCGACTTGGTGCGCTCGGCGGTTAAATCCCGCTCGAACTGGCACAGGCCCGCAAAGATAGTGAAAATGAGCTGTCCCTGCGGGGTGGTAGTATCGAGCCACGTTTCATTGAGGCTGCGGAAGTGCGCCCCCTTGCGGTGAATCAAATCCACAATTTCCAGCAAGTCTTTGGTGCTGCGGCTCACGCGCGATAACTCCACCGTGATGACCGTGTCGCCCGCTTGCAGCGCGGCCAATAGCCGGTTCAGTTCCGGCCTATCGCGCTTGGTGCCGGTGATTTTCTCCTGATAGAGGTGGCCGGGGCTAACCCCGGCGGCGGCCAGCTCGTCAAGCTGGCGGTCAATCGCTTGTTTCTCAAGGCTTGCGCGGGCATACCCCTTTAGCATTATCAACCTCTCCTTGCTTCAAATTATGAAACAAGGGGGCTTGGCTATGCGTAATTTGGGCTATGCTGTCGCAGGTAGTACCAAAAACGGTCGTTAATGAGCCTCGCGATTTCGCCCGTTTGTTTCTCGCTGATTATAGCAAGTTAGAGCTTTGATTTTGTTTAATCTTCTAAAAAGAGGTGGTAGGAAAACTGATTTATTCGGCAAAATTCCGATTGTGGAAGGGAGGCCCGATAAAACGACAAAAATGCCCAAAAACGACCGTTTTTGGGCATCTCAAACCATCTCACAGTATATCATGTCCAGAGGGGAAAGGCAAGAAAAAGTTTTGAGTTGACCCTTAACCATCAATAAACACCCGCTTCAACACCTCGTCAACCAGCTTGCTTTTATTTATCCCGCGCCGTTTGGCCTCGCGCTCCACAGCCTGTGCGGTGGTTTTGTCTATGTAGTAGGTGCTGGCGACCCCTCGCTTTTTTGCTGGGATTTTCGTCACAATATCGGTCAAGAGCCGGGTTTCCTGCGCTGGTGCTGGCGCGGCGGCTGCTTGGGCCTCTGGCTCGCCTTGCTCGAAAATAGCCATTCCTGCCTTAAAAAAGTTATTTTTGCTCACAAAATCCCCCTTTCTTTCAGGTCTGCGATAACATCGAAAAACACCGCCTTGGCCTCCCTGACGGCTTTTTTCCCACCCAAAAGATTGATTGGACGGCGGCGCGTTTCGGTTCTTTTGATTTCCGCGCTGGTGGGAATGATGGTCTTTAATAGAATGTCGCGCAAATCCTCTTTTTCATCAATGTATTCGAGCAGCTCTTTTAAGTCCTTTTTGGCCCGCCCATCATAGTTATTGAGTGCCAAAGCGGCTACATTATCCAGCTTACGCAACCGCTGGCGGATACCTGTCCACAGCGCGATAAATAATTCTGCGCCCATAATACTGTTAAGCGATATTGAAGAGACTAATATCACATGGTCAGAAGAAAACAGGACATTTTGATTTATCATTCCTAAATTCGGATTGGTGTCGATTATAATGTACTTGTATCGCTTCAAATACTCCCAATTATCCAAGATAAAATTATTGAAAATATGCTCTCGCCCGGCCAAGTTAACGATATTTAGCTCTGTGGCGATTAATTCAATGGAAGATGGGATAATGTCAAGGTTCGGCAACTCGGGAATAGGACTTTTATAGATCACTTCCTCGGCGGTATAACCACCTTCAAAGACATTTTTGATTGTTTTGATGCCTTTCCCCATCACGTTCACCCTCATATTTGCGGTTAAATTAAACTGCGGGTCTGCATCTACCGCTAAAACGGGGTGTTTTTCAGCTAAAAGCGCACTGAGGTTAAAGACCTCGGTTGTCTTTCCGGGGCCGCCTTTGAGTGTGCCGATGGTGATAATGATTGGTTTTTCTGCCATAGGGCTAATATATCACCTTTTATGTAATGTGCAATACGTTGTTTTATATAATGTCATATATGATGTTTTATAAAATGTTATATAAATCTTGACACTTAACTGTCAGGCCTCACCTTCCCCGCCCGGAAATACCCCCACGGCGTGAGCAGCACCACATCCTTTAGTGTGGCAAACTCATGTGGCTGGATAATCCGCCGGTCAACCGTGTGTTGGCTGACGGTGTGCCCGCGCTCCTCGTCCCCATCGGCGGCGTAGCTGGTGCTTTGGCCCTGCCGCGTGGCCTCCACCGTGCCGACCAATCGGCTGAAATACTCCTGCGTTTCCGCGTCAGAAGCCCCCAAAATCGCCTTGTAGCTGCAATTATCCAGTATCACCCGCCGCTGGGCCGGGCCGTAGAGCAAATCCAGCTGGGCCAGCGATTGAATAATCAGCGCGATGGTGATTTTCTTGCTCCGCAGCGTGGTCAGGCCCGTCACCACCGGCTCAATCCTCCCCAGCCGGGGGAACTCATCCAGCAAAAACAGGATGGGCCGGGCATTGTTTTCGTCCCGCCGCTCAAAATGTTTTAAGAATTGATTGGTTATGAGGGTAAACAACGGCTTCCATTGGTCGAGCTTGTCCTCTGGAATGCTCAAAAATATATCAATGCCCTGCTCCAAATCTGCCGGGCTGATGTTGTTTTCTTTGGATAGCGCGGCGATGACATGCCTATCGGTGGCAAAGAGCCGGATGGCATTACCCACCTCGGCAAAAATGCCGGCGAGGGTCTTGTTTTCGAGAGTGTAAAACTGGCTCATGTGCAGCCGGGCCGCTTCATTTTGGGTTGTTTCAAAAACATATTTGACATGTAAATCAACCGGCTTACTCAAAATCTCTTTGATGGTTTCGACAAAAGACAGCCCGGCAGCGTGATAATGCAGCAGCAAGGCGGTTAATAGGTTTTGGGCCGACTGTATCCAAAACGGGTCTTTGACATTGGCTGGCTCTGGTACCAACGCGGCGGCGATTTCGTGGGCCTCTTGGGCTGCGTTGTCGCTGTTGTTGAGCAGATAAAACGGGTCAAAGCCCCATGTTTCATAGCTCATGGGGTTGAAGATTTTTCGCTCCCCCGGTTTGTCTGCCGTGGCCGCCGACAGCTCCCCCTTGATGTCGATGGCAAAAATGGCGCTCTGCCACGCCAGCAGGGACGGAATAGCCAAGCTCGAACTCTTGCCGCTGCCCGCCCCGCCGCAGATTAAAATATGGCCGTCCGAGCTCTCGCTCTTGATGAAATATTTGCTCTTATATGTGCCAAAAATGAAGCCTTGAGGCTTAACATTCAAAAGCTCTCTAGGTGGCTTGGGACTTTGGCGCTGGTCAAGGTGCAGCAGCAAGCCCGCGCCAAATATTATGGTCAGCAGCAGGGAGGCCGGTATCATCGGCCCCTTTCCCGGCCCCGCGACTGCTCCCGCTGGGTGTAGTTGCGCTCATCCAGATTACGCACATGCCGCCCGTGTTCTCGCCGGGCGTTGCGGGCTTCGATTTCGCGGTTTTGGTCGCCCAGATAGGACGGGCGGCCCTCTTTCTCCATCTGTGAGGCCGTGGGGCCGAGGTGCTGGGTCGGCTCCAAGTCAAGGCCCTGCCGCTGAAAGCTGCGATGGTCAACGGGTTCGAGGCCGTGGCGTTCTAGCTCGCGGTTAACGATTTTCGCCCATGCTTCCCGCCAGAGTTCGGCGTTTTCGCCTTTGTCCCAATCCACCGTTGGCACCTTGCGGCTTTTCCATTCGCCGCTGGGCAGCATGACGCGCTGGCCCTGCCGGTCAAGGATATATTCTTTGGCTGCTTTCGCCGCCCACGTGCCGTCCGGGTTCATGGGCCGGGTAGTCAACAGGATGTGCGCATGGGGGTTGCCATCCCCTTTGTCATGGATATTCAGGTCGGCGCACATCCCCCGGTTGACAAATTGCCCCACATATTCACGTGCCAGCTTGACATGTTCCTCTCGGTCAAGTTCGGCGGGCAGGGCGATTTCGACCTCGCGGGCAGTGCGGGCGTTCTTCTGCTTCTCGGCGTGTTCCACGCTGTTCCAGAGGATAGCCCGGTCTTGGTAATGCTCCGGGGCGTGTTCCGGTAGCAGGATTTCAGAATGGACAACCCCGCCTTTTTTCTCGAAGTCGAAGGTCAAGCCGGTGCGATGGTCATAAATTTTTTCGGCGGCACGATAGGCAGCGGCGGCCACAGATGACCGCCCGCTTCCCCGGCCAATGGTCTTGATACTCATGTGATAGATCGCCACGCTCCCTGCCTCCTTTTTTCTCTGTCCCGCAACGTCTCCCAGCCGCACCCGGGGTCCCCGCGAAGTCCGCAGACTTCGTGGGGTGGGCGTATGCGGCCCGCCATTTTATACAAATCACGGCGCGGAATAAAGCGGCGGCGGGATGTATAAAATGGAATGCGCGCAGCGCAAAAGCGCCGCAGGCCGCACGTACACCGTGAGCGGTGTGTAAGTGCGCACTTCGTGATTTGGCGGACTACTACAACATATGCGAGAATAAAAGGATGAGTAGCCAAATCACGCTGTTCGCAGCGCGAACAGGAATAGCCGGGAGGTGGAGGCCAGTGACAAAACCAGATTTTGTGGGGGCCTATACCAAGGAGCAACAGAAAAAGAACCGCGAAATTAGGGCGGCGGGTCTGCAAAAATCAGCCCAACGCTCAAGAGATACCCGGCGTAAAATCATCCTCGGCGGGATATTGCTAAAGTATTTCCCAGAGCTAAAAGAGCTTGACCCAGCGGTGGAATCGGACTTTAAGGCTGTGGTCGGGATATTCGCTGCCCTTGCCAGCGACCCGGAATTTTTGAAATGGTGGGCAGGGATGATGAAAAAGGGCCAGCGGGAAAGTCCCGCCAGCCCAGATTGAAAGTTAAGCATCACCACACTTCGTTAAATTCTTCATGAAACATCATGGTATAGCGGTCATCCTCATCGACAACATAAATTGCGCAGGAGGGTACGGCTATGGTCATCCGAATCGTGCGATGGTATTCCGGCAGGTGTTGCTTTTGTGTGATGCTCACGCCTCCTTCCTCTGGAAACAGCCAGTAAGCGATGAGGCAATCTGGCTCCACAGGCAACATTTCCAGCATAAGCCACATGCCGTTTTGCACTTTCTGCGGGATTTCCTGTTTAACTCGTGCGGAAACAAAGCGCGCAGCGATGTATCTCCTGTGGGTTTTGCCCTTAGCTCTTGCCGAGGGTTGGGTGGGGTATGTGTTTTTCATAATGCCCCTATCGCTACAGATAACGGTTGATTGGTCAAGGGCGCGGCAGCGGCTTGCGAACCCTTGAACGTCAGCCGTTATCTGTTATCTTGAAGGGAATAGAAAAACACATATCCCACCCAAGAAAAAGGGCCAGCGGGAAAACCCCGCCAGCCCAGATTGAAAGTTAAGCGTCAAGTGTCATAATTTTGTCGCAATGGTCGCATTTTAGTGTGGCGTCGCGGGTCGTGCGGGCAATCAGCCCGCAGCCGGGACAGACATATTTACGGTAGCTCTGCCGGGTGCGCGTCACGGTTTTTTCCTTGCCGTCCTCGCCGGGCTTGGTGACTTTGGGCGTGCCGTCCCGGTAGGTTTTCATGCGCTCCAGCTTGAAGCAACCGGCCCGGCAGTGTTTCTTGACCAACGCAGTGAATTCCGGCCCAGGTTCAGTGATACACCAGCCGTGGGTTTGGTGCTGCTTGACAATCAGCCCCGCCATCTCTGCTGCCGCCTTAAAATTGGCGTTGTGATACTGCCCTTTTCGGCTGGTGTCCTGTATGCCCTGCTGCATGTTCCACAGGTGGCTCATCTCATGGCCGAGGGTGGTAATGACCAGTTCTGGCGGGCGGTTCAGGTATTCAGCGCACAGATTGATTTCGCGGTAATACTGCTGGTCTTTGTCGCTCCACACCTTGCCCACGGTAATCCAGCCATAGGCCCCGCCGGTGTGATCGGTCAAGATGGTGATGACGGGCCGTTCCAATTCATTGTTGAAATATGTCGCGTTGAGGAGCCTAAACATTCTCTGCAATTCGTCAATTGCGCTTTGGATTGTGACTTGGCCTTTGATTTCCTCACCCCCTAATATTCATCTGCCAGAAGCATGGTTGAATGGTCGCCATCATCAATGACATAGACTTTGGCAGTGACCGGCACAGCGTCAGGCAACAGCAGCGGCGCATATACCTCGCAAGTATACTCCGGCTGCTCTTGATTGTGGGTGATTCGCTGTACACAGCCGCCCAGCGGGGCAAGGTCAAAGAACTGATAGCGGTCTTTGGGTTCGGGCATAAGCTCAATGGCTATCCACATAGCCGCTATCGCCTCCATCGGGATTTCGGCCTCAATGCCGCAGGTAAGATAACGCTGGTTAGTAAACAATTCGTATAATTCCCCTTTCTGTTGACACCTAACTTTCAAGGGGATTTTACAGCAACTAAAGCTCCTGTGCAAATTTCATGCATTGCAGCTTGCCTTGCCTAACGATAAGGACTGTATCGGTGATGGGCCAATCCAGGCAAAAGTAATATGTGCGCCGGTATCTGGGCCATTTGACTGTATGCACGATTTTTTGCAAGCCATTTGGTGTAACGGAAAGGCGAAATGCTTGTGTCTTGCTCAGACAATGTCTGTCTGTCTGGTGCAGGTGAGCCAGCAAAAACAAGGTCGCCTGAAACTCTGGAGATAAATTTTCCTCAATCCAATCGGTTGCGCGGTGGTCGCAAAATCGGAAAACATGGCCTTGAGCGATAGCGTTCAAAGCCTTGGTAACAGCCGCTATTGCCCCGGCGGCGCGGGGGGTCTGTTTGGTATTTTTCATAATGCCCGCCTCAAAGCAGGCAGGAACTGTCTGCTATACTGCGAGCAGGTGAAAAATACAAGGCAGGCGCTCCAAGCAGCCGAGGCAATGGCGGCCTTTCGCCGTGAGAAAAAGGGTGAGGGTTTGGGTGGGGAAAAAATCGATTATCAGGACAAGGGCTAGCTTGAAATTTCTTTTAGGCAGCCATTGGTTTTTCTTCTTCTGGATTTCGAAAGCTTTCAGATAGTTGGGCCATTTTCCTTTGTGCGATTTGCTCAAGTTTGCTGCCTGGGCGGGCACGCCGAAAAACGGTACGCCAGGCATCATAAGTCTGGGTCTGTTCAAACACTTTTGCCAGCGCGATTTGCGAAGGTCTGCTGTCTTCGGGGGCATAGTCATAAGCAGTGAGCCAGTCATCGGACGTTTTGGCCTGTTCGGACATTTTCTCCAACGCGGATTCCCTTAGAAGGCTGCCATAGGGGGCGCGGTCAAAAACCGTGCGCCACTCGTCAAAGGTTCGCGCCTGCTCGGCCAAGCTTTCCGGCGTTTCCTTTTTAATGTCATTGTTTTCAGGGGCTGCGGCAGTTTCATTTGACGCCGGAGCCCGGAAGCTTTCGGCTTCTGGCGGGATATATGACTGTCCTTCAAATGGCATGATGACGCTTTCTGTTTGCAATATTAACTAGACCTAAATATAACCTGTCCCATAGTTTTGTCAACAGGCGGTTATTCTCCATTTCTTGCAAAACAGAAAAGCAAAAAACCGCCTGACGGCGGCCAAAATGTTTGCGGGGTAGAGAAAAAAAGGGTGCGTGGTTTGGGTGGGGTTGTCAAGTGAAATGCTACTCCCAGCGGGAGAGCAGGAGCGCGCCGTTTTTGGTGACGATTTCGAGGCGGCGGCTTTCGTGGGTGCAGCGACCCCAGCGGTCAAACTTGCCACATTCCTCCCAGGCACACCTTAGCGTGTCAACGTATTGGCGCGGGTAGATTTGATCTGGGTGTGTGTGATGTTTTTTCATAGTGCCGTCATCCGCTGGGGCGGCCAGCAGGGTCAAGGGCGTGAACACGGCTTGCGAACCCTTGACAATGCTGGGCGGCTCTGCCACTCTCGGCACACTGAAAAAACGAACACGCGGCCAGACAAATCACCCGCAGCAAAGACGGCTACTGCGATTGCCGCGACCTGAGAGCTACGAGCCAGTCGTTCCAATCCTTGAACCCGGCAGCGGGTTGACGAATCTTCACGCCAGCGTTGACCGATTGGACGCTGCGCACGAAAGCAGTTCCCGCCTCGTCATTATCGACACACAAAACAGGCCGCGCCTGCTCCCCGAGGGAGTGCATGGTGTGGTCGAAGATATTTTGCTTCAGGCCCGCGAGGGAGGTCAACCGGCACCCGGCCAGGTCTTTCCCTCTCATGCGGGAAATGTCAACGAAGGACAGCAAATCAATGGCGCTTTCAAAGAACAGAGCGTAGGCGGTTTGCTCACCGAAAGACAGATTGTACCCGCAGCCATATTTGGAGCCGGTTTTGATGCCTTTGAAACGCTGCTGGGGCATGGTTCCATTGAGTTCCGCGCCGACAATCGCGCCGCCGTCATACATGGGAAAAACGGCGTTGTGATATTCTTTGCCGTCATGGTGTTGGATTTCTTCAAAAAGCTGGCGGCGGCGGATGAGCTGGGTGATGAGTTCTGCCGATAGCCCGCGCTGGTGGTGCAGATAATCAATCACGCGGCCCATGTTGGGCGCAAGCTCTAACTTGGCAAAGTCAAAGCGTTCCGGGGCTGCTGGCGGTTGAATAATGGGTTTTTTCTCTACCCCGCCAGCCGTCAAAGCCTCCACCGCTTCCCGAAAATCCATGCCGTAGTAGCTGCGAAGGAAATCAATCGCGTTACCGCTTTCGCCCCGGCTGTTCCATACGTATTTATTGCCTGTGATAAACAGGCTGTTATGCTCGGCCATGCGGAAGCTACCCTGATTACCGGCTGGGATGAGTTTTACACCCTGCGCCATCAGGTAGGCGGGGAGGTCGGCTTGGCGGGCCGCTAATAGCTGCTCGCGGGGGATGGGTTCAAAATGGGGAGCTTCTTTCATTTGCGACCTTTCAGGGATATTTTATCCTGTCTGGCCCCATTGCCCAAGTAGTTATCCAGCGGGTTGAAATTATCGAAGTTGTTTTGCAAGTCATCGTTGTACATGTTGACATATTTACGCACCATCTCAAGGCTGGAATGCCCTAAAATCTTTTGGAGCCGGAACATGTCCCCGCCGTTCAATATCCACTGCTTGGCGAAGGTGTGCCGGAACATGTGCAGTGACGTTTTTTCAACACCGCGTTTGCGATTGTACCGGGCAATTTCCTTCTCCAAAACGTCTGTGGTCATGGGCTTGCCGTAGGCGGTGCAAAACAGGCTTTCCCCCGGTTCTCCTTTGCGATAGCCCAAATATTCTCGCAGCACTACCGCCAATGAGCTTGAAATAGGGATGATATACTGTTTGCGGGCCTTGAGCTTCTTGAGGATGATGGTGTTGTTCTCCAAGTCCACATCCTCAAGGTGAATGCTGACGATTGTCCCGGCCCGGTTGCCTGTGGCAAGCATGTAATTTATCAGCACCCAATTGCGGTATTCTCCAAAGCGGGCCGTTTTCATGTCGGGTTTCTTGAGCAGCAGCTTGATTTCCGCGTCTGTGTAGGTTTCCTTGACCACCTCGTCAACCTTTGGCAATTGGATGATAAACTCCTTGATATAGCCCTTCCTCATGCCGTAGTACAGGATGGCGCGTAAGCCCGTTAAGTAAGACCGCTCCGTGGCCGGGCTTAAATTCGGCTTGTTGTCGTGCAAAAACTCAATGTAATCATAGTAGGTGTCCTCGGTGATTTGGTCGCACATGGCGGCTTCGCTGAAAAAGTCGGCAAAGAACCGCCCGCAGTCATTGTAATACTTGATTGTCTGCTCGGACAGGTTGCGCAGCTTCTTAAATCGGATGAACTCGGCTTGGAGTTCCGCGTAGCTGGCCGCGCTCGGCTCCGCTTGCAGGGTGATGGGGCGGGCGCTTGGTTTTCTCGGCATGGTGATGTCCTCCCTCTCTTGCGCTATTATAGCGTATTCAGGAAGAACAGAGCCTATGCGGTTTTGTCCGACAGATTCGTCTGTTGAGCGGGTAAAAATCTGTCGTCAAACTGTCCAATATTTGCCGTTCCGGTCGGTTTGCTCTTGAAAAAGAGAAACCGGACAAGCCTTGTGCTACAAGGACTTGCCCGGATTTTCTGGTGGGAGAGAGTGGATTCGAACCACTGAAGTCACTGACGGCAGATTTACAGTCTGCTCCCTTTGGCCGCTCGGGAACTCTCCCATAACTACCGTAACATTATAGCATAGCTGCAAAAAAAGTCAAGCATTTTTTCATTTGGGCGCCGCTCTGGCGTCAACTGCGCCTGTTGACGTCTTTTTAGCGTCTTTTGGGCCAAATTTTTTCTTGCTTTTTCATGATATCTATGCTATACTCCAATTATACAGCTTTTATTTTATATATCGCCAATTTGTAAGCTTCTAGCAAGGGGGACGTCATTTATGTTGCAGCGTATCATCGGTTGGATTTTATCCGCCCTGTTGTCGTTTTTGCCGCTGTTCGGCCTTTCCGGCGCGCCCGCGGGGCGGCCCGAGGCCATCAGCTCCGTGCACCGCCTGCGCGCGGCGGCCATCCACGAGACGGCCAAGGCGAAAACAGGCAGAGCCTTTCAGATTCAGGCGGAGGATCCCATCCTGATCTCTACGCCGCAGCAGCTGGATGATATCCGCGGCAACCTCAGCGGAAGCTACCGGCTCACTAAGAATATCAGCCTGAAGCTCTTTGGGGACTTCGAGCCCATCGGTACCCCGGAGCAGCCCTTTACCGGTACCCTGGACGGCAACGGCTTTGCCATCCAGAGCCTTGCGGTGAATATCACCGCGGACTATCTGGGCCTGGACGACGTGGTATGCGCGGGCCTTTTCGGCGTGAACGAGGGCACACTGACCGATATCTGGCTGGAAAACTGCGAGATCACCGTGGAGGTGCTCGACGCGGCTCTGCCCGGCATGGAGGAAACGGCCGCCAGCGTATACGCGGGCGGGGTGACGGGCTTCAACGGGGGCACCATCGACGGCTGCTATGTCAGCGGCAGCGTGACGGTCCTGGATGCCGGCACGGGCGCCCATTCCGGCGAATACTTCGCGGGGGGCGTTGTGGGATACCAGTATAACCATATGGGCACCGGCATCTGGAACGCCTATAACGCGGCGGCGGTGGTTATAGAGGGCACGAGGGCGAACAACAGCTGCGGCGGCGGCATCGCTGGCTATGTCACCAACGGCACCGACATCGTCGGAAGCAGCTACCACTTCCGCGGGTGCGTCAACGCCGGCGGGGTGTCGGTGCGCTCCCACAGCGCCGAAGCCTCCGCGGTGGGCGCTCTGGCGGGCGGCATTGCCGGCTTCAACGAAACCGGCGGCGGCATGGAGCAGTGCGCGAACTTCGGCCCTGTGTTTTCTGTGTCCGCCCTGGGCAGCGCCTATTCCGGCGGCATCGCCGGCTATCTGGTGAGCGCGCCCTTCTTCAATGACTGCGTGAATTTCGGCGGGATCACCGCCGAATCCAGCGCCGTGAACGCTTCCCGCGCCGCTAACGCGGGCGGCCTCATCGGCAGTTGTTTTGAGATCGCCTCCATCGCCTCCTGTTACTCCACCGGCCCGGTGAGCGGCTCCGGCGCGGGTACGGCGCGCGTCGGCGGCGGAATCGGCCGTGTCGGCGCCTTCTCCTCTATTTTCGACTGTTACTACCTGGAAAGCGCCGCCGCCGAGGGCATCGGCTCCATTCCCTTGTCCAGCACCGGCACCGTTGACCCCGTCGCCCTGGGCGACCTGGAAAGCATCGGTACCTTCCTGGGCTTCGATATGCTGATGGTCTGGGAGATGAAGCTCGTTCAGGGCGCGGAGGGTCTGGGAATCACGGCCTATCTCCGCCATATGCCGCAGCCGCGGGGCGAGGCCGGGCCCGAGCCAAGCGGGCAGCCCAAATTGTATGGCAACAACGTTGTGGGCGTCCATATTGACCATGCCAGAAAGCTGCTCCTCGGCGTGCCGGACCGAACGGAGGAGGCGGGGCTTTACGCGGCGGACTTCTCCCTCACGGCGGGCAAATGCCTGTGGATCGACGACGTGGGCTCGCTGGAGGTCACGCTCAACGAGAACGCCGATTATGTGGGCACGGGCGCGGTGGTCACCCTGCTGGCCTACGACGGCACCCCGCTGGGGGAATATACCGTCGTCGTTTTTGGCGACTGCACGGGCGACGGCCTCATCAACGAGGACGACGCCGACCTGTGCGGGGAAAACCTCTATCGCCGCTTTATGATGGAGGAGGTGGAGATAGAGCCCTGGATGTACGCGCTGATGCTCAACGGCGACCCCTATTCCTTCATCAGCCGGGAATACCGCTACAGCATCCTGCGGCACTTCCACGATACCGGCAGAATCCACAACGGGGCGCTGGCCTACACGCTCAGCGAGTGGCTGCGGGTTATCCCGGTCCAGGCCTGAAGCGAGATTCGTTTTTCAAATTAAAACAAAAAATCAGGAGGCGGCGCTTGTCCGGCTCCTGATTTTTTCGTTTGCGTTGGTGTTTCGCAGGGCTTACCCAACGGGCAGCACCGCGAACAGATCACTGAAAAAGTTGATCACGAAGGCAAAGGCGCTGATAATCGGCGCCAGAAGATCGTAGACAAAGGTGTTTTTCTCGGTGATCCAGCCAAAGGTCGCGAAAAGATCGCTGAAGATGCCAAGTACTACTTGAATCAGTTCCATATCCGGGCTCCTTTCATTTGTTGTTTGTTCTTTTAGATTTTCTTGCGAAATGGGTGCTTTTTACCAGCGGGCGCACACAGTGCGCCCCTACTATGAATTCTGCCTCAATTCGATATCAGCCCATCGCGAAGGATCATCGTAGGGGCGCACTGTGTGCGCCCGTTGGCAACCAATATCAATTTCGCAAGAGATCTTTTGTTTTCTTTTATTTTGCTGTGTTTTTATGATCTTATAAATTATAGCAAGCCCGGCGAAAAAGTCAATAGGGAAACGCCAAATTTGCCAAATATTCCTGAAACTGCCAGGATCAGCCCGAAAAAAGACCAGATTCTACTTTTTAGCCGATTATTCTCTTGACATTGCCCCGGAAGCTTGCTATGCTATAATAGAATAATGTGTACATAACGAAAGGTGCGAAATATGGTATTGGAATGCTTCCGGTCCGCCAACAGCGACGCCTGTGCCCTCACGCTGCGCGACAGGCTCGGCGAGGCGGATATCCAATGGAATGTGCAGCTGAAAAGTCCGGCCCATATGGTGCTGGCGTTTATGAACGAGGATTGCGGCGAGCTGCTGGCCGAGGAGGAGGACCTGCGGCGGGTGCAGCAGCTCTATTGGCGCGAAAGCTTTGGAAAGGCGAGCCTGCGCCCGCTGCGGGAGCTCGTGGAGCATGTGCTGCTGTGCAAGCAGGAGAAGGGCTTTGACCCGATTGTGCGCCTGGCGGCCTACACCTTCGCTGAGGGCCTCTTCGACGTGGACCGGCTGACCCGCTACACGGAAAAAGCCACCCTGGAGACCTCGGTGCGGGGCGCCGCCGCCATGGAGAGCATGATGGGCTCCTGGTCGGCGCTGCTGGAGGCCCGCAGCGCCGCCGCCTTGCCGGGGGACCGCGCCGGGCTCTTCGAAGCCCTGCTGGCCGACGCCGCGGAAAAGCTTTACCCCTTCGAGCTGAGCTTTTGCCAGGAATACTCCTCCCTGACGCACCTGCTCAAGGCCTTTGTTATCGAGATGATACGTGGCCGCGTGCTGCTCAAGCGCTGCCTGAGCTGTGGGCGCTGTTTTCTTTCCGCCGAAAGCGTGGAGGGCTACTGCGGCGGGCCCTGTCCCGCGCATCCGGAGATCAGCTGCCGGGAGGCCTGCGGCGCCCCCGCCGCGCCCCTGGTTGAGCTCAGCGACGAGATCGCGCGGCTCTATAAGCAGATATACAACGTAAAGGCCAACCGCGCCAAGCGAAGCCGCGAAGCGGTGTTCCAGAAGGAGCTGGCGGAATTCAAGGAGGACGCGCAGCGGTGGCGGCTGCGCCTGCGCAGCGGCGCCGCTACCCAGCGGGAATATCACGACTGGCTGAAGGCAAAGCGATAAATCACAAATCAAATAAATCAAATAAATAAATCAAAGAACTCAAATAAATCAAATAGCCCAAATAAATCAATCCTTGACATAGCCGCGTTTTCGCGGTAGAATAGCTATGTCCAAAATATCAAATACAAAAAAACGGAGGCTGCTATGGTAATCGCTGCGGTTGGCAAAAACGGAACCGGCAAGGACTTCTTTCTGGAGTATATCGCGAAAAAATATGATCTGCCCATGACGTCTATCGGCGACATTGTGCGGGAGCTGGCGGCCGGGGACGGCCTGGAGCTCAGCCGCGAAAATCTGCACAAGACCTCGCGGAAATATATGGACGCGTTTGGGCAGACCTTCTTTCCCGAGCAGATCGTGAAAAAAATCCGCGAAAGCGGCGCGCCGGTCTACCTGGTCAGCGGTGTACGCCCGCTTTCTGACGTGATGTTCCTCAAGGAGCAGTTCGGCGATGAGTTCCTGCTGGTGGATATCGTTATCAGCGACGACGATGTACGCTACGCCCGGATGCTGGCGCGGGGCTCCGACCGGGACGGCGGCAGCGTGGAAAAGCTGCGGGAATACGACGCGGGCGAGGAGAAGATTTTTCACACCTCCGAAAGCGAGAAGCTGGCGGATATCACGATTTTCAACGACGGCGGCGTGGAGGATTTCCACGCGGCCATCGAAAGCTTTTATGAAAAATATATCGTTGGGACCAAATAATGTTGGATAATATGCAAAACCTGAACCCCGAGCGCGCCGTATTGGCCGCCGTGGATACCGGCGCCTATGACGCTGAGGAGTCCCTGGAGGAGCTTTCCGAGCTCGCGCGCACGGCGGGGGCCGAGGTGGTCTTTACCGTGGTGCAAAAGCGCGGCGCGCCCGACCGCGCGGGCTATCTGGGCGCGGGCAAGCTGGAGGAGCTCAAGGAGCTCTGCGGGGCGCAGGAGGCCAACCTCCTTGTCTGCGACGACGAGCTCAGCCCCAGCCAGCTGCGCTTTTTGGTGGACCAGCTGAACCCCGATCACAAGCTGAACCCCGAGGACAAGCTGAATATCCGGGTGATCGACCGCACCATGCTGATCCTCGACATCTTTGCCGCGCGGGCAAAGAGCAGCGAGGGCAAGCTTCAGGTGGAGCTTGCCCAGCTCAAGTATAACCTGCCGCGGCTGCGCGGGCAGTGGATGGGGCTTTCGCGGCAGGGCGGCGGCATCGGCACCCGGGGCCCCGGCGAAACGAACCTGGAAACTGACCGCCGCGTCATGCGCGCGCGCATCCGCCGCCTGGAGGAGGACCTGGAAAGGCTGCGCCGGCGGCGGGAGCTGCAGCGGGCGCGGCGGCGTAAGAACGGCGTGGAGTCCGTGGCGATCGTGGGCTACACCAATGTGGGAAAATCTACGCTGATGAACGCGCTCACCGACGCGGGTGTGCTGGCCGAGGACAAGCTCTTCGCTACGCTGGACCCCACGGCCCGGGCGCTGCGCCTTCCCGACGGCCGGGAGGTCATGCTCATCGACACCGTAGGCCTCGTGCGACGCCTGCCCCACCATCTGGTGGAGGCCTTCCACTCCACCCTGGAGGAGGCCCTCAACGCCGCGCTGATTTTGAATGTCTGCGACATCTCGCACCCCGAATGCGCCGAGCAGATGCGCGTGACCACCGAGCTGCTGCACCAATTGGGCTGCGACGAGGCGGGGATTCCCGTGCTGCACGTGCTCAACAAATGCGATCTCGTCCCCCCCGAGGTGCTGTCGATGCCCGTTATCGGCGGGGGCGTGCATGTTTCCGCCCTGGAAAACCGGGGGCTGGAGGAGCTGCTCGTCAAAATTTCCGCGCTGCTGCCCCCCGGCAGGCGGCGGGTCAGCTTGCTGCTGCCCTATGCCCTTTCCGGCCAAAGCGCGCGTATCCGCGCCGAGGGCGCCCTGGAGCTCGAGGAGTTCCGCATGAACGGCCTCTATATCGAAGCCGTGCTGCCCTTCCGGATGATCGAGGAGCTGGGGGAATATGTGATAAGAGATTGAGCCGGGAATGGCCTTGCGCTTCGTGATTTACCCGGCGCGGGGAATCACAGCAGAGCCCGTACGGCCTCCACAATTTCGTCTTTTCCCGTGACGCCGACGCTGCGCCAGCGGGCCTGTCCGCCCCGCGCCGCAACAATCGTCGGGATGCTCATCACGCCATAGGAGGCGGCCAGCTCCGGCTGCGCCTCAATATCCACCTTATAAAACGCCGCCTGCCCGCCCAGCGCCGCCTCGGCCTGGGCAAACAGCGGCCCCTGAATCCGGCACGGGCCGCACCAGTCCGCGTAAAAATCCAGCACAACCGGCATTTTGTCCGATTGCAGCATGGTCTCGAGTTCCTTCGTCAGCTCTTTTGTCAACAGCTTCATTGTCATTTGCCTCCTGCTATTTATTTTGTCTTTTATTTATATTCGATAGATATTTATTTTGATAGATATTCATCTATGCGCCGCCGCCAGCCATATCGCGCACTCCATCCGCTTGCGGAACAGCTCGCAGCCCTCCTCGTGCAGCCCGTGGATCGAACCGCCCGCGTGGTACGCGTTGGCCGCGCAGCCGCCGGAGCAGTAGAACCGCGCCCAGCACGCCCGGCATTCCGGGCGGGAAAACAACGTGCAGCGGCGAAATTCATCGCAAATTTCGGGCCTGGTGACGCCTTTCCACACGTTGCCCAGACGAAAAGCCTCCTCCCCCACAAACTGGTGGCAGGGATACAGCTCTCCCGCCGGGGTGACGGCCAGGTACTCCGTGCCGGAGCCGCAGCCGGTGACGCGCTTATACAAGCAGGGCCCGTGGGAGAGATCCAGCATATAATGATAAAAATCGAAGCTCTCCCTGGTACCCCGCCGCCGGGCCATTTCCAGGGCAAGGGCCTCGTATTCTTTTTTGACGAGCTCCAGGTCGCCGGCGCGCAGGGCGTGGGGGCTGTCCGGGTCGCAGACCACGGGCTCCATCGAAAGCGAGCGGAAGCCCAGCGCCGCCATGTGATACAGATCTTTTGTGAAATCGGGATTCGCGTGGGTAAAGGTTCCGCGCATATAATATGACTTCAGATGATGGGGGCTGCGCTCCCGCTGTTCCGCGAAGCGCTGGAATTTCGGTACGACAACATCGTAGCTGCCGCGGCCCAGGGTGTCCCGGCGCAGGGCGTCGTGGATCTCCCGCCTGCCGTCCAGGCTCAGCACCACGTTGGACATTTCCCGGTTGCAGAATGCCGTGACCTCGTCGTCTAATAGCATACCGTTCGTCGTCAGCGTGAAGCGAAAAATTTTGCCTGTCTCCCGCTCCTGCTCCCGGGCGTAACCGACCAGGGCTTTGACAACCTCCCAGTTCATCAGGGGCTCGCCGCCGAAGAAATCCACCTCCAGGTTTTTGCGCGTTCCGGAATGGGCAATGAGGAAATCCAGGGCCTGCCTGCCCACCTCGAAGGGCATGAGCGCCGCTGCGCCGTGATATCTCCCGGCCTTCGCGAAGCAATAGTCACAGGTAAGATTGCAGCTGTGGGAAACGTGCAGGCACAGCGCCTTCACAATTCCGCGATTGCGCTCCCGGGTACGCGCCGCCAGGGCTTCATAGTCTTCCCCCGGGGAAAAAAGCCTGCCCGCCGCGATCAGCGCCTCAATATCGGCAAAGAGCTGATTCAGCTCTTCCTCCGTGACAGAAAATCTTTCTTTTAATATGCTCTTATTTAATTGAGAATTGAGAATTGAGAATTGAGAATTGATCACGGCGTAGGCCAGGGGGTCAACAACATGCACTGACCCGCTGTTGATGTCCAGTATGATGTTTTTTCCGTGCAATTGATAGGCGTGTATCACTTTTTTCTAACGCTCCGTTCCAGTTTATCCAGGAATTGCGACGGCCCCTGCCGGGTGATCCGCAGCCAGAGCCCCACGAAGCCCCCCAAAAACGCGGGCAGGCCCAGGGACGACAGCCCGCCCTTGATGTAGGCCAGGGTATGCCGGGAATCCTGCTCCATGGGCACCACGTCGCAGGTCTGAATCAGCCAGTCCAGCATCCGCCGCTCCATCCGGTCGATTTGCTCCCGGCAGGCCGGGTCGTCAATCCGGTTCAGCCGCTCGCCCTTCGCGAGCTCGTAGAACTCGTCGGGCTCCTCCATGCGCCGGATATATTTGTATTGACCGTCGCGCAGCATGACGGCCTTGCAGTGTGTGCCGTCCTCCCGGCCCTGGAGCTCCATGCGGGGCGCGTAATGATTTTCGGGATAGTGGTTTGCCGGGTCGTATTCCATGGCCTGGGTTTCCCCCGGCAAGCGCCCGCCCTCGCAGCAGACGAAGTCCCGGTGGGGCGCGTTTTTGTCGGCCATGGCGGGCAGCAGGCTGCGGGAGAAATGCGGGCGCTCTATCGTGATTCCCGCCAGCCCGGCCACGGTGGCGCAGACATCCGTGAGCTCCGCCAGCTGATGGTGCACGCCGGGCTCCAGGGGGACGCCCTTGGGCGGCTTGATGAGAAAGGGCACGTTCACCAGGCAGTCCGGAAAGCAGTTTTGGGATTTTTCCACCAGGCCGTAATCCGTGGTGTAATCCCCGTGGTCCGAAAAGAACAGCACCGCCGTGTTGTCGTAGACGCCGGCCTCCTTCAGCGCGCGCAGCAGGCGGCCCACCTGGTTGTCCACCTTCGCGCACATGGCCAGATAGATCGCGCGGATCTCGTCCAGGCGCTCCTCGCTCCAGTCACCCACCCGCAGGGCGTCCCGGAGCCCCCGCTCCATCCCGGGCTTGCCGTCGGCGTCCTGAATCGTGGGAACGCGCGGCGGCAGCTTTGCTTTGTCGATGAGATCATAGTATTTCCGCTCGATCTGATAGGGCGGGTGGGGCCGGTTCAGGCCCACGAACAGGAAGAAGGGCTTTGGGCTTTTCGCGCGGCGCCTGATGGTTCGGACCGCGCCCTCTACCATGAGGTCGTCGATCTCGGTATACTCCTCCTCCGGCGAGGCCGTGGGCTGAGTTCCGCCCAGAAAGGAATAATAGCTATCGCTCCCCGGCGCGCCGCGCTCCGCCTGAAAGGGCAGGGCGCGTTTTTTTGGCCTGGCCACCGGCAGATATTGATCCACCATCGCTTTATGATACTTCGGGTACTGCCCGGCCATGAGGTCGTCGCGGATGGTCGCGGCGGTGAAATAGCCGGCTTTTTTCATGTCGCCGAAAAGATTGCCCTCATGGGGCTGCTGCAAAAAGCCCATGCTGCGGTGCCCGTGCACATGAGGATACAGGCCCGTCATGAACGAGCAGCGGCTGGGCACGCACACGGGATTTTGGCAAAATGCCCTGGCAAAGGAGACGCCCTCCTCCGCCAGGCGGTCAAGGTGGGGGGTGTGGGCCGCGGCGTTGCCCAGATGCCCCATGGCGTCCGCGCGCATCTGGTCGGGGTTGATGATGAGAATGTTGGTTTTTGTATGTTTTTTCATACCGTTATCGTACCACAACTGGCGGAATATTGCAAGCGTGTTTTTGAGGAAGAAAGCAATTTTATGATAAAACCGGCGGCGGCAGGATTTGAGAAGCGCCTGACAATATCTGCGTGCAATTCAAGCAATGTATTCCCGCTTATTGTGAATTAAGAAAAATAAAGATATATTTCAGGAAAAAAATGAAAAAACAGCCGGAATTTCGCTTGACAATGAGCGGATTTTCGTGTTATCGTTCCATAGCTTTAACGCGCAAAACACCAATTCGTAAAAGCCCTGCCAGGCAGGATGTCAAGCAACAAGCCTTTCAAAGCTTAAGGAGGACGAAAAATGAAACTGCGTAGAAGCATAGCCATGCTGATGGCGGGGCTGGTGGTTTCGCTGCTCATACTGCCGATCGCGGGGACGCAGGCCCAGGAGCCGGACGCGTCGAGCATTTCCGGCGCGCTGTGGGTGGACGGCAACGGCATGCTGCCCACGGACTGGAACGGCCTGCGCGACGAGGGCGAGCCCCCGCTGGCCGGGTACAGCGTCGCCCTTTACGCGTTCGACGACCGGGAGGAGCCCATTGACTCCACCGTGACAGACGAGCAGGGCGAATACATATTTGAAGGCGTGGCCTCCGGCAGCTATGTGCTGGGTCTTGTGTCGGGCTTCGCGGGCGGCAACGAATATCTGCTTCCCATGGCCGTCACGCAGGAGAGTGTCTTCGCCATCGACTGGCAGAGCGAGCCGCTGACCGCCTGGTCGGCGGAAATCGTGATCGCCGGGGACGACGAGGCTGTTACCGGCATGGACGCCGGCATGCGCCTGCCCATGGGGATTGTGCCCCTGGCGGGTGAATTCGTGGTTTCGGGCGCGGCCTCGGGCGTGTATGACAGCCTGGCCGACGCCATAAGCGCGGTCAACGCCGGGCCCGCGGGCACTTATACCGTTACAGTGGGCAAGAACGAGACCATGGCGGCCGGGCCGCTGGTCATCGACGCGGGCCGGAACGTGACGCTGCAGTCCTCCGGCGGGCCCTGGACCGTTATGTACGCGGGCTCGGGCAAGCACATCAAGGTGGAGGGGCAGCTGACGCTGAAGAACCTCACGCTGGATGGCGCGAACAACGCCGGCGGCATAGAGGTTTCATACGGCGGCGCGCAGCTGACCATGGAGGCCGGCGCTGTCATCACGCACTGCAGAGTTGGCGTCAACTGTTACGGCAACTTCGTTATGAACGACGGCCTGATCACCGAAAACGTTGGCTTCAACGGCTTGGGTGTAAGCATAAACAACGGGGCATCCTTCACCATGTATGACGGCGAGATTTCACGCAACGTCAGCAATGACGCCGGCAACGGCGGCGGCGTGTATAACAACTACGGCATGTTCACCATGCATGGCGGAAGGATTATTGAGAACCAGAACGAATTCGGCGGCGGCGTGTATTCCGCTTTAAGTGGAAGCGTAGGCTTTATCATGCATGGCGGCGAAATTTCCGACAATGTAGCCTTTTCGTCGGGCGGCGGCGTGAGAATTGGTCTCGGCGGGTTTGAGATGCACGGCGGCGAGATTTCCAGAAACCAGACTGGCGGCGGGATGTATGATAGCACAGGTGGCGGTATATACTTTAGCTCTATTTCTTCATTCACCATGACCGACGGCGAGATTACCGGCAACAATGCGATTGGTGGCTATGGCGGCGGCTTTGCTGTCAACGGCTCCTGCGCGGCCACCCTGTCAGGCGGGGCGATTTATGGCAACGAGGCGACAGCCGGCGGCGGCATTCGATTTTCCGGCAGTTACCCGCTCAACCTGGATGGCGTTGAGATCTACGGCAATAAGGCCGAGCAGAGCGGCGGCGGCATACTCAACAACAGCTCATCCCCATCTATCATGAGCGCCGGCCGGATTTACGACAATGAGGCCGTCCGGGGCGGCGGGCTGCTCAACGGCATGTTCAGCTCATTCACCATGAACGGCGGCGAAATTTCCGAAAACAGGGCGCAGGGAACGGTCGTCATGTATGGAACTGTTGAATTAGCCGCGGGCGGCGGGGTGTATAACGAACAAAGAGGCTCGTTCACCATGAACGGCGGCGAGATTACCCGCAACGAGAGCGGCGGCGACGGCGGCGGCGTGTACAATAAAGCGACCTTTGATTTGTACAGCGGCGGCAAGATTACCGATAACACGGCCGCGGGCAGCGGCGGCGGCGTCTACGCCGGCTACGATGATGATTTCTCTACCAGTAGCACCTTTACGATGCATGGCGGCGAGATTTCCGGAAACATCGCCGGCAGCGACGGCGGCGGCGTGTACGCGGAGCGCTACAATTCCAGCTCCTTCGGCTATTTCTTTATGGACGGCGGGCTTATCACCGGCAATACAGCCGGGGGTGACGGCGGCGCGATTTTCTCGGGGGACTACGACTACGGCGACCCCTCTGACCCGCAGAGATACTCGAATATCGGCGTCGCACCCTCCGCTGTGGTCAGCGGAAACACGGCCCAAAGGGGCTTCCTGCCGCCCATCAACGCGGTGGACTTCACCAACCGAAGCACCAACCCCTTCGACGGCGACCTGATGACGAACCACGAAATCAACTATCGCATCCCCTCGATAAAGATCACTTATAAGGCCAACGGCGGCGGCGGCCTGGATGTCATACAGGACACGGGCGTTTTGATCACCGACGCGCCCGCGGTCGGGCTGACGATCAAAACACAGGCGGAAACCGGCTTTACCGCCCCCATGGGCAGCGGCGCGGCCTTTTTGGGCTGGAACACGCAGTCAAACGGCCTGGGCACGCATTATGACGAGGGTCAGACCCCCGTGAGCCTCAACAGCAGCATTATCCTGTATGCCCAGTGGGATTTTGCCTATCGCTATGTGGTCACGAAGGACAGCGACGGCTCACCCGCCGGCAGCTACCACTGGCTGCAGGACGCCGTGGACGCCTGCGGCACTGACGGGGCCTATACCATCACCCTGACAGGCGAGAACGACGACGATATGACCGACAGGTACAATAGTGCCGGCTCGCCCGGGGTTCCGGTGTTCGTCGGCACGCCCACCAGCGGCAATTCCGTGTATGTGGCCATTCCTTCGGGCAAAAGCGTCACGCTCACCTCAGACGAATACGGACCCTATTACATCAGGCAGCAGTGCATGAATATGCGGCACTTTGTGGTGGAAGGCGATTTGACGCTGGCGAATATTGAGCTGGCGGGGGTCGGGCAATATAGCATGCCGCTTGGCGGCGTGGACATCGCGGCGAACGCCTCGCTGACCATGGAGGCGGGCTCCGCCATCCGCGACTGCAACGGCGTCGTCTCAATGTCCTCCTCCTCCTCCTTTTATGGGGGATATGGCGGCGGCGTGTTTGTGGAAAGCGGCGGCGCCTTCACGATGAACGGCGGCGAGATCAAGAACTGTATGGCCCAGGCCGATGGCGGCGGTGTGTTCCTGAAGCCCAACGCCATTGGCGCGATGACCGGCGGCGTCATCCGCGATACGAGGACTTACGGCAGCGGCGGCGGTATATATCTGTCGTACCAAAGCGTTTTCGTGATGGATGGCGGCGAAATCAACGATACCCACGCCTACGGCGGCAGCGGCGGCGGCGTGAACAGCCAGGAAGGCTCCTTCAGCATGAACGGCGGCCTGATTTCCGAAAGCTATGCCTACGGCGGGCCCGGCGGCGGCGTGTATGTCTACAACACAGATTTCGTGATGACCGGCGGCACAATTACCGACAACTGCTCCTATGGAGGGCCCGGCGGCGGCGTGAGCATGACAAATGGCGACTTCAGCATGAGCGGCGGCGAGGTTTCCAACAACATTACCTACAACGGCGGCGGCGGCGTGTATCTGTATGAGGGCGATTTCGCCATAAGCGGCAGCGCGAAAATTTCCGATAACTATACCACCGATGACGGCGGCGGCGTGTTTGTATCGTACGGCGACGCGGACATCAGCGGAAACGCCGTCATCAGCGGCAACACTGCGGAAGCGGAATATGGCCATTACGGCGGCGGCGGTGTGTATCTGTTTGAAGGCGACCTCAGCATGAGCGGCGGCACCGTCAGCGGCAACACCGTGGGACAGGGCTTCAGAGGCGGCGGCGGCATATTGGTGCGCAACAGCTGGATCGTCAGAAGCAGTGTCACCATGACCGGCGGCACGATCAGCGGCAATACCGTAGGTGAAAACGCCTGGGGCGGCGGCGGCATATACGTCGAAAACAGCGATTTTGTGATGAGCGGCGGCTCCATCACCGGCAACAGCGCCTCCGAAGCCTGGGGCGAAGGCGGCGGCGTGCTGCTGGATGAGGGCTCCTTCCTGATGCAGGGCGACGCGGATATCTCCGGCAACGATGCGGCCTGCGGCGGCGGCGGGCTGTACGCCTGCAACACCATCATTGATATGCAGGGCGGCACGATCTCCGGCAACAGCGAGGGCGGTGTTGACGAATGGGGCAATGGCACCAGCTGGGGCGGCGGCGGCGTGATGCTCGACGGAGCCGTGATGACCATGTCCGGCGGCTCCATCACCGGCAACAGCACCCAGGCCGACGGCGGCGGCGTATATGCAGCTCACAACTACGGCGGCGAGCTGATCATGACCGGCGGCTCCATCACCGGCAACTCGGCGCCTGACGGATACGGCGGCGGCATCTATACGGGGGACTATTGGGACAGCTCCTCGAACGCCTACGCTAACCCCGTGAACGCGGACGAAATGTACCGAAACATCACAATTGGCCCCGGAGCCACCGTCAGCGGGAACTCGGCCTTCAGCCGCTTCCTGGTGCCGTCGGGCATTGTGCCCGGCACGGGCCCCCTGGGCTTTGACCTGAACCTGCTGAACAACGACAATATCAACTGGGAGGGCGACGTGGACCCGAGCCGCTACCTGGTGTATAAGGACGCGGGCTGGGTTTTCATCGGCGATTATTTCTGGCTGGCCGACGCCATGGACCATTGCGGCACAGACGGGCCCTACACCATCGTCGCCACCCAGAACGACCAGGATCTGTCTGACACCTACGGGGGCGCCGGCGATTATCTGCCCCCCTTCCTTCAGACGCCCGCGCCGCCCACGATTCCGCCCAGCGGCGTATGGGCGGTGACGGTTCCCTCGAACAAGACCGTTACCTTCACCTCTGACGCGAACGGGACTTATGTCATCACGCAGCGGAAAACCTTTCACTTTATTGTGAACGGCGGCCTGACCCTGGACGGCATCGTGCTCAGCGGCGGCTCCGGGACGGCCGGCAGTGTCACCGTGAACACCGGCGCGTCTCTGACCATGGAGCCCGGCGCGGTCATCCGCGATTGCCTTAACGTATATGGCGGCGGCGTGATGCTGTCAGCGGGCGGCGATTTCGTCATGAACGGCGGCGAAATCAAGAATTGTACGGCGGGCTCCTACGGCGGCGGTGTGTATGCAAACGGCGGCACGTTCACGATGTATGCCGGTGTGATCAGCGGCAACTTTTCAAACGGCCTGGGCGGCGGCGTATACATGGATCATGGCTCTGTGTTCAACATGCATGGCGGTGCGATTACGGGCAATGAGGCGCCCTACTGGCATGGCGGCGGGGTTTCCGTGAACGATACTCTCAACCAGGGCACCACCTTCACCATGACGGGCGGCAGCATCGACAACAACTGGGCCTACGGCTATGGCGGCGGTGTATACAACAATAGCGGGGATTTCAACGCCAGCGACAGCTTTATCGACAATAATATCTCGGCCAGCCATGGCGGCGGTGTGTATAATTACGCCAGCGAAAGCGGCACGATTACCCTGACCCGCACCAGCGTCAGCGGCAATGAGATGCTGTATTACGGCCACGGCGGCGGCATATACAACGAAAGCACCGACATGCAAATAACCGACTGCGTCGTCAACAACAACATCACGCCATACCAGGAAGGCGGCGGCATATACGCGGTGAACTGCGCCCTGGAAATCACCGACGGCGAAATCAAGGGCAACAGCGCGCAAAACCTGAACGGCGGCGGCATATCAGCGATGTATTGCGACTTGGAGATCGCCGGCACCGAAATCAGCGGCAACTCCGCGCCGGTCGAATACGGCAGCGGCAGCGGCGCCGGCGGCGGCGGCGGCATATACGCGCTGTACTGCGACATTGAGATAAGAAGCGGCAGCACGATCAGCAACAACGCGGCGGGCGACAGAGGCGGCGGCGTATGCTCAATCTATTCCGACATTGATATCAGCGACAGCTTCATCGACAACAACACGGCGGTCAACAACGGCGGCGGCGTGTTCAACGCCAACGGCTCCGTCGGCATGATCGCCATCACCCGCAGCAGCGTCAGCGGCAATGAAGCGGGCGGAGATGGCGGCGGCGTGAACAACAGCTCAAACGAATTCCGCCTGACCGACAGCGTCATCAACGGCAACAAGGCGGACAGCAACGGCGGCGGCCTGTACAACAATGTCTGCGATCTGTACCTGAACAATTGCACGATCACCGGCAACACGGCGGGCGTTGACGGCGGCGGCCTGTGGGATTACTACAAGGATACCGTGGTCAGCGGAGGCACGATTTCGGGCAACAGGGCGGGCAACCATGGCGGCGGCGTGGAGCATGCGGCTTATTCCTTCACCCTGCGGGACGGCGCGGCGGTCACCGGCAATACGGCGGCGGCCGACGGCGGCGGCATATACAACCGGGGTCCCCTGACGATGCTCGACGGCGATGTTTCCGGCAACGAGGCGGGCGGCCACGGCGGCGGCATGTACGTGCGCTATGACGATTTCATCATGACCGGCGGCTCCATCACCGGCAACAGCGCGCCCAACGGCGACGGCGGCGGCATCTTCGCCGAGGATTACGACTACAACGACCCGGTGGACGCCAGCCTGGGCTACACCAACCTGAGCATCAACTATGGCGGCGGCACGGGCCTGGTCAGCGGAAACACCTCCAGACAGAGAACCATGCCCCCGCAGGTGATCAACGGGCCGCTGAAGTTCAACAAAAACCTGCTGGATAACCACGAGATCAACCACACCAACGGCGCCGAGCCCACCACGCTGACCGTCACGAAAACGGCGGAAGGCCTCTTCGCGGACTTGTTCCGGGTATTCCCCTTCACGATATACCTCACGGACGGGGACGACCTGCCGCTCAGCGCGGGCAAGGAGCTGCCCTACACCGGCAGCGCCACGGGCACGCTGGTGCTCGACGGCGACGGCAAGGCGGCGTTCGGGCTTGCCCACGGGCAGAGCATCATCTTCGACCTGGTGCCGCTGGACGGCAAGGTGCGCATTGTGGAGTTCGACGACCCGAGCTACGCGGAGTCCTTCATTGACAGCGAGGACGGCATAAGCGTTCCGGGCAGCGACACGGGCCTGCTGGAGATGACCGCGGACCGAAGCTTCGCCTTCCATAACCAGAGCACCATCATCGTCGGCGGCATAGAAGCCGGCAGCCTGGCGGCCCTGTTCCCGCTGGTCCTGATTCTCTTGGCGGGCGCGGCGGTAATCATGTGGCAGGCGGCGCGGCGGCGCCGCGGGAGGGCCGCGGCATGACGCGGGAAGACCAGGCGGACCAGGTCCGCGAGCGGCCGGCCGGCGGCCCGCCCCCCCCAACGCTTTGGCGCGAGCTGAGAACCTTTGCCATCAAAATCGCGGCGATCGCGGGCATCGGGATGCTGCTGCTGACCTTCGTTTACGGGCTGCACTACAACCGGGAAGCCGGCATGAGCCCCTCGCTCAAGGACGGCGATCTGGTGGTGTATTACCGCCTGGACAAGGACTACCGTGCCGGAGACCTTCTCCTGCTGGTTTTCCAGGGAGAAAAGCAGCTGCGCCGGGTCATCGCCTGCGCGGGCGACACGGTGGATATTACCAGCGAGGGGCTCGTGATCAACGGCGCGCTCCAGCAGGAGCGGGAGATCTACCGGAGAACCGAGCGCTACGCGGAGGGCATCGAATTCCCCCTGACCCTGAACGAGGGCGAGGTCTTCGTTCTCGGCGACGCGCGCGACAATGTCACCGACAGCCGCGTCTATGGCCCGGTAAAAACGGGCGACACCCTGGGAACCGTGATCGCGGCCCTCAGGCGCAGAAATCTGTAGCGATATAGACATGCTCCCCCAAAAGATCATGTTTGTATAAATTCAAAAAAACAGGAGAGACAAGAAATGAAAAAGACCAAAATCCTGCTGGCAATGCTGCTGGCGCTCACCCTGGCCCTCAGCGCGGGCCTGATGACCGCGTTCGCGGACGAGCCCGACCCCAACATCCCCTTTGGCACACTCAGCGATCCCGCCCAGGCGGCCATCACCAAGATCCTGCAAATGCCGGAAGGCACGAACCTCCCCACCGCGAACTTCCTGTTCAACGTGGCCTCCCAGAGCGCGCCCACCGGTGTGGCGTCGCAGGACATTCCCATGCCCGGCACCGCCGGCGTGGTCACCATCAGCTTTGACCCCTCCAGCCTCACAAACGTTACCGTGAACACGGCAGGCGGCGTTACCCGGTACATCAAAGAGTCGGCGAGCCTGTTCGCGGGCAAATCCTGGCCGGTCCCCGGCGAGTACGTGTACACCATCACTGAGGACGACAGCGCCAGCTACACCGCCGGCACGAACGAGACAGTGATCTATTCCGGAGCCTCCTACCAGCTCACCGTGTATGTCAAGCAGGACAGCGACAGCGGCACCAATTATATCTTTGCCATCGGCATGATCAGCATCACAGAGGATGACGGCGAACCGGGCGACCCGGCGCTTAAGAAAGACCCGACCCCCGGCAGCATCAGCCTGACCAATGATTACAGCCAGATGATCTTCACCAACAGCTTCATGAAGGTGAATGGCGACAGCGAAACCGACGTGAAAAACCTGAGCATCGAAAAGCTGACCGACGGCGACTTCAGAGACGTGACCGAATACTTCAACTTCACCCTGACCATCACCCTTCCCCCCATGGCTGTCGCCGCGGGCCTGGGCGCAGCCTCCTACGAAGCGGTCGTTCTGGACGACCAGGATGACAACGTGACGGTGGAGCTCAACGGCGCCGCCGACGACGCCGACGGCTTCATCACGGTTGTGCCCGGCACCCCGCTGAACTTCAGCCTCAAGCATGGCGAGCGCCTGGTGATCCCCGAGCTGCCCATCGGCACCACCTATGCCATTTCGGAAATCAGCCCCACCAACTACATCCCCACCCTGACCGTCCTTTCCGGCGGCACTGCGGTTAGCGGCCTTCCGGCCGGCGCGCTGAGCTCGACCCTTACCGCCTCCGGGCTGATCGTGGCCGACACGGCGCCGACGACCAACGGCGCGAACAGCGCGCTGTTCACCAACCTGCGCAATGATATCAACATCACGGGCCTGAACATCAACGACCTGCCCTTTATCGGCATGATCGCCCTGGCGCTGGCCGCCGGCCTGTTCCTCCTGGCGGCGAAAGCCCGCAAGGCGAAGAAGGGCTACAGCTGCTAAGCAAAAGCGAACACTGACTGAATGAGCGCGCAGGCGCTCTGAAAGGAGAGACCCGCACATGGGCGTAGCGGCCAAAACCGGCATAAAAGCGATACGGCTGGCAAACGGAGCCCTTGATACGGCAGTCCTGGCCATCGTACTGCTGCTGATCGCCATTGGCTGCTACGCCATGTGGGACTCGAAGCAATTATTTGACGCGGCAACCGCTGAGAAGTTCGCGGTTTATAAGCCCGGCGCCGAGGAGGACAGCCCCTCCTTCGAGCAGCTGCGGGCCATGAACCCGGAGGTGTTCGCCTGGCTTACGGTATACGGCACGAACATCGATTACCCGGTTGTGCACAGCCCGGACGAAAGCCAGAAGTATGTCAGCGCCGACGCTCTGGGACGATATTCGCTTTCCGGCTCGATATTCCTCGGAAGCGAGCACAGCCCCGGCTTCGCGGACTTCAGCAGCATCCTCTATGGCCACCACATGGAAAAGCAGGCCATGTTCGGAGAAATCGGACTCTTTGTCGAAAAAAGCTATTTCGACGCGCGGCAATACGGCATGCTGTACTTCGGCGGGCGGGCGCACGGGCTGGAATTTTTCGCCTTCCTCCACACCGACGCCTACGACGGCACGATATACAGAGCTGGCATCAATGGGCGGGAAGAGCGCGGCGCGTACCTGGATTTGCTGCTTGCCCGGTCGATTCATACCCGCGGCGTCCCGGTGACGGCGGACGACAAAATCGTTCTGCTTTCCACCTGCTCGGGCGCATCGACCAACGGACGGGATATTCTCGTCGGAAAAATCACGGATGAGCCCCGCGAAGACCCGTTTGAAACGGAAAAACCGGACAACGCGATGGCGCTGGCGGTAGACAGGCTGCCCGGATTGTGGGCGCGGAGCCCGCGATGGGTTAAAATCAGCCTGATTTGCCTGCCGCTGTTTATCCTGCTGTTGCTGCTGTCCTTGATCATACGAAACACCAGGCAAAAAAATAATAATAAGCAAAAAAACGAGCAAAAACGCACCAATCGAAAACAAACCAAAAAGTTACCCGACAAGGGGGGCACATGAAAATGAAATTGCAAAAGCGAACCGGAAAGATTTTGCTGAGCGGCCTGATTCTATCCTGCCTGCTTTGCCTGCTGATGCCCATGGCGTCCGCCGCGCCGGCGGCGGTTACGCTGACGGTGAATCAGGTGTTTGCCAAGCCGGCCGCGGCCGGGCCGCTGGCGGAAACTTTTCAATACCGGCTGGAGCCCATACAGGCCACCAACCCCATGGTCATGGGGACGGTTGCCGGTGTCTATGCCTTTTCCATTACGGGAAACTCTGAATTTGACATAGGTCCGATCGCGTTCCCGTCGCCGGGCAAATACAGCTATAGGCTGCTCCATGCCACGGAACCGGCGGCAGGCTATGTCTATGACGAGACGGTCTATACGCTGGAGGTTCTCGTGAAAGCCGACGGGACATACAGCGTTGTGGCCTCCAAAGAGGGGGGCGACAAGCAGGAGGCTCTGGAGTACAGGCATTCCTACCAGACCAATGCCAGCGACCCTCTCGTGATGGTGGACCCGCCTGTGGTGAAGACCGTGATCGGTATCCCCCGAAGCCCCGCGCTCTTCAGCTTTGAGCTGGTGGCGGGCAGCCCCGGCAACCCCATGCCGGCCGGCTCGGTCGACGGCGTGAAAACCGTGTGGATCACGGGCTCCGGCAGCGCGGAGTTCGGCGTGTGGGCCTATACGCAGCCGGGTGTGTATTATTACACGGTCTCGGAGGTCAATACCGGCGCGAGAGACTATAACTATGACACAACCGTATACACTATCACCGACACGGTGAGTGCCGTGGACGGGGAGCTTGAGGTATCGCGGGTGGTGACCAACGGCGCGAACCGGCAGGTGACGTCGCTGTCGTTCATCAACATCTACAAAGGCTCCGCGCAGATCCCGGCGATCCCCATTCCGGTGCCGGTCCCGCTGCCGCTGCCGGTGCCTGTTCCGCTGCCGGTTCCGGGGGCGACAGGGCCGGGGGATCCGGGAGATCCAGGCGCTCCGGGCGTTCCGGGCGTTCCGGGCGCAGCCGGGCCCAATGATCCCGTGCCGGCGGGCACAGGCGGAACTGGTTCGAATAACGCCAAGCTGCCCGGCAAGGGACCTAAAACCGGCGACGAGTCTCAGACCCTGCTGTTCACCTTCCTTTTCTGCGCCGGAACCGCGGCGGCGCTGTTCAGCGCGGGCTACCTGGTGATACCCGGGAGGCGCAGGGCGAATAAGAGAGGATAGATATGCGCAAAAAAAAGGGCCGAAGAATCGCCGCGTGTCTGGTTTTGACGCTGTCTGTGCCTGTCATGGCGCTGGCCGGCTGGCGTCTGGCGGGCATATGGCAATCCAACCGGGAGGGCAGGGACAGCTATGCGCGCCTGGCCGATTCGGTGCGCCGCGAATTGCCCGCGCGGGATACGGACGCGGGCGGCAGGGTCATTGATTTCGCGGCGCTGCAAGCGGTCAGCCCGGACGCCGTGGCCTGGCTGGAATGCCCGGGCACCGTCATCGATTATCCGGTGATGCGCGCGGCGGATTACAACCACTACCTGCACCGCCTGCCGGATGGCAGCTATAACGCCAACGGCTCCCTGTTCATTGATTTCAACTGCGCGCCCGATTTCACGGACCAGCTGACGGTTGTCTACGGACACAACATGAAATCGGGGCAGATGTTCGGCTCGCTTACCAAATACAAGGACCAGGCATATTACCGGGAGCACCCGTATTTTCTGCTCTACACCGCGGGCGGCGGCGCGGCACAGCGCATTGACCTGCTGTACGGCTGCGTGATCGACGCGGCGCAGTGGCGGGAGCGGGCCTTCTCCTACCAGGTGAATCTGGAGGCGCTGCTGGCCTATGCCGCCTACAACACCACGTTCGACAGCCAGACGCAATACAGCCCGGAAGACAGGGTTGTGGCTTTGTCCACCTGCTCCTATGAGTTTGAAGGCGCCCGCTATGTGGTGCTCGGTGTGCTGCGAAGCCAATGAAGAAACATAAAATCAAACAAGCTCCCGCTTTCATCCACAAGGGCCAGCTGAAATGCTTTCATTTCAACTGGCCCTCTTTCGGTTTTGTTTTTATATTCTATTTCTATTCTCTATGCCGTAAACGCTACCTTGAAGCAGTGCGACCTGAGCTTTCCCTGGAAAAGCTTGAAGCGTACATCGCCGCCGGTGAGGGTTTTGTCGCCAACCGTGATGGAGATCACATAACCCGCGCTGTCGGTGACGGGCTTGCCAAACCATTTTGAGGGGTCGCTGCCCAGGGTAATCTTCTTTTCGGGATATTTCTTGTTGTATTCATTCACAAGGGCGCGCAGTTCTTCCACGGTGAACACGGGGCTCGATACGTCTACCTTCTCGATGCTGGCGCGCCCGCCGGCGAGGTAGGGCGCGGGGTCGCCGCCCCAGACGTACTTCGGGCTGGTGGTTTGTCCGGCGCAGGAGGCGAAATAGAGCGTTTCGGCCACGCCGCTGTTGTAGGCGAGGTATTCGCCCAGCACGGCATCCACCAGCGCGTAGGCCTTGGCGTGCAGCTTTTTCGCGTAGTCAGTGTTCCAGCTGCTGGTGCTGGCCATGTGCTGGTTGTTCGTCGTGGTCTTGAAGCTGTTGCGCTTGGCGATGGTGTAGGCGCAGATCACCTGTGCCTTAAAGGCCTCGTCGGCCACGTTGTTGGGATAGCCGATTTCGCCGCAGCTTACCCGCGCGAGGTATTCCTTCAGTGTGTATGTAGCGCCATCGTGGGTGACCAGCGCGGGCGGTATGGCGTCGCGTTTAACGGCGATGCCCGTGGCGTTGTAGTAGTGCAGCAGGATTTGCTTGTAGGTCCAGCCCCTTTGGGTGGCGTAGGCCTTCGCGCCCTCCTGGCTGAGCCCGACGCCGTGGCCGTAGCCCTGCACGGTGAAGGTAAATATCTGTTTTACGGCGGGAGACAATGTCGTTGCCGGCGCCTTGGTGGTCGTTGGTGCCTTGGATGTCGTTGGGGCTTTGGATGTCGTTGGCGCCTTGGTTGTTGTGGCGCGCGCCGTCGTCGTCGCCATGGCGTCGCTGATGGCCTCCGCCGCCGACTGGGCAAGCCTTGCCGCCAGCGCGAGCAGCTGCCGCAGGTAATCCATCACAACGGAAACCACTTGCCGTGTCAGGCGAGGCAGATCAACCAGGGAGTCGTCCTTGAGACTGGCCAGGGCCGAAAGCGCGCCGCGCAGCAGGCTGTCGCTTTGCCCCGAAGCCAGCGCGGGAGCCTCCAAGCGCGCGGCCGCGGAGGCCGGCTCAGCCACAGGCTGTGAGATCTGATGTCCGGAGGTGCCGGCCGGGTCTGTTTCCGTTGCCTCAAGCAGCAGGGTGCCGTCTGCGTTATCCGCCAGGATGGCCGCGGTTTTCGTGATCGTGAGATCCTCCGTTTCGGCGGCGCTGCCGCGCTGGGCCTGGAAGGTGAGCACCAGGCAGGCGAGCACGGAGATCAGCGCCAGGCAGGATGTGGCGATGGCGCGGCGCCTGGGCCGGTCCTTTTCGTCCTCCTCCGCGGGCAGGGGCAGGGGAATCAGCTCCGCGCCGCGCGGCGGCAGCCCTTGCGTATCCAGGTAATCGCAGATGAGGCTAAACAGTGCCTCGGCGATGCCGGCCAGGCAGTCCCGCGGCAATTCGCCCGGCTCCAGCTCCAGCTGGCGGACCTGGGCATAGTCCTTGTCGTGGCACACGGCCAGATGCAGCAGCCGCCCTCCGCCCCGCGTTTTCATGGGCGCGGAGATCACGCCGCAGATATAGCTGTTTGTGCGCGCGCGCAGCTGCCGCGCGGCTTTTACGATCTTGTCCGATGTGACGGGCTGCAGGCTTTGCTCCAAAACGACAGGGAGGATCGTTTCCGGGATGCTGATTTCCCGCAGCAGGTCCTGGATGCCGTTTAATTCATGGGGCAGCGCCAGAGCGCAGATATCTCCTCTTTCCGCCAGGAGGGCGATTCGTTTCCGCAGCCGCAGCGTGGCCTGGGCGTTGTCCTCCCTGCGGCGCGTGAAGCTCTTGATTTCAGCCGTTGTGGGCGCGGCGGGCTCCGGCAGGGGATCGTTCCGCTTTGCCTTGGCCTGAATGGCTTCCCCGGCCTTTTCTGAAGCGAAGTATTCTGCCCTGGCGTCCGGGAAGGGGACAATTTCCGCCAGGGGCTCAATGCTTTCCGGGCCGATGGGCTCCAGGCTCAGAGGGGGGACGCTGATCTTTTCGAGCATGCGCTCAATGTTGTTTGACTGGATTTCCGCCTGGGCCTCCGGGGACGCGCCCTCCAAGGCCGCGAGATAGGTCAGAACATCCATGCGGATGCCGGCCAGCAGCTGGAGCTCCAGGGGAGTGAACAGCAAGCACTGCGGGCCTTGCCGCAGGGCAAAGCCGTGATACGCGTTTTCTGTTGTGGGAAAGATTTCGGCCCCCTCGGGAAAGCAGCTGTCCTCTGGCTGTGCGGCGGCTGTGCCGGAAAACTTGACCAGCGGAATCTGCAGCGCGGCGAAGAGGCTGCGCTTCAGTGCGTGATATTGCCCGGGCTCCGCGGCGATGACGATCAGGTCGCAGAATTCCAGCTGCGGCTTCAGCAGACGCTTGAGCTGCTCCGGGCTTTTGGCCGTGAATGGTTCCGGCGTGCCGGGAAAGGCACGGTTGATCAGAGCGAGGAGCTCCTGTCGCTCCGGTGACGCCTGGGGATCGGCGCACAGGGCGAAGATTCTTGCGTTTTTCATGATTAACATTCCTTTTTGCTTTTTTAACTTCTTTATCTTTTCCGCATGGATGCCAGGTTATGCCGGCCCATACGGCAAAGTGCTGCCATTCCCCTTTATATGATTCTCCCCATTGCTCGCCGGCTCGCCGGATCTCTGCCTACTGCGCCGGCGGGTACCAAAGCTCGGCGTCCCTGAAGGGATTTCTGCCGCCGTTGAACCTGTCGTACCAGGCCTGCGGATATCGCGGATTGGGATTTTTTTGCACGAGATTCGTGTCGATTTCCAGGCCCTCGCCCTCCCGCACCCTGCGCGCGACCAATACCAGGAACTCATCCTTAAAATCGTAGAGGCAGGTTTGCACGCTCAACAGATGATCGCCGTACTGCACATCCACACCTGTGTTGATCAGCGTACGCTGGCGCAGCTGTTTGACGAAGCCGTCGAAGTCCTCTTTCTTGGGAATACGCGGGGTATCGAAATGGAAGACGTAGTTCCGGTCCTCGCCGGGCGCGCCGTTGACGTTGAGCACCGCGATGACCTTATAATAATACGTCGCTTCGGGGGTTTCCAGGGTGATGATGGGGTTGTTGGCGACCACGTCGCGCTTTTCGTACTCCTTGAGCCGCCCGAAGATGGTGCCGTCCTTCATATGATGGCCATAGATGATCAGATTCGTGTCCATGGGCTCAAGCTTATTGCGCCAGTCCATGAAGGGGTTGCCGTAGCGGGATGGCTTGCACTTGAAGTCGCGCTTGAGGTAATACACGTTGTCGAGGGTCTGCACAATGGGCAGGTCGACCTTCGCCCCGGGAATCTTAAGCCAGCAGACCACCTCGGGGTTGAGCGCCTTAAGCCCGGCCCAGTCGATCACGCGAATCTCCCGGATCTCCGTGCTTCCCTCCGGCGTGGTGTACGATTCGGTCCTTGACTCAGGAGGCGGAGGCGGTGCGCTGACCCATTTGTCAATCACAAAGTACCACAGCAGCACTAAGATGCAGACAAAGATGACAAACAGACAAAAGTTGACCATTGCCTTGCGGAGCTTTTCTTTTTTGGAATCGCCCCTGACGGGAACGAAGTTCCGCTGCAAAAAGTTTTTTTTGCGCCGTTTGGGCGCGGCGGCAAAAACCTCCTCGAGCGCGTGCAGGGCGTCCTCGGATTCTTTGTACCGCCTGGGTTCTCTGTCCATATCGCTGTTTTCCCCTTTTCGTTTCGCTTCAGTCGCTTCAGTTCGCTTCAGTTCGCTTCGCGAGCAGCTTGCGCAGCAGGTTGAGGGCCTGCTTCGTGGCGTAATCGCGGTTGTAGCCGCGGTCGCCGCGGCCGGTTTCTATGCGCTCCTCCAGGGTGGTCTCCCCATCTGTGGCCGCGAGGTAGATGAGGCCTACCGGCTTTGCCGTGCCGTCGCTGCCGGGCCCCGCGATGCCGGTGACCGCCAGCCCGATATCCGCGCCGGAGCGTTTTTTGATGCCCTCGGCCATGGAAAACGCGCATTCGGCGCTGACGGCGCCGTAGCGCTCCAGTACATACGCCGGCACATCCAGCAGCGCGCGCTTGCAGTCGTTGGAATAGCTTACCACACCCCAGCCGAAAACCGCCGAAGCGCCGGGCGCCTGCGTGAGCTTGGCGGCGATGCCGCCTCCCGTACAGGATTCGGCGATGGCGACGGTCTTTTTTGCTTCAACAAGACAATCAATGACGGCCGCCTCCAGTTCTTTGTCGACGGAATAGGCGTAAAATCCTAAAATTTCTTTTAATTTTTTTATGATTGGCTTGCAAAGGGCCTCCGCCTCCTCCTCGGTGGCCGCCGCGGCGCAGACCCGAAGAAAGGCCTCGCCCTGTTTGGCGTAGGGCGCGATGGTGGGATTCGCCAGGTCGAGGTAGTCCTGCGCCAGATCGGCCATGCGGCTTTCGCCGATGCCGATGGTGCGCAGATAATGGGATAAAATCACACCGGAGGAGAAGGGCATGAGCAGCGGCTTGAGCTGCTCCTGGAACATGGGCCGCAGCTCGCCGGGTGGGCCGGGCAGGAGGGCGACCCTCTTGTCGCCTTTGGCGATCCAGCAGCCGGGGGCGGTGCCGTTCCCGTTGTATAGAACCTGGCAGCCCTCCGGCACCAGGGCCTGCTTGCGGTTGCTTTCGCTCATCGCGAGGCCCCGCGTACGAAAGAAGTCCTCTATACGGCTGAGCTGGAGCTCATCGAGCACCAGGGGCAGCTCCAGGGCTTCGCAGACCACCTCCTTGGTGATGTCGTCCGCCGTGGGGCCCAGCCCGCCGGTAAGCAGCACGATATCGCCGCGGTCCAAAGCGGAAAGGAAGGCCTCCCGCAGCCTTGCGGGGTTATCGCCCACGGTGCAGTGGCGCTCCACCGCGATGCCGGTTTCGGCCAGGCGCTGGGACAAAAACTGCAGGTTCGTGTTCAGAATCTCGCCCAGAAGCAGCTCTGTTCCAACGGTTATAATTTCACATCTGTGCAATGGCGTCACTCCTTTCCAATTCTCAATTCTCAATGCTCAATTCTCAATTTTCAATGCTTAATGCTCAATGCTTAATCTCAATTATTTATTCGATCCAGTGGCTCTGCGTGTTTTCGAGCGCTTCCCGGATGAGCTCGTCCGCGTCCAGGGCTGCCTCGGCCTGTTCCACGAAATGGAGCTTGGGCCGGGTCCGCGGATGCCTGGGGGTGAACACGGTACAGCAATCCTCAAAAGGCAAAATGGAGATTTCATAGGTGCCGATCTGTCTTGCCAGGCGCACGGTGTCCTCCTTGTCCATGCCGATGAGGGGGCGGAAGACCGGCAGGCCGGTCGCGGCGTCGGTGCAGACCAGAGCCTGAAGGGTCTGGCTGGCCACCTGGCCAAGCTGCTCCCCCGTGATGAGGGCGTGGCAATTGTTTTCCCGGGCGATCTGTTCCGCGATGCGCATCATAAAGCGCCGCATGACCAGCGTGAACAGCTCCTCGGGGCACTTTTGCCGGATCTCCTCCTGGATTTTGGTGAAGCCCACCACGTGCAGCCGCACGCGGCCGCTGTATTTTGCCACCTGGCGCAGGAGCTTATGCACCTTTTCCTCGGCCCGGGCGCTGGTATAGGGCGGCGAGGCGAAGTGAACCGCCGTGAGCCGCAGACCGCGCCTTGCCATCATCCAGGCGGCGGCGGGGCTGTCGATTCCCCCGGAGATCAGTACGGCGGCGTCCCCCGCCGAGCCGGTGGGAAGCCCGCCCGCGCCCTTGACCTGGTCGGCGTGGAGAAAGGCGAATTGCTCGCGCACCTCCACCATGACGGTGACCTCGGGCCTATGGACGTCAACGCGCAGATGGGGAAAGCGTTCGAGCAGGTACCCGCCCGCGGTTTCGCAGATCTGCGGGGATTTCAGCGGGAAGGTTTTATCGGAGCGTTTGGCCTCAACCTTGAAGGTTTGGGCGTATCGCAGCACCGGGGCTAAGTACTCCGCGCAGCCCTCCAGGATCGCGCGGATGTCCTTGGGAACGCGGGCGGCGCGGGCATAGGCGGAGATGCCGAACACCCGGCCGGCTCTTCTGGCGGCCTCCTCCATATCCATGCCCGCCGAAAGCGGAATGGCCTGGATGGTGGATTGCGCCAGTATGAACTGCCATTCGCCCAGGGGCCGCAGCCGCCGGCGCAGGGTGCCGATGAGCTGCTGCTCAAAGCCGCTGCGGTTTTGACCCTTCAAGGCGAGTTCGCCGGATTTGATGAGCAGGACTTCGTTCATATGCTTTACCTTAATAAAAATAAAAAATAGTGAAAAACAAAAAACAGTGCAAGCGAATAAAAAAATAAAAAATAGTGCAAGCGAATAAAAACGGGCGCTTATTTTCTGGCCAGGGTCAGGCGGGCCTCGTTGAGCGCGTAGAGGAAGGCGTCGATCTCCTCCCATGTGGTGAAGCGCGAAAGGCTGATCCGCAGCGCGCCCGCGATATCCGCGTCGCCCAGGCCCATAGCGCGCAGCACGCGGCTCTTTTTCCCCTTAGCGCAGGCCGATCCCGACGAGACGCAGATCCCGCGCTCCGAAAGGAAATTGAGCATGGTCTCCGATTGGAGCCCGGGTACGGAAAGGTTGGTCAGATAGGGCAGGGCGTCGGGCGGGGAGTTGAGCTTTACGCCCTCCATTGAGGCGGCGCCGGCCACGAGGCGGTCCCGCAGGGAGCTGACATAATCCATAATAGCCATGGGGTTCGGCAGCGCGCGCACGGCGGCGGAAAATCCGGCGATGGCGGGCATGCCCTCTGTGCCGGGCCGCAGGCGGTTTTCCTGCGAGCCTCCGTAGACCAGCGGGTTAAGCTTCACGCCCCGGCGCACATAGAGCGCGCCCGCGCCCTTTGGGCCATGAATTTTGTGGGAGCTTACGGTCATGAGATCAACACCGAGGCGCGCGGGCTGCATAGGCAGCTTGCCAAAGGCCTGCACCGCGTCGCAGTGGATGAGTGCCGGCGCGCGGTGATACTGCACCACGCGGCGGATGACCTCCACCGGCTGCAGGGAGCCCACCTCGTTGTTCACTGCCATGAGGCTGACGAGAATGGTCTCGGCATTGATGGCCTGCATGAGCTCCTGCTCCGAAACCCGTCCGCCGCGGTCGACACTGAGATAAACCACCTCAAAGCCGCGTGAGGCGAGCTCCTTCACGCTTTCGGCGATGCTGGAGTGCTCCACGGCCGAGGTCACGACCCGGCGGCCGCGCCGCCGCAGGGCGTTGGCCGCGCCGAAGATGGCGAGGTTATTGCTTTCCGTGCCTCCGCTGGTGAAGGTCACCTCGGCGGGCTCGCAGCCAAACAGCTCCGCCAGCGATTCCCGGCTTTGCGCCAGCAGGCGCTCGGCGTTCAGGCCGGCCCAGTGAAGAGAGGAGGGATTGCCCCAAACCGTGGTGAGCGCCTCGCGCATGGCCGCGATGGCTTCGGGGCAGGGTGGGGTAGTCGCAGAATTGTCAAGATAGGCTTCCACGATGACGCGACCCCCAAATGCGGCGAATCCCCCGCGGGCGAATTCCAGTCAGATGAAATCCGCTCCGCGGGCCGTTCGCGGAATTAATGCTATTGTACATCATGATTCCCTCATTTGTAAAGTACATATTGACAGAAAAATGCAAATAATTTTATCGCGCGGAAACGATTACTTAAAATTCCCTTTCTTGGGCGGCGCGATTTCCAGAAACAGGGAGGAAATGGCGCCGCGAACGCTTGCGCAACAGCGCGGGAAAACATTTATAACGAAAGCAAAGGGCAAAATTCCGGCACTTTTCGGCGCTTTACACCGGCGCTTTGCCTTCGCGCTGCAGATGGTGAAAGCGAAAAGCCTTCGTTCCAGTATATGCGCGAGCCGCGTTTCGGGCAATGGCGGGTATCGCTATTAGCATGCCCCGAAAGAAACCGCCCGCACGGAGCGGACGGCGACTGTGGTATGATTGCGGCGGAAAAGCAAGTCAGCCCGGCAGCAGCCTGCCCTGATCGTCCTCTTCGTCCAGCAGCCAGTTGACGCTGACCTCCAGCACCTGCGCCAGATATTTCAGCTCAATGTCAGACACGAAGCGATATTGCCCCTCCAATTTCGATAAGCCGGAGGCGTTCAGATCGACGCCCTTGATCTGCAGCTGCGTGAGCAGATCTTTTTGCTTCATGTGCAGTTCTTTGCGGCGCTGCTCAATGCGCGCGCCAACGATGTTTCGGTTTCCCAATGCTTGCTGCCTGGTTCTCAATGTCCTTCCCCCTTTTTGCTTCATTTGCTTCAACATGCCTATTATAGCAAACTTTCGGTGATTTTGCAAGGGTTTTTCCAAAAAAATGCAGGATATGGATCCAAAAAATGCAGGCCGCGGAGGCGTATGCTTCTTGCGAACACGCTCTTGACATTTTGTCCGGCATGCGCTATACTATATATCAAGCGAAGTATCAAGCCAAAAGATCACAGATCATCGTTAGATAAGCTGCAAAACAAAAAGATCAGAAATCAGAAAGGGGAGCACGATACATGGAACGGATTATCACCCTCGAAACCCGCGATCTGGCGGCCAGCTGCGCCGGCGGCGGCTGCGGTGAGTGCCAAACCTCCTGCCAGTCGGCCTGCAAAACCTCCTGCGGCCTGGCCAACCAGTGCTGCGAGCAGACGGAGGAGGCCTAGGCGTCATCTTAAGCGTCAATCAATGAGAAAAACGGCAAGTGGCAGTATGCACCGCTTGCCGTTTTTATTGGGGGTCCATATGACCACAGTCAGCGTATTGATCAAGCCTGCCAGCGGCCAGTGCAACCTGCGCTGCCGCTACTGCTTCTATCGCGACGAAACCGAAAAGCGCGCCGCGGCCAGCTTTGGCGTCATGAGCGAGGAGACGCTGCGGGCTGTGCTGCAAAAGCTCCTCGCGGCGGCGGAGGATAGCTGCGCCATCGTCTTCCAGGGCGGGGAGCCGACCCTGGCGGGACTGGACTTTTTTCGCAGGGCCGTGTGCCTGGCGGAAGCGCTGAACGTCAACGGCTGCGAGCTGCGCTTTGCCCTGCAGAGCAACGGCCTGCTCCTGGACGAGGCCTGGTGCGCTTTTCTGGCGGAGCGGAAATTTCTTGTGGGGCTCTCTCTGGACGGCCCCCGGGCCCTGCATGACCGCAACCGGGTTGACACGAAGGGGCAGGGCAGCTACGCGCGGGCGAGACGGGCCCTGGGGCTGCTGAAAAAGCACGGTGTGGATGTGAATATCCTGAGCGTGATCACGGCGCAGACCTGCGGCGAGGTCCGGCGGACCAACGCGTTCTTTTCGGAGGCCGGGCTGCGCTGGCGGCAGGGGATCCCCTGCCTGGACCCCCTGGGGGAGACGCGGGGCCAAAAGCCCTGGGCACTGACGCCGGAGGCCTATGAGCGCTACCTGAAAACGGCCTTCGACTGCTGGTACGAGGATGAAACGCGGGGCCGTCCGACCTATCACCGCAGCTTTGAAAATCTGTTGATGCTGCTGGCCGGGCAAGCGCCCGAGGCCTGCGGCATGCTGGGCGTATGCGGCCCGCAATATGTTGTGGAGGCCGACGGCGGCGTGTATCCCTGCGATTTTTATGTGCTGGACGCGTACCGCCTGGGCAGTCTGGTCACGGACAGCCTGGCGCGGATCGATGCCAGACGCGCTGCGCTGGGCTTTATTGAGGAAAGCCCCTGCCGGGATCCGGAATGCCGCGCGTGCCGGTGGCATCCCCTGTGCCGCGGCGGCTGCAGGCGGGACAGGGACTACTTCGAAGCCGGCCTGGGCCGGAATTATTACTGCCGGGCATACCGCGGCTTCTTCGAATACGCCTATGAGCGGCTGGAGGAAATATATCGGAGGAGGCTTGCCCATGCTTGATTTTACGCAATCTCTCGTTCCCTCTCTCCTCTTTTTTCTCGTGGGCCTCATTGCCTCCGCCCTGGGCGCCGTGAGCGGCCTGGGCGGCGGGGTTATCATCAAGCCCGCGCTGGACATCCTGGGCCTGGCGGACGCCGCGGTCTCCAGCCTCTTTTCTGGCTGCACCGTGCTGGTTATGTGCGTCTACACCACTGTCAATGCGCAATGCGCAGTGCGCAGCGCGCGAGTATCCGGCGAGGCCAGGGAAAAGGGGATTGACTGGCGCGTCGTTCTTCCCCTGGCGGGGGGCGCGGTAATTGGCGGCGCGGCGGGAAAATGGCTGTTTCAGCGGCTGGCCGGGGCGCTCTCGGTGCCGGCGGCGGGGCGCGCGCAGGCGATATGCCTGGCGGCTGTTATGGGCCTCCTGCTGCTGTTTATGCTGTGCAGGAAGCGGATCAAAACGCATGAGATACGGCACCCGGCCCTGTGTGTTCCCGTGGGGGCCGTGCTGGGGGCATGCGCGGGCTTTTTAGGCATCGGCGGCGGGCCGCTGAACATGATCGCGCTGCTGTGGCTGTTTGGCATGGAAACGAAATCCGCCGCGAAGAGCTCTTTGGCGGTGATGATCTTCAGCCAGGGCTCCGCGCTGGCGATGCTGCTGCTCGCCGGGGACCTGCCGGTTTTTCCGCCCTGGGCCCTGGCGCTGATGCTCCTGGGGGGCTTTTTGGGTGGCGAGACAGGCCGCAGGATACGAAAGAGGCTCAGCAACGCGGCGGTGGACCACCTGCTGGCGGCCATGATCGCGGTAATCATCATGATCAGTGCGTACAACGCAATGAAGTAATTATTCCAACGCAAAAGCACGTGCGCCGTTCTTCCAAAAAAACGCCTCGCATATTTCCTCCGGAAGTCCCATTTTCAGAAGCGACTGCCGGAGGTGTTCCATTTTTTCGATTCCCGCCAATGCGGGGTGCAGCGTGCAGCCGTCAAAGTCGCTGCCCAGGGCGATGCTTTCCGCCGCGCCCAGGGCGATGAGATGGAGGATATGCCCCATGACCTCGCGGGCGGCGCCCTCGCCCCCCAGGAATTCCGGATAGAGGTTCAGGCCGATGAGCCCGCCGGCGGCCACAATGGCGCGGATCTGGTCGTCCGTCAAATTGCGGGGATGGGGGCACAGCGCCGCGCAGCTGCTGTGGCTGGCGATGAAGGGTACGCGGGCGTCGGCGCGCCGCTCCTCCCAGAGCCGCGCGACTTCCCAAAACCCCGCTTCGTTGAGGTGGGACACATCCGGCAAAATACCAAGCTCAAGCATGCGGCGCACGCAGGCCTTCCCGGCGGGGGTGAGGCCCGGGACGGGGCCCTGTGCCGCGCCGTAACCCAGCTCGTTGGCGCCGTTCCAGGTGATACCGATGATGCGCAGGCCCTCCTTTGCCATGCGGTCCACCTGGCCGGGGTCGCCCATCAGCGCGCTGCCGTTTTCCAGCGCAAGAATGGCGTCAAAGCGCTGCCGCCGCTGTTCCGCGCGGTAAAACGCGAGGACCGTATCGAAATAGTCCGCCGCCGCCCGCCCATGCAGAGTATCCGGCACGAAGATGGCAAAGACCTGCATCCATTGCTGAAGCCGCCGCCCCCGCGCCAGCGAGACGTGGCCGTCATAGTTCTCGAGATGCTGGTTTTTTCGCAGGCATTCGGTCAGAGTGTCGCAGTGAAGGTCGAACAGCCGCAAATTTTTCACTCCCCGCGAAAAAAGTTCTTGCATTCCAAAGCGCGCTGTGTTATACTAATCCAGTATTATGCGTTTTGCGCGTACTTCTATGTGTGTTTTTGTTGTCTGTTATTTCTTTTGCCACTTTTGTTCCTCTGTACGGATCACGTGCATGAACAATCGAATATATTTTTGAAAGGCAAGCCCTTATGAACATCCAAAAAGCGGAACAGCTCATTCAACTGCAGCCCAACAGCGCGTACGCCGACCTGCTGCGCGTTTCGAAGGACTCCCTCAAGGAAACCCCGCCCGAAATCCAAATCGGCTCCACCGTGCGCGTCCACGTGAAAATCCGCGAGGGCGAGCGGGAGCGCGTGCAGGTGTTTGAGGGCACCGTCATCGCCCGCAGGGGCTCTGGCATCTCCGAAACCTTCACCGTGCGCCGCCTTTCCTACGGCGTGGGCGTGGAGCGCGTGTTCCCGCTGCATTCCCCCAACGTGGCGAAGGTGGAAACCGTGCGCCTGGGCAGGGTGCGCCGGGCGAAGCTCTATTATCTCCGCGGCCGCGTGGGCAAGGCCGCCAAGGTCAAGCAAAAGCTCCGCTGATTAAAAATCAGTAATTTGCGATTATATTTTCCTGGGCTGAATGACTGCCTTTCTAGTGTATTTAGCTAGGAAGGCGGTTATTTTCTTTGCCGGAACGGCCCTGACAATGTCATTGAGCATTGAGCATTGAGAATTGAGAATTGAAAGAAAGGAGGTTGGGCGCTTGCGGGTTACGAAGGAGCATTGGGTTCCTCTGCGCACGCAAAACGACAGAATTCCTCCGCCGCGGCCCGCGCTGCGCATCGCGTTTGAGGCCGCGTCGTCGCTTATGGGGGCGCTGCTTCTCGTCTTCGTGCTGTTCAGCTTCCTGTGCCGCCCCATCCGCGTGGATGGAAGCTCCATGCTGCCCAGCCTCACCGACGGCGACTGGCTGATTATGACCGCGTTTTGCGTGGAGCCGGAGCGCGGGCGCATCGCCGTGATATCCGAAGACACGGGTCTGCACAAGCCTCTGGTCAAGCGGGTGATCGCCCTGCCCGGCGACACGGTGGACATTGATTTTACGCGGGGCGTGGTCTCCGTGAACGGCGTGGAGCTCGACGAGCCCTACACCGCCGGGCCCACGACTCGTTCCATGGATGTGAAATTCCCTCTCACGGTGGCGGAGGGCGCCTGCTTCGTGCTGGGCGACAACCGCAACGCCTCCGCCGACAGCCGCAGCTCCAGCGTCGGCATGGTGGACCTGCGCTGCGTGATCGGGCAGGCGCTGGTCCATATCCCCGTGCAAACTATCAAAGAAAGACTCGGCCTTGCCGGCTGAGAAGGTGGCTCCCATGGCAAACGAAACCGCGGAAGAACGCGGCAAGCCAAAATTGCTGGGTTCCGTTTATGAATTGGCCGAAATCCTGGTCAGCGCCGTGCTGGCCATCGCGGTGATGTTTTTGTTCCTGTTCCGTTTCGCGGGCGTGGTGGGCACCTCCATGACGCCCACGCTGCAGCACAAGGACTGGCTGGCCGTGGGCGCTTTCGCGCGCAGCCCCAAGCGGGGGGATATCATCATCATCGCGCAGCCCAACGACCACAACGAGCCTTTGGTTAAGCGCGTTATCGCCACCGGGGGCCAGGTCGTGGATATCGCGGAGGGCCGGGTGCTGGTGGACGGCGCGGTCATCGAGGAGCCCTACCTTCCTTCGGGTGTCGTCACCAGCAAGGCGCCGCCGTCCCAGGCCTCGGTGGAATTCCCCGTCACCGTGCCGGAGGGCTTCGTTTTCGTGATGGGCGATAACCGCGGCGGCTCCTCCGACAGCCGCTACAAAGAAGTAGGTTTTATCCAGGAAGATTATATTCTTGGAAAGGTCCATCTGCGGCTAGTGCCCTTCGGACAGTTTATAGTAAAATAGTAAAGTAGAGATTAAGAATCAAATGCAAAACCAGTCAAATGGCGCGAAGCGGGGAGCCGCACCGCAGGTGCCGCAGGTGCAGTGGTTCCCCGGGCATATGGCCCGCACGCGGCGGCAGATTAAAGAGAGCCTGCCCCTGGTGGACGCCGTGGCGGAGCTGCGCGACGCCCGCGCCCCGGAAAGCAGCAGGAACCCTGAGCTGGACAAGCTCATCGGCGGCAAGCCGCGGATTGTCCTGTTGAACAAATGCGACCTGGCCGACCCAGGCGCCACCGCGTGCTGGCTGCGCCGTTTGCGGCGGGAGGGCTGCTTTGCCCTTGCCGTGGACTGCCGCTCCGGCAAAGGCCTGCAGGAATTTCCCGCCGAAGTGCGCAAGGCTCTGGCGGCGCTTTTGCTTGCCCGGGAGGCCCGGGGCATGGCCGGCAAGTCCGTGCGCCTGATGGTGGTGGGCATCCCCAACACCGGCAAATCCTCCTTCATCAACCGCATGGCCGGGCGAAGCCGCGCCGAGGCGGCGGACAGGCCCGGCGTCACGCGGCGCAGCCAGTGGTTCGCGGCGGGCAGGATTCCGGACGGCAAGGGCGGCGGTATCACGCTGGAGCTCCTGGACACCCCCGGCGTGCTCTGGCCCAAGTTCGACGACCCCGCCGTGGGGGACCGGCTGGCCTTTCTGGGCTCCGTGAAGGAGGAGATACTGGACGGCGAGGCCCTGGCGCTTCGCCTGCTGGAAATCCTGCGGGACGCCTATCCCGCGCGCCTGCGCGAGCGCTACCGCCTGGCGGAGGACGAAGAGGCCCTCGCTTTATGGGAGCCCTGGCGGCTCCTCGAGCAAATCGCCCGGCGGCGCGGCATGCTGATATCCGGCGGCGAAGCGGATTTAGCGCGCGCGAGCAGTGCCCTGATGGACGACCTGCGCTCCGGAAAATTGGGCAAAATCACATTTGACGCCTGCGGCGCGCCATCGCCCCGCGCGGCTGGCGGGGAAGCAGAAGGAGCCTGATTATGCCCATCTACGCCATTGCCGACCCCCACCTGTCCTTTGGCAGCGCAAAGCCCATGGATCTCTTTCCGGGCTGGGAAAACCATGCCCGGCGGCTGGAAAAGCAGTGGCGCGCGGTGGTGGGCGGGGGCGACACCGTTGTGCTGCCGGGGGATATCTCCTGGGCGATGACCCTGGAGCAGGCCCTGCCGGACTTTCGTTTTTTGCACGAGCTGCCGGGCACGAAGGTGATCCTCAAGGGCAATCACGACTACTGGTGGAGCACCCGCAAAAAAATAGAGGATTTCTGGGCGCTGCATGGCCTTGATTCCCTGCGGCTGCTCCACAACAACGCCATCCTGGTGGAGGACACGGCCATCTGCGGCAGCCGGGGCTGGTTTTTTGACTGCGGGGAGGCCGGGGACCAAAAGGTTTTGCGGAGGGAGGCCGGACGGCTGCGGGCCTCCATTCAAGCCGGAAAGAAGCTTTGCGGCAGCGTTACGGTGTTTCTGCACTATCCGCCCGTGTCTGTTGACCGCGTATGCGGGGAGATCTGTCAGGTGCTGGCGGAGGAGGGCGTGCCGCTGTGTTATTACGGCCACCTGCACGGCGACGCGCGGCGCTGGGCCTTTCAAGGCTCGCGGGAGGGCATTCATTTCGAATTGATTTCGGCGGACGCGCTGCGTTTTTGCCCGAAGCGCGTGCGGCCGCTCCCTCTGCGCGCGTGCAGGCTGAGCATCATTACCGCGTTCCTCAACGAGGAGGCGGGCCTTGCCGCCGCCGTGGACTCCGTGCTGGCCCAGAGCTGTCCGGATTGGGAGCTGATTCTGGTGGACGACGGTTCCACGGACGGAAGCGGACGCGCCGCCGACGAATACGCCCGGCGGGACGCGCGGATCCGGGTGATCCATCAGCCCAACGGGGGCCTCAGCGCCGCGCGCAACGCCGGCATGGCTATCGCCCGGGGGGAATACATCGGCTTTCTCGACGCGGACGATACCCTGGACCCGGCTTTTGTACGGACGATGCTGGACGCCGCGCTTGTGGATTCCCGGGCGATGGACGCCGTCCACGCGCCGCTGCGCCGCGTTCCGCTGGAGGGTCCGGTCATGGAAGCCGCCCCTCCGCCGGAGCAGCTGGGCGTGCTGAGGCACGAGGACATTCTCCAGCTCGCGCTGCGGATGCAGGAGAACTCCTTCTTCATCTACAGCTGCCGCAGCGTCTTCCGCCGCGCTTTTTTGGAGGCTCACGGGCTCCGCTTCCGGGAGGAGCTGCGTTTTGCCGAGGACGGGCCCTTTCAATTGGAGGCCTTCTGTCTCGCGGAGCGAGTGCACGCCATCGCGCAGGCGCATTACAACTACCGCGAAAAGCCCGGCAGCATGACGAACGCCTTCTGGCGGCGCACCGACGCCCTGGAACGCTTCGAGGCCCTTGACAGCGCAAAAAAAGAGCTGCTCGCGCGTTTTATCACAGAGCCCGCGCGGCTGGAGGCCGCGCAGCGCTCCTACGCGCTGTATGGGCTGCGGGTGTTCATGCCGCTGCTGCTGCGCGGGGCGGCGGAAAATGGCCTGACATATGTGGGAGTGCGGAAAATCCTGTCCTCCGGCTTTGCGCGCTTTTTTTATGCCAACTGCGGCATCCGTTCCCATGTGAACCGCCGCGCGCTGGATTGGCTGGTCTATTGGCTGGCGGCGCGCAGGCTCTATTTTCCGGCCTGGTTCATCTGCAAATATATTTGGTTCCGGAATAAAAAATAATTCTTGTGCTTTTTCGCTGAAACAGGTATAATAGAATTAGACATACAGAGGAGGTTGATTGGCATGACCGCTTTTCTCATGGAGCATTGGATGCCCCTGGCCGGCATTGGGCTGGGCTTTGTTTCGCTGATCCTGTCCATTGTCGCGCTGGCGCGTTCCGGCAGCGGCGCCCCCAAGCGCCGCAAAACATATAATTCCTATTTTTAGCCGCGTTGAAAATTTTTCACAAAGACCCGGGTGGCTTGCCAGCCACCCCTACAGGCCGCGAGATTCTTATGTGAGGTGAAAGAATGAAGCTGCTCATCGCGATTGTCAACAAAGACGACAGCCCCGGCGTGCTGGATCAGCTGGCGGCGCAGAACCTGCCCGTGACGCGCCTTTCCACCACCGGCGGTTTTCTGCGCGCGGGCAATGATACCCTGCTGCTGGGCCTGGAGGATGAGCGCGTGCCCGAGGTCCTCGCGCTGCTGCGGGAATGCTGCAGTGTGCGCAGGCAGCTCGTCGACGTGCAGCAGGCCCCCTTCCTGAGCACGCTCCTGCACGCGCCGGTGGAGGTCACCGTGGGCGGCGCGACCGTGTTCGTGCTGGATGTGGAGCAATTTCATAAAATATAGGTGACAGCTATGTCTTTTTCCATCGCATCGCCCGCCCTTGCGCCGGCAGCCGCTTTGCTGTGCGCCATGCTGGAGACGGATTCCGTGCCACACGCGCTGCTGATCGAGGGCGGCGCCTCCGCCGGGCGGAAGGAAGCGGCCCTCGCTCTGGCCAGGATTTTGCTCTGTGCCGCGCCGCGTTCCGCCGCGCCGGAAGCGGACGATGAGGCATCCATGTTCGGCGGCATGTCGCTGTTCGGCGGGCCGGAGGAAGCGCGGGAGCCGGAGCCCAACCAAACACTGCCCTGCGGGGAATGCGCCCACTGCGTCAAAAGCGCGGCGGCGCACCCCGATTTTCGGCTTATCGAAGGCGGAACCGGCGCGAAAAGCTTTCACATCGACGCCATCCGTGCCCTGCGGCAGGACGCCTATGTGCTGCCCAACGAGGCGGAGCGCAAGGTCTGCGTGCTCCACAACGCCCAGTCCATGACCACAGAGGCGCAAAACGCCCTCCTGAAGCTGCTGGAGGAGCCGCCCTCCCACGCCTGCCTGATTCTGACGGTACCGGCGCGGCGCATGCTGCTGCCTACGGTGCTTTCCCGGGCAACGGCGATTTCCCTTGGCGAGGCGGTGGAGGAGGCCCCCGATCCGGAGCGCGGGGCGCTCATACAGCGGCACGCGGAGGCCATCGCGGAGGCGATGCTGCGCCGCGGCGACGACTTCGCGCTGCTGGAGGCCACCGCCCCGCTGGAAGCCGAAAAGGGTCTGGCCCGGGAGGTTTTGCCCGCGCTGCGCCGCGCGCTGCACAAGCGGCTGACAGCCCCGGAGGAGGATCCGGAGCGCGTCATACGCTTGATTGACGGCATAAAAGAGCTGGAATTTTCCATAGAACGCAACGCGAACAACAATCTGCTGCTGACAAGATTGGCGGCGAAAGGACTGGAGTCATAATCCATTCTTTGGCACACGTTTGATATTTGCCCCGGCGTGCCAAAGGCGCGCCCTACCCAAGTTCGGCCAAAGGCCGTTGCCGGAAGGTGCTTTATGATATTTAGCGATGAGCTGCCAAGCAGAAAAGTGAATCGGGTGGATGCGGATGATTACAGAAAAAGCGGACGCATCAGTTGTTGTAGACGCGTTTGTCGTGATGCCCAATCATGTGCATCTTCTTATCCTGATGTTGGATGACCATGAAAATCCGCACCTCAGCCGTATTATACAGCAATGGAAGGGTTCAATATCCAAAAAAGCCGGTTTTCCGCTTTGGCAGCATAGGTTTCATGATCGTCTGATGCGCCGCGCGGACGAATACAGAAAAGCTAAGAATTATATCAGAAGTAATCCGGAAAGATGGAAGGGAGACTGCTTTTTCATATCGGAACAGGAACGGCCTTTGGCCGAACTTGGGTAGGGCGCGCCTTTGGCACGCCGGGACAAGAACAGTTCATTGCACATCGTTTATTCATAGAACGCAACGCGAACAACAATCTGCTGCTGACAAGATTGGCGGCGAAAGGATTTTAGATTTTAGACGTCAGACTTTAGACATTAGATGCTTGTTGGGCAGCAAAGTCTAAAGTCTAAAGTCTAAAGTCTAAAATCTAGAAAGGAAACTGCATGGCAACAGTAATCGGCGTCCGGTTCCGTGAGGTGGGACGCGTCTATCATTTTGATCCGGGAGAAGCGCAGGTTAAAAAGGGGGACCGCGTGATCGTTGAAACCGCGCGGGGCGTGGAATGCGGCGAGGTGATCCAGGAGAATACCGAAATCCCCGATGAGCAGGTCACCCGTCCGCTGAAAATGATGATCCGCGTGGCCGGCCCGGAGGACCTGCAGGCCCTGGAAAACAAGGCCCAAAAAGAGGCCGAGGCGTTTCGCGTATGCGAGGGGAAGATCGCGCAGCACGGCCTGGACATGAAGCTGGTCAATGTGGAATACACCTTCGACGCCAGCAAAATCGTCTTTCATTTCACAGCGGATCAGCGCGTGGATTTTCGCGCGCTGGTGCGGGATCTGGCCGGGGTGTTCCGTACGCGCATTGAGCTGCGGCAAATCGGCGTGCGCGACGAGGCCAAGCTCCTGGGCGGGCTGGGCATTTGCGGCAGACCCTTCTGCTGCAGCCTTTTTATGGGAGACTTTCATCCCGTATCGATCAAGATGGCGAAGGAGCAGAATTTGTCGCTGAATCCCACGAAAATCAGCGGCACCTGCGGCCGCTTGATGTGCTGCCTCAAGTATGAGGAGGCGGCGTATGAGGACGCGCTCAAGGCCCTGCCCAAGGTGGGAAGCTGCGTGGAAACCCCGGAGGGCCGCGGCGTGGTCACGGAGGTCAACGCCGTGTCCGAGATGATCAAGGTGCGGCTGGACCGCCGCGCGGAGGCGGCGCCGCAGCTGTTTCACTTTGACCGCGAGAAGGGCGTGGAGCGCAAAGCGCCGAATCCCGCGGCCAGTGAGTTCGGCATACTGCGCGGCTCCATGGGCCGCCTGGGCCTGGAGGATCCTTCCATGGAGATAGAGGACACCATCGCGGATGAGGCCGACAGGCCCTCGCCGCAGCAGCAGGGGAATGCGCAGCAGCAAAAGCCCAATTGGCGCGAACGGCATACGCCGCGCAACAAGCGCGAGCAGCGCCCGCAGCAGCAGGGCGGCGGCCATCCCGGCAAGAATGAGCCCCGCAAGCAGCATCCGCAGAATTCGCAGCGAAAGCCTCAGCAGCAGCAAAACGCCCAGCAGCAGCAAAAGAACCAGCCGCCGCGGCAAAATCACCAGCCGAAGCAGCAGGCTCAGCCGAAGCAGCAGCAGGCCCAGCGCCCGGCGGCGCAGGATGCCAAGAATCTGCCGCGCTACGGCGAGGTGCCGCGTTACGACGACGCCATGGCGCCCCGCCGCGCGACGGCACAGCCCAGCAACAAGGAGCAAAAAGAAGGGCAGGGCCGTCACCGCAAGCCGCCGTGGCAAAAGCACAGAACAAACCAAAAGCAGCCGCGCGGCCAGCGCCCCCCACAGGAGAAGGACGGATAACGCGCCGCAGGTATACAAAATTTGGCGATCCGTAGGGATGTAGGGGTTCAAAAATTTGAACCCTCGAATACCAGCTTTTGTAAATTATCGCATGGGTTCAAATTTTTGAACCCCTACCCAACCCAATACGTTCCCGCAGGTGTGAACGATTTGTAAATCCTGCTCCGGCATCTTGATTTTTCAAAAGGCCTGTGCTACAATACAACAAACCCGCACCAATAACCTGCACAAATAACCTGCGAGGAAGGAGGAAATCAAACATGGCTTATGTGATCAATGGCGACTGCATTTCCTGCGGCGCGTGCGAAGCGGAATGCCCGGTGGAAGCCATCCGCGCCGGGGACGAGCTCTACATCATCGACCCCGACCTGTGCATTGACTGTGGCGCCTGCGTGGCGGTTTGTCCCGTGGCCGCGCCGGTTCCGGCGTGAATTCAAGCTATAAAACAGCGTCCGCTTGCGCGGGCGTTGTTTTTTGCGTCTTGCTATTTTTTGCGCTATCATGTATAATATCAAGCGAGGATACAAGAATGGGGGAAAGTATATGTCACTGGTTATTTCGCACCGGGGCGCGAACCGCGAAGCGCCGGAAAACACCCTGCCCGCCTACGAGCGCGCGCTGGCTTACGGCGTGGACGGCTTTGAAACGGATGTGCACCTCACGAGAGACGGCCGCCTGGTGGTCTGCCACGACGACACGGTCGACCGCACCTCCAACGGCTGCGGGCGCATTATGGACCACAGCCTGGAGGAGCTGCGCGGGCTGGACTTCGGCGCCTGGTTTTCACCCGATTTCGCGGGCACGAAAATCCCGACCCTGGAGGAGTGGTTCGCCCTGTGCGATCCGCTGAAGATCATCAATGTGGAGCTCAAGCAGGCGCCCGACGGCTCCACGGAAAGCGCCGCCGCCGTGATCCGCATGGCAAAGGAGCGCCGGCTTTTTGACAGGCTGATCATCTCAAGCTTTGACCTGGAGATGCTCCTGGCCTGCAAGCGCGAGGATCCCGGCACGCGGGTGGCTATGCTCTATCAGGTGATGTCGCCCCTGTGCGGCGAGATCTGCGACGACCTGGCCGCCTTCGCGAAGAAGTATGATCTGGACGCCTACCACCCGCTGGTGCTGTTTATCGACCGGGATTACGTGGAGGAATGCCATAATATCGGCCTGATGGTAAACCCCTGGGTGGTGAACCAGGAGCACGGCCTCATTCTTGCGCGGGACTGGGGCTGCGACGCCGTGATCACCGACGTGCCGGAGCTGGCCGTGAGGATCAACCATGGCGGCGGATAAAAAGCGCGCCGGGGATTTTGGCGAGAACTATGCCGCGCGTTATCTGGAGGCCCTGGGATATGGTATTATCGCGCGGAATTACCGCAGCCGCTTCGGCGAAATTGACCTGATCGCGGAGAACGACCGCTTTCTTCTGTTTGTTGAGGTAAAAACGCGCCGGCGCGGCGCCATGGTGCGCGGCGAAGAGGCCGTGGACGCCCGCAAGCAGGAGAAGCTGCGCCTTACGGCGGAATACTATCTTTCGCGGGAAGAGACCCGCCTGCAGCCACGCTTTGACGTGATCTGCATCGAGCTCTGGCCAAACGGAGCTGTATATAACGTAAATCATTATGAAAACGCGTTTTAATTCGCTTCGCGCGTTTTTTATGTTAAAGCGCTTTTTTTAAATGGAGAAGCAATGTCTATTTTAAGTATTCAGAATGTAACGATGGGCTTTGAGGACCGGGTGCTGTTTTCGGGCGTCAGCCTGATGATGCAGCCCGGCGAGCGCGTCGCCCTGGTGGGGCCCAACGGCTGCGGCAAGACCACCCTCATGCGCCTGATCATGGGCGAGCTGCAGCCGGAGGAGGGCGCGGTGGTGCTGGGCCGCGCTGTGAGATTAGGCTATTCCCAGCAAGAAAGCGGCAGCGACCGCGGCGCGGAGAATCGAACGGTCTATGAGGAGGCCCTGGCGGTATTCGAGCCCCTTCTGCGCATGGAGGCCGAGCTGGAGCGGCTCAATGACGCGCTGCGCCACGCGCACAGCGACGACCTGCTGCACCGGCAAAGCGAATTGCACGATGTCTTCGTCCGCGAGGGCGGCCTGACGTTCCGGGCGCGCGCCAGATCGACGCTGCTTGGGCTGGGCTTTGCCGAGGCGGAGCATACGATGTGGGCTTCCAGGCTCAGCGGCGGGCAGCAGGCAAAGCTGCGGCTGGGACGGCTGCTGCTTTCCGGCGCGGATTTGCTCCTGCTGGATGAGCCGACGAACCACCTGGATATCAAGGCCATTGTTTGGCTGGAGGGCTTTTTGGCGGATTATCCCGGCGCGGTGCTGCTGGTTTCCCATGACCGCTGGTTTTTGGATCAGACAGCCACCCGCACCGCGGAGCTCAGCCATGGCCGCATGACGGTCTGGAAGGGCGGCTACTCCGAGGCGCGGCGGCAAAAGGAGCTCCAGGCCGAGCAGGACCGCAGGCACTACGAGAACCAGATGGAGGAAATCCAGCGCATTGAGGGCATCATCGAGCAGCAGCGGCGCTTTGGGCAAAAGCGGAACTTTATCACCATCGCCAGCAAGCAAAAGCAGATTGACCGCCTCAGGGCCGATGTCGTCGTGCCGGAGGCCTGCCAGCGCGGGCTGCGCTTTCAATTTCCCGAGGTGCCCCCCACAGGGCAGGAGGTGCTGCGGCTGAAGGGCCTTTCGAAATCCTTTGGGGAAAAGCGGCTGTTTTCGAATGTGAGCACACTGATCGAAAAAGGCGACCGCGTGTTTCTGCTGGGGGCCAACGGCTGCGGAAAAACAACCCTCCTGCGCATCCTCCGCCGCCAGCTGCGGCCGGACGACGGCGCGGTGATTCCCGGCGCGAACGTTAAGCTGGGCAGCTATGACCAGGATGTTGCGCTGCTTCGCAGCGGCAAAACGGTGCTGGACGAGATCTGGGATAATCACCGCGCGCTGAACCAGACCGAAGTGCGCAGTCTTCTGGGCGCGTTCCTGTTTTCCGGGGATGTCGTGTTCCAGCGGGCGGATACCCTCAGCGGCGGGGAGCGGGCGCGTCTCGCGCTGCTGAAGCTGATGATGTCGGGGGCCAACCTTCTGCTCCTGGACGAGCCGACAAACCACCTGGACGCGGCCTCCCGGGAGGCCCTGGAGACCGCCCTGGCACAATTCGGCGGCACGGTCATCGCGGTATCTCATGACCGGTATTTCATCAAGAAGCTGGCCACAAAGATCTATCGGCTTCATCCGGGAGGGCTGGAGTTCTGCGGGAATTCCTATGAGGAATACCAGGCCAGAGCGGCGGAAGAGACGAAGGCCGGGCTGAAGAAAGAACCCGACAGCCCGAACAAGCGGGATAGAATCAACAAGAAGGAGGCCGCCGCCGGCGAACGAAAGCGCCGTGCCGCGCTTTCCCGCTGCGAAGGGGAGATCGCGCGGCTGGAGGAGGAAAGCGAAGGCCTCCGGCTCCGGCTGGAGGACCCGGCCGCGGCGGCGGATTACGAGGCGCTGGTAGAATTGACCGCTCAGCTGGAGGCCGCGCAGACGGTCTTGGAGGAGCGGCTCGCGGAATGGGAAGAGCTTCAGGAGTGTATGGAATGACCTTATTTATCTCTGATCTGGACGGCACATTGCTGAACAACCATGCGGCATTGTCGGAATATGCCGCCGCGTCACTGCGCAAAATGCTAGGGGAGGGGCTGTGCTTCACCATCGCCACGGCGCGCACAAACGACTCCGCCTCGCGTATTTTGAGCGTTTTGCCGCCGCTGCCGCTGCCCATGGTGCTGATGAACGGCGCGGTGATTCTCTCTGCCGCGGAACAGCGGATCGTAAAAAAAGAACGGATTCCGCCCGATACCGTGCGCGCGCTGCTGGAGCGGGTGCGGGCGCATAACCAGCAGGGCTTTCTCTACAGTCTGCCGGAGCGGGAAATCCGGGTGTATCATGAGCCGCTGACCCGTCCCAGCCTGCGGACGTTTTATGATTACCGGGCGCGGGTTTACGGCAAACGCTTTCTTGAAACCCAGAACATGGCGGAACACGCGGCGGAGGACATCGTTTATTTCACGACACAGGATCAAATTGATAACCTGGTGAAGCTCCACGCGGAGCTGAAGGCGATTCCGGGGCTGGACTGCGTGCTTTATCCGGATACCTATATGGAGAACACCTGCTACCTGGAGTGCTTCAGTGTGTTGGCGTCAAAGAAAAACGCCCTGCGCTGGCTGCGGGAGAGCTATGGCTTCCGCCGTATCGTGGGCTTTGGCGACAATCTCAATGACCTGACGATGCTCCAGGCCTGCGACGAGGGCTACGCCGTGGCCAACGCCCGGGAGGAAATCAAAGCCGTGGCGACGGGGATCATCGGCTCTAATCAGGAAGAGGGCGTGATCAAATTTTTGGAGAAAGCGTGGTATGAAGATGGATACCGAAAGGAACGCGTTAAATGATAAAATAAAAGAAAATATATTTTATAATATAGATTATAAAATATACGAGAAAGCCGCGGCTTTTGTGAGAGAACGTGTGGCCTGGCTCGGCCAGACGCACGAAGCGGACGCCGCGCCACAGGTCCTTGGATTAATATTGGGCTCCGGCCTGGGCGAGCTGGGCGAGCGCATGGAGGATGTGACGCGCATTCCCTACGGCGAGATTCCGGGCTTCGCGGCTTCCGGCGCGCCGGGACACAAGGGCTGCCTGCTGGCGGGGACTTTGGCGGGCCGGTACGTGCTGTGCATGCAGGGCCGGCTGCACCGCTATGAGGGCCACGACTTCGCGCGGGTCACTTTCCCCATCCGCGTGCTGCGCCTGCTGGGCGTGGAGACCCTGATCGTGACCAACGCCGCGGGCGGCATCGACCTGGAGTATCAAATAGGCGACATCATGCTGATCTCGGATCACATCAACCTCATGGGCGGAAACCCCCTGATCGGACTGCATGAGCCGCGCTTCGGCGAGCGCTTTTTCGATATGGGCACAGCCTATACCCCGGCTCTGCGCGCCGCCGCGAGGGAGGCCGCCGCACGGCTGGGCCTTTCGCCCTCGCTGCGGGAGGGCGTCTATATCGCCGTGACCGGGCCAAGCTACGAAACCCCCGCCGAAATCCGCGCGTTCCGTGTGCTGGGCGCTAGCGCCGTAGGCATGTCCACCGTGCCGGAGGTCATCGCCGCGCGCCATTGCGGTATGCGGGTGCTGGGCATTTCGCTCATCACCAACCTGGCCGCCGGCGTCAGCAACGCCGTGCTTTGCGGCGAGGAGGTCATCGAAATCGGAAAACAGTGCGCGAAGAAGATGGAAGCGCTGGTGACGGAGGTCGTACGGGAGCTATGATACCATACGCGGTGATTGGCACGGGCTGGATTTCAGGCTCGTTTATCCGGGCCGCGCGGGACACGGAGCTTGCGCTGGCCGGCATATGCTCCCGCACCCGGGCGCGGGGCATGGCCTTCGCGCGGGAGCAGGCGCTGGACGAGCTGCCGGTTTATCAGAGCGTTGAGGCGCTTGCGCGGGACAGCGCGATAAAGGCCTGCTATGTGGCGAGCCCGAACCGATTTCACGCGGCGCAGTGCGAGATTCTCCTGGAGGCCGGAAAGCATGTGCTCTGCGAGAAGCCTGTCACGGTCACGCCCGGGGAGCTGGAGCGGCTGCAAAAGCTGGCCGCGCGCCGGGGCCTCATCTTTCAGGAGGCGATCATGTACCTGCACACGCCGGAGCGCCGCGCCGTGCGGGAGCTTCTGCCGCGCCTGGGCGGCATGCAGGGAGCTATGCTGGATTTCTCGCAGCGCTCGTCGAAATACGACAGCCTGCTGGCCGGGGAGCTGCCGAACGTCTTCAACCCCGCCATGGCGGCCGGAGCATGGATGGATCTGGGTATCTACTGCCTCTATCCCGCCCTGGATTTCTTCGGCGAGCCGGAGCGGGCCTTCGCCCACGCGCGGTTTTTAAAATCCGGGGCGGATGGCGCGGGCGCGGCGGTTTTTCAGTACCGTGATTTTCCCGTGACGCTGAGCTGGTGCAAAACCGGGCAGAGCCGCGGCGTTTCCCAGATTATCGGCGACGAGGGAACGCTTACGCTTGCTTCTATATCGCAGTTTCAGGGTGTCGCGCATTATAACAACGAAGGCTATGGCAGCTTTATTGATGTGCCGCGAAAGAAGCATGAGGTGATGCAATGGGAGGCGCGGGCCTTCTGCGACTATATCCTGGGGAGGCCCTCCATGGTCCCCTATGAGGAGGCCTCGGCTCTCGCGCTGCGGGTTTCGAAATGGATGGAGCAAATACGCGCGCTGGCGGGCATATCTTTATAATTTCAAATCATTTTAAAATAATTCTGATTAAAATAATTCTTAAATGGCAGGAGTGCGAAGCAATGAAAATCGTCATTTTAGATGGCCACACAACGAACCCGGGCGATCTTTCCTGGGAGGGCCTTGCCGCGCTGGGCCAGCTGACGGTGTATGAGCACACTCTGGCGGAGCAAACCGTGGAACGGGCGCGGGAGGCGGAGATTGTTCTCAGCAACAAGACCCTGCTGGGGGCGCAGCTGCTCGCGCGGCTGCCCAGGCTCAAGTATATCGGGCTGTTATCCACCGGCGTCAACGTTGTGGACCTGGAAGCGGCCCGCGCCCGGAATATCCCGGTGACGAATATTCCCGCCTATTCCACGTCAAGCGTGGCGCAGCTGGTGTTCGCGCTGCTGCTGGAGCTGTGCCTGCACGTGACAGACCACAGCCGTGCGGTGCGCGGCGGCGACTGGGCGCGCTCCCGGGACTTTTGCTTTTGGAGCTATCCCTTAACGGAGCTCGCCGGCAAGACGATGGGGATCGTGGGCTATGGCCGAATCGGGCGGGAGGTGGCGAAAATCGCGCGGGCCTTCGGTATGAAAATCCTGGCCTGCGGGCGTCCGGCGCGCGGCGCGGCAAGCAACAAAGAAGGGGAGGAAGGCGGGCTTGTTTCGTTTGAGGAGGTGCTGCGCGGCGCTGACGCGATAACGCTTCACTGTCCATTGACCGCAGAGACCACCGCGCTGATAAACAAAAGCACTCTCGCGATGATGAAGCCCGGCGCGCTGCTGATCAACACTTCCCGGGGTGCTGTGCTGCATGAGCGGGATGTCGCGGACGCGCTGGTATCCGGGCAGCTGGGGGGCGCGGGGCTCGATGTGCTTTCTACGGAGCCGCCGTCCCCGGATAACCCGCTGCTCAGCGCGCCCAATTGCCTGATTACGCCCCACATCGCCTGGGCTACCGTGGAGGCGCGCGCCCGGCTGATTGAGGTCGCGGCGGAAAATGTCAGGGCTTTTTTGCGCGGTCAGCCATTTAACGTAGTAAACTAATTTTTACAATCCCGCGAATGTGACATTATTTACCGCTGATCTTCGCTATAATCTCCATGAAGGAGATGAGAGCATGACGGCGCAAAAAAGACAGGACAAGCAGGTTTTGCCACCGGCCAAGGCTCCGGCAAAACAGCAAAGCAATTCGGCGGAAAAAAACAGGCTATCCAAAATGAGGTCAGTTGTTTCGGGCAGGCACGCGGTACTGGTTCGTTTGCTCGCGCAGCAAAGCGCGGCGGTTATGGCAGGCTTTCTGTTGGCGCGCTCCAGCTCCATAGGCGGGCTGATGCTGGCCAGCGCCCCCTTCGCGATTGCCCTGGCGGCGGCGGGGCCGATCCGCTTTCTGGGCTCCCAGGTGCTGGGCAGCGCGATCGGCTGCCTTTTGCTTTTGCCCTATCCGCAAGGGGTCGCGGCTATGGCGGCGGTGGCGCTTGCGGGCTTGGGGAATCTGGCCCTTCAACGGCTGGGGCTTCGGCGGGCGGCGCCGTTTTGTGCCTTTATATGCGCGCTGGCATCGGGCTTTCCCGGCCTGGCGGAGGACGCCCTCCTGGCCCGGAGCTTCCCGGTGCCGCCTTGGCTTTTCGTGCTTTGCGGCGGCATCCTTTCCGGGTGCTGCGCCTATTTTATCTATGCTGTCTGTGGCATCCGCGCTCTGCCCGCGGGCGCCGCGCCTCGCCGCGGATGGAAGATCAACCGGCAGCAGTGCGCGGCGATGCTGATCTGCGCGGCCATATTTTTGACGACGCTGGGCGGTATTTCCATCGGCCCCTTTGCCCCGGCGCGCGTGATCGGGGCACTGATTGTGCTGGCGGCGGCTTATTGCTGGCAGGAAAGCGGCGGCGCGGCGGCGGGAGCCTGCGTGGGCGCGGCGATGGCTCTGGCCGGCGGAGATCTCGCGCAGGCGGGCGTGTTTGCCTTTGGCGGGCTGCTGGCCGGCGTATTCAGCCAGCGGCGCGGGGAAGCGCCGGAAAGGCAGCGCGCCAACGCGTCCTGGCACAAATCGAAGGATCTGTTTTTGCCGTTTCTGACCTTCTCCGTGGCAGGGGGCTTCGCCCTGGTTTGCGTTCTTTTCGCGGTGCTGCGCTCCGCGGCGGAGGAGGACGCCATAGCGGCTGTTGTGTTTACGCTGGAATGCACCACGGCAATTTTACTCTTTATCGCGGTGCCGAGCCGTGTGTGGGATCTGCTGCGGCAGCGCTTTGTCTTTTCATACGCGGCGCTGGTGCCCCCCGCGGGGCTGGAGGCGGGGCTCCGGCTGACAGAAACCTCTGACGCGGTGCGGCGGATTTCCGCCTATGTGGAGGAGGTGGCGAGGGGCCTGGAGCAGCTTTGCGCGCCGTTGGAGCACGGCGTATGCGCCCGGACAGAAGCGGCGGTATGCGCGGATTGCCCCGAACACAGCTATTGCTGGCGGGAGAAGGCGGCCCAGACCGCCGACTTCTTTTCCGAGCTTCTGCGCCGCCTGCGGGAGACGAATGCCATGAGCGTCGCGGAAACGAGGAAAATCAGGGAGCAGTGCGGCTTTGGCCAAAGCTGCCGCCGTGTGGACGCCCTCTGCGAATCCCTGGAGCGCGCGTATTTCAGCTATACCGCCCGGGCGGACTGCCATCAAAAGGCGGCGCAGCTGCGGCAATCCGCGGCGGAGCAATTTAACGCGCTGGCGGATCTGCTGGACGATCTGTGTGATCAGTTGACGCAAAGCGAAAGCTGCGAATCGGAGACCGCCGAGGCCGCCGCGCGGGCTCTGGAGGAGTTCGGCCACCGGGTGAACGCCGTGAGCTGCGTCCGCGACGCTTCGGGAATCGCGGTGCTCACGGCGCGGCTGTTGCCCGCGGAGGAGTATATCCGCCGGGAAACCCTGACCAGCGCTGTACGGCGCGCCACCGGCCTGCGCTTTGATCTGCCGTCCTCCAGCGCCCTGGAAAAGGAGGGCGGCGAGATAATCCTGCACTTTAAACAGCAGCCGCAGTATCATATTACCCTGGGCGCGGTGCAGATGAGCTCCAGCTCTTCGGTTTACTGCGGCGATTATTTCGACTGCTTCAGCGATGGGCGGGGCCATGAAATGATGATTCTCAGCGACGGCATGGGAACCGGCGGCCGCGCGGCGGTGGATTCCGCCCTGGCCACGGAGATTTTCAGCGCCCTTACCCGCAGCGGCCTCCGCTTTGCCTGCGCGATGCGGATCGTCAACGCCGCTTTGCTGGTGAAAAGCTGCGATGAAACCCTGGCGACTTTAGACGCCGCCGGCATTGATCTTTACACCGGCGAGGTGGAGTTCTGCAAGGCGGGCGGGGCGGCGTCTTTCCTGCGCCGCGGCGGCAGGGCGACGCAGATGGAGCTCAGCGCGCTCCCGGCGGGGATTTTGCGGCAGATCCGGCCGGCCGAGGAGGTGGCCCGCCTGGACGCGGAGGATATTGTGGTGCTGGTGTCTGACGGAATGCTCAGCGACGAGGACAGCTGGCTCTGCGGGGAGCTGGAGCTGTGGACGGACGGGGCGGGGGATATGCAGGCCTTGGCGGAGCACCTCGCCGCCACGGCGGTGCAGCGCAGGGCGGAGCGGCAGGACGGCAACGAAAGGGAGGACGACCTGACGGTGATCTGCGCGCAGCTGCACGCGTTATAATGTTACCTTACGCAAAAAAACGAGTTCAAAATCAGCGGCCCAAGGCTAAATGCTTTGAGCCGCTTTCGTCATCGGCGAAGATGGGGCAAAAATAAAGGAGAGTTTTGACAAATAGATAGCAATACGATATAATAGAAGCAATGAAAAAGCAAACTACACTGTCCTGCTGGCTGGGACGTATTACAGCCAGCTGCAAACAAAATACGCAGGAGGTTCCCATGATGAAACACGCACAACGCGGCGCGGCAGCGGCCCTGAGCATTTTGCTGCTTTTCGGCGGCTTTCCTGTTACCGGCTCGGCGGCGCTTTACGCGCCCCTGCCCCAGGAACCCCGTATCGTCACCACCCTTTATCCGACGGACGACGTGGTGGTAGCGGACATCGTGCTGACTGAAGCGCCCTACGCAGCCGTTAATGACGGCCTGGCCGACTGCACGCAAATCATGCAGCAGGCCCTCGATGACTGCTATGCCGCCGGGGGCGGCACGGTCTTTTTGCCCGCCGGCAAATACCTCGTGCGCGGCCCGATTAAAATCCCCGCCTTCGTGACTCTGCGGGGCGACTGGCAGGATCCGGATACGGGCAATGCCTACGGCACAATCATCCTCGCCGACGTGCCCAGTGTCGACGCGCCCACGCCCGCCCTCTTTACCGTGGGCGGCAGCTCGGGCGCGATGGGCCTGACCGTGTACTACTCCAACCAAAGCCTCGCGGACCCGAAGCCTTATCCCTTCACCTTCTATGTGGAGGGCACGTATTACGAGGATTTGATGCTGCAATCCATCGTGAACTGCACCGTGATCAACGGCTACCGGGGGCTGGGGGTCTGCGTGGGGGTCGGCGGGCACGAGATGATGACGGCGGAGAACTTCAAGGGAACCTTCCTTCACATTGGCGCGGAGGCCTACAGCCAGTCCGACGTGGGCACCTGGAAGAACGTCAGTATTTCCAATAAATACTGGGCCGAAGCGGGCGCGGGCCTTGCTCCCGCGGACCGCGCTATGTTGGACAGCTACACGAAAAGCCATGCCACAGGGCTGATCCTGGGCGATCTGGAGTGGACGGAATTTGCCAACCTCTCCGTCTCCGGCTGTAAGACCGGCGTACGCATTGTCAAGGGCAGCCGCATCAACTTCGCTGGCTCCATGTACGGCGTCAATATCGCGGACTGCGTCACCGGCCTGCTGGTGGAGGACATCGACGACCGTTGGGGCATGGCTGTCGCCTCCGGCTCTATCGCGGGCAGCAGGGCCGCCATCGAGAACAACTCCGGCGGCTATGTCAAGCTCACGGACGTAAAGCTGGACGGCAAAATCCAGGGCTGCGGCAAGGTAGTGCAATATAAGGCCGACCTTTCCGGCCTGAACGTGGATTATAAGCGCGCCCCCATAAATTGCGCCGCGCGGCTCTTCGTGGTGCGGGCGGATAACAACCGCGAAAGCGACATTGGCGCGGCGCTGCAGGAGGCGCTGGATGAGGCCGGGAGACAGGGCGGGGGAGTGGTTTACTTGCCCGCGGGGCGCTACCTGCTGAACAGGCCCGTCACCGTTCCGGCGGGAGTGGAGCTGCGCGGCAGCGGAAGCGTCGCTGCCCGGGAGCAGTTTCTTACCTCCCGGGGGACGCTGATTTACGCCGACTGGGGCGAGGCCGCCTCCGATGAAGCCGCAAACACCGGGCAGGCCCTCATCACCCTTGCGGGCGAAAACGCCGGGCTGCGGGGCATTCGCTTCGTGTACCCCAACAACATCTTCATCAATGGGGTAAAGCCCTATAACTACACCGTTCGCGGCGCGGCAAGGGGCGTTTACGCCATTAACACCTGTTATGTGGCCAGCTACAACGGCGTGGATTTCCGTGGCTGCGACGATCATTTCATCAAAAAGCTGGTGGGTGTATGCTACAGCAACACCATGGCGCTGGGCGGCAAAAACGGCATGGTGGAGGGTTGTTTGCAAAACGCTAACATCGCTTTCCGCAACGATTTCCAGATCGAGGGCTGGCCCGTTGGCGAAGGGGAATTTTTATTTCCCACGCTGATCAACCCCATCACGCGCCAGATGTCAAAGATCATCCTGGCCGAGGGCGCGAAAGATCAGATGGTGCTGAACACCTTCGCCTACGGCGCGAAGCATTTCCTCATCAGCGAAGGCAGTGAAAACCTGTGCCTGGTCAACATCGGTGCGGACAACCTCCTGGAGGATTCCTCCATGCTGCGTGTTGCGGGCGGCAGCGTCACAGCCGTGAACATGATGCGCTACAACGGCTGTTCCTACAAAAACAGCGGTACGGATCTGACGCTCCATAACCGCATGACTGTCGATCTGAAATACGAACCAACGCTGGACAGCGGCTTTTGGGCGCGATTCATGAACTGGCTGGCGTCAATTTTGAATCCTATCGCGTCCTTTCTGAAGCGCATCAATCCGTTTTGAGCGGCATCAGACCTGCAAATTCACGCTTGCAATTTCGAGGCGAGCATAGTATAATATTTTCAGCGATATCATATCAATAAAACACGTTCAGGGAGGTTCGTATGATGAAGAAGCTCTTCGCCATTCTTCTCACGGCTATGCTTATGATTGGTGTCTTGTCTGTCGCCGCGGGCGCGGCAATGGTCATCCGACTGGACAAGCAAGGCGGCACAGGAGGGCCGGACAGCATTACGCCGGTGTATCAGCAATGGCTGCCCGAGATTGATATGCCTGCGCGCAAAGGCTATGTTTTCCATGGCTATTACGACACGAAAGAGGTCTTCAATTACAGCACCTGCTATTATACCCAAACCGGCGCTCCGGCACTCCAGTGGCCCTACAACCTGAGTTCTTACAATAGTATTATTTATGCTGCGTGGTCCTCGAAAAGCTACACAGTCACGCTTGACAAGCAAAACGGCACAGGCGGCTCCAATACCGTTATGGCAGTGTACGACTCAGACAATCACACGGTGATTCCGCCAACGCGTGACGGGCACGACTTTGCCGGTTACTATGACGCGGTTGATGGCGGAACGATGTATATCAAAGCAAACGGGGATGTGGCGCGTATATGGGATATCGACGATGAGAGTTGTGTGTTGTACGCCAGATGGAAACAAGTCGTTTTTTCCGTGACATTTGACAAGCAAGACGGCACGGGCGGATCGGACGGCGTTGTGGCAGCACTGGATGCGGACATGCCCGCCATCGCCCTGCCCATGCGCAGCGGCTATGTTTTTGCCGGATATTTTGACGCGGTCAGCGGCGGCACAGAGTATTACACTGTTACCGGCCAGTCGGCGCGCACATGGAATAAAGAGTATGACGCGGTTCTATATGCCCGCTGGACAGCAAGAACGTACAGCGTGACGTTTGACAAGCAAAACGGCTCAGACGGCTCCGACGGCGTTACCGCGCAATTTGATAAAGCCATGCCCGCGATCACGCTCCCTCTGCGCGGCGGCTATACCTTTGACGGATATGTTGACAATAAGGGCGTTGTGTATTACACCGCCGCCGGCGCGGCCGCCAAAGCATGGGACAAAACGGAAGCCGCGGTTCTGTATGCCTGCTGGGTCGCCAATACCTATCTTATTACCTTCGATCAGCAGAGCGGCACCGGCGGGTCAGACAGCGTCACAGTAACCTTTGACGCGGCAATGCCCTCGGTCACCGTGCCCGTACGCACAAATTATCAATTCACAGGCTATTATGACGCGGTCGACGGCGGCAGCCAGTATTATGACGCGAATGGCACATCCCTGCGCAATTGGGACAAGCCGAATGCTATGACACTGTATGCCCGCTGGCAAGGCAACGCGTTCACCGTAACTCTCGACAAGCAGGGTGGTTCTGGCGGGCCGGACAGCGTCACGGCGCTGTACACCGGGAGCTTGCCCGCGGTCACCATACCCGTTCGTACAGGCTACAGCTTTACCGGTTACTTTGATGAGGTCAGCGGCGGAGTTCAATACTATGCCGCTAGTGGCGTGTCATTGCGGACCTGGGATAAGACGGACGCCGCTACACTCTACGCGCGCTGGACAGCGAACACCTACACTGTGCGCTACAACGCCAACGGCGGCAGCGGCACGATGGCGAACTCCTCGCACAGCTACGACGCGGCGAAGGCCCTGACCGCCAACGCGTTCACCGTGGCCGAGGGCTACTTCACCGGCTGGGCGGCCAGCGCGGGCGGCGCGGCTGTGTACACCAACGGTCAGAGCGTGAGCAATCTGTCGGCTGTCAACGGCGCCGTGGTTGACCTGTACGCGGTATGGATGGTCGCGGACAAAGCGCAGTTGAATGCCCGCGTCGCCGCCCTTGCCGGTACGCAGAAGGGCAACTACACCGACGCCACGTGGAGCACCTTCCAAATCGCGCTAACCAGCGCGCGGTCGGCCGCGAACAATCCCAATGCCACACAGGAGCAAGTCAACAATGCCTTAAGCTCCCTCAACACGGCATTCTCCGGGCTGCGGGAAAACCCGCCCCAGCAGGGCGTTTTCGGCACCAAGCCCCAATATAACAAATGGTATCATTACATCCTGTTCTTCCTCGCGTTCGGGTTTATCTGGATGTGGTTCTAGGCGAGCTGTTCGTCAGGACCAGTCGTCCACGGCGGCGGGGATACGGATATCCGGCAGCAGCCCGTGGTGCTCCCACAGAAACCACTGGCTCGTGCTGGGCTTGAGCCGCATCATAATGAAGCGCGGGCCATCCGCCCCGGAGGACTGCATCAGCAGCCGGGCGTACTGCACGGGCCCGCCGGAGGACTGCGAGCTGTCCTCGCTGAGCCAGCTGTGGGGGTTATCGAACACCGTGACGCGGTAGGGCGGAGCGGGCGTGTAATTATTCTGGGCCGTGGCGCCCTCAAAATAAGAGAAGGTTTTATAGCCCTTGCCCTGCAGCCGCTCCCGCAGGAACTGCACATCGGCGTTGTTCAGGGGGCGCGGCCCGCGCAGGAAGTTCAGCATATCTATCACGGCCTGAGGGCTCTGCTCATAGGCGCACAGGGCCGCGATGGCCAGAGCCGCCGTGCCGTAGGGCGAGGCCAGATTTGCCTCCGGCAGCGCCCGCAGCTCCGCCTCGCTTTGGGGCAGCGCCTGGAAGCTGAAGGTCTCGCGCTTGCTTTTCAGCTTTTGCAGTCCGCCCGCCGCCGCCTGGGTGATGTTCTGCGCCGCGCCGCGGGCCGTGCTGTTCACGGCATTTTTCGCCGCGCCGCTCAGGCCGCGCGCGGCCTGGTTTTTCAGGTTGTCGAATAAGGGCATACGCGTTCCTCCTCGTATTATTTTTAACTAGGCCTGTTTGGGCGTGCCGCAGCTCTGGCAGAACATGCCCTGATTCTGAGTCCCGCAGCTCTGACAGAACCAGCTCGCCGCTTGCTGCGCAGGCTGCTGCATGGGTTGCTGCATGGGCTGTTGAAATTGTTGGGGCTGCTGGAATTGCTGGGGCTGTTGAAATTGTTGGGGCTGCTGGAATTGCTGGGGCTGCTGAAATTGCTGAGGCTGCTGGAACTGGCCCGGCTGTTGATACTGGCCCGGCATTCCCATGCCGGTCATACCGCCCATGCCGGCCATGCCCATGCCCATGCCGCCGGACAGCAGCAGCGAGCGGATCCGCTCCGCCATGGAATCGTACTTGCGATACCGCATGTCATATTGGTCCCCTTCAATGACGCGGTTGTTGAGCTTGAAGGAGATTTCGTTGAACCAGGGGGAGCTCACGCCAATGCGCACCCAAAAATCATAGGAATACTCGTAGCGGCGCGGGAAGTAGCTCTTCTTCGTGCCGTCGGGCAGCTGCTGCATGATCTCTTTTTTGTGCTCCTGGCGGTTGATCTCGCAGTCGGTCACCTGGGAAAGCGGAATAATGTCCGGATTATCGGCCCGCCAGTTGCTGGCGCGGCTCACCGCGAAGGCCCCCATGCCCGGGTCGACGTAGACCTTCCAATCCTTCCCCTCGGTGGAAGCGGGATTGAATTGCTGGAGCTTGCGGCTGTTTTCCTCCCGGTAGGCCAGGTGGGCCTGGATGTCCGCAATGCTGGTTTTGCGGCGGTCGGTCATCCAGGGGGAAAGCTTCCCCGCGCAGTCCTTGCAGCAGTTGCCGTCCTCCAGCTTGCGGTTGCCCAGAAGTCCGATTTTGCCTCCGCAGATGTCGCAGTTTTTCTTGGCCATATGATTGATATCTCCTTTCAAAATCTCGCGTATCAAAAATCACGTGTCGTTTTTCACCCGAAATATCCCGGCCGGTAAATGATTCCCCAGTCTCCGGCCTCCGGGAAGTACTTGTAAATCACGCCGGCAGGGGAGACGCTGTAGTGGATCTCCACATGGAAATCGCCGCCAGCGGAAACCGAGCCCAGCAGAACGTCGCGGCACAGGCCCGCCATGGGCAGCCTGGTGACATCTCCCGGCACGCGCGGCTCAAAGCCGTCCCGTGCGGCCCGCTCTCTGGCATCCTCCGCGTTGGCGAGCAGGTAGCCGGCCAGCGCGCTGTCGTCCATATCCGCTATTCCGGGGGCCTCAGCGCCGGGAGCCACGGTTCTTTCCCGCGCCGCGCCGAGGCCGGTCAGCAGCGTGTCCCTCCCGCAGCCCGCCAGACACAGCAGGCAAAGAACCGCGATCAGCGCGGCGCTCTTTTTCAGCATACGGCATTTCCCCTTACATGGACAGCAGCTTGGAAACCAAATAGTCGGGCGTGGCGTCATAAAACACAAAGTCGTCGATGCGGCCCGCCCGCTTGGCCTCCACCGCCCGGGCGACAGCGGTTCCATCCTGCTCGGGGCACATCAGCAGCCGCTTGCACAGCGGCGCTTCTGTCTGCAGCCGGTCGCACAGCGACAGGCAATATGAAATATCCTGCCTGCCCGATTCAGCCACCTCAATCAGCGCGACATCCGCGCGGGAATACGCGGGCTCGTATGTCAGGCGAAGGTCCGGGTCGCCCCGCAGCTTCCGCATCAGGCCCTGGGCCGCCAGGCCGCGCCGCATGACCAGCACTACGGTCTGCATGATGGCCTCCTCCGCTTGATTTTAAATCTTTATATTTTAAATCTTCATATTTCAAATCTTTATATTTTAAATCTTTATATTTATATTTAAATCTTCTTTTTTATTATCTCAGAACCACATCCAGATGAAGCCGAACGCGAGGAAGAACAGGATATAGTGGTACCATTTGTTGTATTGGGGCTGGGTGCCGAAGATGCCTCTGGACGGCTCGGGCGGCTGCACGTAATCGGGATCCTTTACCCAAATGGAGCCGTAGGTGCCGTGCGTGTAGGTGAAATAGCCCTCTTTCGTGGAGGGCGTCGTGTATTCCTCCCGCGCGATGTTCGTGCCCGGATTCGGCCCGAATTTGGTATAGGCCGCGTCCCCGGCCACCGTAATTTCGCCTTCGACAGTGACCCTGCCGTGCATCACCCACACGCCGCCGCAGGCCGCCGAGCTGCCATTGTTCTGTGTCACATCGCCATAGACAATGATCTCGCCCGCGTTTCCATATACGGCGGTGCTCGCCGTTGCGGTGGCGGCGCTGGTGATTTCGACCCGCGCGTTGACGCCAAATACCTCCACAATAAAGCTGAGACCGGTGGAAGACACGTTGAACGCGCCGTTGCGCGGGTCGGCCAGCAGGAGCTTGCAGTTGTCTACCCGCAGCCCGGCGTTGGCGTTGAGCGTAAATCCGTTGAGGTCGAAGCTGATGTTTTTACTGGTGATGTTCATATGGGTGCCGTAATTGATATCCGCCGTGAGCTTGATGGTGTCGTCGCTGGCCGCTGTTGACAGCGCGGAGCTCAGCTCCGCCTGCGTGCCGACTTCGATTGTCGCCGCGCCCGCCATAATTGGCATGATTGCCAGCAGGCCCAGGGCCACGCACAGGGCAAGCAGGCTTGCTCGTATTTTCTTCATGACAATGTCCTTTCCTGAAAAAGTTTCTTTTCACCTTGCGGATATATTATAGCGTAAATTTTATTTTCCCGCCCTAACCGCAGCGGTTAGTTTTGCGGAAAACTTCCCCCTGGCAAAAGCCTCCTTTGAAAGCAAAGGAGGTGCCCCGAAGGGGCGGAGGAATTTTGCGCGTGAGCGCATGAGGCTGGCCAGCTTGCGCTTCCTTTCAAAAAAGCTAGACCTCTTGCAAAAAGCCACCCATTCCGCAAGAGGCCTAATACAGCGGATTGATCCAGCCGTTGGATATCATATGAAAAGCCAGGTCCACTGTTTTTTTGAAGCCCGTTTTGGCCAGCATGTTGATCTTGTGGTATTTCACCGTGGATTCGCTGATGAACAGCTCCTCCGCGATATCCTTGCTGGAAAGATGCTTGCATATCAGGCGCAGCACCTCCAGCTCCCTGCGCGTCAGCGGGGCCTCGCCCATGGGCATGGGAATGGTTTTCGCTTCGGGAAAATACGTTTCGCCCTGCATCACGTTCCGGGCGACCTCCATAAAAAAGCCCAGGCTCTTGCTTTTGAGCACAAAGGCGTGGGCCCCGGCCTCCTTCGCCCTGGGCGCGTAGGTGATCTCGTCAAAGCCCGACATCACAATGACCTTCACGCCGGGGAATTTCTCCCGCAGCGCCTTCGCGGCATCCAGGCCGGAGACGCCACCCTCGGTGCACACGTCCATCAGCACCAGGTCGGGCCGCAGCCGCTCGCAATAGAGCGCCGCGCCGGCGGCGCTGGGCAGCATGCCCGCCACCGTGAAAATGCCCGTGCCTGTCAGCGCGTGGGACAAAGAATCGCAGATGAATTCATGGTCGTCGATAATCAGAACTTTATGCATCGGCGTTTTCCTCCGGCAAAAAAATCTCAAGCGTAAAGCGGGGCCGGGTTTTTACCCGCAGCGTACCGCCCTGAGCCTCTGCTTTCTTTCGCATGCCGCTCAGGCCGCCGCCCTCCGCTATGCCTTCGGGCGGCGGGGACCCGTTGTCGGTGACGCGTATCTGGAAGCCGGCCCGCGTTGGCTCAACCTGAACCAGCACCCGCGTGGCATATCCGTGCCGCACGGCGTTGGTTGCGCTTTCCCGGACGATATCCGCGAACAGCGTCCCTTTCGCGCGGTCCTCCGGCGGCGGCCCCTCCAGCCGAAGCTCCACGCCGATGAACCCGAATTCCTGCCGCAGGCCTTCCAGCACATCCCGCGGAGAGGGCTCGCCGATTGCCTTCAGCTCATCCATGAGCCCGCGCGACAGGGCTTGCAGCAGGCCGTAATCCAGGGCCTGGCTTTCGCGCACGGTGCGCAGCAGCAGCGCCATGCGCTGGCCCAGGATATCATGGGCGCGCATTTTGGCCTTCTGCGCTTCACGCTCCTGGCAAAGCATGTGCAGGTTATCGATGGTTTCTTTTAATTTCTCGTTTCGCTGCCGCAGCTGCCCGTTTTGCCGCTGCAGCCGCGCGGTCAGCTCCCAGCGCTCGGTGATATCGGCGGCGGTCAGATGGATGTATCTCTTTTTCCCGATACGAAGCGCCGTCTGGCTGAACTGCCATGCCGTATCATCGGGCAGCAGGCACACGATCCGCCCCTCAAACTCTGTTTTTCGGCAGCCAGGCCGCAATACGCCGGAGGCCAGCAGATCATAGAAGTCATTTCCGTTGCGATACACCCTGCCGGCAAAGGCCGTCATTAGCCGCTGCATTTGCGCGTTGAACAGCAGGATGAAGCCATCCGGGGCGCTGAACAACACCCCCGTGCGCAGGGAATCCATGGCGCTCTTGATGGACAGCGCCGAAATGCTCGTGCGGATTTCCCGATAGCGCCGCAGGCATATATATACGCTGCGCGGCAGCGAAAAGAGCATCGCAGCAAGAAAGGCCCAGGCAAGGGCGTGCCCCTCCGGCATAGGGGCCAGCAGGCCGATGGCGAAGCTTTCGAGGGCCTGCCCGTACAGCAGGGAGCAAAACAGCAGCAGGACAAGCAGAAGCAGCTCCGGCAGGGCCCTCAGCCGCCGTTTCCGGCTATAGAAGCTCAGCACCATGGCCATAGCCTGGGCGAGCACGCAAAGCGCCAGCAGGAGGACAAGCAGCGTGCGCGCCTGCCAGCTCCAGGCGAGAAAATCAGTCACCCGGCTCACCCCCTGTCCTGTCTCCGGAATATACTTTGATTTGTTATAACTGACGCTACTATTATAACTGATCCCGCGCCTTTTCGCAAGCAGAAAAACTATCCTCCAGGGATAGGGACAAGCCGTTCCCCGCGTGCTATACTTTTCAGGCAGAAATCATTCAGAGGAGATGGCCCAATGAAACGAACCGCTGCCGCGCCGCTGTGCGCCATCCTGCTGGCCTGCCTGTGCTTTGCCTGCGGAAAAACGCCGGAAACGGCCTATGCGCCCATCATCGAAGCCTACGAAAATCTTATCCGCGGCGGGGACGCCGAGGCTTTCATGCGCGAAGCCGGGGTCCCCGTCGAATTCGGCCATCAGGCCGACAGCTCCTGCTTTGAGATTCTTCTGGGCGGCAAAGAGGACCTGGGCTACGCGATCTATGATATCAATGGGGATGGCGTCATGGAGCTGATGATCCTTTCGCGGGCGTATTATGATATCCACGCGCTGTTTACCCTGCGGGGGGACACACCTGTCATGCTCGGCGCGTACTGGTCGCGCAGCCGCTGTGTCATTGATACGGACGGCCGCTTGTATTATATGGGCAGCGGCGGCGCGGATGACACGATAGAGCGGGTCTATACCCTTGCCCCCGGCGGCACTTCCCTGCGCGTGACCGAAGAGGGCGAATCCGGCATCTTTCCCGCGGACAATCCAACGCGGCGGCTGGGGCTGACGATTGTCCCCATCCCTTGATGAGCACAGAAAATATGAACAAGCTAAAATCCAAAATTCTGCAAGTGAGGAGAATTCATTTATGAAACGAGTCATCGCGTTCCTGTGCGCCGCCCTGCTGGCGGGCCTCTGCTTTTCCTGCGGGAAAAAGGACAAGGACCCTGAAAAGCCCGGTCAGCCCGAAACCGTCCCGCTGCTCACGCTGTACACCGAGCCCCTGCGCGTGGCCACACAGCGGGAGGGCGTGACCGTCACGCTGCAAGCGCTGGAGTATGAGCCCACGCTGAGCTTCCCGCGGCCTACTGTGGACCTGTGGGAGGAAGCCCTGGAGCCCGGCAGGGAATATGAGCTTGACGCGCGGCTCAGCGAGGGGATTCCGGAATACCGCCTGTTCATCCTTCAGGGTGAAAACATCGCCATCCACGACCTGGTCTATGACGGCAAGGACGGCAAAAGCGTGTTCGAAATCGAGGGCGGGCCCTGGGCCCCCGCGCCCATCGACGAGAGCTCCCCCATGGTCAACCTGTGCCGCACGCTGGCCGTGGCGCGGGCGGAGGAGCGGCGGTTCGGCTACTTCTACGCCATCGCCAACGCGATTTCCACCCTGCGCGGGGTCTATAATGAATGGCCGCCGGATGATCCCGAGTCAGGCGCATATCATGTGCCGCCCTGGCTGTTCGAGGCCTATGCCGCGGCGCTGTTCCCCCATATGGAAATGCCCGGGCAAGTGGACTGGGAATGGGTCGGCACCGATTCCAGCAATGGGCAATACCTGATCTATCCCGCGTATTCCACCTGGATTTGGGCGGATTATAAGAGCGCGGCGCGGAATCCCGACGGCAGCTGGGATGTGACCGTTACCCTGGGCACCACGGCAGACGACGAAACGGCGGACAAAATCATCACGCTGGCGCCCAATGAGGCGTATCATCCCAACAGCCCCTTTGAGTACCACGTTGTAATGGGGGAAGATGAGTGGGATGGAAGCTGGGACGTGGCCCCGCCGCCGCCGGACTACATAGTGGGCACCTGGAAGGCTTCGCTGGACAGCTTCAACGCCGCCTATCTTGAGATCTTCGAGGACGGCATGGCGGGCCTTTATAAGGGCGACAACACCGAAACCAGCCAGGTCTATGAAATCTATAGAGGCTTTGTCGCCCATACCGCCGATGGCGCGGGAGAAATCGCCATGTCCATGAGCTTTAACCTGGACTGGCATATCTATGAGGGCGAGGGCGGGGAGCCGGTGCCGGAAGGCTTCGAGGGAACCTACACTGTCCGCCATGAATGGGAGGGCGAACAGCAGGTTTTGTATGTCAGCGCGAACGACGGCGCGGACCCGCTGTTCGGCAAGAAGGAACTGAAAATGGAGTGGGTGCCCAAAACCCTGCAAAACGACTATATGACCGACATAGAGGCGATGGGGTGAGGTAAATATGAAGAGGCTTTTGTCTATGCTGCTGGCGCTGGCCATGCTGCTGGCGCTGGCCGCCTGCGGTTCGCGCGGCCCGGAGGAAAGCGGGCCCGGCTCCGCCGCCGCGGCCAGGGCCGCTTCCTCCTCCGTCCCCGAAACCGCAGCGGTTATTCGTAGCCCCTATGTTTTTGATGAAGCTATGGCAATCCCCCCCGCGCGGCTGCTGGAATATTATCATTTGAACGCCGTGGAAATGAAGCTGTACGAGGAGCTTCTGGCGGGCCTGCTGGAGCTTGAGCCGCTCATCTACCTTAAAACACCGCTTAACTATTATGACGATGACGATTATGGAATGTTAATGCGGGCCCGGGATGCTCTTACCGCGGTCCACCCGGAGTTGTTCTGGGTCACCAACCGCTGGGATTTTGCCAGATTAGCTGACGGCACAATCATTGTCGAGCCGCATTATCTGATAGAGGGCCAAAGCTTCGGCGCGGTATTTGACGGCAGTTGGTATGAATTACCGACAGACGAAGAAATGGCCGGGGCGAGGGCATGGATAGAAAGGCAGCAAAGCGAGCTTAAGAATGTCCTCGAAGGGCTGCCCGTTTATAGCGGTATGACCCCGTTTGAGCTTGAGCTCGCGGTACATGACTGGATGTGCGTCAATGTCGCGTACGATAAAAGCGCGCCAAACAGGGATTCCCTGTACGGCGCGCTGATAGAAAAAGCAAGCGCCTGCGAGGGTTATTCGAACGCGTTTCAATATATCATGCGGCTGATGGGCATCGAATGCCTGATGATATACGGAACATTTGAAGACGGACCGCATGGATGGAACGCCGTAAAGCTGGGCGGGCAGTGGTATCATGTAGATGTGACGGCAGACGCGACCACGCTGAAAGACGTCAATTTGCCGTGGCGCCAGTATCTCAACCGCAGCGATGCGTATATGTCTTCCGGTACGCATGCATGGCACGGTCAGGATATAAGACCCAACGCGCCCATCGTCTGCACGGCGGCCACGTACAACTATTTTGAGATGCTCGGGCAGCGGCCGGTCACCTCCGACGATGATTTCACCCGAACCGTGCCGGATATCATCGCGCGGGCCCGTGCGGAAAAAAACCCGATATTCGAAATTGAATTTGACCCGGCCTACGCGAAGCCCTCGGAAATTGCAGAAAAAAAGAAGCTTCTTGACAAGAAGCTTTGGGAGGACGTCGCTTTTTATTGGAACGACCGGCTTGTCACCGGTGTTTTTGAATAGTTTTGCGACGGCCTGAAAACAGGGATTGCGAAAAAGGCGGATTTATGATAGACTGTTCGGAGAAAAGGGAATTCAGGAGGGTCTTTCGGATGAACAAAACAAGTGTCGGCATTTTGACAGGCAGCCTGCGCCGTGAATCCTTCAGCAGAAAGACCGCGCTGTATTTGGCCGGGCTGCTGGAGGAGCGTTTCGAAGTCAGGTTTTTCGACATCGCCCCCCTTGAGATGTATAACCAGGACCTGGAGAGCGATCCGCCGCAAAGCTGGCTGCGCTTTCGCGAGCAGGTCAAAGCGGCGGACGCTGTGCTGTTCGTTACGCCGGAATATAACCGCTCCCTGCCGCCTGTGCTGAAAAACGCCATCGACATCGCCTCGCGGCCCTACGGGGCCAACGCCTGGAGCGGAAAGCCCGGCGCGGTGGTTAGCATCTCCCCCGGCGGAATCGGCGGCTTCGGCGCGAACCATCATCTGCGGCAGGTGGCCGCCGTGCTGAATATCCACATGCTGCAGCAGCCAGAGGCCTATCTCGGCGGTATCGCCGGCCTGACAGATGAAAACGGGATTGCGGACGAAAGCGCGCGGGAATTCCTGCAAAAGCTCGCCAAGGCCTTCGCCGAATGGATTGACAGGCTTGCGTGAAAAGCCCCGCCGAGCAAGCGGCAACATGATACAACGCGGCCCGGCACAAACGCCGGGCCGCCCAGCCTGTCAAAGAACCC